>Ga0208904_1000266_pt1 | contig 45662 bp, 56 predicted proteins | sample AntAceMetag02UKB_FD_184774 | JGI IMG/M metagenome (GOLD analysis project Ga0208904, IMG submission 184774) | Saline lake microbial communities from Ace Lake, Antarctica - Antarctic Ace Lake Metagenome 02UKB (SPAdes) (version 2) | ecosystem: Environmental > Aquatic > Non-marine Saline and...
ATTCTTTTTTATTGAAATTTATTATGTCTGAAATTTCTATTCCCTTATGGGTTAGATATTCCTTTACTTTGTTGAAGAATTTTTCATCATTGTTTGAAGATGCTTTTTTTCTTGTTACTTTGGGAGATGGTTTTTTGATTATTGGTTTTTTAGGCTCTTTAGAATCATCTCTGGGGGATTTTTCTTCTTCAAAAATGTCCAACACTTTTTCTTTTTTTATGGGTTCAGGAGTTGGAAGTATTTTTTGAGGAATTATTTCTTTTGGTATTTCTGGTTTTATTTCTTTTTTTATGGGTTCCCAATTTCCTAGTTCAGATTCTGGAATTATGAAATATCTCCAATAGATTTCATCATTTTTCTTAAAGGGCATTGCAAAATCTTTTATTGATCTTAATGCAACTCTTATTGCAGGTTCTTGTTCTATATCTTTGAGGAATTTTTTTGATTGAAGAATTGAGAATGCTTCCCTTTCCTTACTTCCTAGATGTTGAGAAAATTCTGCTAATTTTGGTTGTTGTCCATCTAAAAAGTATATGGGGGAGTTTCCAACCTTCATGTTACTTATTTTTATTTTCTTTTCAGAAATTAATTCAGATAAAAATGCAGATGCAAATAAACTATTTAATCCAGTTCCCTTTGCAATATGTACCGGTAGGCTTGGACCCCTTGATCTAAGGATTTGGATTATTTTTTCTTTTAATTGGGAGGTGTCTTGTTGAGGCATAATTATTAGAGAATTGGGAGGGTTATAAATATTTTTATGGTTTAACCCAATTAACTTCGTAGTATGTAATATCGCTTTCTTCGTCTACAATTGCAAGTAGTAAGTTTTTCTTTGTGGAGTGCGCAACCCTTGTTTTTGCTGAGAATTCATGCCAGGTTAGTTTTTTTGATTCGTGGTCTACAAATACTATCCATTTTGCGTGCTTTACTCCTGGTTTTGAGCCTTTTGTATATACTCTGAATTCTGCTCCGAATTTTAGGGCTGTTTTAACAACATATCCTTTTTCTCTTAAGTTTTTGAATACAGGATATTTGATTTGAATTTTTTTATCAATTCTACTTAGCTTGGACATTAATTCTTTTTTAGGGATTTTTTTGTTTCTTGAAAAGATTTCTATTTTTCCTTTTTCAACTAAGAATAATGCTTCTGATAGGGAATATTGTATTTTGTCGCTCACTGGTTCTCCAAATGAACTTTTTTTGAAAAGCGAATGTGCTTCAGAATCATTTGTTGAGATTATTTCCCCTGTAATGTGTGCTTGAATTTTTTTCATATAGATTTTACTCAATAGGAATATTTAAAAATATGCTTTTGGTATGTTTGATTATGAAACTAACACAAAACATGATTATTATTGTTTTATTGTTAGTCGTGACTCTCTTATAGGGTCATCTTAAATTTTTCTACACTTAAAATGGCTCTTAAATCTTTTATCTTAACAGATGTCTCTTTTGGAATGTTTTTCTTATCTTCAGATTCAATAATTAAATTTGGAGGTCAAAATGGAAATAGATTATAATAGGAAAACTAAGAAATATTCTTTTTATCATGGGGATCAATCTTGGAAATTTGAGGATTTAAAAGATCATTTTAGAGATAATGGTCATCAGAGGGAACCTATTTGTTTTGGAGTTCCCTATGAGGCATATGATGAATGTAGGGAAATGGCAAAAGAAATTAGCAGTATTTTTGATGAAAAAGAATCTCGAAACAGAAGGTAAGGATTATAAATAATAATTATCTTATAATAAAATGGAGAATGATTTTAAAAAAATAGAAAGTAAGTGGCAGAAAAAGTGGGAAGCAAAGAAGATTTTTGAGGTCAATGAAAAATCTAAGAAACCCAAATATTATGTTCTTGATATGTTCCCATATCCTTCTGGAGAAGGATTGCATATGGGTCATGCTTTTGTTTTTAGTTTAGGGGATATTTTTGCTAGATTTAAGAGGCTCCAAGGGAATAATGTTCTTTATCCTGGAGGTTATGATTCTTTAGGTTTACCTGCTGAAAATGCTGCAATTAAGGCAGGAATCCATCCTGAAAAGTATACAGCTGATTCTATTAAGAATTTTAAAAAACAACAAAAGGCAATGGGTTGGAGTTATGATTGGTCTCGGAGTGTTAAGACTTCTGATCCAGAATATTACAAGTGGGATCAATGGATTTTTCTTAAGATGTTTGAAAAGGGTTTTGCCTATCAGAAAGAATCTGCAGTTAATTGGTGTCCGAAATGTAATACTGTGCTTGCAAATGAACAAGTTACTGATGGGAAATGTTGGAGACATGAAGATACATCTGTGAGGGTTAAGCATTTGAAACAATGGTTTTTGAAAATAACTGATTATGTTGAGGAATTGTTGGATCATAGTAAATTAGATTGGCCTGACAAAGCAAAGAGAATACAAAAAAATTGGATTGGGAAAAGTTATGGGACAGAGATTAATTTTGAAATTAATAGTAAAAACCCCAAGGGGGAGACCTCTTCGAGGCCTTGGCCTATTTTTACAACACGTCCAGATACAATTTATGGAGTAACTTTTATGGTGGTTTCTGCTCAACACTTTAAACTTGATGATTTGGTTACAAAAGAACAAAGAAAAGAAGTTGATGGTTTTTTGAAAAAACTTAAATCTGTATCTGAGAAAGAATTAGAAAATATGGAAAAGGAAGGAGTTTTTACTGGCAGTTATGCTACAAATCCTTTGACTGGAGATAAGGTTCCTGTTTATGCTGGAAATTTTGTTGTTGCGGATTATGGTTCTGGAATGGTAATGGCTGTTCCTGCACATGATAAACGTGATTTTGAATTTGCTCGGAAATATAAAATTCCTGTAAAGGTTGTTATTGGATCTGAAGGATCTGAAGAGAGTCCTGAAAAAATGGCAAATGCATATGTGGGGGATGGGATTTTAATGAATTCTGAAGAATTTAATGGAATTAATAATCGGGAAGCAATTGATAAAATTACTCAACATTTGGCTAAAAAGAAATTGGGGAAAAAAACAGTCCAATATAAATTAAGAGATTGGCTTATTAGTAGGCAGAGATATTGGGGAACTCCAATACCAATGATTTATTGTGATAAATGTGGCATTGTCCCTGTTCCAGAAAAAAATCTTCCAATTAAGCTCCCTAAAGATGTTAAGTTTGGAAAGGGTAATCCTTTAGAGACAAATAAAAAATTTACAGATGTGAAATGCCCAAAATGTAAGGGTAATGCTAGAAGAGAGACAGATACAATGGATACTTTTGCAAATTCTTCTTGGTATTATTTAAGGTATGCTGATGCTCAAAATAAGAAAGAAATTTTTGATAAGAAAAAAGCTAATTATTGGTGTCCTGTTGATCAATATATTGGAGGTCCAGAACATATCACAATGCATTTGATTTATATTCGTTTTTATACAAAATTTTTAAGAGATCTTGGTTTATTGAATTTTGATGAACCTGCTTTAAGGTATTTTACTCAAGGAATTGTTAATGATGCTAAGGGGGAAAAAATGTCTAAATCTAAAGGGAATGTGGTAGAGCCTTTACCCATTATTGAAAAATATGGTGCAGATACTTTGAGATTAGCTTTGGTTTCAGTTGCTTCCCCAGATAATTCTTTTAATTGGGATGAGAAAATTTTAATTGGAAGTCATAAATTTTTAGTTAAGGTAAAAAATAATTTTGAGAATGTTAAGATTGGAAAATCAGACGCTAAGATTGAAAGCAAACTAAATAAAATTATTAAAGAAGTTACAAATCAAATTGAAAATTTTAAATATAATTTGGCAGTAATTAAAATTCGTGATTTGTTTAATTCTCTTGGAGATGAAGAAAGTAAAGTTGTTTTAGAAAAGTCTTTGAAATTATTACATCCTTTTTGCCCGCATCTTACAGAAGAACTTTGGGCAAAGATTGGAAATAAGAAATTTATTTCATTGGAAACATGGCCTATTGTTGAAGAAAAAAAGATTGATAGCAGTTTGGATAAGCAAGAAGAAGCTATTGAAAAGATTGTTGGAGACATTAATCATATTTCTAATCTTGTTAAAGGTGGCTCAAGTTCCTTGGCCTCGTCCTCGAAAAATCAAGAACGAAAGAAGAAAGTTTTCATTTATGTTCTTCCAAATGAAAAAGCTCTTTATGCTGGAGAGTTGGATTCCATTAAGAAACGAACCCAATTGGATGTTGAAGTATTCGCAGTTAATGATAAAGATAAACATGATCCTGAAAATAAATCTAAGAAGGTTAAACCAGGAAGGCCTGGAATTTATTTGGAATAGTTAGTTTTTTATAACTTATTCCCTATTTTATTTAATGATTGATCAAAAAGAAGGTGAACAAGATTCTATAGGTATTTATGTTCAAATATTTGCTGCATTATTTGTTGTTTTAATTATTGGGAGTATTTTTATGTATTATTCTACAAGTAAAGATTTGAAAACTTCTTGTGGAGATGGAACAGCATTAAATAATTGTTCTTTGAATGCTCCTTATTTTTGCTTAAATGGAACTTTGGTTCCTCAATCTTCTATTTGTGGTTGTCCAGAAGGATTGATTTCAAAAGGGGACCTATGTTTATCAGATTACCATGTTGACCCAAAGATAGTCGAGCTTAATTATATCTTGAGGGGGGAACAGGAAAAAATAGATTTTATTGTATATAATGGGATGTCTGATTATATTGCAAATATTTCTAGAACAATTAGGTATTCTTCTGGAGAGGTTCCTTCTTTGGATGATTTTAAATCAAGAAATATTAATGATGAGGTACAAAGAGAATGGATTTTGCCTTTGGTTGTTCAAATTCAAAATGTTGCTGGAACAAAAGAAGATCAAGCAAGAATTGCAATAAGTGTTGTTCAAAATATTCCTTTTGGGAGATCTAATTTGACTGTTCTTGGTTTTGAGAATAGAGTAAATTATGCGAGATATCCCTATGAAGTTCTTTATGATGTTGAGGGGGTTTGTAGTGAGAAATCTGAATTATTATATATGATTTTAAAAGAAATGGGTTATGGAGTAGTTTTCTTAGAATATTCTTTGGAAAATCATGAGGCTTTGGGAGTGAAATGTCCTGTTCCAAAAAGCATGGATGATACTGGATATTGTTTTATAGAAACTACTGCTCCTGCAATTGTTAGTGATGATAAAATTATTTATCGTGGGGGAATAAAATTATCTTCTATTCCTAAATTTATTTTTCCAACCAATGGGAGTTCTTTTGCTGAAGATCTATATGAATATGGGGATGCTAAAAGCATGATTAAACTTAGAAATAAAATAGAAACAACTGGTAAAACTAATTATTTTCAACATTGGAAATTAGAAAGTCTCAAGGAAAAATATGGCTTTGATGGCCATGAGTACAATCTTTAACGTTTCATAATTTCATGGCTACATTCTGTACATTTCCATTTTTCAAAAACGTCTTCTTTAAATGAAAATGGCACAAGATACCCTTTTTCACACTTCGGACATTTTGGAAATATACAATTACTTTCACTCATTTTTTCCCTCCAAAATTGCTTTAATTCTTCTAACTCCTGAACTTGATGATTCTTCTTTTTTGATTTTGAAATGTCCTAGTTCACAAAGATTTTTTACATGTGGGCCAGCACATATTTCTTTTGAAAAATCTTCTATGGTGTAGACAGAAACTTTGTCTCCATATTTTTTATCAAAAACTCCTGTTGCTCCTTTTTTCTTTGCTTCTTTAGGACTCATTTCTTCTCTTTTAACTTCGCATGAACATTGTATTTGAGCATTGACCAAATCTTCTATTTCTTGTAATTCTGTTTTTTCTAATTTTCTTTGGAATGAGAAATCTAGCCTTAATCTTTCTGCAGTTATGTTTGAACCCCTTTGCATTATGCTATCATCTTTTAGAACTGTTTTTAATGCTGCTAAAAGCAAGTGTGCTGTGGTGTGAAGTTTTGTGGTTTCTTCTGAATTGTCTGCCAATCCTGATTTGAATTTTCCTGCAGAGGCTGTTCTAGAAAGCTCTTGATGTTTTTTCATTTCATTATCAATGCTTTTTTCATCAATTTTTATTTTGGATTCTTTTGCTAATTCTTTTGTCATTTCAATTGGGAATCCATATGACTGGTAAAGTAAGAATGCTTCTTTTCCAGATATTTTCTTTTTTTCTTTTGTCAATTTTTTAAATTTGTTTAAACCTTTTTCTAATGTTTGACTAAATTTTTCTTCTTCTTTGGTCAATTCTTTTAGAATTTGTTTTTTGTTCTTTAATCGGGGATAATCATCATATATTTTGAAAACTGGTTCTCCTATTTCCGAAATAAAATTTTCCATACCTAATTTTTTTCCATATTGTATCGCTCTTCTTATTAATCTTCTTAGAACATATCCCTGTTCTGTATTACTGGGAGTTATTCCCTCCGCAATTATAAAAACTGAAGCTTTAATATGATCGGCAATTATTCTCATTTCTTTTTCATTTCCTTTGTATGGTTTTTTTGAAATTTTTTCTATTTTTTGAATTATGGGTTTCCACATATCTGCCTTGTAATTATCTTCAAGACCATGTAAGGTAACGATTATTCTTTCAACGCCTCCTCCAAAATCTATTGTTTTTTGTTTTTGTTCTATGAATTCTCCTTTGTTATTTTTGTTGTATCCCATTAATACATTGTTTCCTATTTCTAACCAATTTTCATCTTTAGGGTCAAATTTTTTTGGAGGGGAGGAATTTGGTTTCCAATAAAATATTTCAGTATTTGGTCCACAGGGTCCTGTTTTTCCTGCAGGCCCCCAAAAATTATCTTTTGTGCCTAAAAAAGCAATCCTTTCTTTTGGAAGCCCAAGTTTAAGATAAATTTTTTCAGATTCAGAATCTTTTGGGATGTTGGATTTAGTGTCTCCTTTAAAACATGTTGCGGCCAATTTCTCTGAGGGAATTTTTAATATTTTTGTTAGAAATTCATAGGTCATTGTAATCGCTTCTTCTTTAAAATAATCTCCCAATGACCAATTCCCAATCATTTCGAATAAGGTATGGTGAAATGCATCCCCCACTTCATCTATATCTTGTGTTCTTACGCTTCTTTGATAATTAACTAATCTTTTTCCTAGTGCATGGGGTTGTCCGATTACATAAGGGATTATTGTTTCTACTCCAGATCCGATAAATAGGGTTGTTGGATCATTTTCAGGGATTAATGATTCATTTGGGATTTCTTTATGTTTTTTTGATTTAAAAAATTCAATGTATTTTTTTATTAATTTTTTTCTATTTATCATGGTTAGAACAAGTTAAGGGATTTTAAAAATCTTATTGACTTAGAGCCCTTAGTTTTTCTTGAATATCTTGAAGTTCAGATTCTAAACTTGAGTCATATCTTTGTCTTTTAACTTTTTGAGTCATTTCTTTTTTTTCTTCTCGTTTTTTCAATTCTTCTGGGATTTTTACTTTTGGGAGAATTGTTTGTAATTTTCTTATGTTGGATCTTGTTTCCTTTAGTTTTTTGTATATCTTTAATTTTAAATCTAATTCTTTTAATCTAAGGGCCCTATAGGCTTTTATTTTTCTTAGAATTTTTAGTAGATTTAGTTCTGAAGAAAGAATGTTTTTTTTAGATTCAACAGCTTCATCATATCCAATTTTTATATGGATTAAATTATCACTTCCCATTTTATTCTATTTTAGAAAAAATATCATTATTTACTTTTTCAATTTCTTGTTTCATAACCTTTATTTCATTTTCCCATGCTTCTAATTCGCTTCCTTCTTCTTCTTTTATTTGTTTTGTTTCTGCTAGCATTTTTTCTATTTCTAAAATTTGTGTTCTAATGTTTTCAAAGGTATTTAGACTTTCTTCGAATTTATCAAGTCTTATGAACATTGGTTCAACTTCTTTTACTCTTCTTGCTGCTGGCTTAAATTCTTTTGGAATTATTTCTTTTTCATCTTCGTCTTCCTCTGAAAGTTCTCTTCTTAAAATTTTTTGTGAATGCCCCTGAAGTATTTCTTTTTTGTAATCGTTTACTTCAGAGACATCCTCACCTTCTTTTTCCCCAGATACAGCATTCTTTATACTATTTTGTGAAAATTTTTCTCCGAAAGAATTATTTGGTAAACTTGGTAATTGATGGATTTGTTCTACAGGGGGTTGAGCTTCTTTAGTTTTTATTTTGGGAAGTTCTGGAAGTTTGGGAAGTTCTGGAAGTTTAGAAATACCTTTTTTCTTTTCCTCTTTTTTATCAAACCACCCCATTTTATTTTTTTAATATATCCTTTTTAATATATATTTAATAGAATATACGTTTAAAAACTTTTATTTTTTTTGTCAAAATTTTTGAAATGCAATTTTCTTTGATTTTTTTGAAACCGAAAGGTATTTATTTGAATTTTTTCTCATATCTAGATGCAAATAAAATTTCTTAAAGAAGTTATCACAATTACCGTCGGGAAGCAAGCAGAAGGAATAGTAGATTTGCTTTATGAAAAGAAATATGTTAATGAATTTTTAATTGCCAAAAAATTGGATATAACCATAAATCAAACTAGGAATATTCTTTACAAGATTTCTGATCATGGGCTAGTATCTTCCATAAGAAAAAAAGATAAGAAAAAAGGATGGTACACCTATTCTTGGAAAATAGAAGTTCTAAAGGGTTTTGAGTTTTTGAGAGGAATTTTGGTTAAAAAAATGGAACAAATAAATAATCAAGTAAGAAGTAGAGAAACAAAGAAGTTTTATGTTTGTGAAAGGTGTAGCATAGAATTTAATGAAGAAAATGCTCTTTTACATAATTTTACTTGTGATGAATGTGGAGATGTTTTTGTAATGAAGGATAATTCAAAGATATTAAAAGAACTTAAGAAGAATTTAGATCGTTTAGAAAAACAATTAGCTCTTTTGGATATTGAAATTGCAAAAGAAAGGGAAAGATTAGGTAAGATTAAGGCAAGAGAATTAAAGAAGGCAGAAAAGATTAAGAAAGAGACTAGGCAAAAAGCAGCAGCCATTAGGAAATTAGCTAGGGATAAATTAGCTAAGGAGAATCCAGTAAAGAAAAAGAAAGTTGTTAAAAAGAAGAAAGTTAAGAAAAAAGTTAAGAAGAAAGTAAAGAAGAAATCTGTGTCTAAGAAAAAACCTGCAAAAAAGAAGGCGCCATCTAAGGGTGTAAAGAAAAAATCTATAAAAAAGAAAATTGTAAAAAAGAAATAATGGCATATGTTTATAGAATTGATTCATCTAAGAAGAAAAGTTTTTTTAGTGGAATGAGTGTTAATACTATTTTGATTGGTATGAATGTTGTAGCTTTTTTTGTTTTTATGATTTTAATAGGGTATTTTGGGATAGATATTATTGCTTTGAATCCTGCTAATGTTTTAGGTGGAAATTATCTTTGGACTTTTTTAACTTCAATGTTTATGCATGGGGGAATTTTCCATCTTTTTGCGAACATGTTTTCTTTAATGTTTGTTGGAAGTTTAATTGAAAGGATCTTGGGTGCAAAAAGGTATTTGTATTTTTATTTGCTTTCTGGATTATTTGCTGGTATGTTTTTTGTGCTGTCGGCATTGATTTTTAATGTGGATTTGAATTCCTATGCAGTTGGAGCTTCTGGAGCATTGTTTGGATTGGTTGGATTATTGATGTTGTTAACTCCTGATTTGCCAGTTTATGTGATGTTTATTCCAATTCCAATAAAAATGAAATATGCTGCTCCAGGAATTTTGCTTGTTTTATGGTTAATTTCTGTTGCAGGAGATGTTCCCATTGGAAATACTGCCCACCTTGGAGGATTGATCGCAGGATTATTTTATGGAGTTTATCTAAAAACTAGGTATAGGAATAAAGTTAAATACATTAGTCAACACTTTAAATAATGAAAAAAAGAGGTTTTTCTTTGAAAAGAGAATATAAACAATGTTGGAAATATCTTAGGGAGTCTAGAAAATTTATTTATGGGGTTGTGATATTATTTTTTTGGTTTTCTTTAATTGGTTTTTTTGTTCCTGCTTCTGATGCTTTAACTCAAGAAATTTTGAAATTTATTGAAGGTCTTTTAGAGATGACTAGAGGTATGTCTGGATTTGAATTGACTGAATTTATTTTTTTAAATAATGTCCAAAGTGGTCTTATTGGAATGATTTTTGGAGTGTTGTTGGGGATTATACCTATTTTAGCTACAATAGTAAATGGTTATTTACTTGGTTTTGTTGCAAATATGAGTGTTGCAGAAAATGGGATTTTGAGTTTATGGAGAATTTTACCCCATGGAATTTTTGAATTGCCTGCTATTTTTCTTTCATTTGGATTGGGTATTAAGTTGGGGACTTTTATTCTTCAGAAGAAAAAAATAGAATCTTTTAAGGATTATTTTTTGAATTCTTTAAGAGTATTTTTCTTTGTTATTTTGCCTCTTTTGATAGTTGCCGCAATCATTGAAGGAGTTCTTATTCATTATTGAAGTTGATTTTAGATATAGTTAAAGTGTTTAAATAATTAAAAAATAAAAAATTCTGGGAAATGTTTTTTTAGCGTAACAATTATTCTTTCAAGTCACTTATTCCTAGAAGGATGAAAAGTGCACCAATCATTATTACAAACCAGATTATTCCTCCCTTAAGGAATTCTAATGCTGCTGTTCCTGCGCCAAGAATGTCCATTCCCCACACATAAACTGAAGCAACCACTAGGATTAATCCGACTAAAAGTTCTATCCATTTATTCATTGTATCATTCTTTGTTTGTTTTGATTTAAAAAGATTTTGATGGTAGAACACAATCTTTTTATACTCTTTTTTTGTGTAAAAATCATGGATTTAGACAAATTTACAAGGATTCTTGCAATCCCTATTTTATAATTCTAGTTTGAACTAAATTCCTTTTTTTAAAATGAAAACTGTTAAAGATTTTTTTTGGAAACCTGGTATGAGCATTGAAGAATGCGTTGATAGTTTTGGCTCCCTTGGATATCAAGCAATTGAACTTTCTGAGGCAGTAAAGGTTGTTTTGAAGATGAAAAGGTCTGGAGCTAAGACATTTCTGACATTTACTTCTAATATGGTTACTTCTGGATTACGTGGTTTTTTTGCCCAATTATGTAAAATGAAGATCCCAAATGTTCTTGTTACAACTTCTGGGAGTATTGAAGAAGATATCATGAAGGCAATTGGGGAGGAATTTGAGCTTTCTCATTTTTATTCAGATGATATTGCAATGCATGAAAGAGGAGAAAATCGTGTTGGGAATTTATTGATTAGAAATGAAAGTTATATGAAATTTGAGGATTTGATGAATAGTTGTTTGGAGAAGATTTATGCTAAAAAGAAGAGATTGTCTTCTTCTGAGTTATTGAGAGAAATTGGGTTGTTGTTAGCACCTAAAGGTGTACCCTTGAATGAGGGCAATGAGAATTCTATATTATATCAGGCAGCAAAGAATGATATTCCTATTTATTGTCCTGGAATTGCAGATTCTAGTTTTGGGTTTCAGTTGTTTATGTTTCAGCAAAAGAATCCTGATTTTATTGTAGATACGATTAAGGATATGGAAAGAATTGTTACTGATTTGCCATTTGATGATAAAAAAGGTTTGATTTCTTTGGGAGGAAGTATTTCAAAGCATTATGCTATTTTTGCAGCGTTGCTTAGTGGAGGTTTTGATTATGCGGTCTATATGACTACCTCTCATGCAAGTTCGGGGAGTATGTCTGGCGCTACTACGCAAGAAGCTAAGTCTTGGGGGAAGTTAAAGGATGATGCAGAAGCAGCAACTGTTAATGGGGATGTTAGTATTACTTTTCCATTGATGATGTCTAGTGTTTTAGATAAAATGAAAAGGGAAGGGCTTTTGGAAGATGAATGAAGTTCATTATTTGGGAGGAAAAGAAGATTTAGAGTTATTGATGAATAAAGATGTTGTTAAGGGGATGTGTTGCGATAGTTATGGTAAGGCACATTATGGGGAATGGGTATTTGTGGAACCTAAGGAAGAATTGATTATGCGTGTTGATAAAAGTGTGGCTGTCTTGAATATTACTTGGAAATCAAAAGAAGGTTTTAAGTTTTTACGTGGCCAATTTTATTTTAATGATAAAAAAGCTTTTTACTTAGATTTTTTTAATTCTAAAACTGAAGAATTTGGTAATTCTTTAGATGATTATTTGAAGGAGATGGGAAGGTGAATAATAATTATTTGACTGGGCAAGAACATAAATTAATTGGGAGTAGTGAATATGATGTTGAAAATAAAAATGGTGTGAATTATATTCCTATTGCAGTGTCAAAAAAATATCTTACTGTTGAAGAATGTAATGAAGAAAGATTTGATGTTGGAAATTTAAATGATTTAATGGGGCATTATTGGGGTAAGAAATATGCTAGATGCCTTATGACTTTAGAGCCCTTAGATATTGATAGAGATTCAGTTAATTATGGAAAAACTTTGAGAGACCCGGTTTTAATAAAAATGGAAAAATATATTGAACGTCTTAAAGATAATAGTGAACAATTCCCATTTAAGAGAGATGGTCCTATTGTGAGGTTGGAAGATGACCTCAGCTAAATTTATCCTATCTAAGAAAAGACTTTTGGAACAAGTTAAGTCTTTAGAAGATTTGGGTTTGAATCTCTCTTATAGTTATAAAACAAATCGTGAAGTTGGAAATGTTTTACAAGATGTTTCTGATGTTGATTTTTCAATTCATGCTCGCGAGGAAATTGATATGGTGCGAGATAAATCAAAGATTTGGTTTTTTACTCAAGCAGAACTTGAAGAAGAGTTGATGGAGATTTTGGGTAAAGGAATAAGAAATTTTGTTGTAGACAATGAAATTGATTTACAAAGAATTCTAACTGTTATTGGGCAAGAAGGAATTAAGATTAATCTTTCTCTAAGGATGAAATTTCAAGAGCATAGAATTGGTTCTGGAAAATATTTTGTTTATGGAATGGTTTCTAAAAGGGTCAATGAATTAGTTTCTGAAATTAGGGCTAATGAGTTTGTGGGGGATTTGGGGATTCATGTACATAGAAAATCTCAAAATACAAGTGAATGGGAGATTTTAGGGGAGTTAAAAGATTCTTTGAGTGAAGATAGTTTGAAGAAAATTGATTTTTTAAATCTTGGAGGAGGGCTTCCCATAGAATATCGGGGTTATACTTCTAAAATTTTACCTTATATTTTTGAAAAGATTTCACTTGCAAAAAAGTTTTTAGAAGAGCATGATGTTAAAACTTATCTTGAACCAGGAAGGTTTTTAGCAGGTCCTGCAATAAAACTTGAAACCAAAATTATTCAAGTTCAAGGAAAAAATCTTGTGATTAATACTACTATTTACAATTGTGCACTTGATTGTTTTTTGACAAATACTAAATTACTTATCGAATCTGAATTGTCTGAAGGAGAAGGAGATTCTTATTTAATCAAAGGTAATTCTCCTACTCGGGACGATATTTTTAGATATAGTGTTAAGTTGAAAGATCCTCAAGTGGGGGATAAAATTATTTTTTTAAATGCAGGAGCATATAATTATACAACTGACTTTTTTGGATATAAAAAATTAAATACTGAGATTGTGGAAGATTTTTAAATCAAGGAGATTTTATTTGACTATGACAGATTATGATGAGAAATATAAACAATGTATCATGGGAACTTATGATGGGTATTCCAAGGTTGTTTCTATTGAAGAGTTGAAAAAAAGACGAGATAGGATTGGAGAGATGGTGGAGCTTAATGAATTTATTGAGAATATAAAGGAGATGATGTACTAACCAATTAAAATGTTAACTACAAAACAAATTAAAGAGATTAAAGAGCATTTGGATAAGGCTCAGAATCCTTTATTCTTTTTTGATAATGATCCTGATGGGCTTTGTTCTTTTCTTTTGCTACAAAGATATCTTGGGCGTGGAAAAGGTGTGGCAATAAAAACTTTTCCAAAAATGGATGAAAGTTATTTTAGAAAGGTTAATGAATTAAATCCAGATTATATTTTTATTTTAGATAAGCCTGAAGTTTCTGATGAATTTTTTAAAGAAGTTGAACAAGTAAATCTCCCTGTTGTTTGGATTGATCATCATGATATTAAATTAAAAATTCCTAAATTTGTGAGTTATTATAATCCTAATCTTAATAAGAAAAAAACTAATGAGCCTGTTACTGCATTGTGTTATCAAATATCTCAAAGAAAAGAAGATCTATGGATTGCTATGGCGGGCTGTATTTCAGATAAGTTTGTTCCTGGTTTTTATAAAGAGTTTGAGAAAACTTATCCTGATTTATCTTTTGATTCCAAATCTAAAATAGAATACGGAACTACTTCTTCTGCATTTGATATTCTTTATAATTCTCAAATAGGAAAGATTTCAAAACTTATGGGCTTTGGACTAAAAGATTCTATGACTAATGTTGTTAGAATGATGAAGTTTATTATAGCTGCTGAAACTCCTTATGAAGTTTTGGAAGATGGTCCTAAGAATCACCAAATGCATAAAAAATTTGCAGAGGTAAATAATAAATATCAAAAATTAATTGGGGAAGCTTTGGTTGAAGAAAAGAAATCAGATAAACTTTTATTTTTTAGTTATGGGGGGGAGTCAAGTATGAGTGGAAGTTTGTCAAATGAATTAAGCCATAAATTTCCTAACAAATATGTTGTTATTGCATATATGTTTGGTGCGCGAGCAAATATTTCTGCACGGGGAAAAGGTATTAGAGATATTTTAGTTAAGGCTATTGAAGATTTGGAAGATGCTACTGGCGGGGGCCATCCGGATGCGGTGGGGGCTAGAGTTCGTGTCGAAGATTTAGAAAAGTTTAAGGAAAATTTGAAAAAATTTATTGAATAATTTTATGGATTTGTCCTATAGAAAAGTATAAATACTATTTGACCCTAATTATATTAATGGAAGGAAGACTGAGACATATGAATTGGAATAATTTTGCGTATGATTTAGTCTGTACTTCAATTAAACCCTTCTCAATTTAATCCAAGGTTTTAGTTCTGGATTGAATTGATTACTTCTATCTAGACTAAGCTTGGATTTTTTTGGGATTTTTCATAAAATGGAAAACCAAATGGAAATGAAAGAAAAAAAACTTGTAGAACAAGAACTTGGAAAGCTAATGGAGAGAACTTTGAACTTAGAAAATGAGTTGAGTACTTTGGTTAGCTATCAAGTAAAATATAACTAATAGAATGCGGGTGGATGAATCCTCCTAGATGTTACTGTACTATTTGGTATAGTAATCTTTAAAAGAAAAGGGTATGTAATATTTTTATGGTATTAAATTTAGAAGAATTGGATTTACCTGAAAAAATAAAAAAAATTGAACGTGTTGATGAAAGCACTATGAAGGTAATTGATAATTATTTTGCTCCCACCTATCGTAGGATTGAAAAAACAAATAAAGATATGAAATTATTTGGAGCTACTCCTACTTTTTGGTATAGGGCATTTTATTCTGTTGCAAATAAAATTGTTCCACATGAACCTAGTAAGAATCCAAGGTGTTATACTGATATGCTTATTTTTTGCCCAAGAGATTTATAGTAATCAATAAGTTTTTCCAACATAAACCCAATAATCTGCAGGTTTATCAGTCATAATACATTTCTTTCCTTTTGTAGAATTATTTTTAGGATCTAGGAAAAGTGTTTTTGCTCCACCTGTATCTGCCTTTAGGATGTCTTCTGTTTCTTCTGATTTTTCTAGGGGAACTAATACCATATATCCTTCTTTGATTAATTTGATTAATTCTTTTTTATCTTCTGTTTTCTTTTGACTTGTTTTTAAAATCTTTTCTGCTTTTTCATACATTTCTTTTTGCATGTCTTCAAGAAGTTTTGGAATTACTTTTTTTAGATCTTTAATCTTAATTGATTCTTTTGTTCCATCATTCCTCTTTGCAACCATTACTGATTTTTTCTCAAGATCTTTTGGTCCAATTTCTATTCTTAAGGGAATTCCTTTTAATTCCCATTCATTGTATTTCCAACCTGGAGAAACATCTTCTCTATCATCTAAAATTGGAGAAAACTTTGAAAATTCTTTTTTTATTTTTTCTGCTTGATTAATAACTTGTTTTTTTGTTTCTTCAAATAGTATTGGGATGATTACCATTTTATTTGGAGCCATTTTTGGAGGAATAACTAATCCCTTATTATCTGAGTGCACTGCAAACATTGTTCCTAGCATTCTTGTTGAAATTGCGTGAGTGTTTTGCCAAACAGATTGTTTTTTCTCATTTTTATTTATGAATTTAATATCGTAGGCATTTGCAAAGTTTTGTCCATCATGGTGGAAACAAGTTCCTTCGATTATTTTTCCCCCTTCCACATAATGATGTGTTTTTTCTGAGAAGACTGCTCCTGCAAATTTTTCTTTTTCTGTTTTTCTTCCGTAAATTCCGGGAAGAGCCATAAAATCTTCTGTAATTTTATTATAGGCTTTCATTACTTTGTTTCCATGATCTATTGATTCTTTTTCTGTTGCAAATACTGTATGAAGTTCGTTCCAAAGAAATTCTCTTGTTCTAAAAAATAAAACTGGATTATTGAATTCCCATCTGACTACGTTATTCCATTGATTTATTAGTAAAGGTAAATCTCTCCAAGATCTTATCCATTTTGAATATGAATCATACATTATTGCTTCTGAAGTGGGCCTTACTGCAAGTTTTTCACTTAATTTTGTATTTCCTGTTTGAGTAACCCATGCAACTTCTGGGCTAAATCCTTTAACATGTTCTTGTTCTTTTTCAAAAAGTTTTTCAGGGATAAATAATGGGAAGTAAGCATTTTGAACCCCAATTTTTTTGAATTCTTTATCTGTTTCTTCTTTTATTTTTTCCCATAATGAATATGAATAGGGTCTGAGAACCATGCATCCAGAAACAGCGCTATAGTCTGCTAATTCTGCTTTTTGAACTATTTGAGTAAACCATTCTGTAAAATTTTCTTCTTTTTTGACAGTTAATCCTTCTTTTGATTTTTTCTTAGTCATAAATGATTAAAGAAGGGGGGGTTTATAACTTTTTTCTGATTAGACAATTGTTTTGTTTAAAATTTGTTGTCCTATCTGATTTACAATTTCTTCAATGTAATTTGATTCAAGGGCAAAACCTAAGTTTTCTCCACTTCCTATTTTAAAATTGTTTATTCCTATTACTTTTCCTTCTTTGTTAATTAAGGGTCCTCCTGAATTTCCAGGGTTTAGAGCTGCATCTGTTTGAATGTATGCGTCTTTTCCATTTAATCCTTCTCTATGTACTGCAGAAACTATTCCTTCTGAAACAGAGAATTGCAGGCCCAATGGATTTCCTATTGCAATTACTTTTTCTCCGATTTGTATATCATTTGAATTTGTTAATTTTAATTTTTCAAATTCTCCACTTATTTTTAATAAAGCAATATCAAAATCTGCATCATAGCCAATAAATAATCCCTCCCTTGAACTTCCATCATAGGTTAATATGTTAATTGGGTCTGATAGTTTTCCCAGGGGATCTGCAAGAACATGTGCGTTTGTTACAAGGTATCCTTCTTTGTCTACTATGAATCCTGTTCCTTGTCCAGAATTAGTTCTTATTGTAACTACTGCTTTTATAGCATCTTCAATTATTCCTGAGAAATCTTCGCTTGCTGACGCCTTTAATAGATCAAATTCTTCATCCATTGTTCCAAGTTCTGAATTTATTGAAGTAATTTCATTTTTTGTTGTCAATAGATTGGTGGTTATTTCATTTATTTCACTTTGAATTTGAATTATTTCTTTAATCATATCTCTTTGAATTATTTCTTGTCTTGTGAAAAGAGTATATGTAAGAATACTGCTAGTTATAATAAAAATAATAATTATTGAACTAAAACTTCCAATCATCCATTTATGGTGTTTCTCTAGTGGCATTTTTTTCTCTTTTGTTTATTTTATAAAAATGATTAGGTTTTTATATGTTAAGTTTTTGGTAGCTTTAAAGGCTCGTAGTCTAACGGATAGGATAACAGGTTTCGGCCCTGTTGGTGGGGGTTCGATTCCCTCCGAGCCTGTTGGAATCTCATTCCAGGGGGTTTCCCAAAGGATGACCTAACGGCCCCGATTTCCTCCGAACCTGTTTATTTTCTTTCTAAATATTTTTGAACTGGAAATGATTTTGGAATAAATTTTTTCAGAATTGTTTTAGCTTTTATTCTTGTGAGCATTTCTGTTTCTACTAGATTTGTTAATTCTATAAAATCATAGGGATCAATGCTTAGTTCTTCAAATCCTCCTTTTAAGGTATCAAGTATTTCAATGAGTTCTTCAATCATCCATTGTTGGGTGAATTTTGAATTTGATTTTTTTGGAACTTTTTCCAACATTTTAATCACTGCAGGATGTTTGGATAGAATTCTTTCATGTCTTTTTTTTATGTTATGTTTTTCAACAACATGTTTTAATTTTTCATAATGATCCTCTTTCATATAATTCTATAGAAAATGCATTTATTAATTTTTTGAATATGTTTTTTCAAAATTCCATTCAGGTAAGTGGTATATTTCTCCTGCTCTTGGTTCTTTATTGTCATTGAATTTTTTATAGAAATGGGCTATTTCATATGGGCCTATTTCTTGTTTCCACATTTCTGCTAATTCTGGATTTTGTATGATATCTTCTCTAGCATAATGGGCTAAATATTTTCCTGTTTCTGATCTAACTTTTCTTATTCCCTTAACATGTTTTTCTAGGATTTTGTTATTTTTATCTTGTTCTTTTCGCATTTCCTTGCTAGCAAATTCTTTAGCAATATTGCTTGCTTTTTCACATGCTGGAAAAACTGCAGACCCTACTAAAGTAAGTAATCCGTTTTTTACAAAGTTTCTTCTTGTTATATTTTCCATATATTTTGAGGTAATTTTGGGTATATAAAGATTACTATTTGTATCTTTTAAGTGGTTACAATATCTATTATTTTTTGTGATTAGTTTTTTATACTCTTTTGTGTTCTTTTCTTTATGAAACAAATTAGTCCTGGAAGTCGTGTAAAGGTTGTTTTACCCAAGCAAGAATATTCTGGAATTTGGCTTGAAGCTCCAAAAGGAGAACATAATCTTATTTTGTTAAAGTTAGATACTGGTTATAATATTGGTTTGAATAAGAAAGATGTATTGGATGTGAAGGTATTGAAAAAGCCTGTGGAAGTTAAGGTAGATGGGGAAATTAAGAAAGATTCTGCAAAGCCGAATATTGGGATGATTATTACTGGAGGAACAATTGCTTCAAGTTATGATGCAAAGACTGGCGCAGTGAAATGGTTAACTGACGCTAATAATTTATTTAAGTTTTATCCAAACATGTTTGATATTGTTAATGTTGCTAAGGTTGAAGTTCCTTTTATGAAAGGTTCTGAAAATATGGATTTTAAGGATTGGCAAAAGATTGCACGTGTTGCAGAGAAACTTTTGAATGATGATAATATTAAGGGAGTGATAATCACTCATGGGACAGATACATTGCATTATACTTCTGCTGCATTGAGTTTCTTTTTGGGCAAGGTGAATAAACCAGTTGTTTTAACCTATAGTCAACGTAGTATTGATCGTGCAAGTAGTGATGCTAATTTGAATTTACAATGTAGTGCTTTGGCAGCTATTTCAGATATTGCAGAAGTTATGTTGGTGGGTCATGCAAATAGCAATGATAATTTTTGTTATGCAATGCCTGGAACAAAAGTAAAGAAGTTGCATAGCTCAAAACGTGATGCTTTCAAAGTTATAAATGCAAAACCTTTTGCAAAGATTTTTCCAGCTCGTTTAGAGAAAATTTCTGATTATAATTTGAGATCTAAATTAAAAGTTAAAACAGATTTGAAGTTTGAAGAAAAAGTTGGTTTGTTGAAATTTTATCCCGGACAAGATCCAAGTATCTTAGATTATTATGTTAAAAATAAGTATAAAGGATTGGTTATTGAAATGACTGGTTTAGGTCATGTTGCTACAAGTGAATCAAATAATTCCTGGATAAAAAAATTAAAAGAAGTTCAAGAAAAAGGATTGATTGTTTGTGCTACAACACAATGTATGTTTGGAAGAACAGATCCTTTAGTATATTCTGCCGGAAGGGAACTTGAAAAAATTGGAATTATTTATTTAGAAGACATGCTCTCTGAAACAGCTTTAGTAAAACTTGGATGGGTTTTAGGTCATGAAAAGTTTAAGGATAAAGTTAAGGAAAAAATGTTAGAAAATGTTTCTGGCGAAATTAATGATCGGTTAGAATAATTATTTATTTTTTCTTATGTTTTTTTTCATAATGGTTTCTCAACATATTTCTTATTTCTCTAATTTCTCTTTCTGCCTTTTTGTTAATTGCATAATCATAATCTGCTTTTACCCTATCTCTTTGAGTTTGTCTATTTTGACTCATTAAAATTATTGGAGCCTGTAGTGCAGCTAAGCAGGATAGTACTAAATTTAATAGAATAAATGGATATGGATCCCATTCATTTAACCACCCATAAACATTTGCAGCCATCCATATTCCGAGGAAAACTAAAAAGGATATTATGAATGTCCAGCTACCTGCCCAATTTGCAACATTGTCTGCAGATTTTTGCCCAAAGGTTTTAGGTATTTTGAAAACAGGATTTCTATGGGTATGATTATTTGTTGTCTTTACTGCCCCTTTCTTTTTCATATATTTAATTAGGGAATTGGGATTATAAATCTTATTGATTTGGAAAGTTTTTTAATGTATGATGATTAAATATTTTTATGGTAAAAACTTTAATTAATGAATATTTGAAGGGTGGCCCTGGGAAAGGAAATATTTTATTTCATGGAAAAAAACATAAGAATGATTCGGGAATATTTGCATGTGTTAGGGGAATTTCTGAATGTTGTGAAAATGTAATTGATTGTGAAAATTGTTATGATAAAAAAGAAGGAAGTTATTGTTTGAAGGATGGCCAGTCTATTAAGGGTTTTTTGGCTATTGAAGATAAACATGAAAAATTAGTAAAAAAAGGAGCTACTGGGGCCTATACTTCTATTCGTTCAGCTATGAAAAAATTAACTCAATAATTTATTAAACCTTGTTTCTTTTCTTGATTTATGTCTGAATTAGATTATGCAAAATTAAAATTTATGGCTGGACTTGAAGTTCACCAGCAGTTGGATAGTAGAAAACTTTTTTGTAATTGTCCTTCGATTCTTAGGAAAGATGAACCTGATTTTGTTGTTGAACGGAAGTTGCATGCTGTTGCAGGAGAAAGTGGGGAAGTAGATATTGCTGCATTACATCAGGCTAGTTTAGATAAACAGTTTGTTTATCAAGGATATGATACAACTTGTTTAGTTGAATTAGATGAAGAGCCTCCACATGAGATAAATAAAGAGGCTTTGGAAACTGCTTTACATATTGCTATGTTGTTGAATTGTAAAATTGTACCTGTAACCCAAATTATGCGTAAGACTGTTGTTGATGGTTCGAATACTTCTGGATTTCAGAGAACTGTTTTAATTGCACGTGATGGTTATCTTGAAACAAAAGAAGGAAGAGTGGGAATTAATTATATTTATCTTGAAGAAGATGCTGCCCGTATTGTTTCTCGTGAAAAAGATAAAGAGACTTACAAATTGGATCGGTTAGGAATCCCTTTGGTGGAAGTTGTAACGGCTCCTGATGTAAAAACTCCTGAACAAGCAAAAGAAGTTGCTTTGCAGATTGGAGATGTTTTGAGAAGTTGTAAGGTTCGTAGGGGAATTGGAACAATTAGGCAAGATGTAAATGTTTCAATTAGGAAAGATAATCGTGTTGAAATTAAAGGGATGCAGGATATGAAGATTTTTGTTAAGGCAATTGAAAAAGAAGTTGAAAGGCAGAAAGAACTAAGTGATGCTAAAAAATTTATTGAAATGGAAGTTAGAAATGTTTTACCTGACGCTTCTACTGAATTTATGAGGCCATTGCCTGGTTCTGCAAGAATGTATCCTGAGACTGATTTGCCTTTGTTGAAAATTTCTAGAAAATTTATTGATGATGCTAAAAAGAATTTACCTCAAATGAAGGGGGAGATTGAATCTGGATTAAAAGAAAAAGGATTGAATGAAGATATGATTAAATTATTATTAAAGAGAAATAAAGTTGAAGATTTTAAGGTTTTATTGAAAGTTTTAGATAAGCCCTCATTAATTGCTAAGATGATTTTAATTTTTCCAAAAGAAATTGCTGCAAAGACTAAAAAATCTTTAGAAGATGTTGAAGATATTGTGGAAGATTTTTATTCTGATATTTTGAATAAGTTGATTAAGGAAAAAATTTCTGAAAGTGATATTAAAGATGTTATGATTAATTTGGTTTCTGGAAAAGATTTAGATGGTTCTATTGTTTCTGAGAAAGCAGATTCAGGGGATGTTGAAGAAAAGGTTATGAAGATGATCAAAGAAAAACCAGGACTTTCTGCAAATGCTTATATGGGATTAGTTATGAAAGAGTACGCAGGCCGAATCAATGGAAATGAGGTAATGAAATTAATAAATAAGTTTCTTTCTTGATTCGCTCATTCATTCTTTCAAGATTGGTTGAATGAAAGAGTTTGGGGGAAAGATTAGTGGAAAAGAAGCCATGGAGATTATTAACAAGTTCACTAAATAAATAGTTTTAAATATTATATTCTTTTTAGTTTAAAATGAGGTTACGTTCACATTTTGTTCTCCCCCTTTTATTTTTCTTAGTGGTAATTTCCCTGGGAGCATATACCTATCATTCAGTGGAAGGATGGAGTATTTTGGATTCATTTTATTTTGTAGTTGTTACTGTTACAACCATTGGCTATGGAGATTTAATTCCCATTACTTCAACAGGGAAAATTTTCACTATGTTTTATTCTTTTTTTGGAGTTGGAATGGCTTTTTACCTTCTTTCTTTAATTGGGGCTAAGGTATTTGAAGACCATGTCGAAGAGAAAGTTATTGAGTTAAAAAAGCATGCAAAGGGTAAACGAAATCATTAAAAAGTTTGTTTGGTAGGATTTTTTATGAAAAGGCAATATATTAGGGATGTAAAGGCAGGAGAATCTGTTCTATTGAATGGATGGGTTCAAGATATTAGGGATTTAGCTAAATTGAAATTTTTAATGTTACGTGACTGTTCTGGAATGATTCAATGTATTGTTAAGGATAAAGAAGTGTTGAATAAAATTTCTGAATTAACTTTAGAATCTGTTGTAGAAATTAAGGGAAAAGTTAAGGAAGCAAATATTAAAGCAGATATTTCTCGTAAAGATGTTGAGATTGAAGTTACTGATCTAGAGATTTTAAATAAGGCAGAACGTCTTCCAATCCAAGTTGCTGAAAAAGCTTCTGATGCCAATCTTTCTACTAGATTGGATTATAGATTTTTAGATTTACATAGAAGAGAAATTCAAGCAATTTTCAAAGTTGAATCTACAATAATGCAAGCATTTAGAGAATTTATGGTTAAAGAAGGTGCTGTGGAAGGTGCTTTTCCTTCACTAATTAGTTCGAGTTCTGAAGGAGGAACAGAATTATTTTCTGCAAAGTATTTTGAGAAGAAAGCTTTTTTGAGTCAGAGTTGTCAATTGTATAAACAAATGTTAGCTTGTTCAATGGAAAAAGTTTTCACTATTTTTACTGTTTGGAGAGCAGAAAAACATAATACCCCCCGTCATTTGAATGAGGCAAGACAATTAGATTTTGAAATGGCTTTTGCAGATGAATTTGTAGTTATGGAAGTTATGGAAAGGTGTGTTCAATTTATTATTAAGAAAGTTTTAGAATTAAATAAATCAGAATTAGATTTATTGAAAGTTGATTTGAAAGTTCCTAAGGTGAAGTATATGACTTTTGCAGAGGCCATTGAATTATTGAAGAAACATAAAATAAAAGCAGAGAAACATGATTTAACTCCCGATGCTGAGAAAAAATTAGGAGAATTATATCCAGATACAATTGTTTTTGTTAATGACTGGCCACTTGAAGGTAAGCCTTTTTACATTATGCCAAAAGGAAAAGATTCTTCTGCTGGTTTTGATGCAATTTATCAAGGAACAGAAATTTCTTCTGGAGGTCAAAGAGTTCATCTACCCGAATTATTGGAAAAAAGATTAAAAGCTAAGGATTTGAATCCAAAAGATTTCAAGGCATATATTGATAGTTTTAGATATGGTGCTCCACCCCATGCTGGCTGGGGAATTGGTTTGGAAAGATTGACTATGTTAATATTGGGAATTCCAAATATACGGGAGGTTACTTTATTTCCTAGAGATAGGGATAGACTTACCCCATAGATGAAATTCATATCAATATCAGAAGCAATGAAAAAAGGTAAGGGGAAGGTAGATGTTCGAGGTTGGATTTATCGAGAACGTGGTTCAAATAAAATGAAATTTATTGTGCTTCGTGATTCTACAAATATTATTCAATGTGTTTTGAAAAAAGAAAAGTTTGAAAAACAATGGGACAAGATTGATGCATTGGGAGGAGAAAGTTCTATTGAAATTACTGGAACAATAAAAGAAGATAAACGTGCACCAACTGGTTTTGAAATTCAGGTAGATAAAATTAATATTGTTAATGTTTCAGAAGATTTTCCAATTAACAAAGATTCAACAGAGGGAATGCTTGCAGATAATAGGCACCTTTGGTTAAGGAGCCGGAAGATGGTTGCCATTATGAAAATTAGAAGTAGTTATACTCAAGCAAGAGATGAATTTTTTAAGAAAGAAGGGTTTTATCGTTTTGATGCACCTATTTTGCAACCTACCCAATCTGAAGGGGGGAGTACTGTTTTTGAAGTAAAATATTATAATACTAAAACCTATCTTGCTCAAACATGGCAATTATATGGTGAAGCAGCTATTTTTGCATTAGAGAAAGTTTATAATTTTGGTCCTACTTTTCGAGCAGAGAAATCAAAAACTTCTAGACATTTATCTGAGTTTTGGATGGCCGAAGCAGAAGCTGCTTGGTGGAAACTTGAAGATGTAACTGAATTTGCAAAAAAAGAAATCAAATATTGTATTGAAAAGACTGCAAATGAATGTGCTGAAGAGTTTAAGATTTTAAATGTTGATTCAAAGAAACTTTTACAACTTGCTAAAAAGAAATGGCCTACGATTAAATATCGTGAAGCTTTGGAAATTTTGAAAACAAAAGATAAGATGAAAGTTCCGTTTGGAAAAGATTTGCGAACAATTGAAGAACAAAAATTAATGCAACATTTTGGTACTCCTGTTGTGGTCACTCATTATCCTAGGGAAGTTATGGCTTTTTACAAACCCAAAGATCCTAAAAAATCTGATGAAGCTCTTTGTTTTGATATGTTAGCTCCTGGTTGTGGTCTTGAAATTGCTGGAGGAAGTGAAAGAAGTTTAGATGTAAAAGAAATGTCTGAGAATCTTAAACGAGATGGAGAAGATCCTAAAGATTATCAATTTTATTTTGACCTTAGAAAATATGGTTCTGTTCCACATGCTGGATATGGGGTAGGGGTGGAAAGAGTTTTACAATGGATTTGTGGTTTGGACACAATTAAAGATGCGATTGCGTTTCCTAGGACAATGACAAGGTTTAAGCCTTAAAATGAAAATATTAGTTGTTGGAGATCCGCATGGAAGATTGCCAAAAAAGATTCCTAAGAAAGAAGATTTTATTATAATTACTGGAGATATTGGGAAAGCTGATTTGGCAAGAGTTAGATATTTTGAAAATGTTGAAAGGGAGAAGAAAGGGTTAGAAAAATTAGAGAATGATTCTAAATTTGGAAAAAAGGTTTTTGATGAAGTTTATAATTCTACTATAAGTATCTTAAAGAAATATTCGAGTATTGCTCCAACCTATTCTATCATTGGCAATGTTGGAACTTATATGCTGAAAGAAACTGAAATGAAAAAAGAAGAAAAAGAATTGGGAATAAAATTGCCTCGTTTGAAAAAAAGAATAGATAGGGTAAAAAATTTTCATCTTGCTAGGAATGTAGTTAGAAATATTGGAGGCTTAAGGATTGGTTTTTTAGAATATTTCGTAGATAATTGTTGGATTAAAGAGTTTGGAGATAAGGATAAAAAGAGAATTAAAATGGCTAAAAAAGAAACAGAAAAAGCTAAAAAAGTTTTGAAAGGATTTGGCTCTTTGGATATTTTGGTATGTCATCAACCTCCTTTTGGGGTTTTAGATAAAATGTTGAATAGAAATGGTCCTAAAACTTGGTATGGGAAGAATGCAGGAAGTAAAGTTATCTTAGATTATGTTAAGAAATATCAGCCTAAGTATGTTTTTTGCGGGCATATGCATGAATCAAAGGGACAAAAGAAGATTGGCAAGACAGAAGTGCATAATATTGGTTTTAATGGCGATTATAAGATGTTTGATATAAAATAATTCTAGGTAAATCTTTAAAAATCAACCCCAATTCTTTCTTATATGAAAATAGGGCAAATTGAATTGAGTTGGCTTGGTAATTCTGGTTTTTTAATTAAGAATTCTGCACCTAAAGGTGTACCCCCTTCTGCGGGCAAGATAATTTATGTTGATCCATATAATATTAAAGAAAATTCTCCAAAAGCAGATTTAATTTTGATTACTCATAGTCATTATGATCATTGTAGTGTTCAGGATATGAATAAAATTATCCAAGATGGGACAAAGATTGTTGTAACTGCTGATGCTCAAAGTAAGATAACTCGTTTTGAAATTCCTATTCGTATGGAAGTTATTGAGGCTGGGCAAGAACTTGTTTTTGAAAAAATTAGGGTTTCTGCGATTCCTGCATATAATCTTGACAAACCTTTTCATCCTAAAGATGAAGGTTGGATTGGTTATTTGATTAAAGTTGATGATGTTGTGATTTATCATGCAGGAGATACTGATAAAATTCCTGAAATGCAAAAACTTACTGGCCATGGCCAATCTGATAAAGAGTTTGTTGCTTTGCTTCCTGTTGGAGGAAGATTTACAATGACTGTTGAAGAAGCAGTAGAAGCAGCGAAGTTGATTAAACCTTCATTAGCAATCCCAATGCATTATGGAAGTATTTCTGGAACAAAAGATGATGCAAAAGAATTTGTAGAACTTTGTGAAGAAGAAGGAATTAAGGCAAAGATTTTGGAGAAAGAATAATGGTAGTTGATTCATTTAAAATGCGGAAACAAGAAGTTCTTGCTAAATTAGATAAATCTTCTAAAGGAGATTGGGATAAACCTATTTTAGAATTGTGTGAAAAAATAAATGAAATGCCAGATTATTATACAACTTCATCATGTTCTGGGAGGGTTTTGGTTATGGTTGACCAAGAAAAAAAGGGCCCTGGGTTGTTTGAGTTTGTTAGTCATGATTTGGTTAGGCTTGAAGATATAAATGATTCTTTGAATTCCCGAGGGATGACTCTGGGGAGCCTAGATAAGGATTTGGGTTTGAAATTTAAAAATGAACCATGCATTCTTCATGTTGCTTGCAAAGATCTGGATTTAGCACAGGAATTTTTAGAAAAAGCTAAACTTGCTGGGTGGAAACGTTCTGGAATTATTTCTTCTGGAAGGAGATTTATTATAGAAATGAATGGAACAGATAAATTAGAGTTTCCAATCATGAAAAATGGGAAAATCTTGGTGGATGATGAATTTTTAGCTTTGATTGTTGAAAAAAGCAATAAAAATATGAAAAGAAGTTGGCTGAAAATTCAAAAATTGAAAGATATTATTTGAATTTCAACGTCATTCGTATAATTCAAATGAGGGAAATGATTGAGAAATTGAAAAATGCTATTTAATCATATAAATAAATATAAACTATAATTATTATTTTTAATAATGAACTTATTAAAAGAATACAAGGGTTTATCTTGTCCAACTTCGCTTTTTGAAGAAGAAGGGAATAAAATTTTGGAATGTGTTATAGATGATGTTCCTTATGGTTTTAATGTAAATTGTATTCCTGAGGAGAATAGGGAATGGTTTGCCCAGGTTTATAGTATGTCTTTGTCTGATTTACATAAAACTACTAGTAAAAACGTTGAAAAAAAAATTCTTGGAGAATTATTCACTCCTTTTGAAAAGTATTATGGAAAATTTAAAAGAGAGAAATAACCTCTGAATCAACCATATATTTTTAAAGAAAACAGCTTTAATTTTAACATAGGGTTGTCTTATTCTAAGGCAAAATTATACAAATATAAGGAGGAATAAATTATGGTATTAGATTTTGCAAAAGAGGCAATACAAAACACAGATTCACATAGTATTAACTTTGATGAATTACGAGCTGGAAAAGCAAACATTAAAGTTATTGGTTGCGGTGGTTGCGGTGCAAACATGGTTACTTGGTTATTTAACAAAGGAATTAATGGTGCGGAGATTTATGCTTGCAATACTGACGCTCTTCATTTAAGTGTTACAAAAGCTGATGAGAAAATTCTTATTGGTAAAGAGCTAACTAAAGGTCTTGGTGCTGGTGGAGATCCTAAAATAGGAAGAGAAGCAGCTAAAGAAGCTTTAATGGATTTGAAGAAAGCAGTTGGGAATGCAGATATGGTTTTTGTTTTAGCAGGTTTAGGTGGTGGAACAGGAACAGGAGCAGCTCCAATAGTTGCACAAATAGCTAAAGAAACTGGTGCAGTTGTGATTGGTGTTGTTACTATGCCTTTTGAATCGGAAAAAGCAAGAATTGACAAAGCTGAATTTGGATTACAAGAATTAAGAGAAGTTACAGATACATCTATTGTTCTTGATAATAATAGGCTTGTTGATATCGCAGGACAATTACCCATTGAACAAGCTTTTGCTGTTGCTAATGAATTAGTGAGCACAATGATTAAAGGAATTGTAGAAACAATTACTTTACCGAGTTTAATTAACTTGGATTATGCTGATGTTTCGTCAATCATGAGAAATGGTGGAGTTGCTGTTATTGGAATAGGTGAAGCAGATACTCAAGATCGTGTTAATGAAGCCGTAAAGCAAGCACTTACTCATCCTCTACTTGACGTGGATTATCAAGGTGCTACTGGCGCTTTAATACATGTTACTTGTGGACCTGACTTTAAGCTTGAAGAATTTGATGTGGTTGGAAGAACTGTTTCTGAAAATTTGAATGCAGAAGCCCAGGTGATTATTGGGGCTAGAATTAGCAAGGAATTTACTGGAAAAGTTCGAGTGATAACTATCATGACTGGAGTTAAGTCTCCATATGTATTAGGTAAACCAGTTGAACAACAAGCTTTACCCGTGTCTAAAGAAATTTCTGATCTAGGTATAGAAGTGCTAGGTTAATTTTAGGGATGATTTTTTCCCCTTTTTATTTTTTTTATTTTTTTTATTTTTAAACTTCAAGAATTCTTTCTTTTTTCATTTTTTTGTTTCCGTATTTGTTAAAATACAGAATTCTATCTAATTCGATTTTTGTTCTTTTTTCTTTATTATTTGGCGCTTCATAGCCTATTGGGAAAAGCGCTTCAATAATTATATTTGCAGGAATTTTTAATTTGTCTTTAATTAATCCTTCTACAAAATATCCTACCCAACATGTTGCTAGACCTTTTTCTTCTATTTTTAATAAGAAATTTTGTATTGCTGCACCTGCTTGTTGACGAAGAAAAACTCTGCCTTTTTCTTCAAAAGCGTTTAGTTGTCTTCTTGGATCTGAACAAACAACCACCATGTAATGGGTTTGTGCAACAAATGGTTGTTGACAGTATTCTGATATTTTTTGTATTGTTTCTTTATCATCAAGAATTATGAATTTTAAAGAATAATTATTTCCTGCCATTGGAGCATATCTTGCAGAATCTACACATTCAATGATATCTCTCCAGTTTGGTTTTTCTGTTGTGAATTTTTTTACACTCTTTCTTGATTGAATTGCTTTGTTTAGGTCCATGTTAATTAGAAGTAGGAGATGTTTATAAAATTATTTGTGGTTATTGTTTGTATCCTGGAATTGGGGCGTTCATAATTCTTTGTTTTTTTTCTTGGTATTCTTTTGTGGTGAAAGATTTTCTTCCCCCGCCATAGTGTCCAAATTGTTCTTTTGTAATTTCATCTTTTGCAAAAGGGGTTTCTGCATCAATAATTTCGTTTAGGTTTTTATTAAACATTTTATATAAATTCAACCTTGAATTTTCCTTCTTTAATTTCTTTAATATTCATAACATCCTGTAAATCTTCTAGTATGTCTTTTATTTCTGTTTTTGTTTTTTTATCAAGATTTAGAATTATTTCTGAGTTCATTGGTTTTTGAGCCTTTGTTTTTTCTTGACGTATTTGCGATACTATTTTATAAAATAAATTTAGTTTTTCGAATTCTTTTGTTTTTTCTGCTTTTGGCCATTCAGAGATGTGGATACTTTTGTCTTTTTCTGTTTTTTGAAAGTAATTTTGATAAATTTCTTCTGTTATGAATGGCATTATTGGTGCAAAGAGTTTTGAAATTGTTAAAAGTGCTTGGTATAGTGTGTATTGTGCAGAGAGTCTTTTGTTTCCTGTTCCTTGATAAACTCTTTTTTTTACTGTTTCTAAATAATTGTCACAAAAATCTTTCCAGAAAAAGTTTTCAACATCTAGTTTTACTTTCGAGTATTCATAATTTTTGAAGTTTTTTGTTGATTCTTCTATTATTGAATTTAATTTTCTTAAAAATAGTTCATCAATTTTTTCTAATTTCTTTGGCTTTGTATTTTTGTAGTCTTTTAAATTCATAAAAACAAATTTTGAAGCATTTGTTAATTTATTTATGAATTTTTTACCTGTAACTAAATCTTTTTCTTGATAGTTAAGGTCGTTTCCAAGTTTAGAACCTGCTGCCCAGAATCTTAGTGCATCTGCCCCATAGTTATGCATTACATCTTGAGGTTTTACAACATTTCCTTTTGATTTTGACATTTTTTCTCCTCCCAGAGAAACATTTCCTGAAATTATTATATCTTCCCAGGGAATTTTTTTAGAATGTAGATGAGCCTTCACAATTGTATAGAATGCCCAAGTTCTAATAATGTCATGCCCTTGAGGCCTTAATGAAAATGGGATTTGTATTTTGTTATTAACTAATGATGAAGCAATTTGAGGAGTTAACGATGAAGTTGCCCAAGTATCTAAAACCATTTTTTCTGGCGTAGCTTCTTTTTTACATTTAGGACAGAATTTTTTGGTTTGAAGTGGATCTATTGGAAGTTCTTTTTCTAATGGGAGGATTATTTCATTGCATTCTTCACATTCCCAAACAGGTATTGGAATCCCAAAATGTCTATTTCTTGAAATGCTCCAATCTAAATCTAATCCCTTTACCCAATTATCATATCTTTTTTTCATAAATTCAGGATACCATTTTATTTTTTTTGCTTGGTCCAATAATTTTGTTTTTTTATCAAGAATTTTTATGAACCATTGTTTTGTGGGTAAGAATTCTATTTCTGTTCCACATTTGTCATGGCAATTAACAGCGTGTTGAATTTGTTTTGTTTCTGTTATTAATTTTTCTTTTTCTAAATCTTCAAGTATTTTTTTTCTAGCATCTTTTATTTTTAATCCATCATATCCTTTAATGTTTAATGTACCATTTTTTTCAAGAACTATTTTTGGAGTTAGTTTGTGTTTGTTTATTGCATCTACATCGAATTTATCCCCATAGCTACAAATCATTAAGACTCCTGTCCCTTTTTCTATTTCTGCACTTTCATCTTCGATAATTGGAACTTCTTGGTTGAATAAAGGAACTTTTGCTTTTTTACCAACTAATTTTTTGTATCTTTTGTCTTTTGGATTTACAAAAACTGCTACACATGCTGGAAGTAATTCTGGACGAGTTGTGGCAATCAATAAATCTTTCCCATCTGCTTTGAATTTTAGTGTGGAGAATAAACTTTGAAATTCTTTATCTTCTAATTCTGCTTGGGCTATGCTTGTTTGGCATTCAGGACACCAAATTGTTGGATAATTTGTTTTGTAGGCTTGTTTATCTTTAACTAAATCTATGAAAGATTTTTGAGAAATTTTTTGAGAGTTTTCATCTATTGTTGAATAAGATATTTTGTAGTCTGCAGAGATACCCAAATTTTTGAAATCTTCAATGCAATCTGGAGCAACTTCTTTTAATGTTTTTAGACAAAGTTTGATGAATTCTGATCTCCCCATGTTTTTACTTTTTACATTATTTGTTTTTTCAATGAATCTTTCTGTGGGCAATCCATTATCATCTGTTCCAAAAGGGTAAAATACATTTCCAGTGAACATTCTTTGGAATCTTGCTATGAAATCTTGCTGAGAATATGAGAATGCGTGCCCAATGTGCATTTTTCCAGAAATATACGGTGGCGGGGTGTCTATGCTATATGCTTTTGTCTTTTTCTTTGGGTCAAATTTGTAAATTTTCTTTTCTTCCCAGAATTTTTTCCATTTTTTTTCCATTTCTGCCAGGTTAAGCTTATCCTTTGCCATGCAAAAATAACTCACAGCAACTTTTAAAAACTATCTGTATTTCAATAATCTATGGCAGATAGTGGCGTAAATATGCCTGCTGGATTTGGCGGGTTAATGAGATTCAATGAAGAATATACTAGTTATATCAATTTGAAACCAACCCATGTAATTGCATTTGTAGTTTTAATCATTGTTATGAGAATTGGATTGGGGGTTATTTTTGGATAATGGTGGATGTTGTGTTTAATTCTATGAAAGAATACCAAGAGTATTATAGTAATGATGGACCAAAACCAGAAAAAGTTAATAAGTATTATCAGATGGGTGTGGATATTGTAACTAAATCATTTAATAAAGCTAGATTAGAAATTGAGGGAAGGAAATAAAATGTTTGGCGGTGTTAACCCTAAACAAGTTAATGCAATGATGAAACAGATGGGAATGTCTCAAGAAGAAATTTCTGCATCAAGAGTTATTATTGAAAGAGGGGACGAGACTAAGATAATTATTGAAAATCCTAATGTTACAAAGATTGAAATGCAAGGTCAAGAAACATTTCAAGTTACTGGAGACATTACTGAAGAAAGTGCTGAGGTTGGAGTTTCAGAAGAAGACGTTCAAACAGTTATAGAAAAGACTGGTTCTACTGAAGAAAGAGTTAGGGAAGTTTTAGAGCAAACAGGTGATTTAGCTGAAACTATTTTAGAGCTGAGTGAGTAGTTAATTTCTATCACCAAAATCTATATCAAGTTTAAAGTCTATTGTTTTTTATGCAAAAATTCATTGAAAATCTTGCAGAAGCAGATAAAATTATTAGAACTGCGGATCATATGGCCTATGTCACATTTCCTTTAGTTAATGATAAAAAGATTTTATTGAAATTACTTTTGGAGTTGAAGACTGCTATTGGGAAAGTCATTAATGCAATCCTTCAATATGAGTATCTTTTCAAAAGAGTTACTTTATATGGGAATGCTAAATCTAATTTTAATAGTTTTGAAAATAAATGTGCTGTTAGATATGATATTACTCGTGAAGAGATTAAATTAGTTGTTGAACTTTTTGATATTGTTGAAAAACATAAGGTAAGTGCAATGGAATTTGTAAAAGATGACATGTTAGTTATTTTGTCAGAGAGTTTAAAGCCAAAGACCCTTGGAATTGAGGAAATTAAGGAATTTTTAGCATTATCTAAGAACCTTTTGAGGAAATCTAAAACCCATATGGAAGAGCATCTTTAAGAAAAGTATAAAAACTATCCTCCCTTTGTTATTTTTAATTCTAAATTATCTAATTTTAAGATACGAATATGGAAGAAAAAATAAAATTTTTCATACATCTTAATTTAGGGGGAATGAATTAAAATGGAAGACATAATACAAGAAAAAATAAGCGCAGATCATTTACTTTATGTTAGCTTGAAGTATACTAAAACCTGCGATGTAATTGCTAATTTGCTTCTTAGATGGGCAAAAATGATTGAAACTTCTATGGAAGCAATCTTGAAACATGCTAAAAAGAAAAAGAAAATTGCTTCAATTCCTTCAAATCCTGTTGGTAGAGTTGAGCAAATAAGAAAACTTTTCAAAAAGGATAAAGAATTTTTAGATGTTATTGATTTGTATGAAATGTTTAAGAGAATTAATAATTTGAGGTGTGAGAGGATTGGAGAATTTAGAAAAAATGTTAATTTAAAAGTTACCTATCGAGGAAAAGAGATAGATATTAATTTGGAACAACTTAAAATATATGCAGAAAAGTTAGAAAAGTTTATAAGCACAACTAAGCAATTTCTTTTAAGATAAACTAGTTATTTGTTAAAAATGGCAAAAATAATCGTTATTACATCTGGCAAGGGAGGTGTTGGTAAAACTACTAGCGCAATAAACTTAGGTGCGGCTATAAATTATTTTGGAAAAGATGTTCTTGTTGTTGATGGAAATTTAACAACTCCCAATGTGGGGATTCATTTGAATGCTCCAGAGGTTCCTGTAAGTTTGAATCATTTACTTGCTGGAAAAGCTGATATTTTTGAATCTATTTATGAGCATGAATCTGGAATGAAAATACTTCCTTCTTCTTTATCCTTGAGCGAGTTAAAAAAGATAAAGCCAGAAAGATTAAAGAATTATAAACATGATTTTAAGAAAGTTTCAGACTATGTTATTGTGGATAGTGCTGCTGGGCTTGGAAATGAGGCTATTTCTGCAATTGAAATTGCTGACGAAGTAATTTTAGTTACCAATCCTGAAATGCCTGCAATTACAGATGCTTTGAAAACTATTAAACTTGCAGAGCAAATGAAAAAGAAGGTTATAGGAGTTATTATGACTCGTGTTAAAAAAAATAAAATTGAAATGTCTCCCGAGACTGTTAAAGATATGTTGGAAGTTCCTGTTTTAGGGATGATTCCTGAAGATATTTCTATTTCTGAATCATTGAATACTAAAGATGCGGTTGTCCATAGTTTTCCAAAAAGTAATCCTTCAAGAGCATATAAAGAAATTGCTGCTAAACTTCTTGATGTTGAATATGATTCTGATAAAGATCGAGAAAGATTGGTGAAGAGAGTTCTTCAGAGATTAGGTTTGAGTAAGTGATTAATTTTATAAGGTTGTGAAATGTTATTTGATTATGCAAGAGTATTATACAGGGGACGAAAAAAAAGATAGGATTATCGCTATGAGGGTTGGTTTAAAAATAGTTTTAATTCTTCTTGGAATGATGTTAATCTTTATGCTTATTTTAATTAAAGGTAATTTGGTTGCATATGGAATTAAAAAAATATTAATGATTATTCTTGGAACATTTTTAGTAGTAGGTTTTTTTGGGTTTATTGGTTATAAATTTAGGATAAAAGATCCTGAGAAAATAGAAAGAATAAAAAAATGGGGGGGTCCAAGGTGGTTAGCCTATGTTTATATTTTTGGAGGAGGGATTTTTATTTTAATAAACATTATTTTGTTTTTTATTGAATCTTTTAAAAATTATTATCTTATTCAGATGGTCTTTGGAATAATTATTTTTGGGTATGGAATTAATTCTTTGAGGAAATATAAGAAATCAGAATCTAATAAAATTTCTTTTCAGGGAAGTAATTTAACCAACTAAACTTCCGTTTTCAATTTCTTTTTCTGGGTTAAGTAAAATTATTTTTGAATGATCCTCATTTGATGCTGCAAGTAACATTCCATGGCTTTCAATTCCTCGAAGTTTTCTTGATGCAAGGTTTGCTACGATGATTATTTGTTTATTTTCTAATTCTTCTTCGGAGTAGTTTTGTTTTATTCCTGCACAAATTATTCTTTCTCCTAATTCTCCAACATCAAGAGTTAATTTGTAAAGTTTGTCTGCTCCTTCAATTTTTTCTATTTTTTTTATTTGTGCAACTCTTAGGTCAAGTTTTTCAAAATCGGGGTATTCAATTGTTTCTTTCATTCTATTTTCTTAAATAGGATTCCTTCCTTTTTAATATTTTTAGCATTAAATTGTTTTGTTATCTTTTCAGAGGATTCTGGAATAAATGACCATAGTAATTCTGCAATTTTTAGGATGGCTTCTTTTAATTCATAGAGAACTTTTTTATCTTTGGTTTCCCATGGTTTTTTACTTTGAACATATTCGTTGCAGATGTCTATGAATGCAAAAATTTCTGAAAGTGCTTTATCTAATTCATAATTTTCAACAAATTTTTCTATTTTTCTCTCTTTTAGTTTTTTAATTAAAGTGTTCGGAGTTTTTGTTATTCCATTTTTTTCAATAAGGCCCGCAACACGACTAACTAAATTTCCCAATTTGTTTGCTAATTCTCCATTATGTTTTTCAATTAATGCTTTTTCATCAAAATCTCCATCATTACCTTCTGCAAATGGGAATTGTCTTAAGCAAAAGTATCTAACTGAGTCTGCTCCGTATTTTTTTACAAGGGTTACTGGAGAGATTGAATTTCCCAATGATTTTGAAATCTTTTTTCCATTGAAAGATAAGAATCCATGATTGAATGTTGTTTTTGGAAGTTCAATTCCTGCTGATTTTAGCATTGCTGGCCAATAAACTGTGTGGAACCAAGTATTGTCTTTCCCAAGCAAATGTATTGTTGGTTTTCCCCAGAATTTTTCTTTCCCTTTTTCCCTTGTTGCAGTATAATAATTGATTAATGCATCAAACCAAACATATGTTACGTGTTTTTTATCTAATGGAAATGGAATCCCCCAATCAAATGAAGTTCTAGTTATGCTCAAATCTTTTAATCCTTCTTTAACTCTGTTTATTATTTCATTTCTTCTGGCTTTTGGTAGAATGAATTCTGGATTTTTTTTGTAGAGATTTAATAGGAATTTTTGATATTTAGAAAGTTTGAAAAAATATGTTTCTTCTTTTATGTTTTCAAGAGGTTTATTATGCAATTTACATATTTTGTCTGGGCAGTCTTTTTCAGTGTAATAGGCTTCACAGCCTGTACAATAAAGGCCCTCATAATTTCCCTTATAGATGTCTCCTGCTTTTTCACATTTTTTTATAATTTCTTCAACCACTTTTTTATGATCTGGATCAGTTGTTCTAATGAATCTATCTGGTTGAATGTTTAATTTTTTCCAAGCTTCTTTGAATTTTTTAGAAATTTCATCTACGAATTTTTTAGGATCTTTTCCTGCATTTTTTGCAGCAGTCTCAACTTTTTTCCCATGTTCATCTGTTCCAGTTAGAAAAAATACTTCATCTCCTTTTTGTTTATGCCAACGTGCTAGAGCATCTGCTACAATTTTCTGATATGCATGGCCAATGTGTGGTTCTGCATTTACATAGTCTATTGCCGTTGTAACATAAAATTTCTTTGTCATATTTTGAGGAGTAAAAGGTGATATAAAAATTTAACCCTGATAAGATTTATTAAGGATATTTGCATTTGATAATTATGGTGAAAGAAAGAGGCTTAGTAAAAAAGAAACACGAGGGAAGACGTTATAGTATTAAAGAAGGTATTTTTGCACATAGTAAGCTTGCCTTTGGGGATTATTATGTTTCTCCTTTTGCAATAGCAATTAATTCAAGTAATTCAATTGTTGCTATGTTAAGTTCTATTGTTGGTTTTTTAGGTCCTTTGAGTCAAATTTTTGGATCAAGATTAATTGAGAAAAGTTCTAGAAAAAAAGTCCTTCTTAAAACAGTATTTTTTGAATCTTTAGCATGGTTATCTTTTGTAGCCATAGCTGTTTTATTTTATAATGGAATTTTTGTTCAAGGCCTGCCATTTTTACTTTTACTTGCTTTCGCATTTATTACTTTTTTTGCACATCTTGGGCATCCTGCTTTTTTTTCTTGGGTAGGAGATCTTGTAGATAAAGAATATCGGGGAAGATGGTTTGCTAAAAGAATGATGATCACTGGATTTGTTTCAATTATTCTTGCAATATTAATTTCATTTTTCTTAGATTATTTTAAGAAACAAGGTTGGATTATGTTTGGGTTTATGATTTTGTTTTCAATAGCATTTTTACTTAGGTTTTTTTGTGTTAGTTTATTTAAAAAACAATATGAGCCTAAAATAAAACTTAAGAAAGGATATTATTTTTCTTTTTGGGATTTTATTATTAATGCTCCTAAAAATAATTTTGGAAAGTTTGCAATTTTTAGGGCAGTATATGCCTTTGCAATTACCATTTCATCTTCATTGATTGCAGTTTATTTGCTTAGAAATCTGGGATTTAGTTATAAAATGTATATTGTGATCACTCTTGCAGGGGCTTTACTTTCATTATTTGTTTTACAATTGTGGGGGAAATTTGCAGATAAATATGGAAATTATCGACTTTTTGCAATTTCTTGTATTGCAACTTCAATTACTCCTATCTTGTGGATCTTGTTTAAGTCACCTTTTTATTTGATTTTAGTTCCTTCAACACTGGGAGGAATTTTTGTTGCAGCGTTTGGGCTTTCATCTGGAAATTTTATTTATGATAATGTGGATTCTCAAAAAAGAGGGATTGTTGTTTCATATTTTAATATGTTGACTGGGATAGGAGTTCTTTTTGGGGCAAGTGTTGGTGCTTTTTTAATTAAGTTTGTGGAAACAAGTTTTATTGAACCAATTGTTTTGATTTTTATAATTGGGGGGATAATCAGGATTTTAGTTGTAGCAATTGGATTACCCCTTATAAGAGAAGTTAGAGAAACTGAAAAAGTTGGGGGATTTAGGGGATTCGAAGATATTATTTTGAAAGAAGCAAAACCAACACTTGTGGAAGATGTTCATGAGATTATGTCTATTAAGGGATATATTGGAATGAAGTAATTCTTAACCGAAGAGCTTTTAAATTCATCTAACTATTTTTTATTTATGTTTGATAAAAAAGATTGTTCAAAATGTGGAAAGAAAATAAGTAGTAAGTACGAATTTTGTCCTCATTGTGGGAAGTCTCTAAATAATTCTGGAGGAGAAGATTGGGGGATGTTGGGAAAAGATGATCGTATGAATGAAGTTGATGATATGTCCAATCTTTTTGGAGGCGTGGGAGGAAAGATGTTGGGAGGAATGTTTAATAGTGCAATGAAGATGCTTGAAAAAGAAATGCAAAAAGAAATGAAACAAAATGCAAGTCAACCAAAGTCTAATTTTCAATTATTCATAAATGGAAAAAAAGTTGATGTGGGGGGAGCTTCAATGTCTCAACCTGTTGCAAATGGAAAAACAAAAGTTCCTGCAAAAAAGAAATTTGTTTCTTCTCATTTTTCTGAAGAACAACTTAAGAAATTCTCCAAGCTCCAAAGAGAAGAACCTTCTACAAATATTCGAAGACTTTCAAACAGAGTTATTTATGAAATTGTCATGCCCGGGGTAAAATCAATTAATGATATTTCTATCTTGAGATTAGAAGATAGTATTGAGATAAAAGCTATGGCAAAAGATAAAGTCTATGTTAAGATATTCCCCATGAAACTTGATTTAGTTTCCAATAGTTTTTCTAAAGATAAACTTCTTCTTGAATTTGAAGCTAAAAATTAAAAGTATGAGCCTGCACGGATTTGTGCAGAAAATAAATTTTCTACGTAGCACCCAAATTAGTATTTAGTTACTAAACTAGTTCAAATCTAGAAAGAATATGAGCCTGCACGGATTTGAACCGTGGACCCCTACCTTATCAGAGTAGTGCTCTACCAGGCTGAGCTACAGGCTCGCTCATACAAAAATCAAAGAATCATATTATTTATAAGCTTTGTGAATGGTGAATGTTAACCTTTTTATGCCTCACTAAAGTATAAGTTCGACGTAAAATTTCTTTAAATTGTAACCGAAGAACTTTTAAACCAATTTTTTCTAATTAATTTATGGTTAAAGGATTATATCATTATTTAAGACAAGCATGGAAAAAGCCTGATAAGAAAACTCTTAGGGAAAGAATGGTTGAATGGAGAAAATCAGAGGTTTTTACTCGTGTTGAAAATCCATTAAGATTAGATAGGGCTAGATCTCTTGGATATAAAAATAAGAAAGGTTTTGTAATAATTAGAATAAGAGTTAAGAGAGGAGGTCATAAGAGGCCTAGACCAAACAAGGGGCGTAGAAGTAAGAGACTTCACACAAGAAAAGTTCTTAAGATGAGTTATAAGTGGATTGCAGAACAAAGAGTTTCTAGAAAATACAAAAATCTTGAAGTTTTGAATTCTTATATGATTGGAAAGGATGGAATGAATTATTTCTTTGAAGTAATCTGTGTAGATCCTGCTAGACCAGAAATAACTAATGATAAAACAATGGCTTGGATTGCTAAGCCTGGAAATAAGAAAAGACCAATGAGGGGTTTAACAAGTGCAGCAAAGAAATCACGTGGTTTGAGAAATAAGGATCCAACTTCAAAAGTTAGACCTTCAGTAAGAGCTGGAAAAAGAAGAGGAAAATAGATATTTTTTTGCAATAAATATTTTTATCTAAAAATAGATTTAATGTGTCCTAGAAATTTTTTATCATCTGCTAAAGCATAAGCACTTTCTGTTGCAATTCTTATTGTTTTTTCTAAATCACATGTGTCAATTGTTTCTACTGCGCTGTGTAAATTTCTTGTTGGAACATATAGTGCACTAGTAGGCATACCTTCATTTTTAAACCAAATTTCATCTGTGTAAGTTGGTTTATGGTCTGATTCTATCTGAATTTTAATATCATTGTTTTTAGCAATTTTTTTTAAAACATTTGACATTATGCTTTCATTAAATCCTGCTCTTTTCATAACTGGTCCTTTTGATAATTCAATTTCTAGATCAAATTCTTTTGGATTTGCTGGATCTCCTCCGGCAATATAATCAATTGAAGCAGTAGTGTCGATTGCAATTGCAGCATCTAAATAAGGAGCCATTTTTTTGGCTGCTAATTGACTTCCTTGAGGTTCCATTTCTTCAGAAACTGTTGAAATTAAGTAAACATCTCCTCTTCCTTTTGGATTATTAATTAAATGTTTAGCCATATTGTATAACACCATTGTTCCTGCCCGATCGTCTAGGTTAGTTCCTTGACACATTTCTTCATCTAAAAGCATGTCAAATCTTGGCCTAAAATAAACTGGGCTTCCGATATCAACCCCTTCTTTTGCTAGTATTTCTTTATTTATTCCCCCGCAATCAAGAATAATATCTTTTTCTAATTCTGTGTCTTCTTCTTCGCCCTCATACATTATATGAGTATGTTTTGTAGTAAATGCTCCAGGAATTGTAGTGTTATCTTTGGCACCAATTACAACTGATGAACCTTGGGCAAGTCTTCTATCAATAGCCCATCCCATTGGTCTGGCAGATATAAATCCTTCAGGGTTTATTGAGGTGATCATAAATGCTGGAGAATCAGCATGAGCAAGATATCCTATGGAAGGTAAATTTTTGTTCCCTGGAAATTTTGCATATAAGTTTCCCCTGTCATCTGAAAAGTGACAAGGATATTTTTGTTCCGGACCTTTAGATGATTTTAAATCTAAATTTGTATATCTTGATATTAATTTGTCTTGAACTTGTTTTTCAAACCCAGGTCCAGAAGGAATAAGACAAAATTTTTCTAAAACAGAAATATCTCTTTTTGGCATAGTTATTCTATTATCTATTAATTCTGATAATTTTAGGGGGTCCATGTCGTTAGCGTCATCAACACCAATTTCTTTTAAAGCTTTTGTAATTTTAGATTCTTCTTTCATTTTTACAAGTTTTTTAAGAAATTACCATTTATAATAATAATTGTTCTGGAATATGTAATATTACATTTTAAAATATTTTAAAAAAGTTATTTGCTTTTAAAAAAATTAGCTGGCAAGTAAAATGATAATTAAAATAAATCCAAAAATTATTAATTTTTCTAAGGGGGTTCAAAAATTATGTTTGAAGAAGGGAGGTTCTTTTTCTCATGGATGTCCAAATTATGGTGTTAAAGAAGGTTGTCCCCCAAATCAGCCTATGATAGACAATGTTTTTGATTTTAGAGAAAATATTTATTTAATTTATACTGAATTTAATGTTGGAAGGTTTGCAAAACACATAAGGGAAAAACATCCTGGTTGGACTGATAAACAATGTTATAATCCTCGTTATTGGCAACAGGGAGCAAGGAAAGAACATAATCTTGAGTTAGATAATTTTTTAGAAAAATATCCTGGACTTGAATTTAATAAATGTCCTGAGGCACATGGAATTAATGTTGATTCTTTAATGAAGGATATTGGGGTTAATTTGGAATGGCCTCCCAGGAATTTGACTAGAATAGTTTCTTTAGGGGGCTTCCCTAAGTCTTAAAAACTTTTATTTCTTAAGGAGTTTGTAAAAATGAGGTATAAAAAATTAGCAGAATTTTATGAGGAAGCTTCTGGAACTACTAAGCGGCTCGAGAAAATAAAGATTCTTGCGAAGTTTTTGAATTTAGTTTCTGCTTCTGATCGTGATGTTATGTATTTGTTATTGGGAGATATTTATCCTGAATATGACGATAGAAGAATTGGAATTAGTAATCAACTTGCACTTAAGGCTATTTCAAAAGCTACTGGGGTTGAAAATGCAAAGGTGGTGAAGGAATGGAAATCACTGGGGGATCTTGGAAAAGTTGCTGAAAAATTAATCACAACTAAAAAACAAGCAACTTTGGTTTCACATGTTTTGACCACTGAGAAAGTTTTAGAAAATTTGCGTAAACTTCCCGAATTAGAAGGTAAAGGAACTGTTGGGAAAAAGTTGGCTTTGATAACTGAGTTATTGACTTCTGCTTCTCCTGTTGAAGCATTATATTTGGTCCGAACAATAATTGGGGATTTGAGAATTGGTTTAAAGGAAAGCACAATTAGAAGTTCCATGGCTGCTGCATTTTTTAAGGGTTCTCCTGAAGCAGTAGAAAAAATTCAAAAAGCAATTGACGAGTCAAATGATATTGCAATTGTTTTTGATATTGCAAGTAAAGGAAAGCTTAAGGATTTTGGAAAAATTACTATTGAGATTGGAAAACCTATTAAGGCAATGCTTGCTCAAAAAGCAACTAGTATTGAAGATGGTTTTAAGAAATTAGGATCTCCCTGTGCTGTTGAATATAAGTATGATGGATTTAGATTATTGGTTCATAAAAAGGGAAAAGAGATTATTTTATTTACTAGAAGTTTAGAAAATGTAACTAAACAATTTCCAGAGGTTGCAGAATATATTTTGAAGAATGTTAAAGGGAATTCTTTTATCTTAGATTCCGAGGCTGTTGGATTTAATCGAAAGACAAAAAAGTATACTGATTTTCAAGCAATTAGTCAAAGGATTCGTAGGAAATATAATGTTGAAAAATTGCAAAATGAACTTCCTGTTGAAGTGAATGTTTTTGATATTTTATTTTATAATGGAAAATCTCAACTTGATGAAAGTTTTGAAAAAAGAACAGCGTTAATAAAAAAGATTGTGAAAGATCATCCTTACAAAATTATTAAGGCTAAACAAATTATTACTGGAGATGTTAAAAAAACAAAAGAGTTTTACAAGAAGGCTTTGAAAGATAATCAAGAAGGAATTATGATGAAAAATCTTGAGGCCAAATATAAACCAGGTAGTCGTGTTGGGCATATGTTAAAGATGAAACCTTCTGAGAGAGATTTAGATTTGGTTATAACTGGTGCAGAATATGGTAAGGGAAAACGTTCTGGATGGTTGTCTAGTTTTATTCTTTCGTGTTTTGATGAGAAGACAAAGAAATATTTGGAGATTGGAAAAGTTGGAACAGGAATTAAGGAAAAAAGTGAGTTAGGAATTTCTTTTGAAGAATTAACTAATAAAATTAAACCTTTGATTCTTAAGGAAAAAGGTAAGTTGGTTAATGTTAAACCAAAGATTGTTGTTTCTGTAACCTATCAAGAAATTCAAAAGTCTCCTAATTATGAATCTGGTTTTGCATTAAGATTTCCTAGATTTACTGCGTTACGTCCTGATAAACCTTTGAGTGAGATAACAACTTTAAAAGAAGTTGAAAAAGATTTAGTTAATCAACATCGTAATTGGAAGTATGGTTAAAAAACATTTATAACTTCTGAATCTTTAGTTAATTTATGAAGAGGTTGATGGTAATTTTGTTTTTAGTAGTGCTTTTGCAATTTGTAAGTGCGGTCCCAACAATTGCTCCTTCTAATGGAACTTCCTATTCTGTTCCTGAAGCAAATATTTCTTTTTATAATATTTCTATAACTAATGATATTTCTTATTTTGAAAATATTACTCAAGTAAATATAACTCTTCCAAGTGGTTTTGTTTTTGTTGTTGGTTCTGATGGAACTAATTCTTCTGGAGTTTTTTCAAATTCTGGGAATAATTTAATTTGGAGTTCTTCTAGTTATGTGATTAATGGAACAGATATGAAATATTTTTGGTTTAGTGCAAATTCTTCTACAGTGTCTAATGGGACTTATGAGCTAATTGTCGATGTAACAAATTCAACTTTCATATATTCCAAGAATATTTCTATTAAGGTTGTTGAAGCAGCATGTGTCCCTGATTGGCATTGTAAGAATATTTCTGCATGTATAAATGGAACTAAAACTCAAGATTGTTACGATTGGAATGGTTGTGAGAATGATTCCACAATTCCTGATTTAACTTGGGGATGTACTTTAAATTGTGTTTCCAATTGGACTTGCACTAATTGGTCTGACTGTTTAAATGATTTGCAAATTAGAAGTTGTGTTGATTTGAATATTTGTGGAGATGATTCTGATAAACCTGCTGAAAATCAAACCTGTGGAAGTGGCTGTGTTCCTGATTGGGATTGTACTGAGTGGCCTGAAGATGGTTGTTCTAAAGGAGAATATATTACAATTGATTGTGCTGATTTGAATAATTGTGGGGGGATTGAAGGAATGCCTCCAACTTCAAAACTTTGTAATTATGTTGAAAATTTTGGGTGGATGTTTTGGGTAATTGTGTCCATGGTTTTGCTTATGATTGCTTTTGTAATTTCTTTAATTATTGTAGAAGTAAAGAAAATTAACTCAAATCTTCCTAGAAAACCTTTATAAATGGATTTTTCTGTAATATAACATGACTAAAGCAAAAAGTAGTTACAAAATACAAAATATTGTAGCAACAACTTCTTTGGAAAAGCCAGTGCCTTTGACAAAATTGGCGCGAACTCAACCAAACACAGAATATAATCCTGAAACTTTTCCAGGACTTGTTTTAAGAATTAAAGAACCCAAGTCAGCTGTTCTTGTTTTTTCTTCTGGTAATCTTGTTTGTACTGGAACAAAATCTGTTTCACAAGTTAGGGAAGTTATCCAAGCTGTGATTAAGCAATTGAGAAAGATTAATGTTAACATCACAACTAAACCAATTATTACTGTTCAAAATATTGTAGCTTCTGGAACAATTGATTTGAAATTGAATTTGAATTTCTTAGCTCTTGAAATGGAGAATACAGAATATGAGCCAGAGCAATTTCCTGGATTGGTTTACAAGTTGATTGAACCTAATGCGACTTTCTTGCTTTTTAGTAATGGTAAGCTTGTTTGTACTGGAACAAAGAACAAAAAGCAACTTGAAGATAGTATGGTTCAGCTTTTGAAGAATGTTAAGCAAGCTTTGAAAAATTATAAGAAATAAAATGAATAAGAAAAATATTTTTATTGGGGTGGCAATTTTAGCTTTATTAGTTCAAATTTTATTTCCAACTTGGTGGTTAATGGTTGCATGGTCTGTTTATTTTTTTCTTGTAGAAGGTATTATTGAGGGAGGATTATTCCAATCTGGTTATTATTTAGCATATTCTATTGCTCCTTGGATGATTTTATTTTTC
>Ga0208904_1000267_pt1 | contig 45612 bp, 39 predicted proteins | sample AntAceMetag02UKB_FD_184774 | JGI IMG/M metagenome (GOLD analysis project Ga0208904, IMG submission 184774) | Saline lake microbial communities from Ace Lake, Antarctica - Antarctic Ace Lake Metagenome 02UKB (SPAdes) (version 2) | ecosystem: Environmental > Aquatic > Non-marine Saline and...
TGTAAGTTGTTGAAAGGGATATACTTATAGCATATCACAAATGGAGGAAATTGCAAGAAATCAATTTTTATAAATTGTTTATATATAAAGACTTATGCGTTTTGCATAAGGCATACTATTTAGAAAAAAAGGAGGAAAGATTGATGTCAGAAGTACGAAAAATAGGGGTATTGACAAGCGGAGGCGATTGTGGAGGACTTAACGCGGTTCTTAAAGGAGCTGCAGGAATGGCATGCAGTGAAAATATAAAATGTTTCGTTATTCCTAATGGATACGCAGGGTTATATAATCTTGTGGATTTTAATGAACTTACGGAACTTACCGCTGACAGAATGGATCTTTTCAACGCGAATTCCGCAGGTTCCGAAGCGGGACACTCCAGGGTCAAAGTGAAAAACATCAAGGATGAAGCCAAGTACGAGCGTATCAAGAAAGGTCTTAAGAAATTCGACATTGACGCTTTGGTAATAAGTGGTGGGGATGATTCCGGAAGCGTGATGGTAGATCTTCATAAAAACGGGATACAGTGTGTTCATGTTCCAAAGACGATGGATCTTGACCTCCAAACATATTCCGTAGGCGGAGATTCTACTATAAATAAAATAGCGGTATATGCTGATGAACTAAAAACTACCGGTCAAACTCATAACAGAGTGATAGTAATGGAAGTTTTTGGAAGATACGCCGGGCATACCGCATTCCGCGGAGGAATAGCCGCAGACGCGGATGCTATCATAATTCCGGAAATTCCGGTAGATTTTGACATTCTTTATGAGCATGTAAAAGAGACTCTGATGAGACGGATAAATAGCAGTGATGTCAACGCGGGCACATATATAATAATAGTCGCCGAAGGGCTGAGAGACGCTTCGGGATCCGAGATCGTGGAAGAAGGAGCGGGAGCAGATTCCTTTGGTCATAAGAAACTTGCGGGGGCCAGTAAATATGTATGCCAGGAAATAACTAAACGTTTCGAAAAGGACGATACTATAAAAAATTTCATGGAAAAGACTCATCTTTTTGTGAAGGGGATGTACGAGGTACCTGAGGTGAGATCGGTGACCCCGGGGCACCTGGTACGCAGCGGACGCAGTACTGCTTACGATGTGAACTTTGGAAAAGAAGTCGGTGCGGCAGCCGTTAAACTTCTCAAGGAAGGGATCTTTGGGGTTACTCTTTCAGGAGTTAAAGGTAACGAAATAAGATATATGCCGTCGGAAAAAGCCATAGAGCAAAGACATGTTGATCTTGATCAGATTAGCTTGTTTGAACAGCTGGGGGTATGTTTTGGCAGAAAGTCTGAAAAGTTCTCTCCAGGGTTTAAAGAACTCGATAGTGCACCGGAACGGTATATGTAAATGATCACAGACGAGAAAAGAGCCTTCAAAAGATCCATTCATAGGTTTACTGTTAAATACAGAACCCTCAAAAATATAAATCCAAAAAGCGGTATGTCCACATCAGAGAATATAAGCTTGGGAGGAGTGTACTTTTTGAGTATAGACAGCTTTGATATCGGAGAAGTAGTAGAATGTTCAATATCTACTTCTGTGTCATCAAAAACAATGCAATGGATATCGAGGGTAGTGAGGTGCGAAAAAATAAATAAAAAAATGATAAATACCTTCGGTGTCGCCGTAGAATTTGTGAGAACGTTTAAAAATTCTGACAATGAGCTTAAGAAGATACTGAAGATGCGAACAGCATCAATAACTTTCGCTAAAGATTAAAGTCCTCTATAGCTACTGCCAATAAAGAGTTTCAGAAAACAAAACAAGAAAAACCAGAGTTGAATTCGAAGACGGTAAAAACCGTTAAAATTACGGTCTCAAAAAAAATAATTTTTATATTTTTCCCGCAAAAAAAAACTGCACTTCACTTGCAAATCATAAAATATGATGTATATTTTAAACAAAAGAGAATATAAAGAAATAATTTGCAAGAAGTACTAACAAAGGGGGAAAGAAATGGTTGTAAAGAAGAAGAAAAAAGTTGCGAAGAAAAAAGTTGTGAAGAAGAAAAAAGTTGCTAAGAAAAAAGTTGCGAAGAAAAAAGTTGTAAGAAAGAAAAAAGTTGCTAAGAAAAAGGTAGCTAAGAAAAAAGTTGCCAAGAAAAAAGTTGCTAAGAAAAAGGTAGCTAAGAAAAAAGTTGCGAAGAAAAAAGTTGCTAAGAAAAAGAAGAAATAATATAGCTTCTTTTTTGTAAGGTTGAGAGGGTGGGTCATAAGATCCACCCTCTTTTTTTATCCTTGAAAGATGTTTGAGGGCTATGCTATAATACGCTTTCGATAAGGGAGCTTTTTAGGCTTTATTATGCATATCGGTGGGGGCATAGCTCAAGTGGTTAGAGCAACTGACTCATAATCAGTAGGTTCAAGGTTCGAGTCCTTGTGCCCCCACCAGCTTTCGCCTACTTATTTAAATATTATCTGGCTCCAGCTGGCAAGCCATATAGAAAAAGCGGAAGCTATCCGCCGTAGTCAGATAGGATATAATAGGTAGACGAAGGAGGATAAGATCTATTTCAACTGTTCTTGTTCTATAAGCAGCTGGCGGGCCGTACAGGAATAGAGGTATACGACTATCAGGGCGCATAGCTCAGTTGGTTAGAGCGCATGCTTCACATGCATGAGGTCGGAGGTTCGAGTCCCCCTGCGCCCACCATTAGGTGGGACGAGAACAACATATACGGAGGCGAGCGAGGACGTAATGTTCGAGCGGGTGCCGAGACCTCCGGGCGAGGCTTCGAGTCCCCCTGCGCCCACCATTAGGTGGGACGAGAACAACAGATAAAAAAGGAAAAAATGACAGAAAAAACTGACATTAGAGAAGATATTGAAAAATTGATAAAGATCAAATCGATAGATGTGCGTATCTATGAGATGAAGTCTAGGAAGGATACTTTTCCAGTACGCATCAAAGAAATGGATGATTCTTTGGGGTCTAAAAGAAGCGGGCTGGAGGAAGCTGAAGAAAACTTAAAACAAGCCAAAGTCGAAAAGAATGACAGAGAGAATGATCTAAGAGAAAAAGAGGAAAAGATAAAGAAACATCAGGGTGAGCTTAATCTTATAAAGAAGAACAAAGAGTATACAGCTCTCCAGCAAGAAATAGAAAGTCTGAAAGCCGACGCATCGTTGCTGGAAGAAGAGATAATAGGTCTGCTGGATGAAATAGAATCCGCAGAGGCGAAGAAGAAAAAGGAAGAGGGAATATTTGCGGCTGAAGGAGATAGTGTAGAGAGTGAGAAGAGTGCGATAGTAAAAGAAGAGAAAGAACTTCTCGAAATGCTTAAAGGATTAGGGGCAGAGAGAGAAGAGATGACAGCTTCCATAGACAGCAAAATTCTCGATGTGTACGAAAGAATATTGGCTAATAAAGGACAAACAGCCCTTGCGGTAGTTAATGGAGAATCCTGTAGCGAATGTAATATGCATTTGAGACCACAGATAATCAATGACGCGAAACTTCAGAAAACGATAGTCCTTTGTGAGAATTGCGGAAGAATGCTTTATGTCGAAAATTGAGTCTGCCAAGAGGCTTGAAATTTTTACTGATGGAGGTTCCCGGGGAAATCCCGGACCGTCAGGTGTAGGTGCAGTCCTTTTGAATGATAAAGGTGTGAAGATAAGCGAAATATCTGAATTCATAGGGGATGCCACCAATAATGTAGCCGAATATGTCGCAGTTATATGCGCACTTCAAGAAGCCCTCAAAATAAAAGCGACCGAGATAACCTTGCATTTGGATAGTCAGTTGGTCGCACGTCAGTTAAAAGGTCAATATAAGGTAAAGGATCGTAATATCAGAAAGTTTTTTGTTATTGCAGATAGCCTTATTAAGTCTTTCAAAGCTGTAAAGATCAATGAAATACCTCGGGAAGAGAACAAAGAAGCGGATAAATTGGTCAATAATGCTTTAGATCTCAATACACTTGTATAATATAAGGTTCTGGTATAAAATACAGAAGGAGCAGATCGGATAGCTGCTCTGTGCGAGTTCTCGTACGGAGAGGAAAGTCCGGGCTCCAGATAGCAGCGTAGCGGGTAATACCCGTCCGCCGAGAGGCGAGGATAACCCCATTGGGGTCGTTTTCTTAGGAAAATGAGAGCCACAGAGACGAGTCTTCCCTTAACAGGGAAGGGTGAAACGCGGTAATCTCTGCGCGGAGCAAGACCAAATAGGGAGGGAATCAGAAAAATCCGTACATGCGGATGGACTGGTGCGGAGCGGCTAGTTCCGCTATGACCTCCGGGTAGGTCGCATGAGGCTGTCAGTAATGGCAGTCCCAGATGGATAGCTATCAGGCGCATGCGCCTACAGAACCCGGCTTATAGATCTGCTTCATTTTAAAAAAAATAGGGACGTCACTCGTAAGGGAGACGTCCCTATTTTTTTATATGGCTTCAATTACTTTTTTATTGACACCTCCGGCAGGACATGTTAACATGTGAACAGTTGTTCATATATAGCAATAACGAGGAGATGATAATGCCCAGAAAAAAGATAATAGAAGCAATAAGGAAAAAAATGGATTCCCCGGAAGTGGTCAGCAAACTTTCCAGAACCTTTCGCGTGTTAGGGGATCCTACAAGGACCAAGTTGATATTTGCGTTGTCAAAAGAAGAATTATGTGTAGTTGAAATGTCTCTTCTTTTAGGGATGAGTCATTCTGCTATATCGCATCAACTCAGACCGCTAAAAGATCTTGATCTGATAAAGTGTCGTAAGGAAGGGCGGAAGGCGTTCTATCGGCTTAATGATGAGCATATAGAGAATCTGTTTAATGAAGGGCTCAAGCATGTTTTGGAAAGGGCTTAGAAGGGAAAATAATGGGTCAGGATAAAAAAGTAATTCTTGTTGGCAGTCCTAATGTGGGTAAGAGCGCTATCTTTAATGCTCTAACGGGGAGTTATGTCACGGTAAGTAATTATCCGGGAACTACCGTTGATGTTTCGCACGGGAACATTAAGGTGGGAGCGCATCATAAGTTCTCTGTTATTGATACTCCAGGAATGTATTCGTTGCGGCCTATAACTTCTGAAGAGGATGTTGCGCGAAAAATTGTGACTAGCGAGGATGCAGGATGCCTGCTGCATGTGGTTGACGCAAAAAATATGTTGAGAATGCTGCCGCTTACACTCCAGCTTATAGAGACCGGTCAACCCGTGATACTGGTGCTGAACCTTTATGATGAGTTTCTGGCGCGCGGGATGAAAATGAATATCGCGCATTTGGAACATGATCTTGGAATTCCCGTTGTGGAGACTGTGGCAACTCAAGGGCTCGGGGTAGAGAATCTGTGTTCTAGGATAGTTGAGGTGATGGAAGATAGATACAAGTTCACAGATGTTAAAAAAGTGGTTTATCCTGCCGAGGTGGAAGATAAAATTCGGGATCTGTATGGGTTGATAAAAAACCGATACGTCTTGTCTTCCAGAGCTTTAGCACTTTTGGTATTGCAGAACGATGAATATGGGTTGGATGTTCTTAAGGAAGAGAAAGAACATGAAAGCATAAAGGAGATAACGGCGGGACTGCCTCACGAAAGGATAGAGAGGGAGATTTCCATTGCCAGGCACGAAACAGCGCAGGAAGTGCTTGAAGAGCGTTTAGGTGCCGCAACGCGGAAGAGCAGCGGGTGGAAAGAAGGGCTTAGTCAGATAATGGTGCATCCTATTCTGGGTCTACCCATATTAGCTGCGGTACTCTGGTTCGGTCTTTACAAGTTTGTGGGTGAATTTGGGGCGGGTACATTGGTAGACCTTATAGAAGCCAATGTGTTCGAAAAGTATGTTAACCCTAATGTAGATATAATTTTTCATAGAATGTTTGGTGACGGGATATTCTTCGGATTGTTTGCGGGAGAATATGGGATAATAACTTTGGGGGCTAGGTATGCTTTTGCAATAATATTACCTATAGTCTTTACATTTTTCGTGGCATTTTCGATAATTGAAGATACGGGATATTTGCCTAGGTTAGCTATGCTGGTTGATCGCATGTTCAAGAAGATCGGGCTTAGCGGACGTTCTGTTATTCCTTTAACCCTGGGGTTCGGATGCGATACTATGGCTACTATCGTGACCAGAACTTTAGAATCAAAAAAAGAAAAGATAATTGCTACTTTTCTTCTGGCTCTCGCGATACCTTGTTCTGCTCAATTAGGCGTTCTTTTGGGGTTGATGGGCGGAAAACCGATGATGATGTGTATCTGGGCGGGAACGGTGGCGATGGTTTTTCTTTTAGTAGGATTTCTTGGAAAAATACTTGTCAAAGGGGAAGATGTATCCTTTTTTATGGAGCTGCCTCCGTTAAGAATGCCGAGTTTTGTTAACGTGTTCACAAAGACATATACTAGGATGGTCTGGTATTTTAAGGAGATAATACCAGTTTTTATTGCGGCAAGTGTCATGATATGGGTAGGCAAAATAACGGGTATATTCGATATTCTGGTGAGATTTATGGCGTATCCGGTGAAATGGGCCGGGATACCGGAAAATGCTTCTCCGGCTTTCCTGTACGGTTTTTTCAGACGAGATTTTGGTGCTGCGGGTCTTTTTGATCTGGCAAAAAGCGGAGAGCTGGGAGGGAACGGGCTGCTAATTGCGTCAGTTGTTCTTACACTTTTTGTGCCGTGCGTGGCCCAGTTTGTTGTGACATGGAAAGAGAGAGGTAAGCTTATGGCCATAGGGATGGCGCTTTTTATCTTTCCGTTCGCTTTTTTTATAGGGTTTTTGCTTAATTCTATACTTAACGGTCTTGGAGTAAAATTATGAAGTGTTCGTTTTGCGGGTTAGAGTTCGAGTCTTGCGGAGAAAAAAAAGGATGCCAGGGATGTTCTATATTCAGTCAATGCGGTAAAATAAAGTGTCCTCGGTGCGGGTATATGGTCGTTCCCGAACCGGCATGGATCAAAAAAATTAAAAGTTTTATTGAAAGGAAGAAAAGAAAATGAATATTTCAGAAAGAGCCCAGGAAATATTGGAAAAATATTGGATCATGAACAAAGAAAAGGAGACTGTCTGGATGCTGGATATGGCATGCGATGATCCTGACGGAAAAGACTTGATAGCCGGAGGGTATGCGGAACAGGACAAAAATGACCTCAAACTTACAGACAAAGGTTGGAGAGAATCGCGCAGCTGTGTCAGGCGGCATCGTTTGTCAGAAAGGCTCCTTGCGGACGTTCTTATGGTTAAACCTGCCAAACTGCATGAACTAGGATGTAAGTTTGAGCATGCCCTGCAAAAAGATGTGGAATCAAATATATGTACTTTGCTTGGGCATCCAATGACTTGTCCTCATGGGAGCAGTATCCCGGAAGGTAAATGTTGTAGGGATAACAGAAAAATGCCTCAGAAGGTCATAGCGCCTCTTTCGGAATGCAGACCTAAACAGCGCGGCCGAATAGCGTATATACGTACCAAGAACAGTAAAGTGCTTAATAAACTTACTTCAATGGGCATATTGCCGGGACTATCTGTACAGCTGCTTCGCCGGCGTCCCGCGTATTTGTTCCAGATAGGAGAAAGCCAGTTCGCGGTGGATAAGGATTTGGCAAGTAAGATACAGGTAAGGGTTTCAGAATAAGATAAAGGACAAGGCATGAAAGACCTCAATGTTCCGGAAAGTATATGGCACAAAAAGATCTCGCGACGTGATTTTCTTAAGAAATGCGCTGCGATAGGTATAAGTGCTGGGGCGTCGATCTATCTGTTTGATATGTTCTCCAAGTATAAGGCGTATGCACTTATAGGTGAAAAACGTGGCATGAAAGAGGCCATGTTTTATGAAAATGCCGGTGACGGTGCTGTTAGATGTCTCTTGTGCCCTAACAAATGTTTTTTAGCGGATGGGCAAAGAGGGTTTTGCGGGGTAAGAGAGCCTGTTAAGGGTAAATTGTACACGCTGGTATACGAGTTGATCTGTTCTGTTCATGTTGATCCTATCGAGAAGAAACCTTTATTCCATATGCTTCCGGGAAGCAAAGCTTTTTCAGTAGCCACCGCTGGATGTAATTCAAGGTGCAAGTATTGTCAAAACTGGACAATATCTCAAAGACCTCCGGAAGAAACCACCAATAGAAGATTATCAGTAAAAGATCTTGTAGGAGCGGCCATTAATAATAGCTGCAGATCAATTGCGTATACCTATACTGAACCGATAGTTTTTTATGAATATGTTCTCGACTCGTCGATTCTCGCAAGGGAGAATGGTGTTCGCAATATTATGGTAACAGGAGGGAAGATCAATGCCGAACCGATGAGGAAGTTAAGCGGGGTTATTGATGCGGCAAATGTTGATCTTAAAGGATTTAATAAAGAGTATTTGAGAAAAGTATGTTCACAGGATCTTGACGATATATTAAGAACACTTACCATTATGAAAGAAAATGGTGTATGGATAGAAATAACCAATCTTATCGTTCCCACTCTTAATGATAATATGGATGATATACGCAAAATGGTAAGATGGATACGTGACGAGTTAGGAAAGGATGTTCCTATACATTTTTCAAGATTCTGGCCACAATACAAACTTCGGTCACTTTACCCCACGCCTATAGAAACGCTTCGTTCTGCAAGAGATGTAGCTTTGGAAGAGGGTATGCATTATGTGTATATAGGTAATGTTCCGGAACTTGAGGCGGAAAATACTGTATGTCCCGGTTGCGGGAAAACCGTTATTAAGAGGATGGGGTACAAAGTGCTTGAGAATAATGTCAAAAAGGGTAAATGCGGGTTCTGTGGGTATTCTATAGCCGGTATTTGGGAATAACATATCATGAGTTTCAAGAAAACCGTTTTTATATCATTGCTGCTTCTGGGGTTTACCGCCATGTTAGCGCAGGTAGTTTTTATGCGCGAACTTCTGGTGGTCTTTTATGGAAATGAACTTTCAATAGGAATAATGCTGGCTGGATGGCTTCTGTGGGGAGCTGTGGGCAGTTATGCTTCGGTTAAATTCAGAATAGCACGTTATGATAAGGCGCGGATATATTCAATTTGCCAATCAGTTTTAGCGGTTATCCTTCCTGTTACGCTCCTATTTATACGATCTTCACGGGGATTACTAGGTATCTCGATCGGAGAGATGATAGGTTATATTCCGATGATGATCATAGTTTTCACGGGTTTGAGTGCTGCTAGTTTTTTGATGGGAGCAATGTTCTCTTTAGGTTGCCGTGTGTGGAGCACTTTCACAGAAGATCCTTTTTTCGGTGTAGCAAAAGTTTATGTCCTCGAAGCTATAGGTGCGCTTGCCGGAGGGTTATTGGGAACCTATTTTCTTATTAGGAATTTTCCGCCCATGTATATTCTTGTGGTCCTGGGGTTCGTCAATTTCGCGTTATCAATTATTATGAGGCATCATTGCGCGGGAAAAGAGAATGTTATTTTTCGCAAAAGGATCGGTAACGTGATACTTTTGATCGCAGCTGCTGCTGTGTTCTTCTCGGGAGGAAAGTATCTGGAAGACTTTTCGGCAAAATTGTTATGGAAAGGATTTAAGGTAAAAGCGTCTGAAAACTCTGTTTACGGCAACATCGTTATCACTGAACAGAGGAAGCAACACTCGATATATGAGAACGGATTACATCTTTATACGGTACCTGACAGGTTTTCAGCCGAGAATACCGCTCACTTGGCATTGCTTGAGACAAAGAGCCCTGAGAGAGTGCTTTTGATTGGCGGCGGGATGAACGGGACATTATCTGAAATATTAGAACATCCTGTGAAGGAGATTGATTATCTGGAGTTAGATCCCACCATAATAACTATGGCAGAGAAATATCTGCCCGAGACGAAAGGAATAGGAGATGAGAAGGTAAATGTAATAAATCTTGACGCAAGATTCTTTATAAAACAGGTAGATAAGAAGTATGATTGCGTGATAATAGATCTTGGAGATCCGTATACCGCTCAGATAAACAGATTCTATACTGTAGACTTTTTTAGGGAGATAAACAGAAAACTAAGACCAGGCGGGGTGGTGTCGTTTTCGGTGACGTCATCAGAGAATTATGTAGGGGAAGAACTTAAAAGGTATTTAGGTTCATTATACATAAGTCTTAAAAAAGTGTTTCCCGATGTTTTGGTTCTTCCCGGAGATAGAGCATATTTTTTAGCATCTAACAAAAAGGGGATGCTTACTTATGATCCTAAAGTTCTCAGCCGTAGAATCCAGGAAAGGATGCTGGACACTAAATATATACGTGAACCGTATCTGATTGATAGATTTTCTGAAGAAAGAGTTATATATCTGAACGATTTGCTCAATGACGCGGCATCAGAGATGGATGTAAACTCTGATTTTAGACCTATATCCAATTATTATGCCACGTCTTTTTGGAGCACACATTTCGATGAACCATTCTTTAGAAAAATATTGTTTAGGATCAGAGAAGAATGGATTTGGCTTTTAACTGTACTTATTTGTTTAGCGATGCTATTTTTCAGTCTTGCTGGAAGAAAAAGAGGGGTCGAAAGGATCGTTCTTCTGGCGGTGATGACAACAGGATTTTTTGAAATTATTGTTCAGATAGCGGTGATATTGTCGTTTCAAGCTATATACGGATATGTTTTCTACAAACTGGGCATAATAATTGCTTCGTTCATGGCTGGGTTAGCTGTGGGTGGGATACTAATTGAAAAGAGAATAGGAAATATTCGCGATTATGTAAAAATATTTATTCTCGTTCAGGTGGGAATATGTCTATATTCCCTTGTTTTACCGTTTATGTTCAAATGGCTCTCGTTGACTGATTCTCCAGTAATGTCATGGCTAGGATCTAATATTCTGCTTACTTTTATACCGATAATTGCCGGGATAATGGGAGGAATACAGTTTCCTCTTGCTAACAAGATATGTGCAAAAGATATATCGGGTGCAGGAGAGGTTGCCGGAGTGAGTTATGGTCTTGACCTAGCGGGTGCATGTGTTGGATCATTGTTGGCTGCAGCTGTTTTGATACCAGTGCTCGGAATTGTTGGTACATGTATGTTAACGGCACTTGTGAATTTAACGGTGTTGGCTGCCTTGAAGGTGAGCTGATACTTCTGCTTGTTAAAAAACAATATGAGGTATATAATTAGTAACTATGATTATTACTAGACAAAAGCCTATTGATGAGATCTTAGAGACTATTAAGCATAAAAAGAAAATATTCCTGATCGGGTGCCAGCTTTGTGCTACTACCTGTAGGACCGGTGGAGAGAAAGAGATAAAGGCGATGGAAAAGGTTCTTTCGGACAAAGGGAAAAAAGTTACCGGATGTGCGGTGCTTGATCCTGCTTGCAACTTATTGGAGATAAAGCGGTTATATCGCAGGAAGAAGAAAGAGATAAATTCTTCTGACGCTTTACTGGGTATGTCTTGTGGAGGGGGAACGCAGGCTGTATGTGAGATAATTGCTGATGCATCTATTTTTCCAACCAATGATACGCTCTTCCAGGGAGAGATAAAAAAAATCACTTTAAAAGAGGCTGAATTTGAGCAAAAATGTTCCTTGTGCGGAGAATGTACACTTTCTGTTACGGGAGCTATTTGTCCGGTTACGAGATGCCCTAAGTCTCTGATCAATGGACCTTGCGGCGGAGCAAAAAATGGTAAATGTGAGACCGACAAGGATAGAGATTGTGTGTGGATAGCTATATACGAACGCTTGAAAAAAAACAATAAACTTGAGGACATGAAGAAAATCCGCATGCCCAGGGATCATGAAAAAAATAAAGCACCAAGAAGTCTTACTATAGAATAAATGGAGACTGGTTTGATAAGGAAAAATGTCGAGGCTATACTTGAGGGTCTGCCGCAGAATGTTGAGTTGGTAGCAGCAGCAAAAACCCGAACTACGAGTGAAATAGAGGAAGCGATCGAGGGCGGAGTAGGGATAATCGGAGAAAATTATGTTCAGGAAGCTGCCGGAGCATTCCGCGATATAGGACATAAGGTAAAATGGCATTTCATCGGTCATTTGCAGAAGAATAAAGTAAAAAAAGCTATTGAGATTTTCGATGTTATTGAGACAGTTGATTCTTTGAAGCTAGCAGAAGCTATCAATAGAAAATGTGCTGCTTTAGGGAAGACAATGTCTGTTTTTATAGAGATAAACAGCGGGAAGGAAAGCCAAAAGAGCGGTGTTTATCCGGAAGACGCAATCAAACTGGTAAAAAAAATAGCTTTATTGTCTAATATAAAGGTTAGGGGCTTAATGACAATGGGCCCGCTTTCGGGTGATCCCGAGAACGCTAGACCGTACTTTTCAAATACAAAAGAACTTTTTGATAAAATAAAAAAAGAAGAGATCGCCGGCGTAACAATGGATTATCTCTCAATGGGTATGACAAATTCTTATAAAGTCGCAATTGATGAAGGGGCCAATATAGTTAGAATCGGGACTAAGATTTTCGGAGACAGGGGGTAGGAATGGATATTAAGGTTATATATGACAGGGAAGCAAAAAAAGGATTATTATCAGGGGAAGGATTTTCTTGTCTGATTGATGGAAAAGTCCTATTCGACACAGGTGAAATCCCAAATAATCTCATAGAGAATATGAACAGAATGAAAATAAATACGGATAAACTTGAAGCCGTAGTGATCTCTCATGATCATTGGGATCATACAAGCGGCCTGTGGGAGATCTTAAGACGTAAACGTGGGTTAAAAGTTTATGCATGCCCGTCATTTAGTGATACTTTCAAAAAATGTGTTAAGGAATTGGGAGGGGAGCTTATAACCGCTATTGAACCAATAGAAATTGTGCCGAACATTTTTGTTACAGGAGAACTTGCCGGAGAATATAATGATGAGTATCTTCCCGAGCAGGCATTGGTGATTAAAGGCGATAAAGGGACATCAATTATTACGGGATGCGCACATCCCGGGATACTAAATATCTTAAAATACACGAAAAAGAATTTTGATACGGAAAATATGTATATGGTTTTGGGGGGATTTCATCTTGACGGGTTAGAAAGAGAAGCTATAAGCGACATAATATCCGATTTAAAAGCATTCGGGATCAAAAAGACCGGCCCCACACATTGTTCCGGGGAAAAAGCAAAACGTATATTTAGCGGTCAGTATCATCGTAATTGTGTTTCAGTAAAAGCGGGATCGATTTTTCGTATATAGTGGCGAGATCTGCAAAAAGAAAGGGATAGGATGGAAAAGAAGAAAGAGATATATGATATTATCATAATCGGCGGCGGTCCTGCCGGGTTAACTGCGGGTATATATACTTCAAGAAGCCGCATGAAAACGCTTATGATCGAAAGTTTTGAGGTCATGGGTCAGGCGACTATGACAGAGATCATAGAGAATTATCCCGGAGTGGAAAAAGCCACCGGATTCGAATTGATAAGCATTTTCAAAAAACAGGCCGAGAAATTTGGCATAGAAAGTCATGTCGGGACAGTGACAAAGCTTTCCGAACGTATTGAAGACGGTGTACGCATCTTTCAGGTGGAGGATGAGAGCGGTGTTCATGAAGCGCTTTCTGTGATAGTAGCTTCAGGCGCGAAAGCTAAGAAGATAGGTGTACCCGGAGAAGAAGAAATGACTGGGAAAGGAGTATCGTATTGTGCGACATGTGACGGTGCTTTCTTTAAGGACAAAGATATCGTTGTTATTGGCGGAGGAGATACAGCTGTTGAGGAAGCATTGTATCTGACTAAGTTCGGCAAAAAAGTATCATTAATACATCGCAGGAACAGATTGCGTGCCGCGAAAATACTTCAGGAAAGGGCGCAGGAAAACGATAAAATAGAATTTATCTGGAATTCCGTTATCAAGAAGATCAATGGGGAACAGAAAGTCACATCTGTGACGGTAAACAACATGGAAACAGGTGAAGATACGGATCTTTCCTGTGACGGGGTTTTTGTTTTTACCGGATGGGAGCCCAATACGGGGTTTCTTGAAGGAATAGTGGAACGTGAAGATAAGGGCGGAATAAAAGTAGATGCCGGCATGAAAACTTCAGCTGAAGGAATTTTTGCCGCAGGAGACTGTTGTTCAAAAATACTCCACCAGGTGGTAACTGCCTGCGGTGACGGAGCAACAGCATCTTTTTCCAGCCAGCATTATGTGGAAAGATTAAAGGGAACAGAATATAAGTAAGTAGATTAGAGGAGGATAAAATGAGATCAGATCAGATGAAGAAGGGGCTGGAAAGAACGCCGCATAGAGCATTATTCAAGGCGTTATCATATACGGATGAAGAACTTAACCGGCCGATAATTGGGATAGCTAATTCGGCTAGTGAAGTTATACCCGGACATAACCATTTGAAAGATCTGGCCGCTGCTGTAAAGGCAGGGGTTAGAATGGCCGGGGGGACACCTATGGAGTTCAATACCATAGGTGTTTGCGATGGGATAGCCATGGGACATAAAGGCATGAAATATTCCCTGCCGTCACGGGAGCTTATCGCGGATTCAGTAGAGATCATGGGTACAGCATATCCGATAGACGGGCTTGTATGCATATGCGACTGCGACAAGATAGTCCCGGGAATGTTAATGGCAATGTTACGCCTTAATGTTCCTGCAATACTTGTAAGTGGCGGACCAATGCTTGCCGGATGCAGTAAAAAAGTTGATATAGATCTTATAACCGCTTTTGAAGGTGTCGCCGCGCATGCATCTAAAAAAATATCCGATAAAGATCTTAAAGAGATTGAGAATGAATCATGTCCCGGTTCCGGTTCTTGCTCGGGCATGTTTACTGCGAATTCTATGAACTGTTTAAGTGAGGCTCTAGGGTTAGGACTTCCGGGCAATGGGACCATACCCGCAGTTATGGCAAAGAGAATTAGGCTAGGTAAAGTCGGTGGGATGAAAATAATGGAGCTTGTAGCAAAGGATATAAAACCGCGTGACATTGCTACGCAGAAAGCTTTTGAGAATGCTATCACGGTAGAGATGGCTCTCGGAAGTTCTACTAATACCGTACTTCATCTGCCGGCAATAGCGAATGAAGCGGGGATAAAACTAGATCTTAGCCTATTTAACGAGATAAGTGAAAAGACTCCGAATCTGTGCCGGATATCTCCTGCCGGGACACATCATATGCAGGATCTTGATCTCGCTGGAGGTATACCTGCTGTTATGTCGGAACTAAACAAGAAAAAACTTATACATACAAGTATTCTTACGGTTACAGGTAGGACCGTTAAAGAAAACCTGCATGATGTTCAGAATTTAGATGAAGAAGTTATAAGACCGATTGATTCTCCTTATACAAAAGACGGAGGGTTAAGTATTCTTTTTGGGAACATCGCTCCTGACGGAGCAGTTGTGAAAAAAGCAGCGGTGGATGACAGCATGCTTACATATGAAGGTCCCGCAAGAGTATTCGATTCTGAAGAAGATGCCATGAAAGCTATAATGGGCGGGAAGATTAAAAAAGGTGATGTTGTAGTTATTCGTTATGAAGGTCCTAAAGGCGGTCCGGGAATGAGAGAAATGCTTAGTCCTACTTCTGCTATAGTGGGGGAAGGTCTTGATAAAGACGTGGCACTTATAACTGACGGCAGGTTTTCCGGAGGAACTAGAGGTGCAGCTATTGGACATATCTCCCCGGAAGCGCAGGAAGGCGGCGTTATCGCTATAATTAAAGAAGGAGATAAAATACAGATAGATATCCCTAACAAATCTTTAAAATTAATGGTGGACGATAAAGAAATCGAAGAAAGATTTAAAAAATGGGAACAGCCCGACTTTAAAGTCAAAGAAGGATATCTTTATAGGTATGCTAAACAAGTTACTTCGGCATCAACCGGAGCAATTTTTAAAGTTTAAATATGATAAATTACAAATATTGTCCGATGTGCCGATCCGCTCTTGTCCAGGGACATAGTGATGGAAGAGACAGGTTTCTTTGTTCTTCTTGCGGATGGATAAATTATCTCAACCCGGTTCCCGTAGTTGCGTGTATCGTCAAGGATGAAAAGGGCTCATTACTACTTATAGAAAGAGCAGTAGAACCCTGCAAGGGCCATTGGGCTTTGCCCGGCGGATTTGTTGAACTAGACGAAACTATTGAAATAGCTGGAGCAAGGGAGCTGGAAGAGGAGACTGGTCTTAAAGGGAAGGCGGGAACTCTTGTCGGTGTCCATTTGCAAGAAAGCGAAACGTATGGATATGTTATGATAGTAGGCATGGAATTTCAGGTCAAGGACCTGAAACTTTCTGTGGGTGACGATGCTTCAGATGCCAGATTTTTCCCGGCGGAAGATATGCCCGAAGTACCCTTTAAGAGTCATAAGAAGCTTATTCAGGATTATTTAAGAACAAGTAGCTCACCGTAATTGTTGAATTTCATTCTAAATTGATATTGTAGGTAGCAGAAAATGGGAAGGTCTCAATATTTGTTGTAATTGTAAACCTCTGGTGGTAGACTTGTTTACAATAGGGCGCGTAAAAAGGATATATACATATGCAATATGACAATTTGCTGAAAAGCTCCACTGAAGACCTAATTTATGAGGCAAATAGGGTTCGTAAGGGTAATATTGGCAATAAATTGGAGATGTGTGGGATAATTAATGCAAAATCGGGATCTTGTAGCGAAGATTGTAAGTTTTGTGCCCAATCCGCGCATCACTGTACTTCTATCCCTGAATATTCTCTCAAAAATAAAGAAGATATCATTAATGCTGCAAAAACGGCCTTAAAAAACGGTGCAGGACGGTTTGGCATAGTTACTAGTGGGAATAGGCTTACTCCGGAAGAGATTGATTCTATCGCAGACGCCATTAGAATGATAGCCGGCGAAGTTGAAATTGATATATGCGCTTCTTTGGGCGCTCTGGAGGAAGATGCATTTTATAAACTGAAATCCGCAGGGCTAACGAGATATCATCACAATATAGAGACTTCCGAGCGGTTCTATCCGGAAATAGTTTCAACTCATAGTTTTAGGGAAAGGATAGATACCATACGTAATGCTAGAAATGTCGGACTTGAAGTATGTTCCGGCGGGATAATTGGGTTAGGTGAGACCTGGCAGGATCGCATTGATATGGCGGTAATGTTAAAGGAACTTGGAGTTGATTCGGTGCCTATAAATTTTCTTGTTCCTATTAAAGGAACGCCACTTGAGAATGCGGAGAAGATGTCTCCGACAGAGGCTTTAAGAACTGTAGCTATCTTTAGGATAATACTTGAGCATATTACGATAAAGGTAGCGGCAGGAAGAGAAGCTGTGCTTAAAGATTTTCAGAGCATGATGTATTCAGCGGGCGCTAACGGAATGATGGTCGGAGGATACCTTACTGTAGCAGGTCGTCCGGCAGAAGACGATAATATTTTAATAGGAGAAATAAAGCGGTTATGGAACAACGAATAGATAAGTTCTTAAAGCTTCGAGAGGAACAAGGATTGCTGCGCAGGCTACGAACTGTGGTGCCTACGGGAGACGGGAAAATTCTTGTGGATGGGAAGGAATATATAAATTTCTCATCTAACGATTATTTAGGGCTAGCGTCAAACAAAGATCTTGCGGCAGCATCGTTTAAAGCGCTTTCTCCTGTTGTGGGTTCATCATCTTCGCGTCTTATGACAGGGACTACTTCATATCACGATGAACTGGAGGATAAAGTTGCTGATTTTAAGAAAAAACCCGCTGCACTTGTTTTTAATTCAGGATATCAGGCGAATGTAGGGATAATAAGCGCAATTTTAGGAAAAGATGATTGTGTATTCTCCGATAGGCTCAATCATGCGAGCATAGTAGATGGGATACGTCTTTCAGGAGCGAAGATGTTCCGGTTCGGGCATAATGATACAGATCATCTCGGGGAGCTCTTAAAAGCAGAGAGAAAAAAATATAAGGCCTCACTCATTATTACGGAAACAGTTTTTAGCATGGATGGGGATATCGCGCCTCTTGAGGAAATTGTGCGCCTTAAGACAGATCACAACTGCATTATGATGGTTGACGAGGCTCATGCTACGGGTGTTTTTGGCAGGAATGGGGGAGGACTTGCAGGAGAGAAAGGGTTGGAAAAGGATATAGACATTGTTATGGGTACGTTTAGTAAGGCGCTGGGAGGGTTTGGGGCTTATGCGGCGATGTCTTTTGAACTTAAACAATATATGGTAAACGCCTGCCGCAGTTTTATATATTCAACATCACTGCCGCCAGTCATTATTGCTGCTGACATAGCGGCACTGGAAATAGTAAAGCGGGAAGGAAAGCGCAGGACAGAACTTTTAACAAATGCTGGTTATTTGCGAAGAAAGTTGCAGGAGAAGGGTTTTGAAGTGAGAGGAGAATCTCAGATAGTGCCTATTATTGTCAGAGATAATGAAAAAGCTATTAAAATGAGCGAGTTTCTAAAAGAACATGGTTTTTGGGTTACTCCGGTAAGAACGCCCACAGTGCCAAGAGGCGAGGCAAGGTTAAGAATATCTTTGACCTTTGATCATACGAAAGAGATGCTGGATACCTTCATAGAAGCGATAACGAAGTTTGAATAATTTGGGACGCGATGCGGTTCGGGGACGTACTATTTGGTGCCACCCCACAAGAGGAAAGATGGGTCAAACTTATGCTATTTACGCACGTTCTGTGGACACCCTTCCCTTAGGAGTATAATCTCTGGTTGAAGGATGTCCCCAGAATATGTTTTTATTTATGATATACGAAGTGCAAATATTCTATGGATAAACGACTTATTGAACAGAATTTTTCGAGAAATGCTGGGGTGTATGATAACCATGCCTCTGTTCAGAGGAAGTGTGCTGAAAGTCTAACAGAGTTTATCAGAGAAAGATCATTTTCTCGCATATTAGAAGTGGGTTGTGGTACAGGGTTTTATACCGGCATGCTTCGCGAGATGAATGATGCTGCAAGTATTGATGCTATAGATTTGTCTGAAGAGATGATCGATATAGCTAGAAGTAAAGATGGTGAAAAGTTAACAGAATTTAGAGTATGTGACGGGGAAGAAATTTTCGCGGGAGAAAAGTTTGACCTGGTGACATCTAATGCAAGCTTTCAATGGTTTCAGGATTTTGAGGGGTCACTTGAGAGGTTTAAGAATACTATGACAGAGAACGGGGTAATATGCTTTTCAATGTATGGCCCTGAAACGTTTAAAGAGCTTCAGGAAATATTGTCAGATTACTTTGGCAAGTATCTTCCTTTGACGTCTGAGAAATTCATCTCATTTGAAGAAGCTCAAATGATAGTAGGGAGATATTTTAAGAACGTATTAATGAGAGAAGAGAAGTTTACCGTGGATTTTGTGTCTTTATGGGATTTTTTGAGGGATATAAAACGCAGCGGAACACGAGGGGAGGGGTTGGCTCGAGATATATTTCTGGGTAAGTATACGATGAAAGCTTTAGAAAAAGCCTATATAGAAAAATTTAAAGGAATCAGAGCAACGCATCATATATATTTTTGTAGGGCAGAAAAATGAAGAATGCGCTTTTCGTTACAGGCACGGATACCGGTGTAGGAAAAACTGTAGTTACGGGACTTTTGCTAAAGTTCTTTTCTGAGAAGGGTTTAAGGACTATTACTCAGAAATGGGTGCAAACCGGAAGTTGTGGTGTCTCCGAGGATATCCTTGAACATATGAAGTTTATTGATTGCGGTGAAAATTTGATGAAACTACACGGTGAGGACATGGCTCCTTATACATTTAAGGTACCGGTTTCACCACATCTTGCAGCTGAGATAGATGGAAAAAAGATCGTCTCGGAGAAGATAAAGAGATCCTTTCTAAAGTTACGCGAAGAGTTTGATGTTGTTATAGCTGAAGGAAGCGGGGGCCTTATGGTTCCGATAAACGAGAAAGAGACAATTATTGATGTCGCAGAAACGCTAGGCCTGCCGGTAGTAATAGTCGCTGAGAATAGATTAGGTGCGATTAATCAGACATTACTTACTTGTGAGGCTCTTAAAAGAAGAAAAATCTCTGTAGCAGGCATAATTTTTAATAGATTGTCGGAAGAGGGCGAGAGTAAAATGTTTGAGGACAACATATTAACTATTGGAAATTTGTCTGGAGAAAAAATACTTGGTGAACTACGGTTCAATAATAACAGAGAATACTTATATCAAAACTTTTTGCCAATCGGAGAGAAATTGTTAGCGGGATTAAGGGTGAAAAGTCGGTAGGGGGTAGTTTATAGTCCGTAGAATTAGAGTATCGGTCAAACAACGAGTCACGTTAGTAAATACCACAGATATACAGTCGTGAACCAGACTTTGTGTACCGCAGAATAACCCTGGGGACACCTTTAAACACAAAAAAGGGGACACTTGCCCTCACAAATTTGCAAACGGTACAAAACGGCAGAAGAGCTGAACTTTACAATAACTAGAGACCAAAACACTTGATGGTGCTAAATATCAACAATCATACAATCGCAAATGAGGATTAAAAAATATGAAGGAACTTGTAAAAAGGGATCTTGATAAGATCTGGCATCCTTATACTCAGATGAAAGACTGCGAGGATATGCCGCCTGTACCTATCGTAAAAGCTGAAGGTATAAAACTTTATGATAATACCGGTAACTTTTATTATGACACCATATCAAGCTGGTGGTGTAATGTTCATGGACATAATCACCCCTATATTAAAAAAGCTATAAAAAAACAATTGGATCTTTTTGAGCATGTACTTTTTGCGGGGTTTACTCACGAACCTGCAATTGAACTTGCAGAAAGGCTTGTAAAGATTACCCCTCCCGGTCTGGATCGCGTTTTCTTTTCGGATAATGGATCTACCGCAGTTGAAGTGGCAATGAAAATGTCTGTGCAGTATTGGCGTAATAACGGAAAAAAAGACAAAACGAAGATAGTTGCGTTAGATAAGGCGTATCATGGGGATACCGTCGGGGCTATGAGCGTAAGCGCTAAAGGGGCATATACAGAACAGTTTAGCAGTATGTTGTTTGATACAATGAGGGTTCCTACGCCTTATTGTTATAGATGTCCCGCTGGTAAGACAAAAGGGGAATGCGGAACGGAATGTCTTTCAATGCTGGAAAGCGTTCTAAAGCAGTCCAGTACGGAAATCGCAGCGGTTATCCTGGAACCGGTACTTATGGGCGCAGGTGGTATGATAATTTACCCGGCTGAATATCTTAAAGGCGCAAAGAGTCTTACGGAGAAATATGATGTTCATTTGATAGCTGATGAGGTGGCTACCGGTTTTGGACGTACCGGAAAAATGTTTGCTTGTGAACATGCAGGTATTTCGCCTGATATTATGTGTATTTCAAAAGGGATAACTTCCGGATATCTTCCTTTGGCAGCAACTATGGTTACCCAAGAGATATTTGATTCTTTTTATGGTCCGGTTAATGAGAAAAAGACGTTCTATCATGGACATACCTATACCGCTAATCCGGTAGCATGTGCAGCCGCGAACGCTAGTATTGAATTGTTCGAAAAAGAAAATACTTTGAAAAATGTAGAAAACATACATTCTAGGCTTGAAGAGTTCTTGGGGACTGTTTCCGGTCTTCCGTTTGTGGGAGACACGCGTTCGGTTGGTGCCGTAGGCGCTATCGAGTTAGTTAAGGACAAAACTACAAAGGAACCGTTTCCTGTAGAAGAAAGGAATGGTCTAAAAATTTACAAGCAAGGACTAAAACATAATATCCTGCTTAGACCTTTAGGTGACATAATATACTTTTTCCTGCCTTTATGTGTCTCAAATGAAGAACTGGACGACATTTTCAAAAAAGCTCAAAAAAGCATCATTTTATAAAAAGATCGCTCATATCTTTTTCTAACTTTCCAAAAGACGCGTTTTCGGGTAGAATAACAATGATTATTACTATTATATCCTATTAAGGGAAAGTTATTACGTCTATTACGAGTAGCTGGGGTTTAAACCCCAGCTACATAAGAGGCTGAGAATAAACCCCAGCTACATAAGAGGCTGAGAATAAACCCCAGCTACAATTGTGGATGATCAGAAGAGGACTAGACTACATGAGCGTACGTACAGGTAAAGGCGATTCTGGGTTCACGGATCTTCTGTTTCGAGGTAGGATCAGTAAGGATAGTGATGAGATACGTGCGCTGGGTGATATTGATGAGCTTTCGAGTTATCTTGGTATCGTTAAGCATAAGACAACCGTTCGTAAAGAAAAGGCTATATTGGAACAGATACAAGTATCGCTTTTGATCATAGCTTCTGAAATTGCTATCGCACCGGATAAGAAACATAAACTCGGCGCACTTCTTAAAAAAGAAGATGCTGAAAAGATAACAAAAATTGCTTATCAACTGGAGAAGAAGGCAAAGATAGACAATTGTTTTTATCTGCCGGGTGAGGGTGAACTTTCATCGCTTCTTGATATATCCCGATCCGTTGCAAGGCGTGCCGAGAGAAGTGTGGTGAGGCTGTTAAAAGGAGATAAATCCGCCAATAAGAACATTTTGTCATATCTTAATTGTGTCTCAGATATATTGTATATTTTGGCGCGGAGTAAAGCCGGCAAAAAAAGAAACAAGTAAGAAAAACCAAGTCGAAGAAATAATATTTAAGGGAGATAGATGGAAGTGAAATACGATTATATAGTCATTGGCGCCGGACCTGCGGGATATGTATCGGCTATAAAAGCTGCACAACTTGGTTTGAAAACGGCTATTATAGAGGTCTGCGAAGATAGGGTCGGAGGGACATGTCTGAACGAAGGATGTATTCCAGCGAAAGCGCTTTTTGGTATAGCTAAGAACTTGAAAGAAATATCAGAAGGAGCAGATCTCTACGGAATAGCCGAGACAAAACCGAATATTGCAAAATTTGTCGAGAAAAGCCGAAGTGCTTCTGATACTTTACGCAAAGGAGTACTTTATCTTTTTAAGAAAAAGGGTATTGATCTTCTTCTGGGGAAAGCAATCTTTGATTCTCCAGGTAAGATAAGTATCAAAGCCCCCGGAGAAACGGATCGCACGGTTCTTGGAAAGAAAATCCTTATAGCTACAGGATCAAAACCATATCAGATCCCCGGGGTTCCTTTTGACGGGAAAAGGATACTTTCTTCCTCGGGTGCGATAAGGCTTAAAGAAGCTCCCAAAAACATATTGATTATTGGAGGAGGGGCGATAGGGACGGAATTTGCGTCATACTTCAATCTGTTGGGCTCGGAAGTTTCGTTACTTGAAATGAAAGATACTCTTCTTCCTGAAATGGACAAAGAAGTTTCTAGAGCTTTCGGAACATTATTAAAAAAACGAGGGGTCAAAATAATAACATCCGCTATCGCTGAAAACATTTGTGTTAAAGAAAATGAGGTTCAAGTAACTATAAAGAAGTCAGGCTCAGAAGAAACTAAGGTATACCGGAAGATTCTTGTGGCAGTAGGGAGGCAGCCTAACACTGCCGAGATAGGGCTAGAAAAGATTGGAATAGAGCTTGAAGGAAAAGGGATCATTCCTGTCGACGGGAGGATGAAGACTGCTGCAGATAATGTTTATGCGGCCGGAGATGTTGTTAAAGGTCCCATGCTTGCGCATGTAGCTTCGGCAGAAGGCGAAATAGCCGCACTTGATGCGGCCGGTAAGACCTTTCGAGAGATTGATCCTTCTATGGTACCCAATGTTGTGTATACTGATATCCAGGTGGCAAGGATTGGTTTGTCAGAAGACGAAGCTCGGGAGAAAGGGCAGGATATTGCCATAGGCAAACAGTATTTCCGGGCAAACGGTAAAGCTGTTTTGAGCGGTCAAGATGACGGTTTTGTGAAAATATTAGCGGATAAGGGCACAAGAAAAATTCTCGGAGTACATATCCTCGGCCCTGAAGCCGGTGAAATTATACATGAATTTGCTGTAGCCAAGCAGGCTGGCCTTACAGTAGACGACATAAGTAAGACGGTTCATGCTCATCCCACATTATCTGAGATAGCAGTAGACGCATGTAATGCAGTTTTTGACAGACCAGCACATGGATAAAGGGGATTTTGATAAGAGACGACGTGATGCCACTTAAATGATATTCTAATAACGCAGACCAAACTTTATAAAGAGGAAAAATATGGACATGATCATCATAATATTACTGGCACTGTTGCTGGGAGCGGCAATTTTTCTTCTTATGACTTTGCATAAGAGGTCATCGGGTAAAGGAGAGATAGAGTCTGTTCTTAATTCCAAATTCTTAGATTTCTCGGATAGGATAAGAGAAGCGATGGATAATACCCGCAAAGAAGTTGGGCAAAGCAATAAAGTTCTTTCTGCAAATGCTATGAAAACACTTGAGCATATCAATGAGATGAATAAAACTGTGGGAAATTTGGTCATGCAGCAGGAAAAAGCGGAAAAACTGGGACAATCGCTTGAATATCTCTTGCAAACACCTAAATTAAGAGGTGATTACGGAGAAACCGTACTTGAAGAGATGCTTGAGAAGATACTTCCGCAGAAAAGTATGTGGGAAAGACAGTACACTATAGAAGGCGGCGAAAAGGTCGATGCTGTGGTTAAGTATAGAGACGTGGTTATTCCAATAGATTCGAAATTCCCTAAAGACGATTATCAAAAGTACACAGCTTCTGCTGTTCCTGAAGAAAAGAAAAAGTTCTGGGCTTCATATGAAAAAGCGTTGAAAATTCAGATAAATTCTATACGGGAAAAATATGTTAAACCCGAAAAAGGGACAACAGAATTTGCTCTCCTGTTTATTCCGTCGGAATCTATATATTATGAAACAATTGCTGAAAAGAACTTCCTGGGTGATCCTTGCCAGATCTACGAATATGCGTCAGAAAGAAAAGTTATTCCGGTGAGTCCGAATACCTTTTATGCTTTTCTGCAGATCGTTATACTCGGTATTAGGAATATTGAGATAGTAAAGGACTCGAAAAAACTTCAAGAATCTTTATTTAAACTGGGTAAAGATTTTGATCTTTTTTACAAAAAGTTTGAGTCCATAGGAAATGTTCTTGAAAAGGCTCAAGAATCCTATCGTACGGGTGAAGGTCATGTTTCTAGATTCAAGAGAACCCTGGACTCTACGATCAAACTGGATGAGAGATTCCAGACAGAGATCGAAAAGGATACACAAGATAAAGATAGCTAATATGCTTAAAAAAGCTGTTTTATGGGAAAGTGTTGGAGAAAAGGATGTTCGGTGCGAACTCTGTTGTCACAATTGTGTTATCGGTCCGGAGGGATTCGGCATATGCGGGATACGCAGGAATGTTGGAGGGGAACTTTACACTTATGGATATGGTAAAGTAGTTGCGAAGAATATCGATCCTATAGAGAAGAAACCGTTTTATCATTTCCTGCCGGGTACAAGGGCTTATTCTATTGCGGCAGCGGGATGTAACTTTAAATGTTCATTTTGTCAGAATTGGTCAATATCTCAGATTACCGCGTCTTCTGAAGGGCTTCTCGGCACTGAATTTTCTCCCAAAGACATAGTGGAGGAAGCCGAAAAGAGTTTTTGCAGGAGCATTGCATATACATATACAGAACCAACAGTATTTTTTGAGTATGCTTTTGATGTTGCGAAGATAGCCAAGGAAAAAGGTCTTTATAATAGTTTTGTCACTAACGGGTTCATGACGGAAAAGGCAGTTGATAAGATCTCTCCGTATTTGGACGCAGCTAATATTGATCTTAAATTTTTTAATGAGGAATCTTATAAAAGAATATGTAACGGTAGATTGGAGCCAGTGCTTAGAACTATAGAAGCATTGAAAGATAAAGGGGTTTGGGTAGAAGTAACCACTTTAATTATCCCGGGGGAGAACGATTCAGATAAAGAGATAAGAGGGATAGCTAAATTTTTGGCAGGTTTAGACCGTGAAATCCCATGGCATGTCAATCGCTTCCATCCTGATCACAAATATATGGATTCATCTGTCACGCCCCTTGAGACCATAAAGAAGGCTGTTGATATAGGTGAAAAGGAAGGTTTGGTCAATGTTTATCCCGGGAATATGGGAGATCAAGTTAATACCAAATGTCCGGATTGCGGAACTATATTGTTAAACCGGAACGGATTTAGTGTTGAAATAACGGATAAATTCGATATTGAAAATGGGACTTGTGCAGAGTGCTCTCGGCAGATAAAAGGGGTTTGGAACGAAAGGGAAGGGAAATAATGAGAAATTTTTTTATTGTCTTACTTATCATTGCAGTGATAATAGCCGCAGTCCTCTACATTAACAGAGAGGAGATCATACGTGTTTCTGCAGAAAATTTTATAAAAAGCAATTTGCCTTCATATCTCGAGGTAGAAGGGGTATCGTTCAATATGAGAGACCGCACTTTTGTGCTTAAAGATCTCAAGGTAAAAAATCCCACCGGATTCTCGGACAGGTTTCTAGCTGATATTGGGAAGATATCATGCAGTTATGGTATGCAGGGAAATACATTTTTAAATGGAATAGAAGTAAAGAGGGTATCTGCGGAAAATATTGATATTAACATCCAAAGGCTGGAGAATGGGCGCATAAACATTAATAGCATGAGCCGGGTTATGGAAGATGCGAAAAAGGAAGAAAGTGTTCAGGCATCCTCTGAAAAGGTAACAAAAAGCGCTGATAAACAGCGTTCGGGAATGAATATTGAGGATATACTGAAATTTTCGGGGGCAATAGATATAAAGAACGGAAAAGTTATCTTCACCGATTATAGAGTAGATCCGCGCGGATACAGACTTTCGATTGATGATGTTAACGGTACATTGGATCTAGGTCTTAAAAATGGTTATAGTAAAGTAGTATCTGTAAAGACGCAGGGGTCTGGTGTTGTTAACGGTAATCAGTGGCAGAATGTTTCTTGGATCCTGTCCTTGGATCCTACTGAAAAGCAGATAACAATGTCCAGTAGATTTGAGGTATCAGGCCTTGATATAACACTTTTTGAACCATATTACAAAAAATATTCTCCCGTAATATTTGACAGTGGGATTTTTTCGGGCACACTTGTATTTGATTTTGATCATGGGAATATAGGATCCACGAACACACTTGTTTTAAAGGGACTTAAGTTCAGAGAAAAGAAAACAGAAGATGGCGCCGCATCCTGGCAAAAAGATATGGTTCCGGATATTGTAAAATACCTTTCTTCCGCTCCGGATGAATTGACATTTGATTTTAAGATAAAAGGTACCGTGAATGATCCTGTGTTTTATCCCGGACCTCGCGTGAAGGAAGCCATACAGGGCATGGTTGTGGACAAAATAGCCGGCGCTATACGGGGGTTAACCGGGCAGGGAGATGAACAACAAAGTAGCGAGCAGAGCAGCGGTAATAGTGATGTTGAAACAGTTATAAATGTAATGAGAGGGTTATTTAACGAATAGAACAAGAAGGAGGTAAGTATGGTCCTGATAGTGAAAATCGTTTCTGTAGTAATCATAATTTATGGGTGTATGGTAGTCTTGAAACCCAGGATAATGAAAAAGATAGTAGAGGAGATAAAGAAAGATAAGATGATATACAAGATAAACGGTGTTAAAACCGTTATCAGCCTTTTATTAGTACTGGCTGCTGCGTCTTGTAGTGTGCCGTGGATAGTTTTTCTGATTGGCTCATTAGGTCTTTTGGGAGGGGCATGTGTTTTTATCTTTAAGAAAAAAGTTATTGATAAGTTCATTTCATGGTTAGAGACCAGAAGTACAAAGCAGGTATGTATGTTGGGGACGGTTGCTGTTGTTATGGGTGTTCTCCTAGCGCTTGCGGCATGATAAGTGCGGAAAGATTTGTGAGACCGTATACGATAGAAAACAAGATGAATCTAAGAATATATAAAAGATATTGCGCAGCGGCATTTGTCTGTGCGCTCTTATTTTGCGTAAACTTTGTATGCTCTTGATATTGACCCTGTGATAGGACCCGGTCGAGACAAAAGCAACTTGATGAAACAAATTGAAGGCCACGTGTTGGGTAAGGCGGAACTTTTAGGCAGATTTGGAAGATAGACAATGAAAACCATTCGATTATACGGAAAAAATCCGGTCAGAGAGCGAATGAAAACTAATCCGGGATCCATCAAGAAACTGTTTCTGCAAAGACAGGTCGATCTCTCAGATGTAGTCCGTGAGGCTAAAAATGCAGAATTAAGATTTGAATCGTTAGATAAAAACGAATTCAAAAAGCTCTGCGGAGACGTTCATTCTCAAGGAGTGTTTGCTGAAGTCGAAGAGTTTGGTTATATGCCGTATGAGAAAATAGTAAAACTATGTCTTTCGGGGAAAACCATACCGGTTTTTCTGGATGGGATAACAGATCCACAGAATCTAGGTTCCATAATACGGACATTAGCCTGTCTGGGAGGATTTTCTCTGGTTTTACCTGAACACGGATCTGCAGACGTTACTGAAACAGTTTTAAGGGTAGCTAATGGAGGGGAAAACTACATTGGGATATCAAAAGTAACAAATATTGCCACAACCATAAAGTCTCTTAGGAAAAAAGGTGTATGTATAGTAGGAGCATTGGTTTCAGGGAAAAAGCTTGAGCTTCTGGAAAACGATAAAAACGCTCCCATAGCACTTGTTGTGGGTAGCGAGGGTAAGGGGATACGTCCGGGAGTTAGTTTACTGCTTGACGAAAAGATCATGCTTCCAATGGAGGGCGCAGAGTTATCTTATAATGCCGCTGTTGCAGCGGCTATTTTCTGTCATGAAATAAGAAAGAAAAGGTGATTGATGTCTACGAAAAAAAACGATAAAAAACCCGACATGGAAAACATACTTGACCTTATCGCAGAAGCCGGACTTCTAAAAAGGGTTAAACGCAGCGGATGGTGGGTGTTAGGGGTGCCCCATGAAGAAAGTGTCGCGGATCACAGTTTTAGATGTGCTGTTATAGGTTATATTCTGGCCAAAAAGGAAAAGGCCGATCCGTATAAAGTTCTCATGATGACTCTTTTTAATGATATACATGAAGCGCGTATAAATGACCTGCATAAAATGGCGCATAGGTATATTGATGTGAGAGGAGCCGAAAAAAAAGTATTTTTTGATCAGGTCAAGGATCTCCCAAAAGAAATAAAAAAAGAACTCAGCGGGATACGGGAAGAACATGACATCCAAGAAACTAAAGAAAGTCTAGTGGCTAGAGACGCGGATATCTTAGAATGCCTTATTCAGGCGAAAGAGTACGTTGATATGGGGAGTCCTAACGCAAAAAAGTTTTTTAAGAAAGCGCCGGAAAAACTCAAAACAAAAGCCGCCAAAGAAATGTGGAAGAAAGCAAAAACCTGGGATAGCGGAAAATGGTGGGAAAACGTAGGAACTTTCGAAAGATAGAATAGGGGATGAGAAGGGAAAATCCTCCGCCATTTTACATAACACCACGTAAAAAAGAACGCAACAGATGCAGAAAAGAGGTACTTTGCTGCAAGTGTTTTAAGTAGGGGAACCTATAGCTGAATACCATTTTTCATGCAAAAAGGCAGAATAAACAAGCTTTACGATGACTTGAGACAAAAACACTTGATGTTACTAGATACCAATAACCATACAAGCGCGAACCAGATTAGATCATAAAAGGAATTGCTATGGAGCGGGTTAAGCGATCTTATTTGAAGGAGGTACGCGAACTTCTGCGTGATAAAAAGAAAAGGGACTTGGCTCGTCTTTTTGTGGTTGAAGGATCCAAAATAGCTCGGGATATTATTGACAAGGGGTATTTGCCGGTTTCAATCATAATTTCGGATAGTTATTTAAAAAAAGATAGATCTTTTGCTGAATATGCTGAAAAAAAAGGCGTTAATTCTTTTCATGTGAGTGATAGAGATTTTAGTAGGGCCTGTACTCTAAAGAACCCCGAAGGTGTTTTTTTAGTAATGAGTAAACCAACCTCCGGTACGGATCTTTCTAATGTTTCAGGCAAGGGTCCGGTTCTTCTTTTGGACAATGTGCAGGATCCCGGGAATTTGGGTACCATGGTAAGGATAGCGGCTGCTTTTGGAGCAGATGAAGTTTTACTCTACGGAGACTGCGCAGATGAATTTAATCCTAAAACTATAAGAGCCTCTGCCGGGGCCGTCGTGAGCACGCCTGTTTCTAGAGTCGATCTGGATCGGATAGACAATCTAAAAAACCGCGGTATAAAACTTTTTGCCGGAACCTCCGCATCTGATGCTAAATCAACGCTTCTCGAGATAGCGAATGAAAAGACGTTTGGTGTCTTCGCATTCGGGAGTGAAGGCAGGGGCTTCTCAGAAGAGATCTTGGAGAGAGCAGATAGAGTTTTCCATATTCCAATTGAAAACGAAGTAGAATCGCTTAATGTGGCCGCTGCCGCAGCAATAACGCTATATGAAATAAGAAAAGGAAGTTGACCGTGGATGAGATTTATTTGGTATATGTTCCTGTCTCAGGAATGGAAGAAGCGGAGATCATTTCAGATGCTATGGTTACTAGGCGTCTTGCCGCATGCGCCAATATAAGCAGTGATATAATGTCGATCTATCATTGGGAGGGCAAGGTTCATAAAGATAAAGAATGTGTGATAATTTTTAAAACCAAAGCGTCTTTGCTGGAAGAGCTCGAGGCGGAGATAAAAAAACAGCATAGCTATGAATGTCCCTGCATTTCCGCTATACCAGTCCACAAGGTGAACGAAGAATATAAAAAATGGGTAAACGAAGAAACAAAATAGGAATTTTCCATGAAATCATACCGCGAAGAATTATGGTTTTGCACTCCGCATAGAAGAGATTATCTTAATATCACTCCGAAGATAGAAGAGGTGGTCAAAAAAAGCGATGTGCACGAAGGATTATGTCTAGTAAATGCTATGCATATAACTGCTAGTGTTTACATTAATGACGATGAATCCGGATTGTTACAGGATTATGATGATTGGCTAGAAGAGCTTGCTCCACATGCTCCGATAGACAGGTACCGGCATAACACCGGAGAGGATAACGGCGACGCTCATTTGAAAAGGCAGATAATGGGAAGAGAAGTTGTTGTTGCAATAACCTCCGGAGAGCTGGATCTTGGTCCTTGGGAACAAATATTTTATGGCGAATTTGACGGAAAGAGACGCAAACGCGTTCTAGTAAAGATCATAGGAGAGTAAATCAGATAAATAGGGGTACGTCCCCAATTTGTTTCAATTTGTCCCCGCCGGCCCTAACTGGCATTTTTGTTGTCATATGGTATACTTGAAAATGCTACGGAAAGACAACAGGAAGGTGGACATGGAAAAAATATTGAAGGACATTTTGATTCAGCTAGAAGAGGCCGGTATAGATTGTGGTCTCATCAAAATAGAAATGGATGAAGATGGAGGGATTGATCTTAGCGGCGAAGTCTGTTCTCTTAAAGAGAAAGAAACTGTATTGCAAATAATCGAAGACGGTTTTGGGATAGAGAATATTAAGGACGAGTTGGTCATCCTCGAAGGAATAGTAGATGATGGGGTATCCGGGGAACAAAAAGAAGATATCTCTGACAGCGAAAAGGTTGAGGATACTGAAGATGTTTATACGTCTATAGAAAATGGCGTACCATACACTCCTCCATCCGAACCGATCTACAGAGAAGACGAAGAAGACGGCCCCCGCAAGAAAAAATAGAAAACCCAGGAGCCGGTATTTAAAGAAAGGGGAATAACAAATGTTAGGATTAGGACTACCCGAAATATTGCTTATACTGGTCATTGCTCTTTTGATCTTCGGTGCGGCAAAATTACCGGAAATTGGCAAAGCCTTAGGCAAGGCTCTTAGTGAATTTAAGAAGGGCACTCAAGAATTTAACGATAACAATAAAGAGGATGGTTCCAAGTCGGGATGAGTCCTGTTTATCCCGAGGAATCTAAGCGGCTTGATGTAATAAGCCATCTTGAAGAGTTACGCAGGCGGATACTTTGGTCTTTAGCGGCTATAGTTACCATGACTATAGCCGCTTTTTTTATAGGCGACCGTATTCTTGAAATATCGAAAGGTCCAGTTAAAGGGCTTGTGGATAATCTCATATTTATAGGTCCCGCCGAAGCTTTTACCTCATATCTAAAGGTTACATTACTTGCGGGTTTTATCGCGAGTTTTCCAGTTGTGTTGTATCATTTGTGGGCTTTTCTTTCGCCTGCGTTCGACAAAAGATTAAAGAAGCGCATAGCTTTATGGATAATACTTGCTTTGATACTTTTCTTTACCGGCATAATGTTCGCTTACTTTTTGGCTATACCGGCTTCCTTGAAATTCCTTATAGGGTTTGGCAGGGATATAGCCGTACCAGCAATAACTCTGGGCAGATATGTATCCTTTTTTGGCGCATTAATTCTTGTAGGCGGAATTATCTTTGAGATCCCTGTAGCTATGGGTCTTTTGTCCGATGCCGGAATAATCAGTTCTTCGATGCTCAGAAAGAAAAGACATTATGCTGCTCTTGGAATAATGATCTTTGCGGCCGTGATAACGCCTACGCAAGACATTATGAATATGTTACTTTTTTCTTTGCCCATGATAGCTCTTTATGAGGTTGGTATTTTCATAGCAAAGATAGTTGAGACTCGGGAAAAACTACCCAACCAAAAATAAAAATTTTTTGTGATTATTTAATTATTACAAAATTTCTTACCCAAAAGTTACATCGCGAACCAGCGCAAATCCCTGTCTGTTCAAAATTTCAGAACGTGTGATATTTCATAAAAAGTTTTCCTTACCAAAAAGTTGCTTTTTATTATTTTACGTGATATCCCTTAAAAGAATGTAAAGTTAGAAGGGAGTCGCGTATGTTCCTCAAAAAAACAACTTATATTTTCATAAGTTTTATCATACTTCTCAATGCCGCCTCCGGAGCGATTTCGGAAGCATTCAATGTTCCTCTTGTAGGATTGGCCTCGTGGTATGCGGAATTTTCTCCTGGGATCAGGCCGACTACGGCAAACATGGAAGAATTCGATCATGACGCTATGACCTGTGCTATATGGGACGTTCCTTTCGGAACGATGATCGAGGTTACAAATCTTGATAATGGAAAGAAAGTCACAGTAAGAACGAATGACAGAGGACCGGCGAAACGTTTGTGCAGAAAAGGAAGGGTCATAGATCTTACTATGGGCGCCTTCAAAAAAATTGCCGATCTTGATAAAGGTCTCGTCAATGTAAACCTTGAGATACTTAATTAATGAGTTCATAGCTTGTAACTGGTACCCGAAAAAGGGGACGTCACCCAATTAATCTCGCTGTTTGTTTTCTCATTAATTGGGTGACGTCCCCTTTTTGTCTAAAAAGAAATTGTTTTTTTTTTGGTTTGCACTTATAATTGATTAAACTTAATTTTAAATATCGATATGATTAGCGTGAAATGAGGATTAATGAAAGAGTTTGGAAAAGAGTTAGGGCCTGTCAGAAGAGTTAATCAAAAAGTAAGAACCTACCTACTAAGTCTAATATGTGCCTGTTTTGTGATGTCATTATCGTCCTGTACCGTCACCCATATGGATACTCCTCCGCCTGCAAAAATGATAGCGGCGGCTTATGAACCGGTAACAATCCCTGCTGAAATGAGAGGGGGAGTTTATCATTCTGTCGCACCCGGCGAAACATTGTGGAGGATCGCGAAGATGTATGAAGTGGATCAGGAAGTCATAAAAAAAGTAAACAAGATAAGAAATGTAAGAGACCTGGATATTGGAAAAAAACTTTATATTCCTGATGCTGCTCCAAGAAAAAATATTCTCACACTTTATCCCACCAAAAAGTGGAAATATATTATTGTGCATCATAGTGCTACCGGAAAAGGAAACTCGATGCAATTTGATCGAGCGCATTTAAGAAAAGGATGGAAAGGGGTCGGATATCATTTTATTATCGATAATGGTACTTTGGGAAAGGATGACGGACAGATCGAGACTTCACCAAGATGGATAAAACAAACTAATGGCGCTCATTGCAAAGCAAACAAAATGAATGAAAGAGGTATCGGTATATGTTTGGTCGGGAATTTTTCAAAAGATAGAGTTTCTAGAGAGCAGATGGAATCACTTGTTTATTTAATTGATGAACTCAGCGGGTACTATAAGATACCGAAAAAGAATATCATGGGACATGGTCAGGTTGCCGGTGCACGAACCGAATGTCCCGGGAAAAAGTTTCCATGGAAGGAAGTTCGTTCTAGAATAAAATGAAAAAACCAACATTACAAACCAGAGGGCGACCCCGAAAAAAAAAGATAATACATGGACAGCCTTGCTCGGATCATTTTAGTCCTAAGGGACGGCCCGGGGAATTAGAAGAAGTTGTCCTAAATATCGAGGAATATGAAGCTATACGGCTTCAAGACCTCTTGTGTGAATCCCAGAAAAAAGCTGCACAACTCATGGGTATATCCCAACAATCATTCAGCCGAATAGTTCGTCAGGCAAGAAAAAAAATTGCAGATGCTATAGTGAATGCCAAAATTATCCGTATCGAAGGCGGAGATTTTGTCAATAAGCGAACAATGGATGTCGCGAAGAAACTTAGGCGAAAAGAATCGTAGCTCCTATCTTCCCTAGGGTTAATGGGCCAGGAACTAAAGTGAAAAAATAACCAAATCTTTACATGAAGCAAAAAGAACACAACAGATGACAATGGTCCTATAGTGAAAAAACCAAGGTGATTAATACCACGTAAAAAAGAATGAACTAACGCGAAAGATAGTTACTTTGCTGCAAGCGTTTTAAGTAGAAGAACAACTAACTAAATGGCACTTTTCTACAAAACGGCATAAGAACAGAACTTAAAAAAACAGAGACAAAAACACTTGATGCTAGTAAACAAGGACTATCAACGACCGCGGACCAGACGCTGATAACGTATAACATGTTTAATAGAAACAGCATACGTCAAAAAGCCACTATGTTAACTAAAAAAAAGGTGGAATTTATTTCGAAAAAGTGAGTTATAGAAAAATTGTGAAAAAAGAGCTAAAATTTTCAGAAAAAAAAGAAAAACTAAAAAAATTTTAACTTTACGAGCCATATGATTAGGGTTTAAAAAAGGTAGTTAATATAATTGCCTATATATAGATCATATGATATACTAGCTTTGGATGTGAAAAGAGCTCGTTAAACACAAAAAGAGCTAGTTTCATTTTTTTTGTAGGCCAACTAAAAAGTTTTAAAAAGTGTTTGTTGATCTAGTATAAACATAACAGGGGTGTATCATGAAGAAACACACAGATGGTATCAGTTATGGCAAAACGGCGGGCGGCAGCTGTTTTCCCGATGATACTTTGCATTCTCGAAATTTTATCAGAATGCAAACGGATCATCGTCGGAGAATATGGCTGAAAACTGTCTCGTGTTTTGTCGCATTTACTTTTCTTTTTCAGCAGGTTACTTATGGATTTGATTTTGCGTCCTTACGGACTCCTTCTGTTGCCGCACAGGGAGAAAGCATAAGTCTTATCGATCGTCTGTATAAGGAGATCAAGGTAACCAATTATGATCTTCTGTCAAAGAAACGTAATCAAAGTGTCGCTGGAGGTCTCTTTTCAAGTAAGCAGGAGAGAGAGCAGGATGCAGCATATGCTCCTCATTATCTCAAGAGGCAGCAAGCCAAGCATGAAGAGATAATGAGACAGAAGCAGGATACGGAAGATCTGATGCTGATGATTAACGATAAGCATAAGCAGAGGTACGATGAAGACATGCCTCTTAAGAAAAAGCAAAGTGCCTCTCCGAAGGGTGGAATATATTACACGCTCGAAGATTTCGGCGCCGGAGGACCTAAGCAGCTTAACCGTTATATCTATCAAGGCGGTCGCGCAAACGGACCGCTCCTGGAAGTTATATCTTATGACATCAGTGGGTTGGGTACCGGAGAATGGCAAGCCAAGGCAAAAGAGATAGAGCCGGATGAAGGGGATCCGTTTATCGGATCTACTTCTCCCATGCAAAATGATGCGGGACTCACACAGGACCGGATAATTAGCAGGACGATATACTCCGGGAGAAAAAACAAAGAAGTTGTGCAGCATGTTTTTTCAGGATATGACGAAGAAGGGAAGCCTTCCGAGATTACCAACTATGACTATTCCGGAGAGAACCAACAGACTATGACATATTCACTTTCCGGGCTGGATGTCAGTATGAGGGCAACCGTAGATAAAACTACCCTTTCTGACGACATGCTGATCAGGAAAACCGTTTATGAAGGGTCAATCGAAGATGGGAGCATAGATTACGTTCTTGATACATACACTAAAGACGAGGAAGGGGAGAACTCTCCGAACAGAGTAAGTGTTTATGACTATGCTTCGGATGAGGGCGGCGCATTGAGGGAAGTTCGGTCTTATGGTATTGAAGGGATGGATCGGGCTGATTGGTTCAATGAGGCTCTTAACGCGGATAAGCTGGAAACAGTTACTGTATACGAGGGAGCGAAGGACAAAGAAAAGGTCCAGTACATATTATCCTCATTTTTTCTGAACGGCGAAGTTTATCTGCCATGGGAAAGAACGGATTATGTCTATGGAGAGGAAGGTGAAAGCGAGAAAGGGATACTTAAAAAGACCCGGAAATACGATATTTCCGAACTCGGAGCCAGTGAAGGAAAGACTTCAGGAGAAGGTCGGCTTGAAGAAGAAATGTTCTATACCGGTGACAAAGGGTACGAAAAAATGGACTATGGCATAAGTTCTTTCGGAAGTGACGGAAAAGCGCAAACCCTTACGGATTATACCTATGACGGTAAGGCTATGCGTACCGCGGAAGTTTACGATATAGCGGGAGGCGATATTGAGAACAAAGGCGCTTTGATGGAAAAGAACATTTATGAAGGCAGATCGGGAAAGGAAATTTTAATGAATGTGGTAAGTTATCATTCCAACGGAGAGATCCTAAAGAATGTAGCCTACACGTATGATAAAAATTCTTCAGGAATCGATTATGTCTCCTTTACGGATGAGAAGGTTTATTCCGAAGAAGGCGAACTAATGGAAAGGGTTGAGGTCACTAATGGACTGGAATATATTGCCGCTGACGGAGAACAAAGCGAGGATGCGAACGGAAATATTCGGATGCAGAATGTTAAATCGTACAGTTTTATGGGCGGGATAGAATATTTAAGCAAGGAAGAAGATGTGGTTTTCTCGGAGTATACGTCTCTCAAACAGCCTAAGCAGGAAGAAAGAACCACATACGGGTACGATGAAGAAGGAGTTAAGATAGGCCGGGAATTTCGAGAGACATTTTACAATGAGTTTGATTCGAGGGGTAATGTGGTGTCCCAGACTATCAATAATTACGGGATAGATGAAGACGGAAGCAGAGTATATGAAAACACGCAAGATATACATAACCAGTTTACCGACTACAAAGGAAATGTTTTTGACCGCACGGAAACAGTCTGGCTTGACATTGAAAACAGGTCGGAAGAAAATCTTCTTTTTCATAAAGTAATGCACAGCGAGTATGACGATATTACTGCCAGAATGAGAGGGAATGCAACCTATACCGAAAGCATGAGATATACGTCCCTTACTCTTAACGAAGAAAATAAGATCGACAGGACGGTCATGATCGCGGAAGAGTTTGACATGAGAGGATATTTCGTTAAGCAGTCTTCTCAAAATTATGTTACGGATGAGAATGGTGTAGAGAGGCTCAAACAGATAAGGGATACGGTTAATGCGGATCTTAATGTCAGAGGAGACGCAAGGACCCAAACCGTATCTATTTATCAGACGGATGAGAATGGGGATCTTTTCCGGGACGAAAATGAAGAGGTTGTAGCCAGCAGCTATCAGGTCTTTACTAATCGCATGTTTGACACTCGTCAAAATGTTCTCAATCAGATGATATTGTCGTATAGCTCGGACGACGAAGAGGATAGAGTCCTCCTTGATGTTCAGGAAATACGTTTCATGGGATTTAGTTCTTCGGGTGTGGCGCTGAAACAGGTAGTCGCTGTATATGGAGACGAGGACAAGAGCCTGCCTGTCGACCTGAAAACCATTGAAAATTTTGATATATCCTCTCTCGGAAATGTTGGGAGGAGCGTTACTACAAAATATGCCACAGCAGACATCGAGGATAAAGACGGGGACATAGCATACAGCGATCCAATTGACAGGCAGGTTATAATCAATAGTTCTTTCGACTTAAGAGGAAATGCTCATGATCAGAAGACTATCAGGACATCGTATGACGAGGGGGACGGGGAATTTGTGTTTACCGAGGTTCAGACCATTGAGAACATATCATTTGATACGCAGGACCGCACAGAAAAATCTATAGTAAGAAGCTATTCCGGAGAGGAGATAACCCCGGATAATTTTGTTGACATGCAGGTTCTCAATTATATGGAGTACGATATGTTCGGGAATATGCTGGAGCAGACCATTGACACGTATGACACACAAGATGAAAGCGAAGCAGGGTTCATAGATCACAAGCGGATAACAAACGATTATCGGGATCCCGAAACTGGACAGACAAATCTTTTGGCCCAACGAAGAGGTAGTGCGGTGACAAGTACCGTTATGCGGTATGATTCCATGGAAGAGAATTCGGATACTATCGTCGATTCTACTGTAACCGAGACCACGGAATTCAACGAGTTCGGACATGCGGTAAGTCAGGTATCCGATACGTATGTCAAAGAGAAGCTTACTACAAGGCGAGAAATACACAATTTGGATATAAATGTTCGCGGCGACAGCGCTACACAAGAGATAACAACATATGTTACGGATGAAACGGGAGCGGAGGATACTCTGGATATTGTGAATTATCAGGTCATGACGAACCGTCAATTTGATTCAAATCATAATTTAACAGCGCAAACCATATTGACTTATAACAAACGCGATGCAGACTCAGAAGGAGAACCCGTTTTACTGGATATGCAAGAGGTTAGATCAAGTGGATTTCATTCATCGGGTGTCGCAACGAAGCAGATGATAATTACATATAGTGACGAGCTAAAAACCGAGCTTCTTGATCTTAAGGTCATAGAAAATGGAGACATATCTGTTACTGGTAATGTCGGGACGAGCATTATCGTTCGTTATAGTGATGCAACGCTTGAAGAAGGCGCAGGCGGCAGGATAACATATGAGGCGAAAGACACCGTTGACAGGCAATACATAATAACGGAGGAATTTGATTTAAGAGGTAACGCTCTCGCGCAGACCATTGTACGCGAGTATTACGATCTCGATGAGGGCACAGGAGAGGGAGAGTTCTTGTTCAGCGAGGCGCAGGTAATAGTTAACGAAACTTTCAGCATACATGATAAACCTACTCACACCAGGATCTTTAGCTATAACACAGCGGATTATCTTGCTGAGGGGACAGGTCAATTGAAAGATGACATAACGCTTGGTGTTCTTGTCGAGATGCAGGACGTGAATTATCTAGAGTATGACAGATACGGTAATGTGCTGGACCAGACAATAGATTCGTATACTACGTCCGAACCGATAGAAGCCAATCTTATAGAGCATAAAAGGATTAGGAATGAATTTTCTGACCCGAATACGGGAGAGATAAATCAAACAGCTCAGAGGCAGGGCACAGCTACAGCGACTACGGTATGGCGCTATGATGCTTTGGGCGAGGGAAACGAGACTGTGGAACATCTTATAGAAAAGACATATACCGAAACCACCGAATTCGATAATCTGGGACATGCGGTGAGACAGGTGTCAGAGACATATGTTAAGGATAAACTTACGTCAAAGCGGGAAATATACAACTCGGAGATAAACAACCGAGGGGACAGCAAGACCCAGGAGATATTGACCTACAATACTGATGATACCGGGGCGGAAAGCACTTTGGAAGTCGTTAGTTACCAGCTGATGACCAATCGAAAATTCGATTCGGGTCACAATGCTATGAATCAGTTGATATTTTCCTATGACAAACGTGATGGCGATATCGACGGAGAACCTGTGCTTCTTGATGCCCAGGAGATCCGTTCAAGCGGGTTTCATTCATCGGGAGTTGCGGCGAAGCAGGTGATAGCGACTTATAGTGACGAGGAAAGAGCCGAATTTTTGGATCTTAAAGTTGTAGAAAATCGTGATATATCTTCTACAGGGAATGCGTCAACCGTGATCATTACGCGTTACAATGACGTGGAGATGCAAGATGGTGCGGAAGGAAGTATCTCATACAAAACGGAAGACACCGTTGACAGGCAGTACATAATGACGGAGGAGTTTGACTTAAGAGGCAATGCTCTCGCGCAGACCATTGTCCGCGAGTATTACGATCTTGACGAGGGTACGGGGGAGGGAGAATTCCTGTTCAGCGAGGTACAGACAATAACTAACGATTTTTACAGCATACATGATAAACCTTCTCATACCAGGATATTGAATTACGAAACAGCGGATTATCTTGATGAGGGAATAGGTCAATTAAAGGGAGATATAACGCTTGGCGATCTTGTTGAGATGCAGGACGTGAACTATCTGGCATATGACAGATATGGAAACGTATTGGACCAGACAATAGATTCGTATACCACGCTCGAACCGTCAGAAGCTAGCCTTATCGAGCATAAAAGGATCAATAATGATTTTTCTGACCCGGATACTGGAGTCATAAACCATATAGCGCAGCGTAGGGGTACGGCGACAATTACTACAGTATGGCGCTATGACGCATTGGGTGAAGCAAATGAGACCGCGGAACATCTTATAGAAAAGACATATACCAAAACTACTGAATTCGATAATCTGGGACATGCGGTAAGGCAAGTAGCGGATACATACGTCAGCGGTAAACTTGCGACGAGACGAGAAATATATAACGTTGAGATAAATAACCGCGGTGATAGTTTAAAACAGGAAATAACAGTTTCCCGGACGGACGATACGGGAGAAGAATCTACTTTTGAGGCCGTGAGTTATCAGGAGATCGAGACGCGAAGTTTTGATTCGGATCACAATGCTACAAATCAGAAGATACTTACCTATGATAAAAAAGACGCAGATGCGGACGGAGAACCTATTCTTCTTGATGCCCAGGAGATCCGTTCAAGCGGATTCCATTCCTCGGGAGTTGCCGTAAAACAGATCATCGCTACGTACAGTGATGCGGAAAGAACCGAGCTTTTGGATCTAAAAACAGTTGAGAATAGGGACATCTCTTCAACAGGGAACGTCAAGACCAGTATCATAACCCGCTATAGTGATGTTCTGATAGAGGATGCAACAGAAGGAGAGATCACATACACAACGGAAGATGCCGTTGATAGGCAATACATAGTAACGGATGAGTTCGATCTCAGGAGCAATGTTGTCTCTCAAACCATTATCCGCGAGTATTACGATATTAACGAGGATACGGGAGAAGGAGCGTTCCTGTTCAGCGAAGCTCAGATAATAGCTAACGATACTTACGACATACATGATAAAACCGCTCATACCAGGATATTGAATTACGGTACGGCGGATTATCTTGACGCGGGAACAGGTATGTTAAAAAGTAATATAACTCTCGGAGATATTTCTGATATGCAGGACATAAATTATCTGGAATACGATAGATATGGAAACGTATTGGACCAGACAGCAGATTCGTATACCACAGCCGAGCTGATAGAAGCTAATCTCATAGAACATAAAAGGATCAAGAACGAGTATTCTGACTCGGATACAGGAGAGATCAATCATGTAGCGCGGCGCAGAGGCTCGGCGACAGTGACTACGTCATGGCGCTATGACGCATTGGGCGAAGAGAATGAGACCGCAGAACATCTTATAGAGAAGACATATACGAAAACTAATGAATTTGATAATTTGGGCCATGCGGTGAGACAGGTGTCGGATACATATGTCAGAGGAAAACTTGCTACAAGACGGGAAATGTATAATTCAGAGATAAATAACCGTGGTGACAGCTTGAGGCAGGAAATAACGATTTATAGGACGGATGACACCGGGGAAGAAGCTACCCTTGAGATGGTAAACCATCAAGTCACCGTTAATCGCAGTTTTGATTCTGATCACAATGCCACAAATCAGAAGATATTGACCTATGATAAAAAAGATGCGGACACAGAAGGAGAACCTGTTTTGCTTGATGCTCAAGAGATCCGTTCAAGCGGGTTCCATTCATCGGGAGTTGCCGCAAAACAGATCATCGCGACATACAATGATGCGGAGAGAAATGAACTTTTGGAACTTAGAGAAGTTGAGAACAAAGATATATATGCTTCGGGGTACACCGGCACAGTTATTATAACCAGTTATAGCAATGCCCTTATAGAAGAGGGCAAGGAAGGCGATATAAATTACGAAACAAATGATGCCATTGATAAGCAGTACATAATCACGGATGAGTTTGATATTAGGGGCAACGCAATTTCACAAACAGTTATCAGTGAGGGTTATCGTATTAACGAAAGTACCGGCATGGGGACATTTCTTTTTAAAGAAGCCCAGGTTATGGAAAACGAGTCTTATGGGATACATGATAAGCCCGGACATACCAGGATCTCGAATTATGGAACAGCAGATTATCTTGATTTGGCAACGGGACTGGTGAAAGAAAATATATCGTTGGAAGACATTGTAGAGATACAGGATGTTAGTTATTTGGAATACGACCTGTATGGCAATGCCGAAAAGCAGGAAATAACCATCTATGACGGTGAAAGCGACCTTATAGCGTATAAGAAAATCGAAAACACCTATGGACCCGGAGACAACGCATGGGCAGCAAGAGGATGGATGACGGCATCAACCATAGAAACGTATTCCGATCTCGATTCTGAATATCTTGTCAGCTCGCAGGAGATAAAGAATGCTTCTTATGACGGGAGGGGAAATGTTTTGAGTCAGACCGTCACCCTCTTTGACGGTGAAGATAATGTCCTTAATGTAAAAAATATAACCAATAAGTACGAAGGATCCGGTGCCGATGCAGGGCAGTTAACGTCCTCTGTTATAGAGACACGGGACGCAAACGGAGATTTTGCGGGTAGGCAGGAAGTGACCTATGATTCATACGACTTGTGGGGAAATGCTCTCGCTCAAACGATCGTCAAATACGATGATCTCGATAATGTTCTGGAAATAAAGAAAATTACCAGTAAATACGAGGGTATAAATGCTAACAAGGCGCAGGTTACGTCCTCCACGGTAGAGACCTCTGATGATGCAGGTAATTTTATCGACAAAACAGATATAACATATGATTCCTATGACAGATGGGGGAATGCACTCGCACAGACAATAACACAATACGGCGCCGAAGGGGAAATATTAGATGTTAAAAATATACAGAATGAATATGACGGCATAAGCGCGAATAAAGGACTTACATCCAGGTCCTCAATAGAGACTGTCTCCGCAAGCGGGGCCTTTGTCGATAAACAGGAGATAGTATATGTTTCTTATGACGCATGGGGGAACGTTCTTGACCAGGAAATAACGAAATATGGTGCGCAGGGAAAGATGTTGGAGATCAAAAGTGTGACCAATAAGTATGAAGGTATAAATGCCACAAAGGGGCAAGCTTCTTCCTCCTATATAGAAACAACCGATAAAGACGGTAATTTTGTTGACGCAACCGAGATCATATACGATCTCTATGACGCAAGGGGGAATACCCTTGTTCAGACTATAGCGCAATATAGTGAAGCCGGCGAAGTGCTGGAGATCAAGAGTTTGACAAATGAATATGCAGGTATTGACGCGAACAAGGGAAGAGTGACTTCCTCTGAGATATTAACGACAGATGCGGCAGGAACATTTGTTGATAAACAGGTCGTACAATACGATGCATATGACGAATGGGGTAATGCGCTCGCACAGACAATGCTTAAATACGACGAACTTGGTAATGTGCTTGATGTGAAAAATATGGTCAATCAGTATGACGGAATAAACGCGAACAAAGGAAGAATCTCGACATCTTCAATAGAGACTACGGATGAAATCGGCAAGTTTGTGAGCAATTTGGACGTAATATACTCTTCATATGACGGATGGGGCAATACTTTAACTCAAATAATGACCCAGTATGATGCTGAAGGGGATATTTTAGATGTGAAAAACATAACAAATGATTATGAAGGGGTGAATGCTAATAAGGGTCAGGCATCTTTGTCTGAGATCGAAACTAAAGACAAAAACAATAATTTTATTGAAAATCAAGTAGTGGAATATACTTTATATGATGAACGGGGCAATGCTTTAGAGCAAAGAGTCAGCATGAAAGACGAAATGGGCGCTGTCTTGAACATTAAGGATATAGTCAATCAGTATGAAGGACTTGATGCTAACAAGGGCCGGGTCTCTTCATCTGTGATCAATACCAGCGATGTGTCGGGGAATTTGATGGATACACAGGAGCTGATCTACAATTCATACGACGCATGGGATAATGCGGTAGATCAGACATTAATCCAGTATGACATATACGGAAATAGTATTGCGAAAAAGAGCATGACAAACACTTATGAAGGGATCGATGCTAATAAAGGACAGATAACTTTGTCCGTTATCGAAACAAGGGATTCGTTAGGAAACTTTGTTGATAAACAGCGGGTTGAGTATGAGGTATATGATAAATGGGAAAATGTTCTGGAGCAGAGAATAGCGAGATATGACGAGAATGACGCTTTTATGGATATAACAGTGGTAGTTAACGAATACGGAGATGGCTCGGGATTCTGGGAAAACAAAGGCTGGGTCAGCAGTTCTCTTATCTCTGTTTTCGCGGATGATGCAATGGAAGAGTTTATCAGCAGAAGAAAGGTTCTGTACAAAGAATATGATTCTTACGGGAATATATTGGAACAGAACATAGCATTTTATGACAAAAATGATGTCCTGTTGAAAGAACAGGATATTTTCTTTACGGAATATGACCTATATGGGAATGCATCTAATCAGAAAATAATAACGTATAACACCGAAGGGGATAATTCAGTTTTTCAGGAGCAGGTTCTGGTTAGCGCATATGATACAGTTGCAGACCGGATACAGAAGAATGTATCAGATTCTACCGTAGTAACGACAGATTCCGGAGGTCACGCTAAAACTCTCGAGGTTAGTTATGATGAGTACGATCTATATGGGAACATAACGAAACAAACTGTTATCACTTCGATCGAAGGGTCAGATGGAAATACATATGTGACTACAGAGATAATCGAGAACGAATATGCCGAAAAAGATAAGTTAACCGGGAATATCTCAAAATCAACCATTAATGCCCAAGACGCGTCCGGCGGAGAGAAACTTCAGGTAGTAGAATATTCAAGCTATGATGCTTTCGGTAACGCTCTTTCTCAAACGGTAACAATAAATCAAGAAGCGTCTGACGGAACTGTCTTGTATGAAGAAAAACAGGAAATTAATAACGAGTATGTAGGTGTAGACAGAAATTTGGGAAATATTACAAAAACACATATGGTAAAGACCAATGCCCTGGGAACAATAAGCACGCAGGAAATAGCCTATTCAGATTACGACGCGTTCGGCAATGCCTGGAACCAGACGATAACTACCAGACATATTGGTTCGGATGGAATGGAATATAACGAGATCCAGGCGATGGCAAATCAATATTTGGGGATAGATCAGATCCGGGGCAATCTATCAACAGCTGTAATGGAAACAACCGATGCGGCAGGATATGTTAAGACCCAGGTAATCGAATATGGAGATTATGATAATTTTGGGAATATAGGAACGCAG
>Ga0208904_1000271_pt1 | contig 45147 bp, 58 predicted proteins | sample AntAceMetag02UKB_FD_184774 | JGI IMG/M metagenome (GOLD analysis project Ga0208904, IMG submission 184774) | Saline lake microbial communities from Ace Lake, Antarctica - Antarctic Ace Lake Metagenome 02UKB (SPAdes) (version 2) | ecosystem: Environmental > Aquatic > Non-marine Saline and...
TAAAATAATGTATTCAAATTTTTGACTTTTGAAAATTTCTATATCATTTCTTAGTGTTCCGTAAGTTGTTATTATTATATCTGTTTCTTTTAGGATTTTATTGAATTTTTCAAGGGAAGCTTTTGTTTTTCCATTTATTCTATTTTGTCCATGATGTATATAATAAGTCATGTCAGGGGTGAATTTTTCTATTTCGTCCATCCAATTAAAAACTAAAGAAGTTGGAACCACAATCAAAAAAGGTTTTGATTTTCCCTCGTCTTTTATCTTTTGAAGTACGCTTAATGCTTGTAATGTTTTACCTAATCCCATATCATCTGCTAAAATTCCATTAAACCCAGATTTTCTTAAAAAATAAAGCCAATCATATCCTGCCTTTTGATAGTCTCTTAATTTTGCATTTACCTTAGGAGATAATTTTGTTGGAGATATTTTATCTAGAGTTTTAAATTTAGAAATAACTTCCCTGACTCCTTTGTCCATTTTTATGCTAGAAGTAATTTCAGATATATTCTCAAGGATACTTGCATGATATTTTGATAATTTTATGTCTTTTGCAGATAAATCAAAAAATCCAGAATAGGCCTGTAGTTTTGAAATCCATTCTTTTGGTATTGCCGCCCTTCTTTCTCCAGATAATTTAATGAATCTCTTATTCTGAAATATTGCTTCCATTACTTTTTTGATGTCTACCTGTTCATCTCCAAATCCAACTTTGCCGTTTATGTTGAACCAATTCATTCCGCTCGAGATATTTACATTCATTTTAGGGGTCTTTCTTACTAGCTTGAAATTGAATAATTTTTCTTCTCCCAGCACTTCAACTCCTTGCCCAATAATTTTTGGTATGTTCGTTGTTACAAAATCTATGAGGTCTCCTTCCAAAACGAATTTATCTAAATTATCATGCAATACAACTTTATTTGCATTTAATATATCCACGATAGAATCTTCAATCTCTAGATCCCTTGAAATTTCGTAAATAGTGTCTTTTTCTATATCCATTATTTCTTTATTTAAAGAAAAATAATCAATTTCTTTTGCTGCATAATTAAATTTTAGATTAAAATTTATTCCTGTTCCAGACTTTTCCAAATAGAGTTTAGGAATAGGAGTTACACACTTAGATTCTCTTATTAGATCATTTGACAAATTAAACTTGAAATTGTTTATAGTTTTTTGATAATATTCTTTGAAAAATTCTAATAATTCGTTTTTATCTAAGACCAATCTTTTTGGGAATCTTACTACATTTCTTGCAATTTCAACATCGTGATCATTTTTAAATCCTGAAAAACATCTCTTATCATAATCAAAAATCCAAAGGGAAGTATTTCCCATTTCTAATAGGTCCATTTTCAAAAGACTTGTTTTCTTTTTTCCCAAAAGAAAAAATGGTTCCAAAAGATATTTATCCTCGTTTGATTTTTTTACTTCCCACAGTATATTGAATTTTTCTTTTGAAAATGTTGCTCCCAAAATTATTTCTGGCTCTTCAAAATATATTTCCTGTAACAATGGCATCATTAAGTCGCTGTTTATATCATAGAATATGCTTTTAGAAAGCCCCGATGAAGAATATTTCATCCCATAGTTGTCTCCCCCACTCATGAAATTTAAAACTTTTTTTGTCTTTTTGCTTATTTCCCATTTATCTGAATGAAAAGTTTTAGTGTTAAATTTAACAGGGGCTCCAGCCCCACCATCATTTTTTATTACTCCTCTTTCAATATTTAGAATTTGCCTATCGTCATTAAAATTTTCAAAATTAAAGTAAATCATATATTTTCTGAGATTTTCCAGGTTTTTCGGGAATAAATTTTTAAAATAAGTCAGATCGCTTTTCTTTTCTTTTACCTTTTCTACCGTGCTTAGTTTTAGATTAAAATCATTTCTTCTCTCTTGGAGCATCTTATAAATTAGAACTGCTCCAAAATGCGAACAACCTTGCGAATCATCCCTATCTGCACAGTTGCAGAAACAAACTAGTTCAGAATTTATTATTTCAAGATTTACATCGTAGCTTTTATCTCCATCCCTAATTAATACATAGATTTTGTCTTTATCATCTAAACTTTTTCTTGTTATATTAAGTTTTTTATATACTTGAATTGATTTTTTCCAATATTTCTCATTAATGTTTTTACAAAATATTGAAATTTGCCTATCATTTAATCCAAGCTGAGCTAGTTTTTCAAAAAAATCTGATTGTTTTGCTTTTTCCATCACAAAGGAAAAAAGCCACCCGTTATAAATTTTTCCTTTTTTATCACTTTTAGGTAATAATTGAAATTAATCTTAGAGGGTTGTTATATGAGGTTTGAGGATAGAAACTAAAGGGTTCAGCCCTAGGTATAGAACTATTTCTTAGTAAAGTTTAAAAGACATTAATTCTTATATTGATTATGGATTTAAAATTTATATTTGGTTCAAAAAAAACATCTTTCAAAGTTGAAAAAGACTCTTTGAAACTTAATCTTAAATCAACTATTTTAGACAAAAGAAAAGAATGGAATGTCCTAAAAGGAATTTCAATAATAAAAGAATCTCAGACTAAAATAATTTTTGGAAATAGCAGAATCATAGGGGGGATCTTTATAGAAAAGTTAGATAAAAAATTAGAAGAGAAAACATTCAAGATCTATAGAAACATATTTGCAAAATCCAATGGATACAATTTATGCCGAGCATGGAATTTTATTCCAAAAATCAACAAAATAATGGGGAGAGAAGAAATCTATCAAACATATAACAAAGGGAGATCAAAAGCATTTAATGAGTTTTCTCAAAACCCAAATTTCCTAATGCCTGCTGCAACCGCAGTAGATATTTTTGGAGAAAAAATTGTCACAGTGTTTATCGCAACAAAAGACCCGGTAACACATTTTACCAACCCCTCGCAGATAGAACCATACAATTATCCAAAACAATATGGAGTAAAAGCTCCAAACTTTGCTCGGGCAAGCAAGGCAAAAATTAACAATAAAGAAATACTTTTCATTTCAGGTACAGCAAGCATCAAAGGACATGAATCAATCAATACTGGAAATGAATTCAAACAACTCGACACCACCATAGAAAACATTGAAATTATGATCAAACAAGCAAACCTAGATATAAATGTCTTAGAATCCAAGAAATTTAACCTTGAAAAAATAATTTATATTAAAAATAAAGAAGGCTTTGAACAAATCAAAGAACGTATTAAATGCAAATATCCTGCATTCCGAAATGGAATTTTTGTTCATGCAAATATTTGTAGAGAAGAACTTGACATTGAAATTAGCCTAACTGTATCCCAAAAATAGTCTTGCTCCCGCACCAACCCCAGTTAAAGCAAATAAAAGGTTTTTTAAACTTCCAAAATTAATTATATCTTATTGGAGGAAAAAAATAATGAAAGGAACAGTAAAATTTTTCGATATGCAAAAGGAATTTGGTTTCATAACTGGTGAAGATGGAAAAGAATATTTTGTGCATAAGACAGGCCTTGAAGAAGGTGTAACTATTGATAAAGAAGATACAGTTACATTTGAAGCAGAAAAAGGCGACAAAGGAATGAAAGCAGTTAAAGTTAAGAAATAATTTTAACCTTAGCTTACCAATATAACTTTTAGCGTGAGCGCTTATTTTTTTTATAAATTAATTTTTAATTAAATTTCTAAGATATCAAGGGATTAATCTTTTTTGCCTTAATTCCACAAGCATCTTGCAACTTACATCTTTTACAGATTCCAGAATTTTGAGACCATTCTTTTGTCCCAAAACATTTTTTCTTTGAAATTTGTTTGTTTGATTCAGCTTTTACCATGAAAAGACATCATCATCTCCCTTTATATATGCTTATATTTGACTAAATATCTTCAATTAACAGCTTAAAATTACCACTACATAAATCCAATTCAAAAAAATAAAATATTTCTATTTACATTGCTAGATATTTCAAAATCTCAAAGACCAAAAATGCTGGCCATACCAATGCCTTCAATACGCCCAAGACACCATTCCAAAAACCTGTTGCTGTAGAGATATAGTATACTGCTGCACCAATAAATCCTAAGAAATATCCACAACCTTTACAACTACCATCTCCCATCTTACAACTAAATTCTTTTTTGGCCATTTTTTTCTTCACCTTCTTTCTTTTTACCATAAATCAATTAATAGAATATAGTTAATAAAGATTCCTAAATTCCAACCAACAAAAAATACCAAAAAAGGAATACAATTATATGTCTAATAATTCTAAGCCCCATTATTTCTACAAACATATAAAATTTATCCATCCTAAAGGCGCCAGCCAATGTGGGCAGATAAGGAATTGGAGACAAAGCCATAACAATCATTGCAGTTCTTCCATGTTCATGAAAAAGTCTTTTGTATTTTCTAACATCCCTTCTATCAAAATACTTCAAAACCTTTAACCCAAAATGATGTCCAAGATAATAGTAAGCAACATTACCAAGAATCGCTGATGCAAGAAACAAAAATAAAATCAACCAAGGATTAAAAGTAGCCATGGCCAATACAGATGCAACAGCAACACTTCCTCCAACAAACACTGGAGCCCCTTCTAAAACAAATACAAACAAAACCATTGCCAACAACCCCCAGATTTGTACAGCATTTGTAACCTCATTATTTAGAAATTTATAATTAATCAAACTCCAAATCAATAACACCACAACCAAAACATTCAAAATTAATAATAATGCCTTGATCACCTTCTTTTTATCCATAAAATAAATAGTGATTTATGTTATTTAAATTCTCTTTTTCAACTTTTAATTAGTTTTATAAATTCTTTTTCAATCATATAACTATGAATAAAATAATAATTGCCTTACTAATCTGTATTTTAATAACCCCAACTATTTTAGCTGAAGCAGGAGATTGCCCAAGAGGAGAAATTGATTGTGATATGCCATGCGGATTATATGTTGATGCCAATGCAGATGGGGAATGCGACCATTCTCTCCAAGATCCAAGTGATTCACAAATTACCCTTAAAGAAGACCCTCCAACAAATTCAGAAGAAATTATTCTAAAAGCAAATTCCAAAAGCAATAGGGTTTATCATTTCATTCCAATTTCCATGGCTCTGATAATTCTATATCTTATTAGCCACATACTATCTAAAAAAAATATCATAAGTGTTGTTAAACATAGAAAAATATGGAACATTTTATTATTAATCACTTTCCTTAGTTCTGCAATACTTGGACTTTTACTTGTAATAAAAATAAATTTTGGGATGACCTTTAATCTTCCATTTAATATGTTATTTTGGCATGTTGAAACTGGAATTGGAATGACCCTAATTTCAATATTCCATATGATCTGGCATTGGCCTTATTTTAAAAATATGTTTAAATTGCAAAAATGAAAAATCTTTGGATATACTCTTTAATCATCGGACTAATAACCTTATTCTTTTTCCCAGAACCAGAAACAAACTTCCTTTATTATTCAATAACAATGATATTTTTTACAATACTAACAATTACACTATACAAAAAATACAAAAAATAATTACAACTTCTTTCAATGAAGAATCTTTAGATTGCTTTGTTGAGTTAAAAATCTATAATTTTTTGACTTTTAACAAATCAGGCATCTCTGCATCTTCCTTCTTCTTTTGTTCTTCTTCAACTCTCTCCCTACAACTTGCCCAATATTCATTCATCTCTAAACTTGATTTAAAATGACTTTCACCAGCAACTCGCATTTTCCAATAAATTATTTGCCCATTAACAGTATCAATTCTACGAGTAACTTTTTTCAATGCTCTTTTAGCTGCACCCTTTTTCTGGGGTGAAGATTTTTTATCAGCTAACTTAGCTTCCTCTTCTTTTTTCCACTCAAAAACTTCTTTAAGTTCATCTTGAATATCTACATATCTTTGTTTAACTTCATCCTCGGTCAATGGTATGTGTTTTGGTCCATTATATCCTTGTGCCATATTAAATTAAAGAAATATTTGTTTAAATAACTTTTTAGAGCACGATTAAATAAACTAGTGTTTGTTTATTTTTTAATTAGAAAATTTTTTCTATTCTTTATTGAAAAGTTTTATATAGTCATATTTCTGTATATTACTATCCTAGAGTGGTTAAAAAACCTAGGAAGGGAAACGAAATGAAAAACAGAATAAAAAACAAAATGAAAGTAAGAGCATACAAATGTGCTCAATGTCCCACTTATTTGTAATTGGAATTCTGCAAATCTGCCTCATTTTATATTGATTGAAAGGAGGTGGAATAAAAATGAAAAATAAAAATATTTTAGAAGATGAAATAGAAGCATATAATGAGAAGAATAATAGAGAGGGTGGAATAAAAAAGAAACAATCTAAGTTGATTAAAAAACTTCGCGCAATAGGCGCTATTTCATCTTTATGTCTAATGGGCTATGGCCTTTATGGGATTATGCAAGATTCCCAAGCTAACAAATATCCTATAGAATATGGCATAGGATTAATTGGGCTGGCGGCAAGTGTTGTTGGATCTAGAAAAAAAGGTTCGGAAAGAGACAAATATGGCAGGCCCCAGTTTAATAGGTGGGGTCAAAGAAGGTGGTAAGTCTATACAACCAACCCGGCATAACCCACACATACAAGAAATTTTATTTTTTATTTTTTACTCTTTTCCATAGGCTTCAAAAAAATCAACGTAAGTCTTACAAATATCTTTAAAATTAATTATCTTCTGTTCCTATTTCCAGATCTTGGCCTACTATCATTACGTCCACCAGATCTACTTGAAGGTCTTGAATCTCTTCTTGGACCTCTGCTACTTGAATCCCTTCCTCCAGATCCTCTTGATCGTGAACCGCCATCTCTACTTCCAGATCTTGGCCTACTATCTCTACTTCCACCAGATCTACTTGAAGGTCTTGAATCTCTTCTTGGCCCCCTGCTTGAACCACCATCTTTATTTCCAAATCTTGATTGTGAACCACCATCTCTTCCACCAGATCTTGGCCTACTATCACTTCTTCCTTCAGATCTCCCTGAATCTCTTCGTGGGCCCCTACTATCTTGTCTAGGTCCTCTACTATCTCTTCTTGGACCTCTACTTGAACCACCATCTCTACTTCCATATCCAGATCTACCTGAATCTCTTCTTGGACCTCGATTATCTCTTGAATCTCTAGAAGAATCCATTCGAATCATTACTCTGTCAAACTTTGGAAGTTCAATAGGAATAATATTAACATCTTCTCTAGCTATAATTCTAGAAAAATTATCATAATCTCTATTAGAAACAATATTTATTGCAATACCTTCTTCCCCTGCTCTAGCAGTTCTACCAATTCTATGAATATAATCATTAGATTCTTTTGGCAAATCATAATTGTAAACATGGCTTACACCCTTTATGTCTAAACCTCGAGCAGCAACATCTGTACATACAAGCACATTAACAATATTATCTTGGAAATCCTTAATTATCCTTGTTCTCTTAGATTGAATAAGTCCACCATGAATTGCTTTTGCTTTTACTCCAGAATCCCACAAATGTTTAGCAACAAAATCAGTATTCCTTCTTGTTGAACAAAAAACCATAACAAGATTTGATTTTTCTTGCCTTAACAAATGCGCTAATAAAGAAAATTTCTGATTTGTCTCAACATCATAATAAACTTGTTTCAACTTCTTTGGATCTACATTTGATTGAACAGCAACTTCTTTAGCATTCCTAGTATGTTTTTGTGCAAGATGATTAATATCTGCAGAAATTGTTGCAGAAAAAAGCATTGTCTGACGATCTTTTTGACATTGATCAAGTATTCTTTCTACATCTCTTTGAAATCCCATATCAAACATTCTATCAACTTCATCTAAAACAAGAAAGTTAACATGATCTAATCTTAATGTTTTTCTATTCAAATGATCTAAAACTCTTCCAGGAGTTCCAACCAAAATATCTGTTTGTCCTATTTTTCTAATTTGTCTTTGAATATCTACTCCACCATAAACAGCAAGAACTTCTAAACCTTTATTTTTTGAAAATTTTCTAACTGAAGTGGCTACTTGATCTGCTAATTCCCTTGTGGGAGTAAGAATCAATGCCTGAACAAAATCATTTGGAAACATTTTTTCCATGATTGGTGCTGCAAATGCTAAAGTTTTACCAGAACCAGTGGCAGAACCACCGATGATATCTTCCCCAGCCATAGCTAAAGGTATTGCTTTCTCTTGTATTTCAGTCGGCTCTGTGATATCCATCTTAGATAAAACAGAAATGACTTCGGGACTAAGCCCAAGCTTTTCAAATTTATTCATTTTCTTATTTTAATTAGTAATATTTTCTCAAGAAATCTTTTCTTGAACATTAAGCCTTTCGAGACATATGCTCAAGGCTTACCACATTAGTAATATTATTTTATGTAAAAATAGCTTTAAAAGGCTATGGGTTTAAATTAAAGAGATTTTACGTCGAACTTTAGTAAGGCATTTAAGGCTATGGGTCCAATAAATAACATGGGAGCACAATGGGTGGTATATATTCTAGAATGCATGGATGGTTCATATTATACTGGAGTAACAAATAATGTTGATGCAAGAATGGAAGCACATGCAACAGGAAAAGGAAGCAAATATGTTTACAAAAAAGGATTCAAACAATTACTTAGGGCTCAACCATGTAAAGATAAATCAGACGCTTGCAAATGTGAATATGCTATCAAACAACTACCTCGAAACAAGAAGCTAAGTTGGTTTGACAATTAATTGTAACAACATAATATTTTTAAAGATAATAATTACTCAAATTATATAATGGAAAAAGAAGATTACACAATTAAGATATTCATGGGAACAAAATATGATATTGGAAATCCAGAATCAGTAGGGGAATTAAAAGCAGAATTAGAAAAAATTATTGAAGATTTGCCTGAAGATAAGGAAAGAAAACTTAAAATTTCAGAAGTTAATTATAACCTTGATTACACCTTAGAAGAAGGATTATCTCAATAATCTCCCCCAAAACAATTAAATAACTAATTCTCTTAATATCATAGAGGTGAAACATGCAAATAATAAAAGCATCTGGGGATAAAGTTCCTTTTGAAAAAAAGCACATTGAAAAAAGTATTCTAAGAGCAGGGGGTTCAAACTCATTTGCAAAACAAACTGCTAGAAATGTTGAAAGAAAAATTAGCAAAGACATGAGCACTCAAAAAGTATTAATGCTAACTCTTGATGAATTAAAAAAAGATCCAGAAGTTGCAATGAAATATAATCTAAAAAGAGCAATCATGGAATTGGGTCCTGAAGGATATGTGTTTGAAGAATTCTTTGCACAAATATTAACCAATTATGGATATAAAACAAAAACAGGAACCATGGTAAAAGGAAAAAGAGTCCTGCAAGAAATAGATATCATCGCTGAAAAGAAAAAAAGAATAATGATTGAAGCAAAATACCACAATCAAATAGGAATTTATACTAAAGGTAAAGTTGCCATGTACACCTATGCTAGATTTTTAGATATAAACTCAAATCCAAAAAACAAATTTGATGAACCATGGTTAGTTACAAATACAAGATGCAGTAGGAACGCCATAGAATATGGAAAAGGAGTTGGATTGAAAATTATTGGATGGGCATATCCTTCAAAAGGACAAAACCTCCAAAACATAATTGAAAAAAAATCACTTTATCCAATAACAGTATTAAGATGTCTTCCAAAAAAAGTAAAAGAAAAATTATTTAGTGCAAAAATAATTCTTGCAAAAGACCTAGCAAATCATTCTGTAGATGAAATAATGAAAAAAACAGAATTAAAGAAACATACAATTGAAAAATTATTAAATGAAGCAAAAATATTGTTTGGAAAATAATTAATTTAACAACCAAAATCTCCAAAAGTGTCAATATAACTTTCAATGCCTTCTTTATCAACAACTTTAATTGCGGTTGGGCAATTTTCAACTTCTCCAACTCCCTTAACAAGCTTTTTACCTAATATTGAAATATCTTGATAAACTTGTTCTTCAATTTTATCATTATCTCCATACTTAATTTTCATACAATTCCCTTAAATACAATCCCTTTTATAACTTACTAAAAAAATAAAAATAAAAAAAATAATTCTAACCTCTTGCTTCTAAAATTGGTAAATTCGCTTCAGTAGGAACATAAATTACTTCTGTATTCCCATCATTAAGCCCTTCTACAAATTTATATCTAATATAATTTTCAGTTAGACTTCCTGCAATTATTTCATTTGCTTCTGCAATACCCTTTGCTCGAATTACTTCTGCTTCAGCCTTTAACTTTGCACTTTCTTTTTCAGCAGTAGCTTCTTGAATAGCAATTTGCCTATTCCATTCTGCTTCCTTAAGTTGTGCCTTACCATTCAATTCTCTTGAATAAACTTTATATCTTGGGACTCCCCACATGATAACTCCAACCACAAGAATCAAAATAACACCCATTGCTGCTAAAGCATACTTTCCACGATCTTCTTCATTCATTTTAACCTCCATTTATTTAATTTTTTTAATGATCAATTTAATTAAACTATAAACTAAAATAATTAAAAAATACAAGGGGATCAAAAACACTGCAATAATCAAAAATAATGCTTCTTCAAAATTAAATAATGCTGAAATAGAATTATGCAATAATATTGAAACAAAACCAGTAACCACAATTATCCAAAGTTTTCTCCAACTAATTAAAAACCATTCATCAAACTTATTTACTTTCTTCATTTCTTCACCTCAATCTTCTTTTTTCCACCCATATACTTCTGTAAAACCTTGGGTATCTTAATAGAACCATCTTTTTGTTGATTATTTTCCATAATAGCCACCAACGCCCTTGATGTAGCAATAGCAGTATTATTCAAAGTATGTGCAAAATATCTTTCACCCTTATCTTCAATTTTAATATTTAATCTACGTGCTTGTGCAGATTCCATATTTGTTAAAGAAGTTATCTCAAAATACTTTTTCTGTCTAGGGCTCCATGCTTCTAAATCACAAGACTTTGCCTTTAAATCAGCCAAATCTCCAGAACAACATTCTAAAACCCTAATTGGAATTTCTAATTTTTTAAATAATCCAATTGAATATTTAAGCATCTCATCATACCACTTGTAAGAATCTTTAGGGTCACAAACAACAATCATTTCTTGTTTATTGAATTGATGGGTTCGATAAATTCCTTTTTCATCAATACCATGGCTTCCAATTTCTTTTCTAAAACACATGCTATAGCCAGTTTGCAAAATAGGTAAATCCTTTTTAGGAATAGTTTTATTGATAAATTGTCCAATTAATGGATGTTCTGACGTTGCAATTAAATACAAATCTTCATCTTCAACCTTGTAAGCCATTGAATCTATTTCTGCTGTAGAATAAACTCCATCAAGAACATCCTTTCTAATCATCAAGGGAGGTTCAACATACAAAAATTTATTTTCAACCATATAATCTCGTGCAAAATTTATCAAAGCCATATTCATCAACGCTAAATCTCCTTTCAAATAATAAAATCCTTTTCCAGAAACCTTCGCAGAAGTATCAAAATCAAGCATATCCAAAGCTTCCCCTAGTTCTGCATGACTTTTAATTTCAAAATTAAACTTATTTGGCTTTCCAATTTTTTTAATCTCTTTATTCTCAGAATCATCTTTTCCGATTGGAACACTTTTATGAATTATATTTGGAATCTTATACATGATTTTTTTAATTTCATCCCCAAGTTTTTTTCTTTTCTCACCAATCTTTTCAATTTTTCCTGGAATGGCTTTTGCTTTTTTTATCAAAGCCCCAACATCTTTTTTTTCTTTCTTAGCCTTATTAATTCCTTCAGAAATTCTATTCCTCTCACTTCTTAAAGTATCTTCATCATACTTTAATTTTCTCCACTCTCCATCTAACTTAATGATTTCATCAACCAAAGCAACTTTATCTTTCTGAAATTTAGCTTTAATATTCTCCTTCACCAATTTTGGATTGTCACGAATTAACTTAATATCAATCATAGAACAACCAATAAAGCATTCTATTTAAAGTTTATTAGAAACACAACACATAAATTATTATAAGTACTAACAATCATAAAATCCTATGAAACAATTAGATCATAAAGAATATTTATTAAAAGAACTTAAAGACCCAGAATATGCGAAGGGATATCTTAATGCCTCATATGAAGCAGGACTTAAAGCTGAAAATATGAAAGGCATGAATTTAGCAATAAGGAATGTATGTGAAGCCAATGGCATAGAAAACAAAATACAATTAGATAATTAATATTGAATAAACTATGAAACAAATAAAACACTCTGGGGAAAAACAAAAGAAAATTTCTTCAAAAGAAATTTGTGATTTGCTTGGAGCAAAAAAAATTATTAAAATAGGCAATAATGAACCAATATTATATGATGACTATAAGGGAAGCTTTTTGAAAAGACTCAAAAATAAAGAATTCGCCCAAGAATATATTAATACTGCCTATGAAGACGAAAACCCAGATCTTCTCAACTTAGCAATAAAAGAAGTGTATAAGGCAAGAGGATTATAATCAATTCTAAAAACTTTTAACGTCCAAAATATTTGGATTCCGCAGAGTCATTTTGGATGATGTAAATTTTAGGAACTTTGTCCCGAGTTTCATACGCCAAAATTTATAAATAACATTCCCCAAGGTAATTCATGGTAAGGGTGATAGAAAATTTAAGCACAGAAGTAATTGGGTTCTACAACGAATTCATTTCATTTTTCCCCCCTTATGTTGGAACATTTTTCAATTTTCTAATACTAGTTTTAGTCATAGTTCTTTATGTAATGTTCATATGGAAATTCTACAAATTCATTTCTAAAAAAAATCCTTTAGGATTAACACTTAGTAAATATGAAAAAAGAGAAGATATATCTGGTTCTAAAATAATTGAATCAACCCTCTATTTCCTAGAATACATCATTCTTTTACCTTTCCTAATATTTATGATCTTTGCTGTATTCACTCTATTCTTAATAGCAATGAGCCAAGGAGAAGTCTCCCAAATACTTATGGTGTCTGCAGTAGTCATAGCAGCAATAAGAGCAACAGCATATTATAAAGAAAGTTTATCACAAGACATTGCAAAACTTCTTCCATTCACACTTTTAGGAGTAGCAGTATTAAATCCAAATAACTTTACACAATTTCATTACCTTGAAAATATATTTACACAATTTAATTTAATTCCTAATTTCTTTGGGGACATATTATATTATTTAGTATTCATAATTATTCTTGAAGCAGTATTAAGATTCTTTGATTTTATATTTTCTTTATTTGGTCTAGAAGAAGTGGATGAAGAACTTGAAGAATAATTAATTTTTCTCAACTTCAGGGTGATCCTTACCCTTACCCATAATCCCTTTTAAAGTCTTAATATGCTTAGCACGTTCACCATCATAATCTTTCTCCTTAGTCTTTAAATCAGAAATCATATTAGCAACATATTCTCCCCCTAAAAAGTGAGGAGTCAAAACATAACTAGCACCACGTTTATACAATTCAAGTGCTTCTTTAATTTGATGGGCCCTAACAATAATCACTGCGTCTGGATTAACTTCCCTAATGGCATCAATCAAAAGAACATTTATTTCAAATTCAGGGATGGTTGAAACAGCTAATTGAATTTTATCCAACGGCAACTCATGTAAAAGATCTGAATCGTAGGCATCCCCATACAACGAAGGAACTCTAAACTTTGTCAAATCATCGATAGTATCTGGATTAAAATCAACAACCAAATAATCTTTCTTAATCTTTTTCAACGAACGTAAAATGCTAAACCCAATTCGATTATACCCAAAAAGTATTGCATCATATTTTTTCTTTACTTTTCTTTGCTTATGGATATTTTTCTTTTCAAAAAAAGAAACAAACCAAGACAATTTTTCAAACAACCCCTGTGAATACATAATCATATATGTGGATAAAGTAATTGTAATAACTCCTGTCAAAGTTACCATAGACATAATCTCTATATTAATATGTCCCATTGCAACCCCTAAGGCAAGGATCACTAAAGAGAACTCTGAAATTTGTGCAAGAGTCGTACCAACTAAAAAATTAGTTCTTTTTGTATAACCAAACATCATCATAAACAACATTAAAATAAATGGTTTGAAGAGTAAAGCAATCAAAGAAAGAACTATTGCCCCCACCACAATTGAACCAATACTTGCGATAGGAATATTCAATCCAAGAATAATAAAAAAGATTATCAAAAAGAAATCACGCAGCGGCCTAATCTTTGAACTTATCTCAGTACTATAAGGACATATGGACAAAACAACTCCTGCCAACAAAGCACCTATTTCAATTGAAAATCCAAAATAACTAAACAATGCAGCAATTAGAAAACACCAACAAATTGAAAACAAAAATAATAATTCTTGAGATCTAGCAATGCTCCGGGTAAGATGAGGTAAAATATAATATCCAAATGCAAACAAAACAACAATCAATCCTGTACCAGCAAACAACCCACGAACAGCAAAACTACTGAAACTTGTTCCCCCAGCCATTGAAGAAATAAACATTAAAACAGCAACAGCAACTAAGTCCTGAATAATTAAAATCCCAATAGAAATCTTTCCATAAAGTGAATCAAGTTGCCTTCTATCTGAAAGCAATTTCATAACAATAATTGTACTGCTAAACATAAGTGCAATACCAATATAAGAAGATGCAACAATACCAAAACCAAGAATTTTCAAGGCAACTAAAAATGCAAGAACAAAAGTCAAACCCATCTGAGCCAATCCAATTAATAAAGCAGAGGCTCCAACCTCCTTAATCACTTTAGGATTCATATGCAATCCAACCATAAAAAGCAAAAACGCTATTCCAAAGTCAGAAAAAATATTAATAACGTCCTGTGACGCTCCAAAATCTAAAATAAAAGGACTAATAATCATCCCAGTAAGAATATATCCAATGATAATTGGTTGATTGAACATTCTAACTACATAGGACACTATGAATGCTGTAAACAGTATTATTGCTAATTGGATAAAAATTGGTTCCATATCTTTCCTCTTTTCTTCTTTTAATAATTAATAATACTATAAAAAGGTTTTTAAACTATTTTTCAAATCTTATTTCATGGCAAAAGTAAGAATCAAATTAAATAGTGTAGATATAGAAAAACTTAATGATATTTGTAATTCTATTAGAGATGTTGCTAAAAAATCAGGAATCACAGTAAGTGGTCCAGTACCTTTGCCAACTAAGAAATTAAAGGTTACAACAAGAAAATCTCCATGCGGAGATGGTACAGCTACATTCGATAGATTTGAAATGAGAATCCATAAAAGACTAATTGATCTTCCTGCAAACGAAAAAATTCTTCATCACATTATGAGGATGCAGATTCCAAAAAGCGTTAACATAAAAATTGAAATGAAGGATTGATTATATACTTTACAACATATATATTGGATTATATGCTTTCTATCTATTACTTATTTTATAAAATAAAACTAATTTAATTATATATGCAAATTCAATTAAAAGGGGCGACAAATAATCTTACAGCAATTAATGATATTTTAGAAGGAGAATCATTACAATACAAAAAACAAGTACAAACAAATTTGAAAAAATTTGGACAAGATTGTGCAAGAGTTTGTTATACTCAAAAAGATTTTTCTGAATTACAATTCGAACCCTATAATGCAGACTTTGTGAAAGGATTACTTGATAGGGGGCATCATAGTGTTTTCGAACACATCAACCTTACATTTAACATGAAGGGAATCCCAAAAATAGTTGCCATGGTCTTTAATAATGAAAAACAATATGCTACTTCTGAAAAATCTGCAAGATATACTCAAATGAAAAATATAGAACCTAATCAGAAAGAAAAATATGATAAATGGATGGAAATATTAATTCCAGAGATAGACAAAATTTATCCCATAATGGAGGAGGATGAAAAAAGAAAAGAAGCAATTGGCAAACTAGCTCAAGAAAATGCAAGATACATGACAAGCGTTTTTACCCCCACAAAAATGGTACACACTGTTAATTTAAGACAAATAAATTTTCTAATGCAATCTTTCAATGAATTTCAAAATGCAAAAACAAATGAGGCATGTGATAAAAACATGAAACAAAGATTGGGAAAAGAATTAATTGAAGTAAATAATATTTTAAGCCCATTACAAATACCTGGATTAGAAAACCAAACAGATAGGCATATGTCATTATTTTCTCAAAGAGAAGTTGAAGAACATTTTGGAGACACTTACTCCACATCCTATGAAATGAGTTTTGCAGGATTAGCCCAAGCCCATCGGCACAGAACAATAAATTATCATATTAGTGAGGGTGCAGAATTAGACGCTCCATTAGGATTTTTTACTCCAAAAATAATACGGGATAATATAAAATTAAAATCAGAGTGGTACAAAGATGCAAATGAAATATCAAAATATGATTTTCCTCAAGCACAATTATTGGGAGTAAATGAAAGAGGAACAATTGAAGATTTCCGTTCAAAAGCAATATTGAGGATGTGTGGGCATGCCCAACATGAAATAATGGAAAACACCACAGAAACTGCTACCGACTATAAACAATACCAAGAAGAATATAAAAAAGCACTTGAACCAAAATGTATCCAGGGATTAAAATGTGCTGGTTCATGTATTTGGACAGGAAAACATGCTTTAGAAAGGATGGTTTAGATGGAAAAGGGGAAATTAATCTGCATTGTAGGATCAGATAGTTCTGGGAAAGAAACTCAAACAAAATTACTTTTAGAAAATTTTCAAAAAGATGGAATTAATTGTAAATCAATGGACTTTCCACAATACAATACTCCCACCGGAAAAATAGTTGGTCAATGTTATCTTGGAAAAGATTTTGGATTTGGACAAGGATCATGGTTCGGAGACTCAGACAAAGTTAATCCTAAAATTGCAGCATTATATTATGCAGGAGATAGATTATTCTCAAAACCAAAAATGGAAAATATATTAAATTCTGGAACTAATTTAATTTTAGATAGATATTATCAAGATAATATGGCCCACCAAGGAGGAAAATTAAAAACAAAAAAAGAAAGATTAGAAATGATTAATTGGCTTCAAACATTAGAGTTAGAACTATTAAAAATACCAAAAGAAGATATGACAACCTTCCTATATATGCCAACAGAAATTGCAATTGAACTAAGGGAAAAAAGAGAAAAAATAACTGGTGAAAAACCAGATGGACATGAAAATAATATTGGACATTTAAAAAGAGCAAACAAAACATTCTTAGAATTGACAGATTACCTTAATTGGACAAAAATAGATTGTGCTACAGGAACAACAATAGACACTCTAAAAACCCCTAAACAAATATCAAGAGAAGTTTATACTCAAGTTAAAAACAAACTAAAAATTTAAAATGACAGAACCAAAAAACCCATACAATCTTTCTAATAGCCCCATTATTTACCATATTAAAAAAAGACGTCTTGAAAAAGAATTCTCCCAAAAAGTACCAAGAACAAAATCAAAATTAACAGAATCTCTATATGATTTATCTTCGCTTCACAAAGAACTTAGAAAAAGAAAAATTCAAAGAAAACAATATGTTCACGACAAGCTAAAAACTTAAAAACAACACTTTACAAAAATAATCATGGAAAAAGACATTGGAAAAATACAAAAAGGAGAATTTCAAGGAACTGTTACTGAAATCGTTATTGGAGTTAGGGAATACAATGGAAAAGTAGGAATAGATATAAGAGAATTTGTTGCAAGTGACAAATATACAGGGCCTACTAAAAAAGGATTAAGAATTCCAGCAGAACATTTCCCAAAATTCAAAGAAATGATTAATTCAATAACAGACGATGACATCAAAGAAGCTGAACCTGCTGCACCAGCAGAACCTGCTGAAGAAGCTCCAAAGGAACCAACAGAAAGCACACCTGCTTCTGACTCTGACTCTGAAGGAATGCCTGATTATTAATTTGTAACTAATTCCCCCGAAACATTTTAAAAGGTATTTTCATTTTATAAAATATGAAAAAGAGTAATCTAATTACAATAGCAATTATAATATTAATTCTTGCATTTGCAGTTTATGTAAAAACAAAACCTATTCCAGAAACTTCTGAAGAAATTACAAAATGTATTGGAGAAAAAGCAACCCTCTATACTCAAATAGGTTGCCACTACTGTGATATGCAAACAGATCTATTTGGAGAAAATTCAAAATACATTAATAATTTTATTTGCAATAAAGATAATTGGGAAACCTGTCAAGAACTAGGAATTCTTGGAACTCCTACTTGGATAATCAACGGAGAAAAACAAGCAGGATTAAAATCAATTAAAAAATTAAAAGAACTTACTGGATGTTAAATGGCTGATATATTAAACCTAACTCAAATAACCGCACTTGCATTAGCAGATTCTGTAAACCCCTGTGCAATTGCAGTCCTAACAATGGTACTTGTATCAATTTTAATTCAAAACCCAGATAAAAGAAAAAACATTTTATTTGCAGGACTTGCTTTCATAAGTTCTATTTACCTAGGATATTTATTTTATGGTACAATAATGATTTATTTTTTCAGAACATTTTCAGAAACATTAAGAGCTAATTCAGGGATACTTTACACAGGCCTAGCAATATTTGCAATGATTATGGGAGCTTTAAATGTAAGAGATTATTTTAGATACAAACCAGGAAGCCTTGCAACAGAAATGCCAATTTTTATGAGGCCAAAAGTTAAAAAAATAATTGGAAAAATAACTTCGCCAACAGGAGCATTCATAATAGGTTTCCTAGTAACAATCTTTTTACTTCCATGCACAATTGGACCTTATATAATTGCTTCAGGACTTCTTGCCCCCTTAGGAATAATAAAATCACTTCCTTGGTTACTTTATTATAATCTTTTATTTGTAATTCCAATGATAATAATTGTTGGAATAGTATACTGGGGATTTGCAAAAATAGATGAAGTCTCCGGATGGAAAGAAAGAAACATTAGAATGCTTCACCTAATCGCAGGATCATTATTGTTCTTAGTTGGTCTAGCACTATTAATGGGTTGGTTATAATAAATGATTAAAAAACAAAAAAAGGACATTTGGAAAATAATCTTTGCCATAATAATTATATTATTATTTCTAGGAGTAGTAGTAGTAATAGGATTAGGAAATATTGACAAACTATCTATTCTATGGAAAACTCCATAATAATATATAAATCCTTATATAAACATTAAACTAATTTACATAATGATTATTGGTTTAACAGGAACTACGGCTTCTGGAAAAGGATTTATTGCAGATTTATTAATAGATAGGGGATTCAAATATTCTTCAACCTCAGATAGGATTAGAGAAGAAGCAGAAAATAGGGGATTGAAAAATTACAAACTAAAAGATTTGCAAGACATTGGAAATGAACTAAGACAAGAATATGGATTAGGAGTTCTTGCAAAAATGACAATAGGCAAACTTAATGGAATAGAGAATTGTATAATAGATGGCATAAGAAACCTTGGAGAAATAAATACTCTAAAAAGTTATGATAATTTTGTTTTGATTGCAGTTGATTCTGATGAAAAAATAAGATATGATAGATTAATCAAAAGAGCAAGACCAAGTGATCCAAAAACATGGGAAGAATTTCTTAAAATGAATAAAAGAGATTTGGGAATTGAAAAAGAAGCAGACATAAAAAACGGACAACAAGTAAAAGCTTGTATGGAAAAAGCAGATTATGTTTTCATAAATAATTATTCGACAAAAGAAAAAGCAGAAAAAGAATTCTTAATTCAAACTAAAAATATTTTGAATTTGTTTGAAAAATGACAAAAAGACCAGGCTGGGATGAATATTTTATGAAACAAACAGCACTTGTTGCAGAACGAAGTACTTGCATAAGACATCATGTTGGTGCACTTTTTGTAAGAGATAAAAGAGTTTTAGTGACTGGATACAATGGAGCAAATTCAAATACTAAAGATTGTCTTGAATTAGGATGTTTAAGAGATGAATTAGGAATCCCTTCTGGAGAAAAACATGAAATATGTAGGGCAGTTCATGCAGAACAAAATGGAATAATACAAGCAGCAAGAGATGGGATTTCAATAAAAAATTCAAAAGTATATTGCACCCTACCCCCATGTTCAATTTGCGCAAAAATGTTAGGAAACTTAGATATAGAAGAATTCATAACCTATGGACAATATCCAGATGAAATTGCAAAAGAATATTTAAAAAATACTGACATCAAATTAAGATTCATAAAAAAACCCAGTGAAATAATAACTTTCAAAGATTAGGCATTAATTCATTATGCCCAAACTGAATAACTAAATCTACTTTCTTTTCAACATCTTTTGGTAAAACAGGCGTATCACAAGCTCCAAAACAACTTCCAAGCCAAATTAAAAACACCACATTTGTTTTTTCCTTGTGTCTTCCATTCTTGGAAGATACAGTACAAGAATTTATTTCTTGCTCCAAATAATCAACAAGACTAGTAGCATAAATCTTTAATCCATCAGGAAACTGCAATAATACCAACTTAGCTTTCTTAGACTTAATCTCAGAAATAACTTTAGCTAAATTAAGATCATATTTCTCTTCAATTTCATTTATTGTGAATTTTTTCATAAAAAAACCACGTATATAACACTTTTAAATTTTTAGAGAAAATAATATTATCCAAAAAAGATAATAATTTTCAAAAGAAAATAAAGAGGCAAAAAACCGAAGCTCCTTACCTCTATCTAACCGAAATTAGACATTATTAAGAGAGAATTCTAGTATTTAAAGTTTTTGGTGATAGATAGTCCGCAATGCTAACCGAAGACCTTTTAAAACCTCATTCATAAGCTTTTTTATGTTAGTTAAATTTGGAGTACAGGAAATCTAGTTCTATTTAGACAAGTGTAAGGGAGGAATAATACAAATGAAGATATATGTAGGTAATTTGCCTTGGAGTGTTGACGATGAAGGTTTGAAAAAACTTTTCGAAGGATACGAAGTTTCAGAAGCAACTTTAATCAAGGATAAGTTTTCAGGTAGATCAAAAGGTTTTGGTTTCGTAACAATTGATGATGACGAAGCAGCTAAGAAAGCTATTGAAGCGATGAACGAGAAAGATATTGACGGAAGACCGCTTAAAGTTTCAGAAGCAAAGCCAATGGACCCAGATAGACCACGAAGAGACTCTAGAGACGGAAACCGTGGAGGTGGAGGTTTCAATAACAATAGAGGCGGTAATCGTGGTGGCGGTTTCAACAGAAACTAATCAACCTTAAAAACAAGAACAAACTTTTTTATTTTTTTTATTTTTTTATTATTTTTCCCAGAATTCTATACTTTACTATTTTCTAATTTCCTTCAAACAATCCCTTAAAAAACTCTTTATCCACCAAACACTCATTTTCGCAAGATTCAATATTTTCTGCTTGACATTCAGAATCTAAAAGATCACATCCCTCTACAATACAATCATGCATACAATCAACAGAAGGATTATTAGTAATATTCCCAATAAGAGCTTCATCATTCACATCAATTACTCTCCCAGTCATTCTACCATAAAATAATGAAATTGTAAGTAAAATCGCTACAACAATAATAATTGCAATAATTGTTTTTCTTTTCATAATTTAATTAAACAGAATTAGTTTAAATTATTTATTATTTTTATAACCCAGTAAACCCTCTACCCTTTGAATATTATTTTCATCAATATTTCTAACCCAAACAGCAGAATTATGATTATGATGCTCCCCCCGAATATAAGTAAAATTTGCTCCCCCATAAGAAACATCTTTTGCAACCAATTCTTCAGACAAAGGATATCTTTTTCCACCAGTACAAAGAATATTAACACATAATCTTTCTAAATCATTTTGAGAAACAATTATCTTCTTAGGTCCTGTCCCATTTCCAAATATGTTTACAAACTCAGGATTTTCTTCTGTTTCTTTTGAACAATAAATTATATCGTTTTTTTCAATTCCCATTTTAATGAATATTTTTTGAGACAAATGAGTTTTTAAACTTTTAGTTACAAATTCATCACACTCTTTTTTAAAAGTAAAATTAATCTAGCACCACTTTTATTTAAGGATTATTATAATAAATCATATAGCCCAAAAACCTTTTAATCTATCATCTCTCTTTCTTATTATGAAAATCAGACAACCAATTGTAACTGTCTGCGGTCATGTGGACCATGGAAAAACATCAATTCTAGATTGTCTTAGAGATAGCTGTGTCCAAGAAGGAGAAAAAGGAGGAATCACTCAAAAAATATCATTCACATCCTATCCAATGACTCAACTAAAAACTGCTTGTCCACTTATTGATAGCTCAGGAATAAACGTAAACATCCCGGGGTTCCTATTAATAGACACTCCTGGTCACGCAGCATTCACAAACCTAAGAAAGCGAGGAGGAAGCTTAGCAGACCTAGCAGTCCTTGTTATTGATATTAATGAAGGAATTAAACCTCAAACAGCAGAAGTAATTCAAATTCTAAAATTAAACAAAACACCATTCATAATTGCATTAAATAAAATAGACAACATCTCAGGGTGGAGGCCTTTGCAAAAAGGTCATGGTACTGGAACAGCCCCACTAAAAGAATCTATTGAATCACAACCCCAAAACATCAAGCAAGTTTTTGACGAAAGATACATGACATTAATTGGTTCATTAAACAGTCATGGATTTGACGCAGACCTATTCTATAATATTGACGACTTCACAAAAAAAATAGCATTGGTTCCCTGTTCTGCACAAACAAAAGAAGGAATACCTGAATTAATTATGATGCTCTGTGGAATAAGTCAAAAATACCTAGGAAACAAATTAGAATTAGGTAAAGATGCAAAAGGCGTAATGCTTGAAATTAAAAAAGAAAAATCAACAAACTACATTGAATCAATATTATATGATGGGGAACTTTCAAAAAAAGATGAAATTGCAGTAGCAAGTTTTGAAGGAGACCCAATCATTACAAAAATAAGAATCTTAGAAGAAATAGAACCACTTTGCGCAAGATTCAAACCTCAAGATAAGGTGCAAGCCTCAACAGGACTAAGAATGCAACTTGTTGAAAAAGATAACATTCTTCCTGGAATGCCATTTATGCTTTTCAAAAATAATAAAGAAGAAATAAAAGAAATATTCAAAAAAGAAATCTCAGAAAATATTAAAACAGAAAAACAAGGAATCATTGCAAAAGCAGATTCACTAGGAAGCCTTGAAGCACTATTGGTATTATTAAAACAAAGCAATATCCCAGTTGTAAAAGCAGGAATTGGAAACATAAACAAAACAGATATAATTTCTGCAAAAGCAAATTTAGAAATTAATGAACTTGATGCAGTAATTGTAGGATTTAATGTAAAAATCGATGAAGAGGCAAAAGAAATCAAAGGAAAAATAAAAATCCTAACAGATGAAGTAGTATACAAATTAATTGAAAATATTGTAGAATACAGAAATGAAAAAAGAAAAGATATTGAAAAGAAAAGATTAATGGGATTAACAACAATTTGTAAATTAAACATTCTTCATCAATTTGTTTTCAGAAATACTAGTCCTGCAATCTTTGGAATAAAGATAGAAGCAGGAAAATTAACCTCTGGATTAAGTTTAATTGATGGAAAAGGAGAAAAAGTTGGAAAAGTAAAAAACATTCAAGCTGAAAGAAAATCAGTTAACCAAGCAACAGAAGGAATGGAAGTTGCAACTTCAATACCTGGAATAAATTTTGAAAGAAGATTAAAAGATCAACAAAACCTTTATACAGATATGGGGGAATCACAATTCAAAAACTTCAAGAAAAACAAAGACTTGCTTTCTCAAAACGAAATAAAAATTCTTCAAGAGATTGCAGAAATAAAAAGACAAACAAAAGCAGATTGGGGAATGTAAAACCTAACAGATGAAGTAGTATACAAATTAATTCTAAAAAAACTATGGTAAATAAATGGTATAATTCAGAATTTGCAAACTATTTAGGAGGAGCATTAGTAATATTTAGTATCTTCTCTGGGATGGGATCTTGTATGAAGGGATGTGGAGAATCAGATTATTTAATGGATCATAAAGGAAAAGTAGAAATAATGCAAATTAAAGAAAAAACCCAAATAGAAAAATATAGGATAGATAAAGAATTTGATTTCAAAAAATTAGAAAAAAGTATAAACAAAACACGACTAGATAATTCTACAAACTATTAACAATACTTTTAAATAAAGTAAAATTAAATATAAACTATGGCAGACTTAACATTAAAAAATCTAATTAAAAATATATACTTCATATTAACGATAATTATGTGCATATGTATTTTTGGAATTAAATATATTATTTCTGGTCCCTTATTATCAATAATTACACTAATAATGAGCATATCTACACTAATCTTATTAATTACTGCTTTTATTACTGAGTCTAAAAAACCTCAAAATCCCCAAAAAAAGAAAAATTAACAATACTTTTATAAATAATTATTTCATTTAGTATATATGAAAAAAGGTGTAATTGCGATAGCTATTTTAATGACAATTTTTAGTTTTACTTTAGTAAGTGCGACATGTGATTTAGATGTGACTATGATTAATCAAGATCCTTACACCGCAATTCCAGGGGACTATGTAAAAGTTGTTTTCCAAATTGACGGAGTTGCAGAAGATGAATGTAAAGATGTAGAATTTGAACTTTTAGAAGAATATCCCATTGAATTTGATCCCGAAACAAACCCCGTTGTTTTAATTAATTCAGGATTTTACGCAAAAGATTATGGAGCATTTTTAATTGCCCCATATAAAGTAAGAATTGATGAAGATGCCCTTGATGGAAATAATCCCATTGAAATAAAAGTTACCTATGGGGAAGGAATATCAGAAACAGTACAATTTAATTTAAATGTTGAAGATGCACGAGCAGATTTTGAAATTCATATAAAAGAATACGAAGCTGCAACAAACACAATAACTTTTGAAATCCTAAACATAGAAGACTCAGATGTTGAAGCATTAACAGTTGAACTTCCCGAACAAGAAAACATCATTGTAAAAAACACAAATAGAAACATTGTTGGAGACCTTGATTCAAATGAATATACTACGGCAGACTTTGAAGCAATACCTTCAGAGGGAAAAATAATTACAAGATTAATTTACACAGATTCAACAAACAAAAGAAGAACAATTGAAAAACTAGTTGAATTTAAACCAGAATATTTTGAGGGAAGAATTTCAGATCAAAAACAAAGCCCAGTTAAAACATATCTAATTAGCATATTAGTTATTGTTGGAATAATATATTATTTCTATAGAAAGAACAAAAAGAAAAAAGAACTTGAAAGAAAAAGAAGATATTAAAATGAACAAAAAATTAGGATTCTTTATTATTGGGTTAATTGTTGCTTTAGCTACTGAATTTTTTAGATTTGTAATAACAAAAACACATACTATGCCAAACTGGATTTTTGTAATAATAGCATACATAATTATTTTAGGAGTTGCTTATTTAATGTCAAAATACATCAAAAGTAATTTAATTTATTATATTTCATTTGGAATATTTGGAATGGTACTTGAATTGTCAGGGGGGATGCTTTCTGAAATTCTTAATGTAGGAATACTAGGATGGATAATGTGGTTTAGTTTCTGGGGTTCTCTAGGTTTAATTCCAAGACTATATTATAAAAAAGAATTTACAAAGAAATCATTAATTACAATTTACACATTATTAACATTCTTCATAATATTTTATATGCTAACCAAAAATGCAGGAGCAGCAGGATTATTCTTTGCTAGCTTAAATATTCCATTTATAATTTGGCATCTTAGAAAAAAGAAATAATCATTTCTTCTCATAAACATAAATATTTCTAACACTCTTATACATCTTCGGAGCTTTCAAACCTTTAACCTTAACCAACTTCTTTAATTTCATGTTTGGTATCTTCCAATAATAAGAAATAACAAGCGAACCTTTTTTCAACTCCTTCTTAAACTTCTCACCAAGTTTTTTCATGATAGCAGAAAACTGAAACATTACAATTTTATCATATTGCCCAAAATCAACTTTCCAAAAATTCTTCCAATGAATAAATGCTTTTCCTTTCAAACCTAACTTACGAATTTTATAACGGGAATACCAAACCAAAAAAGGATTTATTTCATAACCATGTGCTTCCACACCCTCTTGCGCAAATGCAATAACAATTCTTCCATCCCCAGAACCTAAGTCAACAACCTTCTCACCTTTTTTCACCTTAGCAATTTTAATTATCTCTTTCAAAACTTTTTTCCAAGTAAAATCATATGGTGCTCCAAAATACCAAGGAATAATATAAAAAAATGATAAAGCTAAAACTAAAACAACTAGCACAATAAATAATGTTAATGTAAGTTCCATGTTTACCTCTTAAGTTAAATAAAGAACTTGTAGTTTAAAAATATTTAACATTAATTAAGATTTAATAAATTTTCCAGCAGTATAACCCATACCGTAACCTAATGCAGCTAATGTCCCTTTTTCACAAAAATTATATGTTCCAGATTTAATCCCAAATCCAAAAGAACCAAGAGATAATCCAGTTCCCAATCCCAATACTGTTCCTGCAGCAGTTGGACCATAAGTTAAAAATTCTTGGATATAAGGTTCATCTAGAGGAATATCATTAGCCTTGCAAAATCCTGCAAGCCCTCCTCCAATTGGAGCTGCCAAAGTAATCAAAATATCTCCTAAATTAAAACTTACCATAATAAAATATATTAATTAATGATTTAAAAAGATTTATATTCAAAATTATTCATACCTCAAGGCATCAACAATATTAATCTTAGAAGCTTTCATTGCAGGAACAACTCCAGAAACAGCTCCAGTTATTGTGGCAAATAAAATTAATCCTACAAACAACTCCCAACAAAAACAAGGCGATAAAAATCCCCAACCCAAATCAGCTAAAATTTTTCCACCAAGAGCACTTGTCCCCCACCCCAGCAATACCCCAATAACTCCAGCAAGTAATCCTAAAAATCCAGATTCAAATAAAAATATCCCAAATACAGTAGAATTTCTCGCTCCAATGGATTTGATAATCCCAATCTCCTTTACTCTCTCCAAAACAGAAGTTATCATAGTATTGGCAGTATTTACTGCAGAAACCAAAACCGAAATCAAAGCAATCAAAACAATAAACCCAATAACCATATTCAATGCAACTGAAAAACTCTCAAGTAAATCTGCAAAAGATTGAACAGAAAAATCTTCTTTACCTTCATCCAAATCCCTTTCCTTCCTCAAACTCTTTTCAATATTTTCAACAACCCGATCAAGATTGCTTGTATCTACTTTTGCTACAATCATTCCAAAAGAAAGATTATCATCAGGATACAAATCTTCAAGATATTCAAGGGTAGTATAAAGTTGAGCATCATCAGGAGGACTTCCAACAGATTCATAAAATCCAATAACCTTAATCTTTTTCCCATCAACTTCAATATTTTGATTAATTCCAATAGACTTAGGAAAAATTACATCTTTAAGTTGATAATTATAGCCCGCAACCATTTTACCTGTTTCTCCAGATTTTAAATCTCTTCCAACCTCAATTCCAACATCAGACATTTCCATGACAAAAGGCTTATCTGGATCAATTCCCATTAAAAAAGTATATTTCTTTATCTTCCCTTGCTGTACTTCCACAACTTTCATATACACTCCTGTTGCATCATAAACCCCCTGAGTATTCCTAACAGCCTCAACATCATCTTCTGTTAAAGGAAAAGCAGAATCAAGGCCTGGAATACCTGCTCCACCCTTGGGTTGAATTAATATTTTATCTGCAGAAGAACTTGAAGTCAAATCCTCCATATAATTATACAAACCTAACCCAAAACTTATGAAAATAAAAATAGTTGCAATCCCAATAAAAATAGAAAGAATTGTTAAGAAACTTCTAGCCTTACGTTGACCTAAATTCCTTAATGAATATTTTATACTTTCTTCTGATATCATTTATCTCTCCCTCCAAATCCAAAAACCAATTTAAATTTTGATTTACTTTTTCTTTTAAACTTTATACCTTTAAACAGAGAAATTGACATAACTAATTTAATTATCCATAACCTCAAATAAAACTCCTCTAATTTATTTGGCATAATAAACTTCTTTTCACGATATTCTTTTTTACCTTGTTCTATCTCTGTAGATAAAAAACTTTCATTCCCAATGCCAACTTCTGCATAAATTTTTTTCATCCTCTCAAAGCCTCCAATTTGAGCAACTGTGTTGGCGAAGTAATCTGGTGGCTCATCCTCTCAAAGCCTCCAATTTGAGCAACTGTGTTGGCGAAGTAATCTGGTGGCTCATCCTCTCAAAGCCTCCACCGGATTTTGTCTAGCAGCATTCATAGCAGGAACAATCCCCGCAATAGATCCAATCAAAAAACTTCCAATCAAAGTAGAAATAATTAAAACAAAATTAATTTGAGGAGTAGCCTCAGCACCAATAAAATTATTTATCCCAACTGTTCCTGCATAACCAATAATCATCCCAACAATAACTCCTAGAGCACCTCCAACCAAACCCATTAAACCAGATTCAACAAAGAACTGCATAAAGATTTGACTATTCTTTGCACCAATTGCTTTCATAATTCCAATTTCTTTTCTTCTTTCTAAAACAGAAGTTGTCATAGTATTAACAATTCCAATAATTCCCACAAGAATAGAAATAGAAGCAATAATAATAATAAATGCTTGAATCCCTCCAAGAATATTATTCACTGTTCCTAACATTGCATCAGGAGTTGAAACTTCAAAATCCTCTTCACCTACTTTAACTCCACGATTTTTTCTTAAAACTTTTTCAATATCTTCTTTAGCCTTATCCATTAAATCCTTATTCTTAACCTTAACCCCAATTAAATCAACATCATCCCCATAGCCCATTAAATCTTCCAAAGGATCATTATTAACTATAACAATACTATCAAAAAGAAAACTACCTTTTTTTTCTGAAATTCCCACAACTTCAAAACTTACATCTTGCAATAAAATTTTATTTCCAGGAACTATTGGTTTATTAAAACCAACCTTATCATCATAAAAATTATAACCAAGAACAACTTTATTTGTATCTCCATCCTTCAAAGCTCTTCCAAATTCAATATCTGTATCAAGAATTTCTTGAGCAAGTTTTCTATCATCTCCACTTGGCATACTCATGGCCATTCCAAAACCCACAATATCATTAAATTCTAATTTGCCAGAAGGAATATTTCTTCTAATTGCTGCTTCAACAACACTTAATTTTTCTATTGCCTCCACATCTTCAACTGTCAAAGGATTTACAACTCCAGATCCAGGAGGACCATATGAATTAAGACCTCCAGCTTGAACAGTTATTAATTCTGTTGAACTTATTCCAAATTGAGCATTAACAGCACTTTGTAATCCAGCACCTAAAGTTATCAAAGAAATTACAGCAACAATCCCAATAAAAACGCCAAGCAAAGTTAACCAACTTCTAATTCCTCTTTTCTTTAAATTTTTATATGCAAGCAAAAAATAATCCGTTATCACCTTACTTCCTCCGTGACTTTTTCGTTTTCCTATGAAGTGCCTTCTCAGCCTTCACAACACTAAACCCCTTTTTCTTACGAGTAATCTTTTCAACCTTACCATCCCTTAACCAATAAACAACTCGTGCATAGGCTTCTGCAAGTTCGGGCTCATGAGTAACCATGATAATTGTTTTACCTTCTTTATTCAACTTCTGCAAAAACTCCATAACTTTCTCACCAGTCTTAGTATCTAAATTCCCTGTTGGCTCATCAGCTAAAATAACTTCAGGATCATTTGCCAAAGCACGGGCAATAGCAACTCTTTGCATCTGCCCCCCAGAAATCTGATTTGGATAATGATCTGCCCTATCAGCTAATTCTACTTTTTTCAAAAGCTCCATTGCATAATCTTCTCTTTCTTCTTTAGCTGTTCCTTGAAACATCATAGGTAACATTACATTTTCTAAAACAGTAAGATTAGGAATCAAATTAAATTGTTGAAAAATAAAACCAACTTTCTTTCCACGAATTTGTGCTAAATCAGATTCTTCAAGATGTGAAATATCATAACCATCTAAATAAATTGCTCCTTTAGTAGGAACATCTAAACTTCCAACAAGATTCATTGAAGTTGATTTCCCAGAACCAGAAGGCCCCATGATAGCCACAAATTCCCCACGATTAATTTCAATGTTAATTCCATCAACTGCCTTTACAATTGTCTCACCCATTTTATAATGTTTAAAGACATTTTTTAGATTAATCACAAGATTCTTCTTTTCCATAAATCAATTAGAGAACTTTAATATTTAAATGTAACCACCCCAAACTTTAAAAACCAAATTCCCAATAAATTACTATGGCTTTTAAGATAAACCTATCAGAAAAAACAGGAAAAACATTCAAACTAGAAGCAGATGCACCAGCATTAATGGGAAAAGAATTGCACGACAAAGTGCAAGGAAAAGACATCTCTCCAGACCTAGAAGGATATGAATTTAAAATCACAGGTACAAGTGATAGAACAGGAACTACTTCAATGAAAGAAGTTGAAGGAATTGGTTCTAAAAAAGTTCTTTTAACAAGAGGTAAGGGTATGCATATTAAACCAAAGGGTGAAAAAAAGAAAGGTCAAAAAATTGCAGGACTTAGATTAAGAAAAAGAATCAGGGGAACAACAATTGCAGAAGATATTTCTCAAATTAATTTAAAGGTTACAAAGGATGGTGCAAAAAAGCTTGATGAAATTTTCCCAGACCAATGTCAACCAAAAGTAAAAGAAAACAGAAAAGCAAAAAGATTGGCTAAAGCTAATGAACCAGCACCTGAAGCTCCAAAGGAAGCAGAACCAGTAACTGAAGTAGAAGCACCAAAAGAAGAAGTGAAAAAAGAAGCTGCTCCTGTTGAAGAAAAGGCTGAAAAAGTAGAAGAACCTAAGAAAGAATAATTCTAATTATTTAATCCCTAAACTATCAAGAACATTTTCAGCCATTTTTTTCTCAAGATCATAATTTTTCTTAGTCTCATTAAGACCATCCAATGACTTAACAGAATCCATATGAATTTTACTCCCATTTTCACTTAAATTAACTACGCTTTGAGTATGATCAATTACTTTTTGAAACTCTTTTTCTAAGTTTCCTGCATCTTCCCCTGCAATATTATTTGACTTACAATGTTCAGATAATTTCTCATACATATTCACATGATAGCCTGTCATAAATATATGATACTCTAATTTTAATTTATTCAACATAATTATCTCCTAATCTCCCTTAACTTCTTTCCATCTTTTAGTCCCATTATTATATTCAATAGCATAATCTCCAAAAACTTGCATTCTAGTTTCCTTATCATGATACTTAACATGAAAAGAGATTCTATCTGAATCTAAACCTTGGACAGAATAATCTTTAAGAACCATTCCCACGCCCTCTGTTTCTTGGACAAAAACTTTTTCTTTTAACAGAATTCTCATTAACTTATTCATTCCCTTATCTTGTTTATCTTGTGCCATAACCTACCTGGAGATTTAACCTTTATAGGGCTTTCTCTTTCTCAAAAACCTTAAAAACTCTTTCTATTCCTTAATTATATGACAAACCAATTACCTGAAATCAATGTAGGAGTTGTTGGACACATTGACCATGGAAAAACAACATTACTTAGTAGACTTTCTGGAAAATTCACAGACACTCATTCCGAAGAATTAAAGAGAGGAATTACAATCAAACTTGGTTATGCAGATGCAACCATTTCAGAAGATAAAGGCAAGTATAATATTAAGGGTGAGGGAAAAGCTGTTCGTTACATAAGTTTCATTGATGCACCAGGTCACGAAATGCTCATGGCAACCATGCTTTCAGGAGCAGCAATCATTGATTCTGCAATTCTAGTTGTGGCTGCAAATGAAGGAATAAAACCTCAAACAAAAGAACACTTCATGGCACTTCAAGCAAAAGGAATCAAAAACATGATCATTGTTCAAAACAAAATAGACCTTGTTTCAAAAGAACAAGCTCTAAAAAACTACAAAGAAATAAAAGAATTCATCAAAGGTTCCAAAAATGAAAACTCACCAATCATCCCAATCTCAGCACAACAAGGAATTAACATTGATAAAATATTAGCAGAACTTGTTAAAATAGAAATTCCAGAAAGAGATGCAAAAGCAGATCCAATCTTCCTTATTGCAAGAAGCTTTGACATCAACAAACCAGGAAAAACAATTGACAAATTAAACGGAGGAGTTCTTGGAGGAATATTAAAGAGAGGTACATTAAAAATTGGAGATGAAATAGAAATCAAACCAGGATTAAGCATAAAAAAGAATAACCAACACACTTACCAAACATTAACAACAAAAATATTATCATTGTATAAAGGAACAGAATCAGTAAAAGAAATTCTTCCAGGTGCAAGCATTTCAATTGAAACAGAACTTGATCCATTTATGGCAAAAACAGATTCACTAACAGGTTGCCTTGTTTCATTAAAAGGAAAACTTCCAGAAATAAGCCACAACATAAAAATCAAATCAAAACTTTTCAAAGAAGTTCTTGGAACAAAAGAACACAAAAATGTTGAACCAATTAAAACAAAAGATATGTTAATGATTAATGTGAACACAACAATTAGTGTTGGAATTGTTGAAAAAATAACTAATGATGAACTAGAACTTTCATTAAACATCCCAATAGTTGCATTAAAAGGAGACAATCTTGGTATTGCAAGAAACATCGACAAGCACTGGAGATTGATTGGTTGGGGCGAAATCTTATAATGGAAAAAAATAATTCATCAACCCCAGAAATTGGAATTTATTATGAAAAAAACATTGGGAAAAAACAAGGAAAAGATCCATATTGTCCCAATCCAGAAGCACATAAAGAATTTATTGAAAACATATTTAATACTAAAAAAGAAGAAAAATATTCCTGTAACTGTGAAGAATGTTCAAAAAAAGAAACTTGTGGGAAATATAATAAATAAAATTAAAATATTAACATAATTATTTTTTATCTGCACTATCAGGAAACCTAAGAACAAAAGGCATATTCCTAGTAACATTAAACTTTTCATACTTTATTTGAGTTTTAGCAAATTCTTTCAAATTTTCTTCAAAACAATTAATTGCCCTATCCAAAATATTTTCCTTTTCTTCAATGTCAGTTCTTTTATTATAAGAATCTACAATTTTATTCAAATACTTTTTATTTTTTAAATCACACATAAAAAATCAATGTTTCAATCATTTATAAGAATTTATTCACTAAAAACACAACAAACTTTATAACCCTAGATTTTTTTTATTACCCATGACAATCTATTCTCATTCACGATTAAGTTCATTTGAACAATGCCCTCTTAAATTTAAATATCGTTACCTAGATAAAATAAAACCAGATGTGGAAGACTCAATTGAATCACATTTAGGAAAAGCAGTTCACGCAACATTAGAATGGCTTTATACAGGAGTTCAAAAAAACATTTTACCCTCAATTGAAGACCTCATAACATATTATTCAGAAGAATGGGAAAGAACCTTTAACCCAGATACAAGAATTGTTAGAAAAAATATGAGTGCTGGAGATTATTTTAACAAAGGTGTACAATTCTTAGTTGACTATTATATGAAACACAAACCCTTCAATGATAATACCTTGGAAGTGGAAAAAAGAATAGCAATTGATCTTGATCAAGAAGGCAAATACAAAATAAGAGGATTCATAGATAGATTAGTTTACAACTTAAAAGAACAAAGATATGAAATCCACGATTATAAAACAGCAAACATGCTTCCAACCCAAGAAAAAATGGATCAAGACAGACAACTTGCACTCTACTCAATTGCAATCAAAGACATTCATGGGTATGATAAAGAAGTTGTTTTAATCTGGCATTATTTAGCACACAATACAAAAATAACTTCCAAAAGAACAAACGAACAATTAGCATCATTAAAAAGACAAACAATAGAATTGATAGACAAAGTAGAACGTGCTACAGAATTCCCTCCCTATATTTCTGCATTATGTGGATGGTGTGAATACAAAAGCATGTGTCCTGCATTTGGAGGAAAACAATTAGAAAGGCAAAAGAAAATCAAAGATTTTCCAGAGGAAGTAAAAGACGATGAAAAAAACAAAGAAGGCGATTTAAATATCTGGAATTAACAACTATTACCTTCCCCTAATTTCTCACAACGATAAAGCCCATTAATTTTTTCAGGAAACTCTGCTTGAAAACTACATCCATTTTTTACACCAGGAACTAACGCGCAATACTCAACTTCATATGGATTCCCAAAATCATTCCAAAGAGTTCCAGAGAATCTTCTTTCTCCATTACAAACTTCTTCAATCCCTCTTGGTTCTTTATCACAATCGCTTAACATAAAAATTTAAACTCAATCATTTAAGAAATAACAAGGCACTTAAACTTTTTAAAAATTATGGTGATTATTTTATAAAAATAATTATTATTCTGCACTAACTTCTTCTGCATCAACAACTTTAATCAAATCAGTAACAGAATCGCCTGCTTGAAGCTTAACAATTCTAACTCCCTGCGCTGCACGACCCATTACTCTAATATTTTTTAAAGAAGTTCTAATCACAATTCCTTTTGCAGTTGTAATTATAATGCCATCATTAGCATTAACAGTCACAGCAGTAACAACTTCTCCTGTTTTAGCAGAAACTTTCAAATTAATAACTCCCTTACCTGCACGAGCGGTTTTTCTATAATCTTTCACAGCAGTTCTCTTTCCATAACCATTCTTAGTAATTGTTAGAACAGCCTCTGTATCAAGAACTTCTAAACTAACAACTTCATCAGATTTATCCATCTTTATTCCAGTAACACCATAACTTGCACGACCCATGGAACGGACATTATCACTATTGAATCTAATTGCCTTACCATTCTTTGTTGCAAGAGAAATTTCTTGCCCTGGTTTAACAAGTTCAACTCCAATTAAAAAGTCAGAATTATCTGCAGGTAAATTCACAGCTCGAACACCAGAAGCCCTAGGCTTTGCAAAATTACTCAAAGAAATTTTCTTAACCATTCCTTTCTTTGTGGCCATAAATAATGAATCTTCAAAATTATTTACAGAAATAACATTTGTAACATTTTCATCTTTTAAACTTAGTAAATTAATAATTGCTTTACCTTTACTATATCTTTCTGCCTCAGGAATATCATAGGCCTTTAACCATAATACTCTTCCCCTTGTAGTAAAAAACATTAAATAATCATGAGTTGAACAAGTAATAAGTTGTTTAGCAAAATCACCAGTAGTTAAATTAGAACCAATGACTCCTTTACCTCCTCTCTTTTGCTCTCTATAGGTTTTAACATCCATTCTTTTACAATAACCTTTTTCAGTAATTGTTACAACAACTTCTTTTTTCTGGACCAAATCTTTTTCAGAAATTTCTCCAATCCTCTTCAAAACACCTGTTCTACGATTATCTCCATATTTCTTTTTCAAATAACTAACATCCTGAGTAATTATTTTTAAAACTTCACCAATATCCCCCAAAATCTTTTCAAGATCTGCAATCTTTTCTGTTAATTCTTTTGATTCTTTCTTTAATTTATCTACTTCAAGAGAAGTCAATTGTTGAAGTTTTGTATCTAAAACAGCTTCAGCTTGTTTACGAGTTAATTTATATTTACTAATAAGTCCTTCTGTAGCTTCTGTTTTATTCTTAGATTTCTTAATTAAATTAATAACTCCATCAATATCTTTCAAAGCAATTAAAAGACCTTCAACAATTTCTTGTCTTTCTTTTGCCTTTTTCAAATCAAACTTTGTCCGATTAGTAATAATAATTTTTCTATGTTTAACATATTCTTCAAGAACATTCTTTAAATTTAAAATCCTAGGTTGTCCACCAACAAGAGCTAAAAAATTAACACTAAATGAATCCTGCAATCTAGTATATTTGTAGAGGGCATTTGTTATGAATTTAGAATTTGCTCCCTTCTTTAATTCAATAACAATTCTAATCTTCCCTTTTGAAGATTCATCTCTTAAATCAGAAATATCTCTTAATTTTTTGTCTTGAATCAAACTAGCAATTTGTGTGATAAGTGTTGACTTATTTACCATATATGGGATTTCAGTAATTACCACAGCTTCTTTATTCTTCATTGTCTCAGTAGTTAACTTACCTCTAAGAAGCAATCTTCCTCTACCTGTTTTATACAACTCAAGCATATCTCCTTGAACCATTCCTCCTGTAGGAAAATCAGGACCAGTAACAATTTCACAAAGTTTCTCAATTGTAATATCTGGTTTTTTAATATAAGCAGTAATAGCATCACAAACTTCTGTTAAATTATGTGGAGGAATATTTGTAGCCATACCAACTGCAATACCAGTTGCACCATTCAACATTAAAGCAGGCAACTTACCAGGCAAAATAAAAGGCTCTTTTGTTGAACCATCATAATTAGGAATAAACTTAACAGTTTCTTTTTCAATATCTTCTAATAATTCATAACTTAAAGCTTTCAACTTAGCTTCTGTATATCTCATTGCTGCAGCACGATCCCCATCAATAGAACCAAAATTACCTTGACCATAAACAAGAGGATATCTTAATGAAAAATCCTGAGCCATTCTAACCATTGCTTCATAAATAGAACTATCACCGTGTGGATGGTATTTACCCATAACATCCCCAACAACTCTTGCCGACTTTTTAGTCTGAGAACTTGGCTTTAAACCCATTTGATTCATTGCATAAAGAATTCTTCTCTGAACAGGTTTCATACCATCTTCAATTGAAGGAATTGCACGACTAACTATAACACTCATTGCATAATCTAAATATGCTTTTCTCATTTCTGTTGATACTTCTGCATTAAAAACTCCTTTTTCTGTCTCTTTCAAATCATTAATATTTTCTACTGGTGTCATTCTGCGTCCTCCTTATCAAAATGTATTGATAATTCATTTTCGTCATCAATATCAAAATTAAAACTTGTTTTTGTTTCTTTCAACTCATCAAGTTTCAAAATCAATTCATCAATTTCTTCTACATCTAATGAAAATTCTAAAATTTCAACTTCCTTCTCAACATCTTCATATGTATTTTTTTCTTCTTCCATTTTATATTACTGCCTCCCCTTTTTCATCTAAATATTTCATAAATTCATCCTCAGTAAGTTCATCTTCATTAACCCTAGGACCAACCCATTTACATTTTGCACATTCCCAATCTTTTCCACCACCCTTTTCTGAATCACTATTGCTTAAAACAAGTTTAACCTCATCACTTTTACATTCAGGACATCTACGAACTTTGAAAGTCTTTGCCCCTTGTAAAGATTTTTTCTTAGAATCTTTCGGGGTACTCCCTTGGAGTCCCTCTTTCTTAGTCTCTGGTTTCTTACCCATTGCCTTCTCGTAGTCTGCTGGAGAATCATATCCTTCTGTAATCCATGCTGGTGTTGCTAATTTTCCTTTTTTTGCCATTTTAATTTATTTTATATTTTTCTTTTATTTTTTGATAATGATCTCCACAAGATTCATCACAACAAGACCCATCTAAAGGACAATCAAATAACTTAATGTTTTTTATATCCATCACACTTGCATAGAGACAATCAAACAAGACTTCTTCTCCTTTAAAATTTAAATCCAAATTTTTTTTTGCCATTTTATTTATGAAAAATCCTATAAGATTTAATTAATGAAGTAATAAGTACAAACGAGTGTAATGCAAAAACAGGCCAAGCATTAATTGACAATTCATAAATCATTAAAAATATGGCAGCAAGAACATTCAATGGGAAAAAAGAATCTTCATATTTCTTAACATTTACTATTCCAAATGCTAAAACAGTAATACCCATTCCAATCCATCCAAAAACTTCAAACATCATTTTAAACGTCTAACTCTGCCTCCTTAGCATTTTCTTGTATAAACTCTTTCCGAGCTTGAACATCATCACCCATTAACATTGAAAAAACATTATCTGCTTCAACAGCATCTTCAATAAATATTCTTTTAATCTTTCTTGTCTTTGGGTTCATAGTTGTATCCCAAAGCTGATTAGAATTCATTTCCCCAAGACCTTTAAACCGAGTCACATTTGTTGAACCCAATTTTTCAGTCATCTTCTTTAATTCATCATCAGAATAAACATAATAATCTTTTCCTTTTCTAATCCTATACAACGGAGGCATTGCAACATAAATATTTCCATTCTCAACTAAATGAGGCATAAATCTGAAAAAGAATGTTAAAAGCAAAGTCTTAATATGTTCCCCATCAACATCTGCATCAGTCATAATAACAATTCTCTTATATCGAAGTTTATCTAAATTAAATTGTTCTCCAACTCCTGTTCCAATTGCAGTAATCATATTTGTAATCTCTTCACTTGATAATGCCCTTGCAGGATTTGCTTTTTCAACATTCAAAATCTTACCCTTCAAAGGAAGAATTGCTTGAATTTCTTTATTACGTGCCATTTTCGCACTATTATGAACAAAAATTCCTGAAGCAAGTGCAAAATTATGAGTATCTTTAACCTCCAAATCATAAACATCAATCCTATCTTTTAAAAATTCAATTTTCTTTATTTTATGATTCCAATTCTCAACACCTTCCAACATATTTTCAAATTTATCATCAAAATATCTTTTACAAAAAGTATCCATCTTTAAAACACTTTTATCATTATTTTGTTTTCTTGATTCATCAAAATTATTTAAATTTCCATTATCTTCTAAAACTTGTTTCATTAACTTAATAGTTTTATTATAATATGTTTTATCCAAAGTATTCTTTCTTTTTTCCCTAAATTCAGGAGTCCACTGCTCTTTTGTTTTTTGACTTCTCCAAATTATTAAATCATTATTTTCCCATTGTTTTTTTGCAACCATTGAAAGATATTCTTTTGCATCAGGATTTTCTTTAAAAAAATTCTTGACTTTTTCTGATGCTTTTTTTCTATTATCTAAATTTGACCAATATTCTTTTTGAGCCTTATTAAGAATGCTTTTATTCAACTTAACATATTCAGGATTATTTTTACAAAATTCCTTAAATTTAGAAACCATATATTCTTTATAATCATTATTCTCCCATTGTTTTTTTGCCCTATCTGAAAGCATTTTATTTACTTCTGGTTGTTTTGCCCAATCACTTACTTTCTTCCGATAATCTAAATTTCTATGGGCCTGTCTTGCTTTTTCCTTAACATCTTCTCGATGTAATGTTTTCTTAAGATGTTTTGTATGAAGAATTAAATGCTCTTCCTTATCCATTCTTATAATATTTAAAGGAACATTATTCAATTTATTAAAATCAATATGGTGTTTATGACTCCCTTGCTCAAATTCATAAACCCCCTTCTTTAAATTATATTTATCCGATAATAAATGTGTAAAAATCCATTTCCCATCTGGATTTAAAACCATCTCATATCCCCCAATAGTAATCCTCCCCCCAATTTTAGATAATTTTCTATAAAGAGGCATTAAAGAATTTTTATCTACCAAATTATTAGCTTGTTTATAACTCCCGTCCCTCAACATAAATTTATGATCCGGGGTACAAATTATTTCTTCATCATTATCTAAAGTAATTTTAATAACTTCTACATTTTTTTTAGTAATTCTTGGATTTTCTATTTTGGCTACTTCAATGTCTCTCCCCCCTCCAATAGTATAACAAAAATTCTCCTTTCCTTGTTTAAATTCACTTACCAACTCTTTAAATTCTAAATTCCTACCATCAACAAGTGCTACCTTAGTATCTCCTGAAAAACAACCCCCTGCACTATCTCCTTCAACAATATATAATTCAGTATCATCTGATTTTTTATTTGAACAATCAGCAAGCTTACCAGGTAAACCTCCAAGAGAAAATATATTTTTTCTTCTAACTAAATCTTTTGCTTTCTTAGCAGCCAATCTAGCTGCAACAGCATCGGCAGCCTTTGAAACAATCTTTTTTGCAACAGTAGGATTTTCTTCAAAAAATTCAGACAAAGCAGAAGTCACAACAGAATCAACAAGACCCTTCACTTCTGAATTACCAAGTTTTGTTTTTGTCTGTCCTTCAAATTGTGGATCAGGAATTTTTATACTTACAATAGAAGTTAAACCCTCACGAACATCATCTCCTGAAAAACTTCCATTTTTCAAAATACCTTTTTTCTTAGCATAATCATTAATTACACGAGTAAGTGCAGTCTTAAAACCAGAAACATGTGTTCCACCTTCAACAGTATTAATGGTATTTACAAATCCAAAAATATTTTCTTGATAGCCAGTATTATATTGGACAGCAACTTCAATAATAACATTTTTAATTTGTCTCTTAAAATAAATAGGCTTATGGGTAACATCTTTTGTTTTATTTACCCACTTAACAAATTCCATTAAACCACCTGCAGCAAAAAATTCTTCTTTTTTGCCTTTAATCTCGTCGGTTAATTTTATCTTTAAACCAGCATTCAAATAAGCAACTTCCCTAAACCTAGTTTCTAAAATTTTATAATCAAAATTAAGAGCTGAAAAAATTTGTTCATCAGGCCAAAAAGTAACCTTAGTTCCTGTTTCTTTTTTATCACAATTACCAATAACTTTTAATTTTGTTTTAGCATCCCCCCGAGAATATTCTTGAGAATAAACTTTTCCATCTCTTTTAATTTCAAGAATTAATTTCTTAGCTAATGCATTAACACAAGAAATACCAACCCCATGCAAACCCCCTGAAATAGCATAAGACTTATTATCAAACTTTCCACCTGCATGAAGTTTTGTTAAAGCAACTTGACAAGCAGGAATTTTAAACTGAGGATGAATATCCACTGGAATCCCTCTACCATTATCAATAACAGTTACAGAACCATCCTTATTTATATTAACTTTAATTAAATCGCAATATCCTGCCAAAGCTTCATCTACAGAATTATCAATTACTTCATAAACCAAATGATGTAAACCATCCTTGCTAGTAGACCCAATATACATTGCAGGCCTTTTTCGCACTGCTTCAAGTCCTTCTAAAACCTTTATTTCCTTTGCATTATATTCATTTCCCATTTTATAGCCTTAGCTAAAATATCTATTTTTGTTATGAAAAAAGAACAGATTTCTGTTCCAGATCACGATAATTTATACCCAGAAAAAGAGGTTCTCCTTTATAAACTTTTCTGCACTAAAATTCAATTTGTCGTCGGGAAAAATAAAAAACAAAAAAAATAACCAACAGATTTAAAAAACAAAAAAACCATAAAAATACATGAAAAAAGCAGTAATTTTAGCCCTAATTTTAACAATCCTAGCAGCAGCAATATTCCTATTATTCATCAATTTTTCACAAAATATTACAGGTGCAGTAATTGAAGAACAAACACATTCTTGGACAAAAGCCATATGTGATGAAAACAACTATTGTGAAGATTATGAAATAACTTGTAATAAAAATATCTCAACTAAAATAACTCCAACCGGCTATGGAATCCAACATGAAGAAAATTGGGAAGACCCAAGAGACCAAGAAATGATTGAAAAACTTTGTTAATTACTTTCCAAAAATATCTTTCTTAACTTTTCTGCTAGAAGACTTCTTTTTAGATTTAAAGAAATTTAAGTTAGAAAAAAATCCTTTTTTCTTTGAAGAATCTTCCCTAACACCTAATTCCCTACGAACTTTTCTCTTTGACCTTACTTTTAATAACCACATAACAACCATTAAAGATAATGCAAATAAAATAGAAGCAACCATTACAGGAGTCTGCCATTGACGTTGTCTTAAAGTAGATACAACTTCTTGAGCTTCTGCAGTCTTTGAAGTAATAGTATCTTTACAAGATTCTATTGCAAATTCAACAAGTTCCTTAGATTTCAAAACATCCTCATCAAGTATTCTTTCTGCTTCAATCAAATAATCATTAAACTCTAAACAATCTGGATTCTCTCTAAACAAATCCTTAACCATTACAATTCTTTCTCCAACAAGTCCACCTGTCAAATCCTCTACTAATCTAATAAAGATTGCAGTAGTTTGCTCAAGTTCTGGATCTTCCACAGTTGCAGTTAAATCAATTTGATATTCTCCTGGATCAGAATGACTATCAATTATCATATTCAAAACTTCTTCATCTCCTGGGCTCAAAGTAGCAATATCCTGACTATCCCATTCAACAGATAAATCAGTTGCATTTGGAACAGCAGTCAACTTAATACCTTTCATAGTAACTCCATCTATTGGATTTTTAACAGTAATTGGCATGATTATTCTATCTTCTAATTCCATATTTGCTTTACCTGGAGTTACTAATTGTAAATTCACATAAGTTGTTCCTCCTCCGCTTCCACCCCCTGTATAAGTTGTAGGAATTTCAATAGTCACAGGAGATTCTGTTAACATAAACACTGAAAAATCAGTAAGGGTTACACTCAAAATATTTGTTGTAGCATTAACAGTAGCTCCAGTATTAACAAAAGTACAATCTCCTACTGATTCACATTTCCATAATTTCAATTCATTTTCATCTGCAAGAGAATATTCTATCTCAGAATAATCATATTCAAAAGTATAATTTGAAAAATTCAAACTTGAATTAATTTCAAAAGTATCAATTCTTCTATCCCCCCCAGGAGTATCTGTTTCATTTGTCAAAGCAGTATATACGGCAGCATCACTAACATTAGAAGTTAAATTAACATCCCTCATCATCAACCTAATGTGTTTAGTTGACTTGTTAATACTCACATTCAAATCCATTAAAGCATTATTTGCGATTCTCATAATTAATCCTTGCCCACCTATTCTAGCTCTTCTATCACATCTTGAAATACGAGTCATATTGGTGATTCCAGAAGAATTAATCATTACAGTTCTATAACCTGTAGCAGAATAAAAAGTATAGTTCCAAGAATCTGTTTGATTTTCATAATCCATTACATTTGCAAAAACACCATATCTTCCTGTTTCATTAACATTAAAAGTATAATTAGCACGATTAATAAATCCAGCAGAATCATTTGAAACTTCACTAAGAGTTGGAGATAATAAATAACTTTGAAGACTAGGTGAAACAACAGTCACATTCTTAGATTTAATCAAAGTATCTAAATTTGCAAGTAAACGAATCTTCACATCACTTCCATTAATCACATAGGTTTCATTTGGACAAGCAGCAACCAAATTAGGTTCCCTAGTTAATCCAGCTGGTTTTAATAAAACAAAATTCTTTGACTCTGAAACATTTTTAGATCCTCCAAGAGATTCATTAAATGCAGTAAAAAATGCTGTCAAATGAGAAGGTCTCCAAGTAGGCCAAGTATAACTAACAGTATGTTGGGGATCACCAGTTGCATTCAAGGTAATTATTTTCCCAGAACTATTCAATATATCAATAGTTACATTATTCAAATAATCAGTCCCTTCAATTTCATCAATTACAAAATCAGTAGTCTCACCAATTCTTGCAACATCAGCCACATTAGAAGAAACATTAATCACAGCCACTAAATAATTTATCTTTTCAGAAGAATTCAAATTACCTGCCTTATCTAAACAAGTAATATTAATATCATGTACCCCCCCTGATAAAACTATTGCAACACTTGTATTTGAATTATTTGCAACAGTTTGCATATAGGTAGTATTCAAAACTCCATCAATTGTTGGATAACAATCTATCAATGGAGCATAATTATCTGTTACAGTCCAATTAAAAATAACTCCTGCTCCCCCAACATCTCCATTAGCAGGCATATTGCTCAAATTAGTAACAATTGGATTATACAAATCAACTCCAAATAAAACAGAACTTGGAGTAATACTTCCTAAGGTGTCATTACCCCAAACAGTCCAATTATTCAAACCTTCATTGGCAGTTAATCCAGTTATATTTTGCCCACAAGTTACAGAGGTATTTGTCAAACCTTCATCAACTGAATACCAACAAGAATCTGGATTTGTTTCATAATAAGTATAATTCAAATCAGTAACAACATAAGGATAATCCGTAAGAGTTTCTGGGTAAGTAATATTCACTTCAGGAAAAAGAGCATCTAAAGAATAACTAACATTTAATTCAGTATTATTTATGCTTGAGTAAACATAACCATCATAACAGGTTACATTATAAGTATAATTTCCATCAGTGATCATGCCTTGAGAAAAACTAATTGTCACATTTCCTCCATCACTTGTGGTGGTATTACTTTCTGTAAAATCCCCAGACAAAGTACAATTAATTGTCTGCCCAATATCTCCATCAGAAACATTTACAAAAATAGTTGTTTGATCCACTGCAGTTGGGGATTCAGGAATAACATATGTACTAGTTACATTTGTAAAACTATCTACAATTATTTCGTGGGTTACAATCTCAGTAACCCCATAAATAGTAGCATTCACAGTTACATTATATGTTCCTGGCAAACCTGGTGCAATTATGGTTTGATTATAAACACCATAATCATCAGAAATAGGCCTGTTACTTGTTAAAGCTTCATAATAAACTGGGTCAGGTGTCAAGGATAAATTATGCTGTGTTGAATTAGGATAAGCATATCCATTTATAGATTCATAATCTATCCTTATTCCTCCAGCACCTCCTGCAGCGCCACCAACTCTTCCAGTTGCAAATGGTTGCATAGGTCCACCACTAGCAGTAATCACTCCACTTCCTGCAACAATATTTGTTGTTTTAATATAAATTGCTCCACCAGCTCCAGACCCTCCAGCAGCAGGTTCACCATCACCCGGGTCATAAGGATTATGACCTATTTGCCCATTTGCAGAAATAGAACCTTGTATTCCAAAATTCTTTGCATAAATAATCATAGCTCCACCTCCATCTCCACCATAACCTCCATAACCCGCTTGATTATCTGTATCTCCGCCACCAGCTCCTCCACCTCCACCAAAATATATTTTGCTCATATTTGCAATACCATATGGCTGCCCCCCATAACCAACACCAGTAGGATCACATGCCTTTCCTCCAGTTGAACCTGCTCCAAAATGCCCACCACCTCCTCCACCATGACCCGCATCACCCCTAGA
>Ga0208904_1000272_pt1 | contig 45040 bp, 83 predicted proteins | sample AntAceMetag02UKB_FD_184774 | JGI IMG/M metagenome (GOLD analysis project Ga0208904, IMG submission 184774) | Saline lake microbial communities from Ace Lake, Antarctica - Antarctic Ace Lake Metagenome 02UKB (SPAdes) (version 2) | ecosystem: Environmental > Aquatic > Non-marine Saline and...
TGTTTGGTCATACCTGATCTTCCATAATCGTACTGGCTTCGGTGCTATCCTATCCCTTATCGTCTTCTTCGTCATTCATAATCACTTCCACATATATTAACTGGAACCATCCAACTCGAACAATTAACACAAACATGCTTCATGGAAACATAACCACAATCTGATGATGGTATCTTAAAATCAAGATCCTTACATGATACCCCACCACTATCAGTATACTTCGACTGCTTCTTACTACAATATTCCATCATCGTTTAACCCCCTCTCCTACTTGAATACGTGATAACACAATCATACGAGCAAAACCATTTCTCATGCCTACGTCTTTCTATAATATCATTACAAGACAAACTACAAGACAAACACTCCTCATGATCCCTAATATCATTCAATTCTATATGACAATCTGGTTTCCCACACTCTTTACATCTAGCAACCCGAAACACCATCAATAAACAAATACAACATACAAGTATATAAACTAACTACCAACGTGTTTATGGAAAATAAGCTACGGATAAACTAGAAGGGGGTATATGTAGTCTCTTTTTTTGTTTTTCTTGTTGGGGGGGGGGTTTTTTAGTCTCTTGTGTCGGCCTCTAATAGTATTACTTTAAGTATGTTTTTTATACCTTCAGAAAACCTACTCTAAGACCTAATACAAGCTAAATAAAAAAAGTAATACTGATAATAACCCAATGAAAAATCATTATTCGATCATCCATCAGGTTAATAGGTACGTTCTGAGAATAAACCATCTTTCATTATCGTATTATTGGTTGCTTTAAGTAACTAAGTATATAAAATATACTTAAATACAATAGTTATATCTTATTGTATGTATTGTATTGTATGTGTTTTAATATATGTGTTGGAGTGATTATGTTTTTCTTTATTTTGGTTTTATTGTGGATCATTGGTTTATGTGGTTATATTATATAACATTTATTGAATTATGTTATATATTATATATGATATATATATTGTATTGTATGATTATAATATATTATAATATATTTAGATAATAATCATAAGTCATGATTAGATAGATATTACAACCACTCAATCTCAAAACACTATTAAAAACCTGTTATACTCTATCCTTAGCGTTTTCAGGTTTTTTATTTTGCTTATATTATACAAACACTTTTTTTAAAAGTATTACTCTCTGCTCTCCATGATCCTGGATGGGATGAATTATATCCTGACTCTCTTATTTGATTCTGGTCTTGCCTGCTTTGATCCCTTAACCACATGAATGAATAATCCTGATTTAGGTTATCATTGTGGTTATCCCTTGGTAGTTCATTTATATACTAGCTATACTATAATTAAGTAATACTTTGATGAGGTAAACGATGATAGAATTTAAAACAGTATTTGGGGATTATGCATATCTGATGGCTTTTGATGATAATCAATACACTGAAGCTATAGGGGTTAAGACGGTTGAAAGTAGAGAATACGATCCTAGCAAATACGAGATATGCTTAATCTAATGAGGTGAATACGATGACAAGGGGTTCATTAAGAGTAATAGACTACACAAGCGAACTACTCTTCAACAAGGGTTATATGTCCCTAACTGAAGAGGAGGAAAAAGGATATGATGACTTTCAAGAATGGACAAGCGAGCAAGTGAAATCCGGTAAGGGAAACACCCGCTTATGTGATGCCGTCAAGGAGTACAAGAAGGAGAGGATTTAACATGTGTTGTCATGGGCATGAATATAGAAGATGAAAACCACAACCAAGGACAGACACCTACTAAACGAGAAGAACGAGCCAGTATTCGTGCTAGTCGGTTCAAGCATCTACAAGCTAGGGTTAGTATCATCAAAGGTAACAACAACCGACTTAAAAGACTTGTTAGCTAGTGATACAGATCTAAGGATACTACAAGATAAAGAGGTTAAACTTTAAGATGTGTTCTCATGGGCATGGGGTAAGCAGAGGACTTAACCCAATGGAACTGGTATGCTGTGTTTGCGGGCTTCCAGTGTCTCAGTATTAGAAGCTAGGGGACTAATCCCCTCTTTTACTGGACTCTTCCTTTCACTAGGGAGACAGATAAAAGCAAGGTGAAACAGATGGAGAACAAGAGAAGAGATGGGGAAAGACTCAAGATCATTTAAACCGAAAACGATGGACACGATAGAATTATTTTCAGGAACTGGAAGCTTTAGTAAAGTAGCAGAGGATTTAGGCTATCATACGTGGACTGTTGATAATGATCCACGATTCAGTCCAGATACATGTATAGATATATTGAACTTTAAACCCGATATACCCCCTCATTTGGATATCCGGTGGGCTAGTCCTCCATGTCAAGGCTTTAGTGTTGCGAGCATTGGTTCAAGTTGGTGTGGGAATTATTGTCCTAAGCGTGTACGAACAGCGTTAGGCATGGCGTATGTACTAAAAACACTAGAGATAATCAAGGACATGCAGCCTAAGTACTGGTTTATCGAGAATCCTAGGGGTGTATTACGGAAGATGGCTTTTATGGATGGTTTGCACAGGAAGACGATAACATACTGTCAATATGGTGATGAACGGATGAAACCAACCGACATATGGACTAATCTTGAATCATGGACACCCAAGAAGATGTGTAAGAACGGGGATAAATGTCATGTATCTGCTCCTAGGGGTGCGAAGACAGGGACACAGGGACGGAAGGGAGCTATTGATCGATCTAGGATCCCATCAGAGTTATTCAAGGAGATATTCAAGGTGATAGAAGATGGAGTATGAGCAGAATATTAAGCGGATTAGTGGAGAGAAACAAGCCACACACATGGGTAAACACAGGAGATATACTCTCAAGCGTTTTAGGGGTGAGTTTGGGAGGCGGTTCGGATCAACTATTGATTTAAGGATGAATATGATGTATGATCTCTTGTTCGATATGCGTAAAGACCTAGAGCGAAAGGGGTTGATATGACTGACTGTAAATACTTATCATCGATCATGCGACCATTGATGTTTGGATTCAATAGGAAGTATTATTATTGCTCTCATCCTGAAATCATGAACTATATTGATCCTGTCGTGTGTGGTTGCTGTAAACTGGGGTGTCCTTGATGGTTGATGATTGGAGTGAAGAGGATGAGATTATCATGCAAGACAAGAGGGAAGACGATCACCTAGAAAAATGGCATGAGAAGAATCAAGAGAAGAAAGAGCGTTTAAAGGATCTTCCAGTCTACCAGATGTTCGATAGATATCTTGATATGCAGAAGAAAGGACATTCATTCGGTACGTTAATATGTGGGGAGACTGGTTTAAGCAAGACGTTTAGGGCTGTCGGGATACTTGATGGTGTTAAGATGGCTTACTTGAATACGTACACGACACCACTAGAATTCTATAAATGGTTATACACGAATCGGGATAAAGACTGTGTGATAGATGATGTTGAGGGTGTATTCAGGGATAAGAAATCATTATCTTATATCAAGGGTTTTTGCGGTGAGGTGAAGGGTAAGCGTTTAGTCCAATACAATACCAGCAAGAAGGATAAGAACATACCCGGTCACTTCAATGCTACGGGGACAATGACCTTGATATACAATGAGATACCCTGTAACGCTCATGTTGATGCTGTCTTGTCGAGGATTAATTACGTTAGGATGGAGTTATCATTCGAGGAGAGGATTCTCACGTTGGAGAGGATAGGGTTAGAACCTTACAAGAATCTATCATGTCATGATAGAGTCATGATTATTGAGTACATTAAGACTGTAACCAGTCCAACCACTAGGAATCTGAATATCAGGACTTTATTCAGGATATTCGAGTGTTACTTGTATGATAAGGAAGTCTGGAAGATGATGGCTGATGACATCCTACAAGCAGATGAGGATTTGAGTATCATCCATGAGGCTATGAGTAGGGGTTTGACTCCTGGTGAAGTGTGTAGGATATTCAGGGAGAGTACTGGAGGATCACGAGCTACGTTTTTCAGGAGGAAGAAGGATTTAATGAAGAGGATGAGAAAGGCGAAGGTGTCAGAGTCTCACGATAATATGAGGTGATAGATGATGAAATTGACTAAACGAAAAGCAGTAGAGGAGAGTATAAAGATATGGAAGTGGTTAGCTGAGACAGGGAAGGAGAAAGAGGATTATGCAGAGGAAGTAGATACTGGCATATTAGATTATGAAAGTGAATGTCCATTATGTGAGTTTGAAGATCGTGATTGTGAGGGATGTGTATTAGATAGTCCTGATTGTTATAGTTATAAATCAATGTTCCAACATTGGCTCTGGGCAGTACAGGTTAGAACTAAAAAGAAATACGCTACTAAACTACTTGAGATACTAACCAACTTTCACGCTAAGACATACAAGAATAGTCCATACAAGGTGAAAGGATGAATCATGGGTTTAAGTCATTGAAGGATCTTGGATTTTGTGGGACAGCAACTGAGGATAAGGATTATGGTACACCTTATGCTAAAGAGGAAGATGTAGTCTCACATGAGGAACTACGAGCCGAAGCTATTAAGTGGATAAAAGCGTTTAACGCTGGTGAATGTCATACGGATTATGCAGCCGATGGAAGAAATGGTCAAGAAAACATTTGTGAATGGATAACAGATTTTTTCAATTTGGGTGAGGTTTAAGCAAAAATGGGTTTGGAATTAACGAGTAAGAGGTGTCGTAGATGTGGGACAAAGCATCATATAGATGATGTTTGTCCGAAATGTTATGATACAGAGGTGAATGAATGAAACTTAGTGAATTTAATGAGCAGGAAAAACACTGCAAAGAACATAATACTCCTGAAGGAAAAGGATGCATTGGATGTGGTGGAGAATCAACACATTATTGTGCTGATAGACTAGTGAATACTTGTGGTGAGTTTGTTAAGGCAAAGAAAGACACTAAAGAGTGGGAGACATATAAAGACGAATTAATAAACAAGTTCGGGATGACACCTTATTCGATTTTGGCTTTGTATAAGGGTGAGATAGAATTGGAGGCATGATAAGATGATTAAGTGTAGTGATTGTAAAGAGAAACCAGTAAAATGGATAACACACAGTCTTGGTAGTTATAATTATGGTTTCTGTTCCAAAGTTTGCATAGCTAACAACGCAATTAGACACTATAAACTCAAACGAGTGGGGGTTTAGGATGATAGAATGGATTTTTACTGGATTTGTTGTGTATGTTCTTTTACTTTATTTCATCAATAAAAATACGGGTGAGATGAAGAGAAGGAATCATAATTTTAAAGTGTGGAGAAAGCATATGGATTATTATGATGCTGATGAAAACCCATGGAATATAATCAAAGAAATAGAAGTTTAATCAAAAATGTTAAACAAAACAATCAATAAAGGAAGTCTATGGTTAGGAAAAACATGGAAAGATGCCATAAAATTGAGTCTAACAACTCCTGATTGTGGTATAGAAAAATTGTATGTGGATGAACACCCGAATACTCTATTAGATGATAATCAGGTTCATGTAGGATATCAAATATATGGGTATGAGAATCGTAAGAAATATCATACTAGAATACCAAAAACTCTAAATGAATATGTTGATATGGTAATGAGATGAATAATAATGGATGATGAAGTTATTATAATCAATAAGGGATTGAGTTATGAGGATGATGATTTCACAACTCAAATTAATTTTATTTGCCCTAATTGTCGAAAAGAATTTAGATTATCTTTAAGGAGGGACGAAAAATGATTAATTGTAAGTCTGAAGTTTTGGCACGACTAAAGACCTATTCATGGAGTGAACAAGAATGGGATATTATCAGTTTTCATATTAATGATGTGTTTAAACTAACTGGGGTGACTAAGATGAATGATATATCTATGGACATGTTGAGGGATCACCCGATACAGAAGGAATGGAAGCCTAAGAATGGAGATTTTTATGTTGATGAAGGGGTAGGATTTGTAGCAACGTACTGTAATTGTTGTGTGAATGGTGGATGTCAGAAAGACTATAATCCTAAAGAATGTACTATTTGGCTTCCCACCCAGGAAGACTGGCAGGAGAAGTATAGACAGCATAATGCTACAGAATTTTTACCAACTCTTATTAACAAAATTCTTGAAGTATTCTACGAAGCAGAAGGACAGTTTCTACCAAATGTAGCAGTAGCATCATCATTAGATACGATTGAAAAAGATAGACGACTTCGAGATGCACAGGTTTTATGGAATCGTAATCAGAACTGGACAGTTCTTTGGTGCTTATTAGTGTCGAAGGAAGTCTACAACATCAAATGGAGATGGGAAGAAAAGAAATGGGTGAAAGCATGATTAAGTGTAGTGATTGTATTCATGGTAAACAAGAGTATTGTTGTAGTGGATGCGATATGCCGAGTGATACCCCACTAGGCGGTTGCCTACATTATGTACCGAAGGATGTTGATCCAAGTCTTATGCAGGAGAAGGCAGACTACAGGAGAGAAGAGATAATGGATGACTTAGCTGTTGCTGAGTTAGAGAAGATGAAGATAATGAGGTGAACTAAGATGGCAAGGATGAATCAATTTGATTGTGGAGTATGTAAATTCTACTCAGATAGACCATGTGATAAATGCGTACTAGCCATGATAAAGGAAGCTACTGCAGGGATGTGAAAATGAAAGTGAATGATGCTAAATGCACACCAATGATAGAGGTGAGGATTAAAAATGTATTTTGAGTTAATAGAGTTCTACCTGTACGTTAAAGACAAGTACTGGACTAGAGGAGAGAAGATAGATGAAGTCTTACAGCAAGACAGTAAAGGCTTAGACTTGTATGATACAGCAATCTTTCATGTCATGGCTAAAGACATTGTAAAAGAGCAAACAGAACAATATGCTAGTGGATACAAGTCCAGGGAACTAGGAGAAGCACGAGAAGGAGTAGACCAAGAGAAGTTCGATGACATAGTAAACATGATATGTGGGTGAAACTTTCACTCACCTTCTTTATTCTTCATGATATTCTTAACTAAACCTAACGTGATGCTCGTATCTACCTTCCTCATCTCATGATAAGTGTCCTTAACACTCAAACCCTGACAAGTATCCAATATCTCATCCCTAATGACATCACCCTTAGAACCGAATACCCCATGCTTGATGAGATACAATATCTCCTTCATCTTACCATCAAACCTCCTCATCTGAGAAATCTGCCAGTGAGCCAACCGCAAGTAAGGAAATCTGCTCTTTACCTTCTCGATAGTCTTCTCTGATATCCCTAAGAGGATAACATTAGTCGAGCGACCATAATAGTATGTCCTAAACATTTGTTGCACTAATGATTGATATGATTTCTCGTTGATGTACTTCTCCCACAACCTATTCTTACCCTCATCACTCCTTACCCCCAACACTTCACTAACGTAATCCTTCTGACTTATGAAAGCATCCTGATGTTGATACTGTACTCCCGTCAAGATATGATCCCCACTTAATTGTATCCCCTCACTCTCAACCCCACCCTGATATATTATTGTTGGTGCATCACTCCACTCCTGTTTTATGATATTCTTCTCGCTCTTGGATCTCACACTAATAGTCCAATCCCTTAGACCACTCTTCCTAACGATACCCTTCAAGAGAGTCATGAAGGATGCGAATATATCTTTATGAAAATACATTTTACTCCAACGCCTATCAACACCATCCACCCAAATATTAATATCTGGCATTGTCTCAGGATTGATTTCCACAACATCAATATCATACTCTTTACCCAACCAGAGTTTACTCCATCTCAGTGGAGGTGGGGTACTATCAACCAGGAAAACCTGACGAGCATCATCAAAGATGGTAACTAATTGTAACTTAGGTGTTCTTGCTGTGATGAAAAGGTTACTAGTCTCATCCACGTTCATTACTTTATTGTAGTCGAAGAAGAATTCAGCATCATGGTTCTTATGAAGCCAGAGTAAGAGTATCATAGCATCCTCAATCTCATGCCTGACACTATCCATCCCACCAGCACCCTTGAGTAGTATGTTCTGCAGGAAGAAGATAGTTTTCCATAGTTTCTTTTTCTTGAATGGTAAGCCACCACCCAATCCATACGATCCAGAATGCATGAAGTTACGGTATGTTTTTAATACCTCCCGAAATGCAGTAACATTACTTCTCTCCCCCCTACCCTTACTCCTATAAGTATTCATCAATCGCTTAGTCCTCTGAAGGATCTCAACAATCCTATCCCCCTCATGGAGTGTTAATCCCTTATTCGGTGATCGTTGCCCTATGCACTTGGTTGATACCCCAAAGTTCTCCAAGTGTCTGGCTTCATCGAATATGATTACAGCATCCTCAAAGATGTCAGCCAACACCCCCTTACCAATATCCCTAACGAAATCAAGCCAAGCATAAGTCATGAAGATAGTATTGAATTCCTTGGATGCGATCTGGATCACTTCAGCAGGACAGATGCCACGATTATAATAGTCCTCTAGTATTGGTGTACTGATTACTTTCTCTGATAGTATCTCGTCTATTAGTTCTCGTTTGATATTCCTCTTCTTTGTTGGTGAGAACGGACACTTGTAACAGTACTTGACTTTGATTAGCTCGTAGGATAAATCATCCTTCAGGAATGCTTTACGTATCTTAGGGCATATCTTAGCTTTGCCACGTAAGGTTACTAACTGCCTGTCTCTTGATGCCTTTATCTTTTCCTCTACCTTCATGACTGATTCATCTGTGGTCATGTTGGTTCTTACCACGTAAATGATTTTCCGATTGGATTTGATCGCCCAATCTAGTATGGTGGTGGTCTTGAAGTATCTGAGGAAGCCAGTCACTAATAGTATCTTGCTTTTCTCGTAGTGTTTGGCGGTTTCTTTTTTTAGGGTATCCAAATCATCAGACCTGACAACCCACCTCATACCTTCTCACGTATGACAATGAATAGACCGTCTTTATCCGCAAATAAACCTACTTTCACTTCATCACCATGTTGGTACTTCATGTATCTATCAAACTCAGATGGTAGTGTTATTGTTTTGCTACCTCCCTGTTTTCCAATTGTCCGTTTAAAATATTCACATACTTTGTTCATACTATTCACCTGCTTAATACATAACATTAGTATTATATAAGTATATATTAATCGCTTTCATTTATATATACATATTACTATTCTATTAGTGAGGTGAGGACAAGGTGAGTGCAACATTTGAATTATTGGATGTGACCAACACAATGACTAGTCTTGTTGTTGGCAGGATCTTCCGAATTCATAAGGCAACTCGATTCTCCTCACCTCACACCAGCACCCAAGGGTGGAGAGGAAAGCCACAGGTTCCAAGGTACAGGAAGCAATAAGAAATGCAATCACTAAGGCAACAGAAGCTAGAATGTGGTTAGGAGTATTAAAACAAATCAAATCAACCAAATAAAGAATAATAATATTACCGCAGACTGGATGGAGGGCATCACCTTGTCTTGGTATATCCATTTTTACCCCCCACAATAAAGTAGATTTGGAGCACAACCAGCAGTTACCTCAAAGTATTGCTGACATCATACCCCCATCCCTGCAAAGAGAAAAACAATAATAGTGATAATAATGAAAGATATAAGACTAGTTAATAAGGATAATGAAGTACCAGAAAAAGATATTGATATCTTGAAAGAACTAACAAAAGAACTCAATAGGTTAGGATGCTTCAAACCATCACACATATCAGGACATATACTAGGACTTTGCATTGGTTCGTATGCTAATAGGGATATGTTTATCATGTGTGGAGAAATACAGAAACACTTATATGATATTGCATATTTCGGAGGAAAGACATCCTGTAGTTTATATCTAGAATTGAATGCAAATGGTACTTGGTATGAGGTATTAAAAGTACTGAGAAACCTTACGATACAAGAAAGAAAATGAAACTAACGAAGGATGATGTTGGGGAGATAGTTCATATTGATGGTTACGGTAAGAAACCCGCCACACAATATATTAGATTAAATCGGTTACGGGAACTAGTGAAAGATCTAAAGCATCAACTGTGGTTAGAAGACTTCTGCCCGCATGACCATAATATTATGATGTCCAAGATTAAGGATTTGTTTGGTGAGGTGTTGGAATGAAACTACCAGTTAGGAAGGTCTACTTCGACAAAATCAAGAAGGGAAATAAGTACGATGGTGTTCCACATGACTTAACTTTTTTTGGTTTTGATACAGTACATGCATGGAATACACCACCCACACAAACATTTGATTATGCTAAAAAGCAGACAATAGCATTAGCAGATGAAATGATAAAACGTCGAATATAGGGACAATAAAGATGGAGAATGAATCTTATGATTGAGGTAGTTGAAATGTTCAGAACAAAAAACATCAAACCGGAAGAACAAATTTTTCATAATGTAACTATAAATGTTTATCCAAAAAGGATTCATTTTAATAAAATTTCTTATTGGAAAAAAAATCTAAGGACACTTTTATCATTCCGCTTACTAGAGAAGAAATATAACAAAAAGTTATCTGAGATTTCACTAGACGAAATTACAGATTACTTAGCTGGAAAACGAGTACTAAAAATAAAAGATTTATCAGATTCAATTAAAAGAAATGGTGTTCGAGTACCTATGATTGTATTAGAAGATGGGACTTTACTGGATGGGAATCGTAGGTATTTTGCCTGCAATTATTTACTAAAAAAGTCGAAAGAGGCGAATAAACCAGTACCGCTCGTTTTAAAATCCATTCCAGTATGGATAATTAGAAACAAAGATGTTAATCCAATATTAATACAGAAAATACTAGCTGAAGCAAATTTTGTGGATGATCATAAGGTCGAATGGTCGGCGGACGTGTCAGCAAAAGTGATCTATGATCAGTTTATGTCCCTAAAGAAGGCAAAATTGTCAAAGGGAAAAATATACGAAGAGTTATTTGATATATACGGTGTGGAAAAGAAAACTGTAGATGATTATGTAGACACAATTAAGTTGTCCTTTGAATTTATCAAATTTGCATCTCGCAAGGAAAAAGACAGATATCGAGAAATTTTACAGGATAAGTTTCTATATTTCTGGGAATTTAAGAATAAGGCATATTCAAAAAGGTTGGCATTAGATGAAGACAAGGAAATGCCAAAATTGAAAAAATTGTTCTTTAAGATGATGGCAAATGACAAATTTAATAATTTTAAACAAGTTGAGCCGATGATACGTTCGATAAGGGATGGCGACACATGGAAAATCCTTACTAGTTCAGGTGGAAGTAAAATTGATCAAATAGAAGCTATTTACAAGGAAGAAAAGGCCATAAAATCAGCAGAAGACAAAATAAGGAATTTCGTTAGGTGGTTAGATAAAAGTGACAGCTCTAGTTTTTCTCGAGCGTCTTACAAATTATTGGGGGGATTAGCTGAAAAACTAGAAAAAACCACATAACATGAATTATGTGGCGAATATCAAAAATAAGATTAAAATGGATAAAAAATGGATTGGTAGTGATGACGGAGAGTACAGTTATTATGAACGTGGTGACGTTATCTGTGGGAGGTGTAAAGAACCTATGATAGCTGGATTTTGTGGTTTGAATCATAATCTCCCCCATAAAGTGATGTGTATAATCTGTGGAATGACTCTAATGGTCAAAGGTTTTGGTAAATATAGAGATGTAAAAAAATCTGAAGTTAAATCCAACGAGGGTTTTCAAGGTACTGTGTCTAATGCTGGCATGATTCCCAAACCTGACAAGAGATTAGTGGCACATATCAAGTCGCTAGATAATCCTTCAGTAGTTGAGATATTAGAAGAAATCAATCAAGGAAAAGACATAACAGAGAATGAATTAATGGATAACAATTTAAAATGAAGATATTAATTGCATTTGAAGAAAGTCAGAAAGTATGTAAGGCTTTTAGGGATCGAGGTCATGAGGCTTATAGTTGTGATATTCTCCCTTGTGGTGGGGATAATCCTGAATGGCATATACAAGATGATGTAAGACCATTACTTAATGAGTATTGGGATATGATTATTGCGTTTCCTCCATGTACTCATTTAGCAGTATCTGGAGCGGCATGGTTCGAACAAAAACGTAAGGATGGGAGACAACAAGAAGGTATTGACTTGTTTATGACGGCTGTTAATTCAAATACTGATAGGTTGTGTATCGAGAATCCTGTTGGTATTATGTCTACTGTTTGGCGTAAGCCAGATCAAATTATTCAGCCTTGGATGTTTGGAGATTCTTTTTGTAAAAAAACTTGTTTATGGCTCAATGGATTGCCAAAACTAAAAGAGACAAATATCGTGGATAAAGGTGAGCAAGTAGTCTTCAAGAGTGGTAAGAGTATGCCGAAATGGTATAGTGATGCTTTTAGATTGCCTCCTAAAGAAAGAGCTAAAGTTAGGAGTAGAACCTTTCAGGGGATCGCTAATGCAATGGCAGAACAATGGGGAACGGATTAAGGGACGGTATTAAAGATGAGTGAGATGATTGGTGTGTGTGGGTTCTATGCTTCGAGTGTGTACTCATGTGATACTAAATGTAAGAATTGTAATGATTTTAAAACATTAGAAGAAATCAATCAAGGAAAAGACATAACAGAGAATGAATTAATGGATAACAATGACAAATGAAGATACGTCCGATATGACGTTAAACGGGATAGAATACGTGAGAAAAGACAGTATAAAGGCTAGTATGCCAGCAAAGACCTTGAAGGGTAAACCATATGTTATAGTCCGAACATATAGTGCGGGAGTATTCGCTGGATACTTGGATTCCCGTAAGGATAAAGAAGCCGTAATATTACATGCCCGCAGAATATGGTACTGGGAGGGTGCAGCATCCTTAAGCCAACTCGCACAAGAAGGGACGAGCAAACCAGATAAATGCAAATTCCCTTGCGAGGTTGATAAGGTAACACTGACTGAAGCCATAGAAATACTGGATGTAACAGAAGATGCTAGAGCTAGTATACAGGGAGTCCCGGAATGGAAGAAATAAACTATGGCTCTGGCTACGGCAACGGCTCTGGCAACGGCTCCGGCTATGGCTACGGCTCCGGCAACGGCAACGGCTACGGCTATGGCATTGGCTCCGGCATTGGCTATGGCTATGGCTCCGGCTCCGGCAACGGCTCCGGCTCCGGCTATGGCTACGGCTACGGCTACGGCAATGGCTCTGGCTATGGCTATGGCAGAGGCTACGATAGTGAAGAAGATTAATGATAATAAAAATGGAAGAAATAAACTCCGGCTATGGCTATGGCTATGGCTCTGGCAACGGCTACGGCAATGGCTCTGGCTATGGCTCCGGCTCTGGCAACGGCTCCGGCAACGGCTACGGCTCCGGCTCCGGCAACGGCAACGGCTCCGGCAACGGCAACGGCTACGGCTATGGCAACGGCTCCGGCATTGGCTATGGCTACGGCAACGGCAACGAGGATTAAAATGGTATCTACTTTGTGGATGGTGATGGACAAGCCACACTCGTTGAAGAAAGGGACGGTATTAAAGATGTTTGAGGTTACGGATGAACGGGCGTATAGGAGTAATGCGGTTCATGTTTATTTTGTACATCATAAAGTTGGTGGAAATCAGTCTCGACCTATCCCCATCCACGTTAAGGGTATGGGTGCAAATGAGGTCAGACAGTACGTGTGGGACAAATTAAAAGAACTCGAACAAGGGGAGAATACTAAGGAGGATAAGCAAGATGGATGATTCAGAATTGCTAAAGGCTATCAAATGGGGGGCAAAGGAGATTCATGGAATTGAGGTTGATGATGATGGGTCTGATAGGATTTTAACAGCATTCAAAGGAAACCAAATTAGACAACATGGAAAATTGGACGGTATTAAAAAATGAGTGAGCCAGTTTGTCATTTTTGTTGGAGGAAAGTACAAATTCAGAAGGATTGTTTTCATTGTTGTGGGACTGGATTAAAGTACCCCTCATTGGAAGTAAGAACAAAATTTTACAAAAGGAAAGACGAAGAAAGGGACAATAATGAAAATGGATTTTAAAGGTATGAAAACTACGGAATTAATAGATTTAGATGATGAGTCAGTTGTTGATGATGATGAGCTTGTGAATTTAAGTGATGAGTTGATGAGTCGTGAACCGTTCAGTTTTTTCGGTGATAAGATAAATGAGCTTGAGAATGAAAACAATAAATTACGTGAAGACCTGAATGATATTAACAATCTTGTCGCATTTAATCATAAACTTGACACAATAACGAGTTTATTAAAGGATTCATTAAAACCAAAGAAGGGTAGACCACCCAAAACGGATTAAGGGACGTAAAATGAGTACTGTGTGGGGTAATTGTGATTTGGAGGAATGCACACATGAAAAACGCTATTGAAGAATACATCAAAAAGAAGGACGGTTTTAAAGATGTTTGAGAAAGAAAGGATGGAGAAGGATGTTCTCAATAGACTCACATGGGATCAATCTTTAAACAAGTCAGACTTTTCTTTGGTATACATAGATAGAATTACAAAAGAGTTGATAGAAGAACCAATGTGTGTAGTCGTTCATTGTGGCGACTTCTTCAGATTAGGAACAACAACTTCTATTCCTGTACATAGGATAAGACAATTCAAACATAGGGGAAAGATTGTGTGGGAGAAAAGAAGGAATAAGGGTAAGCAAGATGGATGATGAATACCAGCCAGTTGGTAGGGATTATGAATGCGATATGTGCCTTGAAAACAAGGTTCTAAATAGATTATGTGATGATTGTTTCTGGAAGATAATCCATAATCACTTGATTCAATTCCAGGCATCAGGATTAACACCTCAAGAGTACATGGATAAACAACTCAAAAAGGATAAGTAAGATGGCTCAATGGTGTAGTGTGTGTAAGGATTACGTGTTCGAAGGAGGAGGACATGATGGATACTTAGAGTACTCTGGATTGAATGATTACAACGGACACAAGATACTTGAGGGAACTAACGATGACAAAGACTAAGACAATGATTCACGCTGATGTGATAGAGGAGAATGCAGGTCGAGGATTGAATTATAATATTGATCTTGAAACTACTTATTCAAATGTTTTTAAGATTTATTTGGGTGAGGTTTTAGAGATTAAAAATTGGGACAATATTTCGAAGGATCTAGGATGGACATTAATACAGTAGTACTCAACCTGGATGATGAGGATAAACTACTCACTCAGCTTCAGGAACTAGGATTAGAGTTAGTGAATGGGTTATGGTACAATCAGGTTGAGGATAAGAGTTACACGATCCTCAAGGATGGTAGGCTAGAATCATACGATCCTAAAGCATTGAGGAAGCTAAATGATGATCTCCCTACTGCTAGTGAGATGGAGGATAGGATTCCCTGCCTGATTTGCGGTATGGATGATTGCGATCATACTCGTGAGGACTTACACAAACACTTCATGATAAAAGCAAAACATAAGAATAAAATGACAGACAAGATACAGTTTACGGATGCTGGCTTGAGGAAGAGGAATGTCCTCATTGCCTTGGAGTTGGGGTACAGTTTTGATGCCACAAAACCAGAATTATTAGTAGGGATGGATGAATATCAGGATCGTCCTGTTAAGTGTATAGTGGACTTCAGGAACGATAGGAAGAAGCCTAACCCAATTCATGGTGTCAGGTGGGCTAGTTACATGGATGATGAGGGAGGATACTTATCCTACAAGGAAATCAATGAAGTACCCTTATCCAGTAAGTATAAGGAGACTAGGAATAATCCAGATTACTTACCTGAAGGAGTACATCACTTCATCAAGATAGAAGAGCCTGATAATAGTATGGTTACTTTTAGTATCCATAGTCGGGATACTGAGGATTGGGGTGAATTCGATATAGTATCCTACTCAGATAGTCAAGCACCCGACCAGGAAGAGGAAAAAGAAGAGAATCAAGAGGTTTATGTTGATGATAAAGTGGATGTATGTGATCCTGATATCCCCATTAAAGCCCAAACACAACCTGAAAAGGATGACGTTCCACCAGCGATAACGGAGAGTCCCGTAGATGAGAAGGTATCATTAAACACTGGTGTTGCACCTCAACTAGTACCTAGAGGATCATCAAGTAGCTTGGTTAGTGGTCAAGTGTTTCAGGATATGATGACTCAAGCTAAAACACTAGTGGATAGTGGACTACTACCAACAGCTATCAAGACTCCTGCAGCCGCATTGGCTGTGATGCTAACAGGACATGAGATGGGAATCCCCGTCATGCAATCGTTTAGGAGTATCTACATCATCAATGGTAAACCGACACTATCAGCTAACCTGATTGGGGGATTGATATTCAAGCATGGACACAGTTACACAGTCAAAGAGAGTGATAAAGATAAGTGTACTCTAGTCTTCAGTCGTAATGGTGGTAAAGGGGTAGAAGTAACCTTCAGTATGGATGATGCTAAACAAGCAGACTTACTCAAGAATGATGTCTGGAGGAAGTATCCTAAAGCTATGCTATTCAGTAGGTGTATGAGTGCAGGAGCAAGACTAGTTCTGCCAGATGTTATCGCTGGATTATACACTCCAGAAGAGTTAAGTGATGATGTCAGGATAGATCCAGACACGGGAGAGCAAGAATTTTACGGTAATCAAAAAGAGACAAAAGAATGAAGCAGGAACTACATAAGCACTATCATAAGATAGGGAAGCCAACAAAGAAGGTGCTTACTATAGGACGGAACATCAGGAAGACTCTATTTAAGAAGCCATACTTTAAGCGAGGGCGAAGAGTCGATGATGCTCCATGCAGGATATGCGGGGAGTTCATAAGTAAAATGAGTGAACTAAGATACAAGTTCGTGGATAGCTTAACCAGAAGGATATATGAGATAATCTATGTGGTTTGTGGGCATAAGCATCATGGATTGACTGTGATTGAGGAGAGGTACGTTAAGACTCAATGTAGGGCAACCAAGATGGAGGCATGGAAAGATGAATAAGTACTTGCCAGCATTCATCTTGATATTAATCTCTACCCTAGTTTATGGTAGTAATCTACGATTGACGGATAGATATATTCGTGAGAACTATCAGGAAGAGTGCATGGACTTCAATTACACGTATGAGACTGTAGAAATGAACTGCCATCTAGGATCGTATACTATCGACAAGCTAGATGGAGAGATCATAGAATCATCTGAAGCAAGTTATGATTACTCTATGAATTGTGGTAATGGTATCTATGGTATCCATGATATGTATAATGTATACCATTTCGAGAAGGCTAGTATTGATGAATGTTTGAAATGGCATCTAGTGAGGTACACATGATGAAAGCTAGGATACATATGATAGGGGACAATGGAGGATACAAGACAATCACACTTACTGTAAGAGAACCAACAGAACCAAATGAAGACGAATTCAATGGTGAGAAGGTCAAGTTCATGGAAGCTTATAAAGATTGGTGTGATGACAAGATATGCTATCTCCTCTTGAGGACAGGTAAAGCCGAGTTAGATATGGATTCAGAAGCAGTAGCTGATATGCTATCAAAGAAGAAACAAGATGAGTAGACCTATGGATGAAGTGAGTAATGGATACTTGGGTTCTGCTCAATGGAGTTGGTTGAATCAAGTCTGGATGCTAGGTCAAGGGGTAGAACCACCCCAAGTCCAGAAAGTCTGGTGGAACAAGAAAAAAGATGAGGAGAGCCAACGAAGCAAATGGGAGGACTACAGGCACGTAGTACTACCCTACGATCACAGGCTAGTCATGGTGAATGAGATAGTATTCGATATAGACTTAAAGCCCCCACTCAATAATTTTAAGGATATTCGTGATGCTAACAGGAAGCTAGATGCTGGCATGATTAAGCATAATATCCCCCACTACCTGACTCAGACAGGAGGATCAGGATTCCATCAGCATGTCTTTTATCGTGGAGGATTTAATCGAGTTTATATGGGGAAGAAGATACTCAAGTTGTGTGGATTATTAGGTTATTATGGTGAGGGTAGACCTATTGATCCCCGTCCAGTAGATAGTAGACGGCATATGATAAGGATGATTGGTGGACGGAAGATGCTTAGTCCATCAACTTGGAATCATAAGACTTGGATACCAGTGATTCCCGATAGGATAAAGCACGTTAAGAGTAAGAAGGATGTTAAGTTCCCTGAAGTAGTAGAAGTATGGGATTATCGTTAAAGGAGGGATGGATATGAAAAATCCAGTAGATGATGGTTCATTCGAAGAGCTTGGAAGGATGTATGAAGAGATACATTATCTCATGAACGGGATTAAAAGTAGAGAGAAGAAGATTCATGAGTTGGAAGTCGAGATAAATAAAGAGACTAAACGATTAACAAAGCAAGGATATAAGATGAGGGAATTGAAGATTACAGTGTGTAGGGGGATGGAAAAATGATACCGCAGGAACAGCAAGTATGCAATCTTGAATTATCACTGAAGCTGAAGGAGTTAGGAGTAGAGCAAGAGAGCTATTGGTGTTGGAATTACCATGACGCAACATCAGAAGATGATATGGTGTATGGCTTCTATGGTGAGTGGGAATTAGAACAAGGGAAGTCTGGTGATAAATCATGTTCAGCATATACTGTCGCTGAGTTAGACGAGCGATTGCCAAAATATGTTCTCGCCAAATTCGAGAAACCGAATAGCGAGCTTTGGTATAGTATAAGAGCAAATGGAATATCCAATGAATTATGTGGAGCTTCTATCCTGATTGTTATGACTAAACTGCTGATATGGTTAATTGAAAACAAGAGGGTGAAACTATGAATGAAAATCTAGTTTGTTGTGATAATTGTCAGCACCTGGAAAAAGAAGAGTGGTTGATGAAACCACAATGTTGTCTCCAGGAAGGAGTGTTAGGTTATGTCCATGCTGAACCATCAGACGATGGGGAGGCTTATATTCTAGTAGATGATCCAGAAAATTATTTTTGTAAGGGGTTCATACGGAAAGATGATATTGTAGTGAATTGTAATGATGTTATCTCATCTATCAATAAGATGGTATCTCTTATTGGAAGTGATATTAAAGGTCAATATACCGTCATAAAAAAGACATTAAAGCATATAAAAAGTGATGAGATGGTTAGGTTAGAAATGAAATATGATATAAAGAAGGTGAAACTATGAAATTAGAGAACGTAGTCCTCTATACCATCCTTACCGGATATTTGGTTTGGTGTATTATTATCGTGATGCTATCAGGTACCATAATTATAAAGACAATCGAGTATACTACAATATTAAGAAGTGAACGATGTTCTATATGTGAACCATGCCCTGAGTGTGAGGATGATTCAATAATCGATATTGATATATCCCCAGATGATTATTGGATATGTAATACATCAGACAATTCCACGATAACAAACTTGAGTGAACCTGTCGATGGAGCTTGGATTTCTGGTAATATTAATTATACTCCAGTTACATCAGAAATTACATTCGGTTATGCTGGTAATCTATCAGATGTTTTTATTGTGGAAGGATTTAAAACTTCATATGTTGAAATTTATGCTAATGATTCTATAGAGATACATGCTTTCGGGGATGTTAATGCTATAGCAATTATTGAGCTTAGTGTTATTGGTGATGATTACCCCTCAACGAGGATGCTGTATTATTATAATGGTAGTCACTGGAGGACATGAAGGTGAGTGATGATATATGTAGTAATTGTGGTTTTAATGATTACTGTGCAAAACATAACACAGTAAGGATGATGAGGGCAAGACTATCAGGAGATTGCTTTAACGCTAAACAAACAAAGGTGAAACAAATGGACGAGAAACTATTAAAGAAGGAGTTGGCAGAAGCCATGTACGATATAGAAGTAGAGAAGAACGAGAAGACGGGATTTGTTATTTACGAGCTAATAACAAATACTGGAGGAGCAGTCAGAGATGACCAAGTAGCTGGTAACAACCCTGGAGCAGACATGAACTTCAATAGTAAGGACTATAACTTCATCCCCCATATAGTGGAGATGGGTTTAGGAGAGCTTCTATTGAAGAAGATTAAAGGGGAGTAAAATCCCCCAATTCATTTTTTCTTGACTTCTTTCTCTCTCATCACTGGTTTGGTCAAAACCCCAATACCAATATCAAGATCCTTAATCTTCCTGAGTAATCTATTCCTCTCCTCGATGAGCATCTTGAGGTTAGTCTTCAAATCCTTATCCTTCAATAATTCAAAATCTTTCATATCAATCACACTTCATCATGCTTCATAATCTAATGCATTCCAGTCAGTACCATCACACACATACACTTTATCATCACCTGAGTTATAGTACATACCACCCGTTGGTGTATCTGCTGGATCAGATGCTAGTGTTGGCATACTCAAATACCCTTGACTATCAAACAACCACACGTAATCATTAACACCTTCAGAACTCCTTACCCTAACATCACTATCACCAGATAATAACAAGTCATCATCACTTAATATTGTTATGTCACCAGCACCACCTGATCGTATGAGTAGACCATCTGATGCATCTATTGTTGTAGTTCCAGTACCATTATTGAATACTACGTATCCACTACCATTCTGTAAGTCTAATTCAAGACTAGCACTGCCGTTAGTGAATACATCATTGTAGTTTGCTGGAGTACCATCTTCCAGTAATCGTAGTGTCTCCTGTGTTTTTATATAGTCTGTAGCAACTATGACTAAGTCTCCAGCTACTGTTATGGTTCCGTCAGTATTATCATGTGATAGTTTTATGTAGTTCACATCCCCTGCACCATACACGTAGAAGTCAGCACCAGTAGGTACTACAACATCATTCCCACTACCAGACAACCATAAAGCAGTAGCTGAACTACAAGCTATAATACCTTTACTTCCATCATGATAGAACTCTATTGATTCGGCACGACTACCATCATAAATCCTAACACTATCACCATTATAAATTGATACTGGAGCAAGATCACCTGAATCATCCGTCCAAGATGATAAGTTACTAAGCTTTACTGGTGTTCCATTATTAGTGTTTGGATCGGTTAAGTACAAGTCATCATCCTCACGGTATAATCCTACACTAGTACCAGTATTCTCATCATCATCCTCATTACCGAAAGCAAGCTTCCAACCATACGTGAGTACTTCCTCACCACCATTAACCAGAGTCTTCCAGACTTTACCCTTCAAGTCCTCCATATTCTGAGTCAATTCACTAGTCCTCTTTAATCCCAAAAGTCTAGTTAAAACATCATCACTCTGGTTAAGATTCTCATATCCTTGAGACTTAATTGTGTTAGCTACCAGCTTAACATCCATCTCATAATTACCCCCCCTACTCCAATTAAGAGTATATGATATGAATCGTAATTGTTCACTGCCATCTAAGTCAGTACCAACATCAGTAACACTAACCCTATCACCAACATCACACGAAGCCATGAAAGCAGCAGCATTACTAGGCTGAACCTTCACCAACTGAGGAGAAGATATCTCATCATAGATATCCTGCAAGTGCTTGTCTAAGTAATCCCTATGAGCAAGGTCTTGACCAGTATACGATTTCTGGTATGTTATGAAATTAGAGTCTGCAGGGCCAGTACCAGAAGCTGAAGATACGACTCTAGTATCCTTGAAGTGAGCGTACACTATATCATCAGCTAGTGAAGTCTCTACCGTATTACTGCTACCTCTAGTCTGAGCATAGATATCATTAGTGCTGATTGTATCATTATAATAGAATCCTTCATCACCAATGAATAAGTACGTACCACCACCAACCACGAAACCAACACTACTATCAAGACTTACTACTATCTGATTATCCTTAGTGGTATCAGGTGTCGCAACATACCTACCATAATTAAGTATCTCTGATCCTTTAGGATGGAATCTCTCCTTTGATATTGCTGGAGATGGAGTACCATCCTGGAAGTTACCCCAACGATTAACCCCACGCTTCCATATCTTCAAGTATCCTCTAGCATTAGGAGCTATCACTGGTGGAGTAGTTATATCATTACCACCAGCTATCGCCTTGAACTCGCTTATGAGTATGTACTCATTACCGATCCTAATTATCGCATTACCAACATCTGTTCCTGGTTCGTTAGGATCTATGATACTGCATGTTGTGGGATCGTCTGACACGTAAATATAATCGTAGTTACCACCACCAGCATCACCAGTTATGAATGATAACATATCAATGTAGTCTGTGCCAGTTGATTCATCATGGCATCCTAGCATGATGGTATCTAGTGAGCTTGATAGGTTACTGTATACGTCAGTACTTATCTTCATAGTGGATCGTAGTTTACCCCAATACTCTACATGACCTGTAAGCTCTACTATGCCCGCTACCTCGTCCTCCTCTATCTCAACGTAAGTGCAGTTCTTTGATGGATTCCTAGTCTTGAAATCGAATTGTGATGATCCTCCAGTACCAAGTCTATCCGATATTACTAGTGTATCAGTATCGTTTGCTGTTGATGTTGTACTGTATTCTATCTGAAACTCATAACCCATGTAGTCAGCATAGTTCTTTACTGCCTGTAGTTTGTTCTTTGTTCCTGGTGGTATCTTAAATCTTGTAGGCTTGTCTGTAGTTCCGCTAGTGTCTATTGCTCCTATCTCATCAGTACCCCCCTCACCTAAGATAATGAATCCATTACTCTGAGAATCAAGAATCTCCTGAGCATCACCAGCATAATATGCTGAATTGAAGTCTCCACGATTATTATCACCAGCACCATCATAACCATCATATAAACCGTGAGTACCACCATGAGCAGAAGTCTTAGCACTGACTACAGCAGTCTTATCACTCTTCCACTTGACGTTTGTTACATAGAATTTATGCCATAGTTTATCGCTTGTAGTCTTTGCTGTTCCAGTATGAACAAAGACTTTACTCTTCTTAACAAGTCTAGTATCTGTTGCTTTATCAGAACCCTCAACAGTAAACTCTAATGTAGTAACTTCATTAACATTACGCCTACCCATATTGATTTGAGTTATCTTGTATCCATTACCCCTAGTGTAGTTGTTAGCATCAGCTACTCCACCAACGAATATAGTCAATCTGTTCGTTGCCATATTTAGAACTCCTGTGCTGGCTCAAGATCCAACTGAATCATCGACTTCCAGTATGTAGCATCCCTAGTAACCTTCTTATCTGGTATAGTGTAGTTCTTTATTATCACACCATTTGTCGAGCCTCCATCACCCTTCCAATGCTCATCCCACATCCTGACTCCTAGTATCCCACTATAATTTTGTAGTGCTTCGATATCCTCTATTAATTCAGCTATCGTATCGCTTCCTGGCTTGTTGCTTGAGTCACTAGCGTAAATCCATCCATCAACGTGACGAACACGTTTAGCATTCTGTAATGGCATTGCACTAGCTATCGCAACACCAAGATCACTAGTCTCATCAACATCCAATGGGATTACTGTTGATATGCTCCCACTCTGACCGCTAGCTTGCTTGAGCATAGGGTATACTCGTATCCTCCAATTATATGTTCCTGCACTATGAGAAGGATCATCTATCATGTATTTAACTGAGGCTACTGTAGAGCCACCCCACTTAGAATAGAGTTCCATGTGTGTGGTATCAGTGAATGTTTTTATGTGGTTTACCGTCCTATTGTGTGGTACTTGAGCATCACTAAGGAAGATAACGCAATCCTCCATCCCACTATTCCATGTTGTCCCTGAACCTAGTATTGTGGCATCACCATTCGTTACTGTGAGTGTTCCAGTCTCATAGTAAGGGTATCCTACATACACATCCACAAACGGAAAGTATCCATCATAAGCCATCTTATTTATCCTCCTGCTAATCCTCCAATCAATCCTTTCGCCATAGTGAATAACATATTATTCTGGCGGTTAGCTTCTGCTGTAGGTTGTAGTCCACCAATATTGTTTTGGACTATGTTTACATCTCGTGAACCACCCATGATATTTCCAGCAGCATTTGATGTTAATGCACCGAATCCATAACCACCAAGACCTAAGAAACCCATAGTACTACTTATTGATGCTAATGTATCTAGTACGTTCCTAAGTGATCCATCAAGGCTATTAACCCATGATACCCATACCGCAAACATGCTTATTATTGCAGCACTAATCAATAGTATGAATCCTAAAAGACTTATTATCCCACCAACTATCGAACCCATTGCAGCTAAACCAGTACCTCCAGCAATCAATGTACCAACTAAAGCTATTACTCCAACGATCATTGCAGCTATCGCACCAAGGAACAATAGAAACTGACTGCCTAAGAACAATATAGTACCGAATAATGCAGTACCAATAATCAATGCTCCAACAAAGTTCTTAACCCATTTAGGCAAGCCCATGAATATCTTAACACCCTTAATCAACATCTTTATCATTGGCATCAATACAGGAATCAGTATCGCAATCAAGACCCCCTTGAAGACATCGAATATTCCCGTCATCTGAAGTACTGAATTAACCCAACCACCGAATATCCTCTGTATTTGCATACCGAAGAACATAGTACCCAACAACTCCATATTGAATATTCTAGCAGCTTTAGTCGATTTCTTTATATCTTTTGGGACTTTCTTTATATCTTTGTTTAGTTGCCCGCTTATAGTACCATCAGCACCAATACCGCCTTTAACACCTTTAGTAGTACCTCTACCACCACTCACTCCACCACCTCTACCTCCATCTCCACCACTACCAAGATTTATATTAAATGTTTGTGGAATATTCACGCTAGTTGCTGCAACCATCACATACCACCCTTACCTTTCTTCATACTAGCCTGTATCTCCTCAGACTCGATCCGCAACTGACGATACAATCCCATTATCCTAGGTATAGGTAACGTAGTGAAATCAAGACCGTACTTTGATAATAACGTATGATCTAGGATCTCTAACCTACTTCCCTCAACACCATCAACCAAATCATTAGGGTTTACTTGATGTTCGATTCCTATTCTTCTTAGCTCTTCTAGCATTCTTAGTCACCATCCTACTAGATGATTGCATATCAGCTACCTCTAATTTAAGATGTTCCTTATCAGTCATCTTATCGAAACCATGAACAAGCTTAAAATGATTTAAAGTCTGTTCAAGACCATCTGGAGTATTCAGTATCCTACAAGCAGCATCATCACAATCATCCTCACTACCATCTAAGTCAGTGAGAAGCCACTCGATAAGAATATCCCTAAACTCCATCACCTGCTTAACATCAAGAAACTCATTAGCTTTCTCCAAGTTTCCATTAGCTTGTTTTAACGCACTATTATAGGATTCCATCAAAGGCATTATCCTACCCAACATGTCACCCTTAAAAGGTGCAAGCTTAAAGTTCATCGTATTATCCCCTAATACTATAGGACAATCCACCTTCATACCCAAATACGCTCTATCAACATCTTTACAATCAACCATCATTCACCATCTCCTTAAAACTTTCACCCATAGCATTCGAACCCAAGTCTATCTTCTCTTCTTGTGGTTCTGCTACTGGTTTTTTTTCTTCTTCTTTTAAACCGTTTATCTCTTCACTATTCTTCTCTACCTCGATCCTTAGTGACATAATCATATCCAACCATTCAGGCTCTATTAACGCTTCCCTGACTAACCTATCAAACGCCATACCCCAATCACTACCACACTCCTCTTGAGCGAACTTCTCGAATGCCTCCCATGTTTTATCAGGTATCTTAGGCAGAGGCTTCCTGACGTACTTCCTGTCATCAAGAAGCTTGTCTACCTCATGTAAAGCTACCCCCTTACCATGTTCTTGTTGCGACTCTTTCTCCATAGGTTGCCACGTTATAGTCTGTCAATGCTGGTAGAGCATTGTCTACCGCACTCTCAAAATGATAGTTAGGGAATCCAAACTTGTTCCTTGGGACAAACTCAAAGTCTGCACTCATCTCAAGTACTTTAGGATCTCCAGTCCACTCAAATGATGGTGGCCCTACAAGATAACCATTTGCATAAGTCCTCCTCAAAGAGTATGTATTCGCTGCAGTGTCTCCCATAGCATCTGTTGCTGTCGTATCATTCGTCCATAACCAGATAAGACGTATAAGACTATCAGATGGTTCTGGACTATTTGAGTCAACAGCTAATGGATCTGTCTCATCAGTACCCTGATAGAATAGGTTATCAAGACCAAGTAGATACCTGATAGCGTTAACAATCTCACCACCTTGATTACCTATGCTAGTAGCATATCCACTAACAGATATAGTAGTCTTGGCTTCACTCTCTAATACAGGAATACTACCATCATTCAATAGAGTATTAGAATTGAGTGTAGTACCTCCTGAAGTAAAACTAACATCCTTAAGCATCGCCCTCAATGACAACACTACTGGAGATCCTGTTGATGCAGATATCTTACTCAAATCAACAAAACATTTCCGTGTGAACGCTTGCGGTTCAGTTGACATTCTTCTTCACCTCCTCTATTTTAAATATCTTATCATCATCTATCTCTGGTCGTTTATCCAATGTGATAGATTCCTTCGGATTCAGGTAGGCTAATGAACCACCATTCCTGACAATCTTCTGTCTATCACTTATGTTAGTAACTTTGTATTTCATATTATGCACCTATCGCTCTTCTTATTGATTTCCATGTTTCGATCTCTACTTCTTTCGCTATGTTATACGGATGCTTATCATTACCATAATCCATGTAATGAGTAGGCTCAACCCACATTATCCTTGGATACTTCTTTGGTGCTATACCACTAAGAACCTTATCCCTATACCATCTACGAACCTTACGCCCACGCTTTAATCCAACAAAGTGAGGTTCCATGTGATCCAATGCCTCACCATACTTAGGCATGATTACAGTCCACATACCCCTACCAAGTCTCTTAGGATACATGTTCTTCCATAACCGTCCAGTCCAGATATGCTTACCCATAACAAGACTCCAACGATAATTAGATATCAATGTTTTAGTGGCTCTACCCATTGCAGAATCAACATTCATCCTACCCAACTCTGTCCTGAGCTTCACGATCAATGCCTGAGCTTGTACCATGTTTGCCATCATTAAGGATAATACTTAGTGAAAACCTCGAATACTACATCACGAGTGAAACCATACAAGAGTCTACCATCACCATAGATATCAAAATTATCTACAGGCTCAAGCATCTCCAAATCAACCATATTATTACTTATGAAAGTATCCTCATTCTCGATTAAAGTCTTTACTATCGCATCATCAAGATCCCTCAAGACACTCTCCTGCTTGCATCTATACGTCAATGGCATAACAGTCAGGTTAGCCCACTTGACTTGACTTATCTTAGTAGGCTTCACTCTAGGGGGGGAAATAATGATGTAAGGAATACCATACTTTTTAGCTATCTTCTGAGGATCACCATCATAAATATTCTTGGTTATGTCAGTAACATAAGTACTACCAGACAATACAGTATACATTACTCCCTGTGAATTGTCCCCTACCGTACCGTGTTCAGGTGCTGTCATCTTTTCTTAGCCTCCTAACGAGACAGACAGCAGGGAGAATCCTTACTGCCTCATGTATGTTTTACCCTTAACGAAGTAATCGTTATCCTCATCATACCTGTAATCATACTCTTTGACTACGTGAGTTGGGTTAGTCTTTGAAGTGTATTGTGAAGGGATGTTCACGCCCCCATTTGGATCTTTCATTTATATCATTAAATACTTATTAGCTTTAAGTTTATTAATGTCACCGGTTATCTGATTCTTCATATCCTCGTCTTGCATCATGATATTCTTTACCATATCCAAGCAAAGCTGTTTAACTTCCTCTGTAGGAGTACCACTACCAAACATGTAGGACACTTTAACGCCTTTTATTACATTCTCCGGATAACTACCTACTTCACTAGTACTTGTTAATTGTACGCTACCCTCCTCATTCCACTTTAAAGTGGATGTGGTGACAGAAGTATAAGTCCCATCACCAACCTCATCCACCGAGAATGCTGTAATACTTTGTACATCCACATTCTCAAGTTGCACTTCCTTACTGTCTCCTGGTGTTATGTACTCATCCGTAACAGTAGTCTCCTTCTGCCACGTTCTACCAGTTCTAGTGTCTATATCTTGGGTAGCCTTAACTATCATCTGAGTGACTTCAGTATCACTATATTCAGAATCTTGTGTCTTCAGTTGGTCACGAACCTCCTCTATAGTAACGTAAGCAATCAATGGATCAGTATCTATTACTACCTTAATCTGACCAGTCTCACTACCATTATTCCATAATATTACTCTAGTGTACTTGTCGAGGAATAGTGAAACATATGTGACAACAGACTCATCATTACATGTTTGAGCAGTCATGTAATTGATCCAAGGTGCGATACCAGTATACGAGTACTGGACTTGATATCTAGTATCTATGTTAGCTTCTACTTGTACCTTATACATCCTCTGATCGTCAGAAGGAGTTATTGCACTAGAAGATACTGGATTACTCTCAGTATTCGCACTTGTTATAGTCGTAAATCCTGTTGCTGTTGTTGGTATCGCATATATTATCGCCATTCTTAATCACCATCCTCACTTACTCTACTACTATAATACCATTGGAATAATCCAGTAACATTAGTACTCACGTCAGGCATATTCCATTTTGTTATCGACCAATCAATAGTCTCATTTAATACTGTACTAGTAGCTCCTAAAGTATCATTAAACTGTACTTGGAACTCAGTATTGCATAATGCTTCAGTATAATCCACAGTATAATTAAAGTAGTTTATCCTGTATGAGCTATTCCCTAGATACAGGTTTCTACCATCTACAATACCATAAGGACATAAATCCCAAGTATCACGTTCTGTAGTTGGGAATGTTGAATTAAGGAATAATGAATAACAACTAATATTACATAATCCAGTACGATTACTTATTGATAATGATATGTGTGTTGAACTTTGTGGTGTTATATCAAATGAGTATGAGTCAAGACAACCTCCAGAACACGAAGTTCCACTAATCTTTATCAAAGTAAAATCCGCATCAGTAATATTGAATAATACACAACCACTAGCTCCAGAATCTACTCCACTATACAATACTGTAGATCCTTGTAGAACCCTAAAAACATTATTCGATTCAAGTCCACATACACTCATGTTTACGTTTGCAGTTAAACTAACATTCACATATGACTCATTCCAAGCGACCAATGAACAATTACCATCATTATATATAGTTAGGTTTACGTCTTTATGTCCTGATGTCTGACTCTTCGTTGAGAAGCTAGTTGATGTCATATTGATGTATCCTACATCAGTTTGATTGGTATAGAAATTATACCAACTAGTTGATCCTAAAGGATGCCAGTAAGCACTAGTAGACCATATAGTACTTGATGAAGCACATATACTAATCAATATCAACGCTACCAGGATGTATATTATAGTCTTCATCATGTTACCTTTACATTATTTAATCTGACGTTATTAAAGATGTTCTTATTAGTTGCTAGTGTTGTGGTAGTTGTCGTTACTGTTGTTACAGTAGTGCTAGTAGTCGCACCACTAGTTAGAATATCGATCTCATATGTTCGTTGTCCGGCTGCAGAATATGGACAACTACTACATCCACCAGTAGTAAGACCATAACCACTCATGTTGAAACAATTGTAATTTACAGCATCGAATGTCGCATTACTCCATAACTTATCCCCATTATTAAGAGTTAATCCATCTGCAACAAGAGTCCAAGAGCCAGCTTCAGTATCTGAACCATATATTGTAAGACAACAAAGATTAAATAAATTATGACCATACCACTTAACAGCCTCAGAACTCCTACTATCATTCAAGCAGACAACATAATAATGTGGCCCTGAAATATCCTGATAGAACATAGTATTAATATCATCATCTATCGCTTGGCCTTTAACGTGCGAAGGATCATCATCCGATACTAGTGTTATATTATATGGGGTCTGCCATTCAGCTACAGCACTTACATATCCTAACATAACAATTAATATAAGAATGATAATTAGTTTTTTCATCCTATAACCAACCCCTTCCCTATAGTTAATCCTTCACCTAACCTGAATCCAAAAGCAGGCAAACCCATACGCAATACTAGAGCATACCCATCATACCGTAATGAAGTTCCTATCTTCTCTTTTCTACTATATCCGCAAACAATATGTGAATTGTTTATTGGAGCACACTTCGGGTAATGAAGCCTGCTTCTCTCACCTGCCTCATCATATCCTTGCCACTTACCAATGATACGACCCTCATAACTTGATTTCGTAGTGATGTTGAAACGGGCTATTGTTAGATTATCCCTATTCTCCTGCCTATACCATATTCCATCACCCTCACTCCATGCGGGAAAATTATAGTTATCATATACTATGTAAACATCATCATCAGGCATCCTGAACAAGTGCATGTTCACAGCTGGAGAAGATAAGTTAGAATCTATGAATGCACCAATACTCCCGTATTGACTTGTATTATGGAAAATATTAAAGTACTGTAAATTTGTCCTTCCTATGAATACGGTACTATTATCTGGCATGAACTCTACGGTGATTTCTGCTTGCAGAGCATTCGCTGAACAGTTATCCGTATCTTGCTTGACAAATGTATCTGCTCGTCCACTATCACCCCACCAGGTCCACGATTCATCACTCGGATTGAATATCGTTCCAGTATAATTAAAGTACAGGCACTTAGATTCATCATTCATTGAACGATACGTGAAAATACAATACAGCTTTCCATCCCGACCTTCACTACAATCTTGAACGCCATAGCTTATGTCTGCTGGCATATCATTCGCAAATAATGCAATCTCTTGTAAGCCAGAGTATGTGAGATTCAATACATGAGGATACACATTATTATCGCTGATGCGATGAATACTAGTGTAATTTCCTGATGCTGTGTTATTGATTCCAAAGTTTATGCATTTCCCTCCAGATAAACAATAAAAGAACCTCAGGTCAATAGTATCATCTCCCACAGTAAGATTCTGGATAGGCTCTAAAGCCATAGTACTGTAATTGAATATCCTATACTTCATTTGAGATGTAATATCACTATCAGAAACAAGCGAAGCATTCCTGAATACACACAATGCATGAGCGTTACTTTCGTTTAAAGGAGCCATACGATAACACTTACTCCAACCACCCATTCCAGGGTCTAGGTGACTGTAGAAGGTGGCATCTGTTTTATCAGCAACACTATACTTAGCGATTATATTAGTGTAGCCTGCTGCTATACCTCCCATCCCTATTATCATTAAGATAAGTATTATTCCCTTCATCATAACACTTATTTCTTTAGTCGCTTGAATCCTGCATTGTTAATATCTTCTTGGCTAATCACGTTTTTATTCTTCAATAAGTCCAATAACTTCTCATTATCCTCCTTCATCTCAAGGTTCTCGTCATCTATTTCTCTAGTAGCCATATCCATGAAAGTCTGGAATCCGCTAATGTCTCGCATTGGGTCGCTGTAAGTCTTGTTCCTGTATTCATATATGTCTTTAGTCTGATGTTCCCCATACTCGTCAATGTACTCTTCTACCCTTATTCTATGGGGGATTATAGCACTATGTCCTTCACATCCTGCTTTATTTGAACTCAAGTTACCATCACCACACTGGTAGAACATGACTGGATACATTAAATCTACTACATCATCTGTTTCTGTCTTACCAGTAGCTTTAACTTGACGATATATGTCCTTAGCAGTCTTACCTGGATGACGTTTAAGCATGTCTGATACCTTGTCTTCGCTTGTAGCATTCACATCCACGAAGATGTAGGAATATACTGCTTGCCAAGCATAACTAGCACTTCCCAATAACGCGTCATTCGTTACAGCGGGAATTATCATTTCGTGACCATTATACCACGAATCCAAGGTTATCGGGTACTTACCCCTCAAACGAATTCCGTGTAATGGATTATCTCCCTTCCCTTCTTGGTCAAAATAGGTGAATTCAGCATACTCGTTAGTGTCAGTATTAACTAATGCATCACGCCCATACGTCCTGTAATATGAACCATTACGAGCTGCATACCATCCGAATATCATCATTGGGTCGTCTTCCGCAATGTCATCATTGTATAAATTGAGTCTTACACCATCCACACCACTACCATCACCATCACTATGAACATTAAGATAATGCCGACTACCATTAGTAGAGATATTCAATACAAGAGCACTTCCTAACTGGTCAAGACTTGGTATCATATACAATCGTGAGTCTTGACTACCATGAGTATCAGTGACCTGCTTTATCTGTAACATATCACCTTCACCTAAGAGTAGGTTAGCATCAATATTGTAGTCATCTACTTGAGGGAATATCCCTGTCTGATTAGCTAGAGTATCACTTCCTGTTGTTCCTGCATTGAATGAATCAGCAAATACATCATCAGTTACATAAACATCACCACTAACATTCATATCTATATCAACAGTCAGATTCTCAGTCACATGAGTATTCGCAAATGTAACTGCACTAGCTTGAGTCAATGTTTGATCTATGTATGCATCAGCTATCTCATCAGCACCAACAACACCACTAGCTATTGCTGTTGCAGTACCACCATCAGTATCAAATGTTGCTGTAACATCTCCAGTAAGAGTATCACCACTTAACAATACAGTACCTGCAGCATCCCTAAATGCTATTATCCTATCTGCTGTAAGATCACTTGGATTTAGTTCAAGATAATGTGTATCACCATCATATAGTCTTGTATATGTTCCACCATCAGCACTACCATCATAACAAGCACCATCAGCACAATCACCAACACTTAATACATCACCACCACCTGCAGGAGTTCCACATAATAGGGTATCACCTACAGCATACACGAAATCTCCTTCGCTACAATTCACAGGATATGAAGTCAATCCAGTCCATGTTACTGAACTACTACCATCTATCGTTAACGTATCAGCTACTTCACCATCAACCCAATCGAAAGCAAGAGTTCCAGCATTGGTTAAGTTAGCCTTATCGATCACTGGATAAACTTCAGTAACTCCAGGGCCAGTGTTTATACTAGAGCCTGTTATCGCTCCTGTTGCTTTCATTTCGACAGTATTTACTTCAGTAACATTGATTCCATTGAATGTAGCATTGAATAATCCTCCTTGCCATGCGGCAGTCAATGCTGTCTGACCATCTTTAGTGAGGAATACTGATGTGTCTATTCCAGCACCACCTGCTCCCCCACCTTTACGAACATCTATCACTCCACACGATACTAGATCAGTGGTTGATGCTTGACAACATACGTAATGAGTTATAACAATACCATCATCATACCATGAAGGATATGTGTTTGTTATAGGACTAGCTTCTATGTTCTCACATCCTGACAATGTAGTGAAATACTCAGTCTCTTGTGCTGCAAATTGATGACCTTCAGTATTATCTGATGTGCCATCATCGAATCCTGTTACCCCTACGGGAATTCTCCGGTATCTGTTCGTGTTGTCGCAGGCTACAAGATCTGTTCCATTATCACAATGAGTAACATTGAATCTTGTTATGTCTGAATCAACCCAATCACCACTAGTATGATACACAAACTCGAATCCATCATCACTTATATTCTGTACTGTGGTAGCTACAACTGTCTCTATATACTGATAATGTCCAGTAGCATAACTAACCTCAAGTGTTCCAGATTTTAGAGTCAAATCTAATCCATCTGCAACCTTAACATTGTTATAGAAGAAGTCGTTTCTAGCACTTTGATAAGCTCTATTGAATCCTAATGTAGCTCCCTTAGACGTATCTACATGAGCATTATGTGCTACTGTAGTCATGAACCATTGCACATTTCCTCTTGATATATCAGCATCCCTGAAATTTGTCGATGTTGCAGATTGGACTGAACATGTATGATCTACATAATATACTGTATGCTGATTGTTTGTTACTGTGATGTTTGCTGCTGGCATATCACAAGTTAGAACATCGCATGATTCATTAACTATCGTGTAACTGATCGCTGGATACCAAACATACAACGAATCTGGATCGTTTACTACTAATACATCTCCTCTTGTTGTTACATCATTGCCTGAGACATTAACTATAGTACTAGAATATCCACATTCACGATATTCTAAGTCTGATACATCTGATTCTACAGCATCCAACCTGATTATGTTTGCTGATGTATTATCATTTAATATCACAATGTAATCAATATTACGAGTGACATTATCATTTAAAGTATCTACTTCTCCCTCAACCGAATCTAAGCGTATAATATTAGCTGATGTATTCGTATCCAATATCACTATACTAGCTTCGTTATCTGTTATCCTACCATCCTGATTACTCTGGTTTGACAATGAAGGGTATAAGGTATCTAAGGTTGTCTTATTCAATCCTACTGTCGAATTATCCTGACATCTCCAAGCATCATTAGCTCCCTTCAGGATTATATCCCCAACAGCACATGTATTACCATCTGGTTTAATCTCTTCAAAGAAGCTGAACTCACTTGATGCTGATAACGCATCCTCAAACGTGAAGTAATAAGCATTATTAGTAGCTTTTATAGTGTAATTATTTTTTGCAGTAAAGTCTGTATCATCTATCGCTAGTGATCCTATACCAACATATACTGTACCAGTAACATTGAAATCACCACTACCTATTGAGGCATTGGTTTCACCATATGCTCCACCTGTAGAAGTATCCTTTATGATGAATTCATCACTGAAAGAGTCATCCGAGAAATCTGCATCATTAGTAAGTTCTGAAGTTCCTATATCTGATGGAACATCTTTATCATCCCAATAATTTGAACGATTAACATTCAATACTGATTGAGTTATCGTCTTGTACTTCATTGATGTAGCATTGAATCCATACAAGAATGTATTATCAGCATTAGTCTCTGTTGGAAAAGTCACTAAATGCGAAAACAACATACTACCATTGAATCTAGCAGCGAACATCCATAAATCAGTAGTTACATTATCAGCAAGATATAGTGAACGATCAGTATATGAGTATTGAGCAGAAGCTAAATGAAGAAGAAAAATCAACAATATGATTAAAACCGCAAACAAACTCTTCTTCATTTTGTATTACCTCCTAGCTCCTAGACCAAGCAACTGTAACTTTACCAGCCTTACTGTCTCCACCATCTGCTATAACTATCTTAACACGTTCAGGAACGAAGAACCTAGCATATGCTGCTCTTGCAGATCCTGATGTATCATCAACTGCTCTAGTCGGATAATCAAGACTATCAGTAGTTATGTCTGTTAATGATAGAATACTCTCTCCAGTAGTATCACAAGTTAATGCAACATCAGCAGCACCAGAAGTCCAATCATCAATCTCAACATGTACCTTCTCTATCAATCCACCACCAGTCACTGTAGCATATCCTGTCACATCACCAGATGCATCAGTAGTAAGTGTTACAGTACTATAACTATCATGTAGTTTTTCTGCTGCCGTCATCTAAACACCTCATTTATTTTTATCTATTGCAGCCTTCCTCTTGGCTTCCTCAATAGCTTTACGCTTCTCATCTGATTTGAGTTCGTCTTCTACTTCCTTCTTAGCTTCACTACGTAGTTCACTGAAAGTCTTTACTCCTTTAGGAGCATCAACCTTAACACCCTCAACCACAGCAAGATACTCATCTCCCTTCTTATGATACATGAAACGAGCTTCCTCATCACGAATCTCCTGATCCTTAACAAACTTCTTTATTATCGGATTCCCCGATTCTGTCGTACCGTTCTGCTGTTCAAACTCCTTCTTTACCTTCATTATCAATCCTGTCATCTTTCTTCACCTATTAAAAAAAATAAAAAATGGTGGATTATTCCACCAATAATATCATCTCACACACACCGCTTCCGGCATATTGTGCTAACGTCAATGTAGTCGTTGACCATGTTGGGGTTGTAGAACTTGTCGCTGCATCAACAACATTCATCAAAACACCAACTACACCAGTTATTCCTGGCATATAAGTAGCTAAAGCTATTGTGTCATCAGTTGCTGTTGCAGTAGCATTTATGTACACTAACCTCATATTCTGTCCTGCAGTTCCTGATATAGGATACATTACAGAGACATTAACGCCAGATAGTTCCTGTACCAAAGTTGGTACGATTGCACTTGCCATTATTCATCACCTTTTTTTTCTTTTAGCTTTCCCTTAAAAAGATCAAGATTAATCTCTTCAAGTTCCCATTGAGCAAATTGCTCATCGGTTAATCCATGATCATCTTTTTTGACTTCTTTTTTTGTAGTCATCTTAATTCACCTATGCTGTTGGGATTCCTATGGTTAGATATGCTGCTGAAACTGTACTACTTCCAGTATCAGAGCAATAATTGAACCACCAGTCATCTGTTGCACATCCAACACAATTTGTTTCGTATGCAGATGCAGTATTAAGGAAATGTCCTCTAACTACATTGTAAGAACCTTGTGACGATACATGAGCTGTGTCAATAATTATTGTCAAGGTATCTCCTGCAAACTCATTGTCTTGAACTAAACAACTTCTCCCACTAAACATAAACCCATTGGTACACTTATCATCTACGAAATTATTTCTAATTATCATACGATAAGTGACTTTAGCAGGTGTTTCTGTTTGTAGAACTGCTGTTGCAACTGAGGTAAATACATTATTTTCAATAATTACATCACTTGCACCTTGGGTGTATATTCCAGCTAATGCTGTTTCAGTTGTACTTCTGAAAATACAATTTCTAATTATAGCACCATTTGCAACGTTAGAACCATCTGCAGTCTGTGCTAAGTAGATTGCTGCTCCGCTTGTTGCACCATTAGGTCTAAACCTAATATTTTCCACAACACAGTCTATTGCATTTATAGTTAGAATCACATCTTCTGCCGTTCCAACAGTCCATTTGACACCTTCTGGCCCATTACCCATTCCGATGATTCTTAAACCAACTTGTGCTGCTGCAATTGTTACGCTTTCTGAATAATCATTTACAGGGTTTGAATCATCATCTATATTCGCTGTTCCTTTAATCAGAATTGTGTCATGCGTTCCACCTGCTGCAAGTGATGCTGCAACTGCTTCTGCAATTGTTATGAATGCAGTAGTCCATGTATCACCAACTCCTGATGAACTCAATGATGAATCAACATAATAAGACGTTCCACCGTTCATTACTCCATTAATTCCCTGTGAAAATGTTACGTGTTGATCCCATTCATATGGGCCATTAGTATAAGGTGGTGCTGCACCTCCTCCTCCAGCCACTCTTCTTAAACCTGCTGTCATCCTTAATCACCTCTATGTTAAGTTGATCTTCTTGAAGCTTCTGTTTGCTTGCTTACAAACCACTTCAAGGTAAGTCCTTGCGAATCCTGCTTCAGCATCCTTCTGACTTGGTAAAGCCTTTACGGTTGGTGCTAATAGGACTCTCCTCTTGAATGTTGATATATCCAAGCAGTACAAGTAGTCATCATCGCATTCCTTGTCTGCTATGATTCCAACACCATCGAATGATGGAACAGAACCGAATCCTGCAACATTAGCTACTGGAGGTAATCTTTGGAGATCCTGTATCAGTCCTTTATACTTGTCTCTCTGCTTGAAGCTTGTAACGAATACAAGATTACCTACTTTCGCTCCGGTCTGTTCACATGTCCTCTTCATTGTCCTCATCAAGTCAAGAGACAATGCTTCAGCATCTTCATCATAACCACCAGAAACCCAGTTGCTACCATCTCTGGTAACTCCGTAGAGTGTTCCGTAGTTAGTTCCGTCATCAACAAGTCTTTTAAGACCAGCTAATGCTCCACCTGCAGCAGCTTCAGTTCCTGTGCTATGAACATCAGCATTCATGTTGTTTGTCATGTCCTCAGTTGATGTTCTGAGTTCGTAGTTGTATATGTCTGCTAGTTCTCCACCAGTTGCTTTTGCTGATTCTATCTCAAGTCCTGTCACCTCTACTGGTGCTTTGTATAGCTTCCAGTAGAATCTAACATCTATCTTTGCTGTTTGTCCTGTTATGATCGGATCGTTCTCAGCGTAATACGTTGCTTGACTATTTCTACCTGTCCTAGTCTTAAAGTGTGGAACACCACTACCAGACTCCTCACCGAATAATCGAAGAGTAACCCAATCATTATATACTGAATCTTGAACGATCTTATCGTAGACATTCACCAATTCTGCTCCAGAATTTGCTGCTGTCGTTAGTGCTTTTGGTTCATACATCTTTCTCACCTCTATTGTCCTCTACTAGCAAAAAACGATGGAACATCACCACCATCCTTCTCGAAACTCCTCAATGCCTTTAATCCTATGTTCCAACGAGCTTCATTGGATTCAGCAGACTTTAGTTCATCATGGATTTCCTTGTTCTTGGCTTTTAACTCATCAAACTTCTTTTGCTCTTCCTCAACCAAGTTCTTCCTCTCAGCCTTTAATGAATTGAGTTCACCTTCAATAAACTTAGTCTTCTCGTCAAGGACTTGATCGTCCTTCTTATCATTAATAGCTTTGATTTCATCCTGCAATGGTGATACAGCAGCCTTAACCGCATCCTCTATCATTGCTTTTACTTCTTCTGGTTTTACTGCTGGTGCAGCATCTCCACCTTCTTTTGGTGTATCCACTGTTCCTGCATCTCCTTTAGCATCAGCTTCAGCTTTTGCATCTGCTTCAGCCTTCAATTTTGCTTCTTCATCCGTCATTTTTACATCCTCACCTAAATTATTTTTCAATGTATCATAAGAATCATCATCACTCATGACTGCTTTCATGTCAACAGCTATTATTCCACATAATCCATTAGCAGGTTTACCAGTCCATGTTTTACCCCCAAGTACACCATCCCTAACGAATCGTTGTAGCTTCCCACCTAATTGCTTAAAGTAGTAATCTGTTGCCTTAAACTCTATAGAAGCGAATCTAAGTATATTAGATTTTACCATGCCTACAAAGTCATTTGCTCTCTGTGAATATTTGTTGATCTTGTCTGTTGCTTTTATACCAATCTCACCACCTGGCATCTTGACTACTTCTGCTTTGACAGTTGTTGTTATCGGGATTATATCTTTATCCACTAGTATATGCTCGTGTCCAATGCCAGTACCAGCCCAAGTATCTTGATTCATTATCTCAGACATATCTCTAACTTTTGATGGATCATTCATAACACCTATCGCTCCCTCCAACTGCCTACTCAAACTCTTTATTGCTGTTGGCTCTAGGTTATCACCCTCCCATACTTCTCCATCACCTGTTACACCCCAAGCATCATCCTTACCAGTTGCTGCAACATAATAATCAATAAACTCTTCTCCATCAGTTTCATATGCCTTAATTTCAAAACATTGTATTGACTTCATGCCAACACCTTTCCTCTTCTTCCAAGAATCCCATTTACCAGCATTATCCAATCGTTCAGCTTCTACCACACTAATACCAAACCTACGGAAGAATGTACGTGCGGCCATCTCCTTAACTTTAGAATCTGACCAGTCTGAGTGAGCTTTAGTAAGAGAATCTTTTATTGAATTATACTCAGAAGGCATCCTATTATTTCTTAACACAACACTATTAATAAATGATTATATTATATAGACTTTTCATTTGTGAATGATTTAGCACATGAATCACACCTGTATACTCTTATTATACCACTTTTATGGCGAGTACAACCAAGTAATTCATGCTTCTTGGTTGAAGTAAAGCAAAAAGGACATTCATTATTCTTTGTCATCTTATCACCCTAAAATAGTTTAGCAATCTTTCCAAGAATAGTTACAACAAGACCACCAACAAATAATGAGATAATACCTAATGCACCATTAACCTTATCCTTCCAAGACTTCAAATCCTCTATATCTTTATCTATGTCTTCTAGTGCTGATTGATGTTCTTTATTACAGTTACTCAATGCTTCATTAAGCATGTTTATATGTTGTTCAACGAATGATTTAGTATCCTGAATGTCCCTTCTAATGTATGGAAGCTCTCCCGCCATCTGCATTAGTATGTCTCTGTCACTCATCCCTGTTAAATCCCTAATCCCATCTGGCATATAAGTCACTTATTAATAATCTTATTTACCATAGGAACGATCCTTCTCTTGAATATCTTTAAGACACGCTCGATCACTATTCCTAAGAATGCATAGAATGGTGATGCTATAATAATATCTGCTGATATCCCCTGGTATGTTCCCACAAATGCAACAACTCCAGCTAGTATTGATGTTTTTCCAGCTTTAATGTAACTCCACTTGTCTTCATTAGTCTTGCTGTAATACACTGATATGGCGTAAAAAGCAGCCATAAAAAAAGCTAATACTGCTGGTTCAAATAGATTCCACTCAATCATCATCGTCTTCTTCACCCATATTTTTATTTTGTTTTTTACGTTTAGCATCAGCCATCTCTTGCTGACCTATATCCATGTTTGTCTCATCGTTCTTGGCAAGATTCTGTCTCTGCTCACCCATAAACAAATCCTTAACCTCGAAGTCACCAACATACTCTGGATCGATACTCAATAACTTCTCAGTAATGTATTCTTTCGTAACCCAACCATTAGCATACATTTTTAATGCAGTATCAACCTTCTGCATTAATACTTGACTCTCTCTTACCTCATCCTGAAGATATGATTTCTTAGGTACAAGCTCAACACCAAACTTCGGGATGAATAACTCCCAATTCAATGGAGCATAAAACCAATCCTGAAGCGTAGCTATCTTCTTGTAGTATCCTTCAGTAGCAAGTCCAGAATCATAACCAGAACCCTTATCACCAACCATACCCATCTTAGAAGGTGGTACTCCCCACACCATCAAGACTATCTTACCGAAAGTATCGATGAGATCCTTGAACATCATATCCTTCATGTTAGGTGTGAGTGTCTTAACATCAACCTTACCAGTGAGAAGCAGTGACCTACCCTTATTCATCAAGTTCTTGAATCTCCTAAGTTGATGGGATAAATTCTTAACATTAGGTGATTTAGGTGATTCATCCTCCATGATATACATGAACTCTGGTATACCACCCTTCTCAAGACCATAACCAAGAATGTCTTTAGCATTAGCTATTATCTGTAGTTCAGATATGATAGACTTCATTGGTGTAAAACCATACACCTTACCATTCATGTGGATGTACTTATTATGGATTACCTCATCTGGACTGAATTTCTCTTTCTTAGTTCCTACAGTCTGAATATACTCAATAACTCTCTGATGCTTATCATGAGATATCTTTACTGTCTCTGATGCGAGTGGAACAAGATCCATAGTTCCAAAACTATAATCAAGAGCAAAATCTCTATAAATAAGATTTGCTGCACGTTTCTTGTTATTGAAACCAAGAGTATCAACTATCTCACCTATCTTCTCGTTTATCTTCGCATCAGATACATTAGCGATATACAAGTAGTCATCACCAGTTATCAAAGCATCCCACAGCAAAGGTTGCTGTATTGCTGTAGAGAACCTGTTTTTACTCAACCACTCTCTAGCTTGCTTCACTCTATTCCTTCCAGAAGAATCCTTATTGTATGGTCTTATGTAGAATCCATCAGCTATGACATCAGAAATGATAGTATGTACTGGTATCAATACTTCAGGAGACTTGGTTGCATACTCCCATAGGACATTGTAATCAAGTGGAGAATTAGATGTTTGTTCCTGACCATAAATTGAATCTACATTATAAGGCTCATTAACCAATGGCTTCGCCTTTACTTCATCCAATCCGAACCAGTTTGTAATTTTATCTAATCTACCCATCATACTCCTCCTACGGGTAGACAATAAAAAAGTGCATTATATTCTAGTTTCCCAGGCTTTAAAAACAAATCTATCATATCACACCATCATAAAATCCAGAAACAGGATCATTATCCTTTGGTGGTTTCATGTAATCACATTCAGGATTACTGCAGAATATGAAGTTAAACTCCCTTAGAAGATAGAATATCTTGCATTTAGGACACATATCACCAACATCAAACTCAAGCCGTCCTTTATCCTCTCCTTTATTGAAACGCTTTACTATTCGATCAAAGAGACTCATATTATCACCGCCCCTACTTTCCCTCTATTCGGATCTGTTGCTGCATCATGAGCTAGGCAAAGACTCATTACTGTATCATCGTGTCCTGATGTTGCTCCATACTCTTCCTTACCATCACGCTCTATTATCGCAAAATTCATTAATTCATTGAATAGGATTTCTACGTCTTGCCCATAGTTTTTAGGGAATCTTATATGTCCATTACTCATAGAAGTCTGTAGTCTTGATACTATCCTATCCTTCTCGTCCTTGACTCCTTTACCTCTACCAGTCTTGAATCCCCTAACAACACTACCTAAGTATCTATCCTCCTTTAGTCTTGCTACCATATCGATACTTAATCCCTTTTCTTCGACTACTATCTCAATGAAATTGAATTTCTTGTGAAGCCTGAATATGTGTTCATCATACTCTTTAGGAGTCATACCCTTCTTCCTATACTGGTATACTAAACATACTTGGTTCTTATTAACACCCAGTATACTAAAGCTACCGAAGTCTGCTGTCTTAGAATTACTGAATGCTACATCAACACCCATATAATACTGCCATCCTGGTGAACAACTCATTATCTCTCTCACCTCAAGATCCAGGCAACCTTCTATCATCTCCCAACTAAACAGGTTCTCACCAGCTAATTTAGGATCACAAAGCATCTCTTTAGCAAAGCTTATGATACCCATGATATCCTTCATGCGAAACATATCCTCAACAGAATACTTCTTAGGCCATAACGTAGTATCCCATTTCCCGTCATCATCAGCATCCCATACTGCAGCAAACCGCTTGAACTTGAATCTCTTAGTCTTCTTGTATAATTCTTCCTCAATATAGTTGAATAAGTCTGTCCCAGTCTGTGGTGTTCCAGTAACTGCCTGTAATCCCTTAGTCTCTATTGTTGTTGGTATTATGACTTCAACATATGTCTTGATAGCTTGAGATTGACTTATCTTATTATCTCGTAGTAGGTCATCCGAATTAACGAAATGGTATGTCCCACCCCTTATTGATGATGTGAATGGTAGTGATGTGAGATAGAATTTTGTTGTTGTCATTATCTCACTAACACTCCACTTACTATCCTTTGTTGAATCTGGTTTTAGGAAGTTGAGTGCTTCATTATCCTCTATGTGTGCTTTTGTTTTATTGATGATTCCTTTACTCTGACCTTCAGATCCTGATACTACTAGTGAAGCTATCCAAGGATAATTCTTGTATATTCCATTAAGTAATGATTCTGACTTGTATGCAAGCCATAACTCTAAACCTACTCCACCAAACAATGTTTTACCATGCTGTCTTGGAGCTTCTACACATAAATGAGTCTCAACCTTACCAAGATTAGAGAGATCATACATACTATAGATTTCTCTCTGCATAGGATTTAGTTCCTCATATCCTAGTATTCTCTCGAAGAAGAACTGGAAATCCTTTTGTGCTAGATACTGGTATTGGGGTATTTGCTCTGGCCCATCACCATCTAGTATATCATCCCAAGTTCTCCTGTACGTTGCCATCTACATCAATCGCCTCATCTTTCATGTGTTTTAATTTTATGTGTTTCTGCAGTACCGCATCTACTTCAGCACTACATTCTGGTGATACCATATCCCCTATACCATTTATGATGTTCATGATATTGTATTGAGTCTTCACACCCTGATTGATCCTTCCCTCATCTGCACTCTTCTGTAGTGTCTCATATAATTCCCTGAGTACTCTAGCTAATCGTGTGGCATCAACATCCTCTATCAAGCCACTCTCGATATTATCATCTAACCTACCCTTGAGTGCCTGGAATGTATCATACAAATCAAAACTCATACTATTCAAGTCTATGTATTCCTTCATCTTTGATGGTGTAGTCCTACGATAGATCGACACCTTACTACCATCACCATCCAAATACTTCCTAATCATGCCTTGAGTTGGAGCATCAACAAATCCCTGCTTGGATATCTCTGTTAGTGATTTATCTGGGCTGAGACTCATCGAGTTTATAGCTCCCATGAAGCCAGCTATGAAGACTGAACCATATCCTCTACGAGATAGGAAATCTATTAAGGATACCTCTTCCTCCTCAAGATTCCTTACAAACCTACTTTCAGGTATATTATCTATACTAGTCTCATCCTCACTCATCTAAGACACTCCCACGCTGTATTATGAATCCGTCCTTGACTAGTAATCGTAATCCTAACCGTACTGCAGCAGCGAAATTAAGATCATCCTTACCCTCCAACCACTTGTTAGTCTCCTTTACCTGTGATTCCTGGAATTTAGTGGATATCGTCACATTCAATAGTTCTGTGTTCTCTCTCTTCATGATTATCTCATTCTACTAATGCTACTGGCTTACCCTTGATCGTCATCCCCAAACTAGTGAAATCATCCCAAGTCATGAGGAAATGAGTAGCATACACTGGAGTAGTCTCCTCTACATGGATACTGTCACTCATTCTGCTTCCAAGAGTTCATCAAACTCTTTGCGTAGAATCCGTATCGCATTAGAGAATCCATTTGGAACTGGCATAATGTATTTTATGTCATGATCCCCATTTGGTGCTTCTCTACATATGCATACTTGTTCCATGCACCCCATCTCCTCTAAATCATCTGTACTCTCAGCCTCATGAGAGAGAGCATATAACTCACCAAGAGCCCATAATATGTTTTCTTCTTGCTTCATCCTGTGCTTACCTCAAAGATACAATTCACCAGCAAAACAAACTACCAGCAAATCCAAACCCTTCACATCATCAACCAAACCTAACTCATGGAGTATCTTCTCTCCTTTAGCTTTCGCACTATCTAAGTCCTCACCCACAACACTAATCTCTGATGTTTGGTCATACCTGATCTTCCATAATCGTACTGGCTTCGGTGCTATCCTATCCCTTATCGTCTTCTTCGTCATTCATAATCACTTCCACATATATTAACTGGAACCATCCAACTCGAACAATTAA
>Ga0208904_1000273_pt1 | contig 45026 bp, 50 predicted proteins | sample AntAceMetag02UKB_FD_184774 | JGI IMG/M metagenome (GOLD analysis project Ga0208904, IMG submission 184774) | Saline lake microbial communities from Ace Lake, Antarctica - Antarctic Ace Lake Metagenome 02UKB (SPAdes) (version 2) | ecosystem: Environmental > Aquatic > Non-marine Saline and...
TATTTCTTTTTTTCTTTCGCTTCTTGCAATGAAGGCAATTAATCTTGCTTCGATCATAAAAGATTTCAGTTACCATTTCTTTTATAGGAAGGTTACCTAATGAGTTACCAAGAGTTTAAAAAACTTGAAACCCTAGTAAATTCATGAAAGAAAAGAAAAAATCATGGTTTAAGAGGCATAAAATTTTAACAGGCATTCTTGGATTTTTTGTATTTCTAATAATATTGGGTGCATTCTCTGATTCTGACATAAATTCTAATTATTCAGAAGGAGAAATGGTGCCAACAGAATCCCACTCGATTGTGCCTCAGGATTCAGAAGTTGATAGAGAATGGAGAATTAAGGATTTAGTCATAGATTCCAATTTTACCGGATTTCTTGATGGATCAGAAAAACAAATGAGTAAATCTGAAACTTTTGGAGGAAGTGTCGTTGTTGCGAGAGTTTATCGTTTTAGTTCTATTAATAATTCTAATAAGTTTTATGAGCAAGAAAAAACTAAAATAGACATTAGGGGCGTTGAAGAATGGAGCCTTGGAATTGGTTGTTTTGGAATCGAAAGGGATAATACATTGTCGGGTTATGCAGAAGGATTTTGTGTCAGAAATAATGTTGTGCTTTATGTTAAATCTACTTCTAGCTCTTATTCTTATACGAGTGATGGGAAGAAATTCATGAAGATGATGCTCAAGAAAGTATAACTTTTTTCAAAATTGCCCATATTCGTCAACAATGTCAACTTTTACGTGTAAATTTCGCCATTTCTACTACATATTTTGTAACAAATTGTAACAATTATGATGTTTTTCGTCTTCATCGAGGGATTATTTTACTCATTCGAACCTTTTCTATCCTTTCCTACCACCTCCTAACTTTTAATATAATTTTCTAACTTTTTATTTTCCAGAATATTACTAAAATATTTCAAGAATATTACTCTTCGAGGAATAAAAACCAAACATTAGAGCGGTTATTGTGTCGGATTTTGTCGGATTTTATGAATTTCCTCACCATGACAGAGATGTCATTTCATCATTCATTATCTTCTTTTTTACAACTGCCTTCATCCAGTCTTCTATGTACCCCTCTCTTTCTTCCTTCCATTTATACTTCTTGGCCCATCTATGGATAGTCATAGGGCTTACTCCTAGCTCTTTTGCGATCTCTTTTTGTGTTGTTCTGTCTAAGTAAAGCTCAAATGCTTTCCTTATTTCTCTCGGCGGAATCGGGCTCTTTCTTCTTCCTTTTTTCATTCTGAGTAACCTCTGTCCTTCGCATAAATTTGAAGAAATTTCATGCTTGCTTGGGCATCTCCCTTTTGAACTTTTTTTAGTAGATTCCATTTTTTTCTATCTTTAATATCTTCCATTTTTTCCCAGAATAAAGGATAATCCTTTAGCCATTCTTCAACAAGAGATTTTGGTAGATTTGCCATTTCACAGGATAAGTCTAAATCTCCTCCGTCTTCATTATTTTTAAAAATTTTAAGGAATCTTGCTTGCTCTTCAGCTAATTTACTTTTTATCATTTTCTTTTGTCTCCTGTGACTTTTTTGGCACCCCGCCAATAATGTCGGGGGATACTTCAGTGAGTCTATAGCTAAAGTGTTGAGGATTGCCATAATTGTCTTTCTGAATATTCTCCCTAATCAAGTCCAATCTCTTTAACTGTCCCAAGATTCTCCTAAGTGATGTCTCTGGAATAGCAACTAGTTCATTTATCTTAGTTCTTGAGCACCCAGCTAAAGAATCGTTCTCAAATTGTCTAATAACCCTTATTATAGCCATTCTATCCGGAGGGATTGTATCTTCTGCCACTCTTAATAGTGTTTTTAATTCTTCCTCTCCAACTTCAGGTTTACCACGAATCATAGCTAAACATTTTGACAATTTCTTTAATTGTTTAACTATTCTTGTGGGAACTTCGGGAGTCGGTATTTGTTCAAAATAAAATTCTGAGCTAGATCCCTGGGTAGATATAGGAGTTCTAGCTACTGCAACAAATTTAGCGATTTTATGAATTCGCTTTGCAAATCTTTTATCAAATATTGGAATCTTATCATAAGAAATTGAAGAAATGAATTTTTCAGTGTTTTCGAATAATTCTTGTCTCATTATTTTTTCCTTGCCTTCATTTTGCTCTGCTTTTTCTGTAACTGCGTCTGTATCTTCATTAAGTCTAATTTTGAGAAATCTCTCACCAAGTTGTTGCATCAATTTCCAATGACTATCTATTACTGGCGTAACTCCAGCTATTAATCCAAATCTAGAATTATAAGAAATTTTTTCATCTACAGTTCCTACCTTTTTCGAAAATGAGCCATCATAGGCTTCTCTAAATTGTGATATTATTTCCCTACGTTCATCTCTTGACTTTTCTAGAATTGTTGTAAAATCCTTGAAAATTAAAACCTTGCCATCTAATTGTGGGAGTAAGTCCTTTATTTTTCTTCTTTTTTCTCCAGTCCCAATCATCAATCCAGATACAAGGGTTTTGGAGGTCATATCTGATAGATGATAGGCATAATCTCCTGCGAAACTCCTTAGTATTTCAGTTTTTGAACCTCCTGGCGGTGCAATTAAAAATAACCAGAAAGGATCCCCTCCGATTTTTTCACTTATAACAGATGCAAGAATAACATCCAGAACTTCCTTATCCTCAAGATGTAACCATTTATTTAAGTTTCTCTTAAATTCCTCTAAATTTATTCTTGTCTTGTTTCTTTTAAAATCATTCAAAAGACTTATGGAATTTGTTTTATATTCCATCTTCCTTTCTCCATAGGCTCTTTAATTTTCCAGATTTCCAATGTTTTGAATATTCAAGCGCAATAAGTGTTTTCTCTCCCATTTTCATTATATCTGCTCCAAAAAACTCTATTACTATTCTTTTATCTTCGACAGATAAATCTCTATTAAAAAATATATGAATATGGAATCCTCTTGATCCCGTAGAGAATACATAATATTCCCATCCTAGTTTATCTAAGGAGTCAACAGAAGGAATCAATTGTTCTTTTTCTTCTAAATCCAAAACTATCTCGTTCGGCAGGATCTGTCTTTGATTAACTTTCTCCAAAAACCATCTATTCTTTGGTGTTTCATAATCAAAGCATGCTTCAGAATATTTTCTCCACTTAGTTTTTATTCCTTCCTTCTCGGAATATTGTAAATAAAAATTACAGTTCTGTTTACCAACTTTATAATAGAGATAGCCCAACCATTCTTTTTTATCCATGATTTTTTACCCCCTCTAATGAATACAATAACTTGACACCCTTGCAAGAAATATCCACAAAGCCAACATCTCTCAAAAAACAGATAGTTTCTCTTACTTCTTCTTTTCTTATGCTGAAACCTCTACCTAATTTTTCGTAGACTATTTTCCATTCTATAAATCTATCTGGGTTATCTATTTCTGTTAATCTAAAAATTAGCTTTCCATATAATCCCTTTAATCGATCTCTATTAAGTCTGATCTGCTTCTTCATTTGGATTATCAGAGGGGGACTTGTCCCTCTTTGGTTTATTTAATTTTAATAGGATCGTAATCCAATTGTTTGATTTCATTTCTTCCATTTTCTTGCCTTGCATCTTGGGCACTCTTTGGGACATTTCTTCCTTGGTATCCAAGAATATTTACATATAGAGCAAATTAGTTTTCTAATCATAATCATAGTAAGCTTTTTATAACTCTAATATCTTATCCTACCATGGTTATGGGTAGACCTGAAAATCGTAGAAAGAGAACAGTCTCGACGATTATGAATGAAAAGGAGGAGCAAGCCTTTTTAGAATATTTTTGCGAATCAAAAACAAACAGAGAGGTAACCGGAAAACTTTGTTCAAATTCTGTAAAAAATATCGATAGTAAAATTGGTAGATATTGTAATAAGTTTACTCATAATAATTGGTTAAATAAAGTAGAGGAATACTTGAGATATGAGTTTATTACACCACTTGGGGAAAGGGCCACAAAAGGCAAATATGTTCCGGCTTACAAAGCTAATATAAAACCAATGTTAGATTACTTCTTATTTACTGCAAATGATGGGGAGATTGATGCATTATTTTCAAATAAATATTCTTTCCCTATCTTATATTTATTCTTTGAATTAGATGAGGTAAGATCATGGGTTTCACTTCTTGCAAAAGTTTCTTTTGGTAATACTTTGAATATTTATAATGCTTTTCAAAAAGTCCTAGATAGAGAGTTAATCTATAATTGGCTATATTTCGAAAGAAGATTTTATCCAGAATTATCTAAAATTGTCTCATTCGAAGAAATCGCTCTTAATCACTTACCAGATGTTATAACCATAAAAAAAATGATAGAGAAATATTTGAAAGATAAAAGACCTGATTTTGAAAAATTTCAATTAAGAACAGAAATCTCTGAGAAATTTAATTCTTCTTGGGATGAATTTAAAGAAACGAAATTATTTGAAAAAATAAAAAGAATTAATCATGCTCAAAATAAATCTTTTCCAAGAGATTTACTAGAAAAAGAAATAAAGATAAAATACTTTTCAAGATTATTGCACATACCATCAACCGCCAAGGCAATTAAAACAACTTTCTTAGGGAGATCAGCTAACGCCTTAATTAATTTACAGAATAAATCTAATATCATTAATGAAAATAAAACATTGAAGTATCAACTATTTAGCAAGCCAATTTCTTCTTAATCAATTCAAGCACATCAGTATCTTTCATTAAATCATTCATAATTTTATCTGCTCTTTGTCTTTCTAAGTCTTCTTCGATTTTCTCCTTTGCAAATTCTTCATCTAGGACTAATCCACAATGATAGCAGCATCGGTTTGTAACACCATTTTTTGTCTTGCATCTTAAACATATTTTTTCCTTGAGTTGTTTTTCTTTCTTCTCTTCTTTGACTTCTATCCCATTTGCTTTTAGAATTGCTTTGTCCATAGCCTCCCCGCTCATGTGAATATAAATCCCACACATCTTACTGTCCTGACCCCATCCAAAGTATTGCTTCATTGATGCCTCGCTCATTTGTGATGCCATCTGTGTAGCTTTTGAATGCCTGAATAGGTGAGCATATACTCGCTTTTTTATCCCGGCGGATTTAGCAGCTTGTTTTATAATTTTCATTATTGCGTGATATGTCAAAAAATCTCCCTGAGGATTATACCATACACATTCATCCAAATTATCATTTTTTGGATGTTCATTAACCCATTGTTGTAGATAAGGTGTGCTATTTATCAAAAGAATTTTTCTCATTCCCGTTTTCCCATTGACAGTTATCCGAGCACCATATTCTTCAAAAGACACGTGCTTTAATCTCATCGTGCCGATTTCTGAAATTCTGCAGCCACTTTCTGCTAACGTAGAAACTAGTGTCTTATCCCTTAGAGTCTTACAGTTTCTAATAATAGATTTTATTTCTTCTTCCGTTAAAAGTTCTTCGGGAAGTTTATTTTGATTTTTTGGTATACCTATGGAAATCCATCGAACCTCTTCTGGGTAGACTCCCTTCTCGTCTATATCTCTAATAAATCGATATAACTTTCTTATCATAACTTTAAAACATTTTTTAGTTTCTGGGGCTAATTCACCTTGTTCTATCTCTGCTACAACATGTCTTATATCGCCCTTATCTGCTTCGTCAAAGGGCTTATTTAATATCTTTGAGAATTTCCTTACGTCTAACAAATATCTTCCTATTTTAGCCAATCCGATTCCTTCACTAATTAAATAATCTTTAAACTTTAGAGAAAAGTCTTTATTTACTTGGAGGATATTCTCATCTTCTTTTAGTAATTCTATTTGTCGCTCGTATTGTCTTTTGTAGTTGTGTATGTCCATTCCCTTCTATAAAATCGTAGTAGTTTTTATACCACGATTAAGGGTGTTTAACTTTCGAGCTACGCCCCAACCGGGGATTGAACCCGGATCTCGGCCGCGACAGGGCCGTGTACTAACCACTATACTATTGAGGCAATAATTAACTCCCGTAGAATCACTTTTTAAAGATTATGCTTACTTCTTTTTATTCATAGCAACTTCCTTCTTCCCAACTTTCTTCTCTCCAACTTTCTTAGAAATCCTATCCCGAAGCTTACCAATCTGTTCAAGAAGCATTGCGTGATTCAAACTCAAATGTTGCATCTTGTCATGCAAATCTGAAAAAGCATCATTCAACATCAACATATCTTTCTTAACATAAGCAAAGCTCGCAGAAACATTTTTTTCAACCTGGTCTACAGATTTTTCCATAATATTCTATAATTTTGATATTTATAAACTTTTGTAACTATAGAATTAAGACAAAATGACCCTTAGTTAAATTTATAATGAGTTTTCTAATTATAAGATTATGAAATACGAACTATTGGCTCCAGTAGGAGATTTCAAAAATCTACATGCAGCTATTGCAGCCGGGGCTGACGCGGTATACTTCGGAATAAAAGGATTCAACATGCGGGCAGCAGCCAAGAATTTTACAATCAAAGACCTGCCAAAAATACGAAAAATCTGCAACGAAGCAAAACAAAAAGTCAAGATGTACCTAACACTAAATGTTGTGGTATACGATAAGGAACTAAAGAAACTTGAAAAAATAATAAAAGCTTCAAAAGGAAAAATAGATGCAATCATCTGCTGGGATTTAGCTGTAATCGAACTTTGTAGAAGATATAATATCCCATTCCATGTTTCAACTCAATCATCAATCTCCAACATTTCTTCAGCAAGATTCTACAAAAAACTCGGAGCCAAAAGAGTAGTCCTAGCCAGAGAATTAAACTTAAAACAAATAAAAAAAATCTCTAAAGTAATTGAAGTCGAAACATTTTGCCACGGTGCAATGTGTGTAGCAATTTCTGGAAGGTGCTTCATGTCTCAATACACTCACGGACTTTCTGCAAATCGCGGAGAATGCGCCCAACTTTGCCGAAGAGCATGGGATATCACCGACGATAGCGGAAACAAACTCAAATTAGAAAACAACAGAGTTATGTCTGCAAAAGATTTATGCACACTACCATTTATAGACAAAATGAAAAACGCTGGAATAACTTCATTCAAAATCGAAGGCCGAAACAGAAGCCCCGAATATGTTCATACTGTAGTTTCTGAATACCGAAAAGCTTTAGATAAAAAATTAAGTCATGCAGAAATTCTCCAAGGGATCACTAATCTAAAAAAAGTATACAACAGAGGATTCAGTTCAGGGTTTTATCTAAAAATGCCAACCGCAGATGATTTCTCATTCAGCGAAAATGGAGAACAAACCGAGAAAAAACAATTCGTCGGAAAGACTTACAAATACTGGCCAAAAGCAAAAGCCTGCTCAGTAAAAATGAATGCCGGAAAACTTTCAGTAGGAGATGTGGTCTATCTAATCGGAGACGATGAAACAATAAAGAGAACAAAAATCAAAAGCATTGAGCTCGAAAACAAAAATGTTAAGATTGCAAAGAAAGGGCAGGAAGTTGGAATCAAGTTTGGATTAAAAGTAAAAAACGGAACTGAAGTTTATCTAATCAAATCTTCTTAGACGCCAAAATACTTCCAAACAAAATTATTCCTCCGAGGACAAATCCTCCAAGAACATCAGTCAACCAATGAACTCTAAGATAAACCCTACTCAACCCAATAAAAAAAACCAACAAACTTGCTACAATAATTCCATGAACCTTATACTTCTTACTGACAAATAAATAAACAAGTAATCCAAAGAAAACAACCGCGATTGTTGCATGCCCGCTCGGGAAAGAAAAACCCAATTCAGGAACTAAAGAATTAAAAGGTCGGACTCTCCCAAAAATTTCTTTCACCACAAGGATAACTGCTCCAGTAAAAATAATAACTCCTCCAAAAAAGACACCTTTCTTTTTAGAAGACTTAACATAAATGTAAGGTGCAATAACCAATGAAAGAATTACTAAAGCAATCGGATCAAAAATCAGAGCAATTACTTTTAAAACTGATATCAAGAAAGGACATTCCATGGATTGCATAAACGCATTCGTCGCTGTATCAATTAACATATTAGTCATAACGATAAAAGATTAATAAACCTTCGGAATCATAAACATAAATCGAGTCACCATCAGTATTCCAAATATGCGAAAATTCTTTTTCAAAAATTGAGTTTGCCCCAACCTCAGCGTTATAAATATGCGTCGCGTCATCCTTAAACATAATTTCTAAATCATAATCACAATCATTTTCCAAAACCAACTTTTCCGGCTCATCAGTTTTAAATTCAACAATCTTAAGACATTCAGAGTTGGAAGATTTCTTCCAAATTCCCAACCTATTTAATCTCGCAAATTCTTCAGCCTGTTTCAATTCATCATAATGCAAATCCTTTTCATAATAATATAACGTCCCAAAACCCTTTTCTAAAATTTCACTATTCAAATTCTTTCTATCAATAAAAATATAAGCTAACATTCTCCCATACTTATCAAACCCATGACTCTCAATTTCCACAGATTTATTTTCGACCATCCCCTTAACAAATCTAGTTGCCTCAACATCCAACCACTCAGAGTTTTCAGGAGTATTAATTCCCTTAAGCCGAACTTTCTGCCCCCCCGCCAACTCCAATGTGTCTCCATCAATCACTCTCGAGACAATTTCTCCAGTTGTTTCTATAACTACATCCCCTGTCATATTATAATAAAAAATCCCTGATGAAATCATTAATATAACAATAATCAAATGTTTGAGTTCCATGCAATTTTAATGACAGTAAGGTTTAAAAGTATAATTTTTGTTTGACTCTCATGAGCAAAGTACGAATCAAATTACAAAGTGTAGAGATCGATAAATTGAATGAAGTTATCGACCGAATAAAAACAATCGCTAGCGGTGCCGGGCTTCCAATCAGTGGACCAATCCCATTACCCACAAAGCGATTGAGGGTTTGTACTCGAAAGTCTCCCTGTGGCGACGGAACAGCCACCTTCGACCGATTCGAAATGCGAATCCATAAAAGAGTAATAGACTTACCAGCGAACGACAAAATTCTTCACAACATCATGAGAATCTCTATCCCACGAACCGTCAAAATCAAAATCGAAATGATTGATTAATCCTTAATTTTAAAAACCACTCTTTCTGTTATCTTATATTGCCCGTATCGTATAATGGTATTGCACAAGACTGGAACTCTTGGCCCTTCGGGGCGTCGAGGTTCGATTCCTCGTGCGGGCGTAAACTTAAAAACTGATTCTTACTTCAATATTTACAAGCCCACATCGTATAATGGTATTGCACCGGTCTAGAACACCGGGCCCGCAAGGGCATCCCCGTTCGATTCGGGGTGTGGGCGTATGAAGGGAGGTACAAGCATATGAACAAAGAAAACTTAGAACTCGCAGAAGAACATATCAAATTAGCTGAAGATTTGGTCGAAAAAGAAGCTTTAGATGCTGAAGGAGAGAAACAAGAACTCTTAAAAAAGAGTGTTTTCGATCTTGAGAAAGCCGAAGCTGAATTGGACGAAGGAAAATAAACCACCACTCTTAAATATCTCCAATCCTTAAATCAGTCATGAAGTCATATCATAAAAAGGTGATACTATTCGTAATTCTAGTTGCTTCCCTCACAGCACTAATTACATCCTTATTCTTTTTCAGCCCAGAAGAACTAGTAAAAAAAGTCGGAGTAACAAACGCCTACTTATTATTATTCATAATCTCCTTCTTCGGAGGTTTCTCGGCAGGAGGCTCAGTTTCATTCATAGCAGTTCTAACGACATTTGCAGTCGGAGGACTAAATCCTATCTTCCTAGGAATAACTGCCGGTGTCGCTCTGGCAATCGGAGATATTATCATGTTCCTCATCGGCCTAAAAGGGAGAGAACTAGTAGTTGGAAAATGGAAAAAGAGAATAGACAAATTCTCTAAATTCGTAGATAAAAAATATCACAAATTCATCCCTTTCATAATTTATATATATATTGGATTAACCCCCCTTCCAAATGACATAATGATTCTATCCTTAGCAGCAATCAACTACCCAAAAAAGAAGGCATATATCCCAATTATCCTCGGAGATTTAACATTTGCAATACTCATAGCAGTCTTAGCATCTATGGGGATTTCCATGTTTTTCTAGTTAAAATTTCACCCCAATAAACCTTATAAGCCTACAAAATTTACAATTCTATGGAAGAAGGAGAAGACGACCCCGATGGTCCAACAATATGTTTCTTAGGCAATTATCCTCCAAAAGAATGTGGAATAGCCACATTCACAAAAGATTTATCGTCAGCAATGAACCGAAAATTCGAGCCAGAACTTAAATCTCGAATTATCGCACTAAATGACGATATCAATATCTACAACTATGATCAAAACGTAATCTTAGAAATAAATAAAGATGATATTGATGATTACATCAGCAAAGCAAAAGAGATAAATGAAAATGAGAACATAAAATTAATATGCATCCAACATGAATTTGGAATTTTTGGTGGAGAACATGGAAACCATTTAATCCCATTCCTCGAATTAATTGAAAAACCAGTCGTAGTAACATTCCACTCAGTTTTACCAAATCCAAATCCTTCTATTAAAAGAATTGTTAAGTCTCTTTGCGAAAAAAGTTCTGCAACAGTAGTCATGGCAAAAAAAGCTATAGAAATTTTAACAAAAGATTATGAAATTGATAAAGAAAAATTATTTTATATTCCTCATGGAATTCCAAGTGTTCATTTTGTTAGCCCAAATATCTCAAAAAAGAAAATACATTTCGAGAACCGAATAATCCTTTCATCTTTCGGGCTATTAAGTCGAGGAAAAGGAATAGAAAAAATGATACAAGCTCTTCCAAAATTAGTAGAGAAATATTCAAACATTTTATATTTAATAATTGGAGAAACACATCCTGTCGTTAGAAAAGAAGAAGGAGAATTCTATCGAAATGAATTGATGAAAGAAATTGAAAGACTCGGAATAAAAAACAATGTCAAATTTTTCAACAAATTCTTATCGCTCCAAGAAATTATTGAATATTTATCTGCAACAGACATTTATATATGTACAAATCTTGACAAAAACCAAATTGTAAGTGGAACAATTTCTTATGCAATGGGCTGTGGGAAGGTAGTCATTTCATCCCCTATAGAATACGCAAAAGAAGTTTTATCTCAAGACAGGGGGATTGTAGTAAAAGGGGAAAATCCAGATTCATATGTCTCAGCAATTGACACGATTTTATCAAATCCAGATTATAAAAAATTAATCGAAAGAAACGCCTATACCTACAGCAGATCAATGACCTGGCAAAACGTCGCAATAAGTTATAGAAAATTATTCAACAAAGTTTTGAAATTACAAGACAAAACCATCGAGAATCTCCCAGAAATAAGACTAGACCATCTTATTAAAATGACAGATAATTTAGGGATAATTCAATTTTGTAATCATTCCGAACCAGATATAAATTCAGGGTATACTCTTGACGACAACTCCCGAGCATTAATCACCTCTATATTACACAACAGACTTTTTAATGTCCAAGAATCGCAAGACCTCGCAAAAATCTATCTAAACTTTATCGAACAATGCCAAGACGAACACGGAAACTTTCAAAATAATTTCAAGAATGAAAATGAAACATTAGACTCTCACAGTGAAGACTCATTTGGAAGGACCATTTGGGCATTAGGTTATATAATAAATAAATCAGACAATCAAAAAATAATTCAAAAATCAGAAGAAATTTTAAAAAAATCTTTACATCTTTTAACTGGAATAAAATCCCTTAGAGCCGTAGCCTTTTCAATCATAGGATTATATCATTATTATCGTAAGGGAAAAAACCAGGAAATTCTTACACTAATCAGAAAACTAGCAGATTATCTAGTTCAAAGATACAATATAGAATGTTCTAAAGATTGGTGTTGGTTTGAAGAAATCCTTTCTTACGCAAACTCAAAACTTCCTGAAGCCCTTTACTTAGCTTATGATATAATTGGGAGCGAAGAATATTTTAGGATAGCAGAGGAGTCCCTTAAATTTTTAACTGAACTGACATTTATCGACGGAAAAATTAGTTTAATTGGTCAAAACGGCTGGTGCAAACGAAACGGTAAAAGAGCTTTATTTGACCAGCAACCAGTAGACGCATCATCACTAGTTCACACATATCTAACCGCTTTTTCAATAACCAAAAATCCGGAATATCGTCAGAACGCGATTGAATCTATTCACTGGTTTTTTGGAAATAATCATCTAAATCAAATGGTTTACGATGAAACAACCGGAGGATGTTTTGACGGCGTAGGAAAATATACCCTAAATATGAATCAAGGAGCCGAATCAACAATTTCTTATCTCGTCGCAAGATTATTTCTCGAAGAAGTTAACAAATTTTCAAAAATCATTTAAGACGGCTAAGAAGTTTTTTCAAATTAATTTCTGCTAAACCAATCCTCGTGTCCGCACAACCATAATAAATCCGGAGATTATTTCCCTTAATCGAAACTCCCTCTGGAAAAACTACTTCATTAACATCTCCTTTCTTTTCCCAGGAATAACTTGGAGAGAATAAAGGTTTCTTCAATCGATTAATCTCCGTCTCAGGGTTCTTTAAATCTAAAAGTGCAACCCCCACATGATAAACTAAAGGTAATCTTCTATTTCTAAGCCTATGAAAAACTCCACAGAGATTATATCTTGTCTTGTGAAAGATTCTCGAAAGAAAAGCCATTTTTTTCAAACTAACCCCATGATAAATTAATAGCCATCCTTTCTTCGTCTCTATCGGAGCCGCACCAGCACCAATATGCTCCCCTTCCCAATCATATCTTCTATACAACGAAACATCATCCTTACCCTCACTGAGGTTTGCAATATAATCTCTCCAGAAATTATCCTTCTTAAGTTCAGAAAACTTTTTAAATTTAACAATTTGAATATCCGGCAAAAATCGATGGAGCATAACAAAATAACCATTTATTTTTTTAGGAAATAAAATTGCATCCTTATCCCACAACGCAACTCGCGAACCACAAATTTCCTGCTTCTTCCACTTATCTCGATATTTCTTGATTTTTACCAATTTTCTAGCTTCATTCACCGAAATGTTAGGACTAATTATACCCTTCTTTTCCCATTTCTTAAGATCTTTAGAAATAGCATAAGCAATTCTCGCATCCTTCCCATCAAATGCTATATACAACATATAATAGACATTCCCAATTTTCGTAACTCTCGGGTCCTCAATACCTTTTCTCTCATAACTTCTCGTTGGGCGCATCACTGGCTTATCAAATCGTTCAATTTTTCCATTTTTAATTTTTGCATACCCAATACTAGAAACCCAATTCTTCGCAACCGCACGATAAAAAATATGTTCCGTCCCTTCTTTATCCTGAACAACTGAAGGATTCAAAACAGCTCTTTCTTCCCATTTATTTTGAGTGGGTTCCATCAGTAGTTTTCTTTTTACTTTTATATCCATTTCAACCCACCAAAATCAAATTTAAAATCAATAACATTTTTCCCAAATACCTTAATCAATTTTTTCCGTTCATCAGTAAAAAACAAAACACTCCCTCCTCCTCCACTACCACAAACCTTCGCACCATTCGCACCATTCTTAAATCCTTTATCAATAAAACTCTGCAAACGCGGCCCGACAATCCCATGATGCAACTTCTTCCTCTCACCAGTCTCCTCATTCATCAGCTTCGCGAATTTATCCAAATCTTCTTTTTTCAGCGCATCTCTCATCCCCTTCGCAATATCCCTAATCCTAATAAGGTTCTTCGTATTTTTCCCCTTCTTCAAATTATCCATCATAGATTTATTTGTATTCCCTGAAAAATGTGGCTTACCTGTATAAACCAAAACTAACTTCTCCTCAAATTTTTTTATAAATCGCGGAGACAATTTCAACTGTTCTAATTTAACCTTATCTCCTTTAAACTCAATATAATTAATCCCTCCAAATGCTGCAGCATATTGATCCTGTTTCCCCCCAACCAACCCCATCGATTGCTCAAGAGCATAAACATGCTTAGCCAAATCCATACGATTCTTAAACGAAACCAATCCTTTCTTAGATTTAATCTGACTAATCAACGCCAACCAAATCAAATTCATCACCCCACTAGTCCCTAGACCACTCGAAGTTGGAGTGTGCCCTGTATATTCTAAATGAACATCTTTGTCTGTCTTAACAATTTTACCGACGACATAACGATTAATTCCACAATTAAGAACCGCTCCTCCATGACTATGCGTAAATGGATAAATATCTGTGGTACCCCCACCAAAATCTACCCTCACCGGCGCTTGTGCCTTTTTCATTTTCATCATTCAAAATACAAACTCGCCCCCATTATCCCGGGGTGTTTTAATTTACTCCAAATAATCGGAGTCTTTTTAGGAAGATGGAAATATTCCTTAGCATGTTTTCTAATCATTCTCAAAAATCCTTCCCCAGTTTCCTTAATCCCTCCTGCTAAAATAATTGCCTCAGGGTCAAAGCAATGAATAATAGACGCAATCCCCTGCCCATAATATTTAGTAAATTCGTCAAGAATCTTTTTAGCCTTCGGATTTTTCATCTTCATTAATTCATAGAATAACATCGGCTTTCCAAATTCCTTCATCGTAACTTCCTCCAATCTTTTTGAAGCTGCCAATTCCTCAAAATCTTTTCCATGATCTAAAATAATATGACCCAACTCTCCCGCGTATCCTTCTCCTCGATAAAGTTGCCCATTCATAATTATCCCTCCTCCAATCCCAGTTCCAAGAGTCAACAAAATAAAATTTTTCTTTCTAAAGCCAAGTTTTAATTCCGCAAACGCAACACAATCCGCATCATTCTTCACAACCGCAGGAACCTTAAACTTTTTCTGTAATTCTTCTTTAAGATTATAGTTCCTCAACGGTAAATTCGGAGGGTTCTTAATTGTGCCTCCTTTTAATGGACCAGGAGAAGCAACTGCAATCCCTTTAACATCATCAGACATATAATCCTCCACAAGTTCCATAAGTTTTGTTTTTATTTCGACAGAAGTCTTCGGAGTTTTCTCCTTCAAATATTTCAAAACTTTTCGATTCTCAATAATTGCAATCCGAAGATTCGTCCCCCCCATATCAATAGCTATAATTTTATTTGCCTTCCCTCTCGACTTTTCTAACTTAGTCACCTTTCGAACCTTCGGATCAGGAGACATTTTATGATTAGTCAATTTCTTATTTCCGACCATAAACATCCTCCAATCTTATTTCATCCTTCTCATCAAAAGTCCCATAAGAAATCTCCAAAACTTCAACTTTCTTTTTCTTAGCAAAAATTCTATGTGCCTTCATTTTTGGAACATTAACAATTTCACCTTTCTTAATCTTCTCAGATTTAGTTCCCAACTGCACCCAACCTTCAGTCAAAAAATACCATTGCTCTTTCCGTTTCCTATGTTTCTGCAAACTCAAAATCTGATTCGGCTTAACGGTCAAAATTTTAACAGTACATTTCTCATTCAAAACAAATTGTTTAAAGTCCCCCCACGGACGCTTCATCACCTTCATAAAATAACAACATTTTCCACATTTAAATATCTATTCGTTAGAATAATAAGAAACATTTAAATATGAAAAGAGTTACAATATGATTAAGAGGTAAGATGGATATATTTAATTTAACTGGAAAAATAGCTATTGTTACTGGAGCAGCGAGAGGTATTGGAAAATCAATTGCAATAGAGCTCGCAAGAGCAGGAGCAGACGTTGTTGTTTCTGACATAATCCCAGGACAGCAAACCGTAAATAAAATTAAAGCATTAAAAAGAAAATCAATATATGTGAAAGCAGATATTTCTAACAAAACCGAAGTTCAAAATTTAATCAATCAAACAATCAAACAATTCAAAAAAATAGATATCTTAGTTAACAATGCTGGGATTTATGTTCCTGGAAACACTTCAGACTTGCCCGAAGAATCATGGGACAAGACAATGGATATAAACCTAAAAGGTCCTTTCTTATGTTCACAAGCCGCATTAAAATATCTGAAAAAAGGAGCTTCAATAATTAATATTTCATCTGTTGCAGGAATAGAGGGCTCTGCGGGAGGCGCTGCTTATTGTGCCAGCAAGGGAGGAATCAGATTATTCACAAAAGCTTTAGCGGCCGAAGTCGGACCTTTAGGAATAAGAGTTAATTCTGTCCATCCTGGATTAATTGATACTCCAATGACAACAGGATTTACAAAAGACAAAAAAATTCTTACAGGAATGATGTCCAAATTTTTAATTAAGCGAGTGGGGAAACCAGTTGATATTGCAGGTCCAGTAGTTTTCTTAGCAAGCGACGCCTCTTCTTATATGACTGGAAGTGAAATAGTTGCAGATGGTGGCTGGATAGCAGCTTTATAAAAATTAATTCTTCAATAATCCCCTCAATACCTTCATCGGATTCTTTGCCTTAACAACTCCTGATGAAATAGCAATCCCCTTCGCCCCAAATTTCATAGCAATATTAATATCTTCTTTACTTTTTATTCCCGCACCAACGATAAAATCATATTTCAATTTCTTCCCAATATCCTCAATCAAACCAGGTTTAGCTTTACTAATAGAAACTTTTCCTGCAACTAATTCGGGAGGTTCAATAATCAAATAATCTGGTTTCAATTTTTTAATTTCCTTAGCTTGTTTCAAATCTTTAGCAAAAATAGCTGTCTTAAGTTTAAGTGCCTTACATCTTTTCACAGTTTTCTTAATCATATCCATCTTCAACCGATGTTCACTATGATTCAAAAAAACCCCCTTCGCTCCGTCAGCCTTAACCGCCTCAGGTAAAATGTAACCTGTATTCCTTCCAACTTCTTGATAATCAACATGCTGAACATAAACAGGATTCCCAACTAACTTCACAATCTCAAGAACATCCGTAGCTTGAACTCCAATAATTATTTTCTTATCAACTTTAGAAATTTGCTTAGCCAACTTCAAAACTGCATCACCTTGCTTATAGGTTTTAAGATTAATGATAATAACTGGTTTCATGCCCAAATCACCTTCTTCAATTTCTTAGCTAAAACCAAAGGCTTCTTCGCTTGCCAAACATTCCTTCCAATCGCAATGCCCGTAATCCCAACATCAATACCTTCCTTAATCTCTTTCAACAATTCTTTCTCATTCTTCTTAGAACCCCCTGCAATAACCACCTTAGCCTTTCCAGCACTCTTCACCGCCCAAGCCAAATCATCCTTATTCCCATGAGAATGAATCTTAACAATATCTGCACCAATTTCTAAACCAACTCTCGTAGCATAAGCCAACAAATCCCTTTTCTTTTTTCCCTTAACACCCTCCCCACGAGGATAAATCCACGCAATCACAGGCAAACCTTTCTTATGCGCCTGCATTTGAATCTTAACAAACTCAGTAAACATTTCCTCCTCATGCTGACTTCCAATATAAATAGTATAACCAACTGCCGTCGCCCCAAGTTCAACCGCTTCATCAACCGAACAAAGCTGACGAGAAATCGGCTCTCCCTTAACCAAACTCGTCTTCCCGTTTAACTTCACAATCAGAGGAACCTTAGACTTCCTAATCGAATCAATATATTTCTCAGCAACACCTTTCTGAAAAATCAAACCAGTAAAACCACCTTCTTTCGCAATCTTAATAATATATTCCGGGTCAACATTCTTATCATTAAAATCCGTCGGCCCATGTTCCATCCCCTGATCATACGCCAAAAACATCGCCTTCTTTTTCCTAACAAGTTCCAAAAAATTTATTTTTCTCTTAAGCAGGCTCATAATTTCATCCTTAACAATTTATTCTTCGCACCAAAATATCGAATAACTGATTCACTTTCTTTCAATCCCAATTTCAAACACTTATCAATATCCCAACCAGCAATAAGCCCCGCAACAAATCCCGAAGCAAACGCATCACCCGCACCAGTTCTCTCAACAACTTTAATATTATTCGGCTTTACAGAATATTTCTTATCCCCATTAAAAGCATAAGCCAATTTATTTTTATCAGTAACAACAACTACATTCGGACCAAACTCCCGAAGACAACTAAACAAATTTCCTTTCTTCTTGTATTTTTTACAAACCAACTGTGCCTCTTCTTTATTCAAAATCAAAACATCAGTCAACTTCAAAAGAGGACGAATATCAAGAGCCTTAATGATATACTCACTCGGATTAAACGCAACTTTAGCTTTCAATTTTTTAGCAAGAGCAACTTGCGTCTTAAAACTCTCTCCCAAAACCGAAGAATAATATAACCACTTAGTTTTAATTTTCCCAATCTCAGATAACTTGATACTATTTCCAGGACCCTTAAATGTCAACACAGTCCGACCATTACCCTTGCTGTCAAGAATTATTGACTCCCCACTCTCACCCTGCGCAATCGAACCCAAAAATTTTATCTTCTCCTTCTTGAACATATTCAAAATATCCAACCCATTATTATCATCCCCAATCTTACAAATCGAACCAACATTAAATCCCAATCGAGAAAAAGCAACCGCAGTATTCGTCGCCCCCCCACCAATGTCCGACTTCAAACCACTAACAAGAATCTTCGAACCAGCAGGATAACTAAACGAATTACTTTTCTTATTAAACTCCGTGTCCACAAAAGTATCCATCACCGCGCTACCAAAAGTTACTACATCAAACATCATACACCTCAGTCATTCAACGAGGAGATTAATTATAAATGTTCCTAAACAACAGAAACACCAAACCCTCCAACAAGTCTAACAACTTCATTCTTCAAACTCTTCAACTTCAAATCAAACTCTTCAAGACGCCTCTTAACTTTAACATTCTCCGTCTTCATCCCATCAATTTCATCCTCAATTTTTTTAACCCCTTCCAACTTCGCAATCGTAGAATCCAAACCAATCTCTCCACACTTCTCATCCAATTCACTTTTCTTTTTTCCAATCAAAGAAACTTGAGCTTCAATTTCAACACTCTTCATATTCGACTCCCCCAATAAATCAAGCAACTTCCCACCATCGCGAGAAAATTCCGAAACAAAATGCGCCCTATAATCCTTAACAATTTTAAGTTCCCTTTCATTACTATGAATAATATTAGTCAATTTCTTAAAATCAACTAAATCTTTCAACCGAACAATTTCCCTATCCAAACCCTTCCGAAGAATTTCAATTTCTTCAATCATCTTTAAATTCGAAACATACTCAGAACTATTTTTTATTTTCTCAACATCCTCCATTAACTTCTCAACCTTCTTTTCGGCCTTCTCAATCCTCAAATCCTTCTCTTCAAATCCTTCACCAACCTCCACAATCTTTTCCCTAAACCCCTCAAACTCACTTAATCCAATTTTTATATTTCTAATTTTCATTAAATCCTTAATCGAAGAATCCTCTCCCTCAAACATTTCCATCAACTCATTATAAAATCTCCGAATCTCATTTCTAACCGCCGCCATTTCATCCCCCACCAAATAAGTAGCCCTCTCATAAACCTTAGCACTCATCTTCTCAAAATGAACAAAAGTCTCACCAACTTCTCTAAAAAATTCATCCAAATTTTTCCTTTTAAGAGCCTTTAAATCTTTCAACAAAGTATAAACAAAATCAATATACTTATCCAACCCCTGACGAACCAACAACTTCGCTCGCCCATACTCTTTCTTAGATTCAATATCAACATCCTCCAAAATCTTCAACTTCTCCTCGAGAGAAACATAAAATAACTCCAACTTCCCTCCAACTTTCTCAAGAGCTCCCAATTCGTCTTTCCTTAAATCCTTACTTTTATCCTCGAGCCATTTCCCAATATCCTCAAAAGAAATCTTCTCAATCTCACTTACTTGTTCAACTTGCTTCTTACCTTTAAAAAAATCAAATATTCCCATAGAAAATATGAATAATCAGCCCTTATCTATTTTATGGCTTCCAACCCGGGCAACTTTTCACCAGCCAAATATCTCAACAAGGCACCCCCACTCAAACTAACATGCCCAAATTTCTTTCGAGGGATTCCAGAAATATCAATCGCATCATTCAAATGCCCGCCACCAATTAAACTAAATCCTCCCACCTTAGAAACTGCTTTCAAAATTGCAACAGTCCCTTTACAAAATTTCTTATCACTACAATCTCCCGACGGACCCTTAACATAAATCGCCTTAGCTTTCCTAATCTCCTCTTCAAAAAGACTCACTGTCTTCTCCCCAATATCATAAATCACATACTTGCTCGGAAACTCCCCAAGCGAAAGCTCAACCCTTTTTCCATTTTTCTTAATAGCATAATCAATCGGAGTCAAAACATTATTCATTTTATTCTTCAATTTTCTCACAACCTTAAACTCCTCCCCCAACATCCTCTTCAAAAACTTCTCATGCCCCCCAAATTTAACACCCTTAGCAATCAAACATAACTGTCCAAAAAACCCAGTAGCTATAACTTTCTTCTTTCCAAGAAGCTTAATATTATCTCCCGGCTTTGCACCCCCAAGAATATACAAACAATCTTTCAAATTAACTTTCTTCAAAGCATTAACTTCTTTCTCAAGAGTTCTCCCAGCACAAGAAGGAAAATATTTTGGGAAAGAAACAATTGAAGTCTGCTTTCGATGACAAACAGAAAACGCATCATTAACATAAAAATCAACCTTCCCAACAAAAAACTTAACAAGTGCATTCTTACTCGGCTTAAACTCTTCCTTTAATCCCCTAACATTATCCAAAAGAATCACATCACCTTTCTTCAACTTAGCAATAGCCACCTCAGCATTCTTATTAATCACCCCATCAACAAATTTAACCTTCAAAATTTTAGCATGTTGTCTTAATTCAATAAAATCTTTTTTCCCTTTCCGACCCTGATGCGCAAGAATAACAACCTTCGCACCTTTCTTTTTCAAATCCTTAATCGTCTCTCCCGAAGCCCGCAATCTCTCATTAGATAAAACCTTTCCCCCAACAACATCAGAGTTCAAATCAGCCCTAAGCAAAACAACCTTATTCTTAAAATTAAATGAATCTAAAGTTTTCATTTTAAAATATAATCAAAACTAGCAAGTGCGGCTTTGCATCCTTCTCCCGCAGCTGCAATAATTTGTTTTGCAGGAATATCTGTACAATCTCCTGCTGCAAAAATACCAGGAACAGAAGTCAAATTCTCATTATGTGTCCTTGTCCCACGAAATAACTTAATTTCTCTCCATTTATTTTTCTTAACATCAACAAAATCTAATTTAGTAACTAAACCAATTTCAATGAAAATCCCATCAATTTTCAATATTTTATCTTCCCCATTCTTCTCATATTTTAATGAATCAACATTTTCCTTACCAAGAATCCCTTTTATTTTTATAGAATTCAAAACTGAAATTTTATCCTCTGCTAAAACTTTCTCTCTTAAAAAAGATTCCCCTCCGAGCTTAGGATTAATATCCAAAAGATAAACTTTTCTTGCATATTCTTTTAAAAATAAGGCTGCCTCCAAACCTGAATTTCCCCCTCCCGCAATTGCGACTATTTTATTTTTAAAAGAAGGAGCATGACAAGTTGCACAATAATTTACCCCTTTTCCAAAAAACTTTTCCTCCCCAGGAACATTTAATTTTCTCGGCTTTTTACCTGAAGCAATAATCACTGCCTTAGACTCATAAATATTTTTCTTTGTTTTAACTTTAATATTTTTCCCAATTTTCTTTATACTAATTACTTCTTCCTGTTTAATATTTACCTTATATTTTTTTAATTGTGCTTGAAATTTTTGAACAAGTTCTATTCCTGTCGAAGTTAGTGTTCCCGGATAATTTTCTACTTCGGAACTCCAGACTATTTGTCCACCAATATCCATTGTGACTAATATAAAATTTAACTTTCGTCTTGCTGCATAAATTGCTGCCGTTATTCCTGCAGGTCCGCCACCGACAATTATCAAATCATACATTTTTCAAAAACTTAATCAAATCAACCATACGACAACTATAACCATACTCATTGTCATACCAAGAAATAACCTTGACCATATTCCCATTTACTTTAGTTAATTTAGAATCAAATATTGTCGAATGTGAATTCCCAATAATATCCGAAGAAACAATTTCATCTTCAGTATACTCAAAAACATCTACCCTCTTTTTAGCCGCCGCCTTTATCGCATTATTAATCGCATCAACTGTTACAGATTTTTTAACAGTGCAAACAAAATCAATGACACTCCCACAAATAATAGGTACCCTCATCGCCATCCCATCAATCTTTCCCTTTAATTTTGGAATAACCATTTCAACAGCCGTTGTAGCCCCAGAACTCGTAGGGATAATATTCATAGCCCCCGCCCTCCCCCGCCTCAAATCCTTATGCGACGTGTCCAAAATATTCTGATTATTTGTATAAGCATGAACCGTCGTCATATAACCCTTCTTAATTCCAAATTTATCGTCGAGAACTTTAATTATCGGAGCAATACAATTAGTAGTGCAAGATGCCATCGAAATAATTTTATGACTATCTTTCAAATCCTTATCATTAACTCCTGGAACAATCACAACATCAGAATCTTTCCCAATCGCAGAAATCAAAACCTTCTTAGCCCCCGCCTTCAAATGCTTCGAAGCACCTTCTCTATCTCTAAACGCCCCAGTCGATTCGACAACAACATCAATCTTCAATTTAGCCCAAGGAAGTTTCTCAGGATTATCATTCGAAGTAACAATTATTTTCTTATTACCAACCATAAAAAAACCATCATCTGCCTTAACTTTCTTATCATACCGACCATAAACAGTATCATACTTCAACAAATGAACCAAGGTCTCGACATCAGATCTATCATTAACAGCAACAATATTCACACCTTCCTCAAGCGCCCGCCTAAAAACAATCCGCCCGATTCTACCGAACCCATTTATAGCAACTCTCATATCAACCTCTAAATTTATCACTCAATCTAAATTAATAAAGCTTTCTAATCAAATCTTCAAAATTTTATCTTCACTCAAGAATTCTTCCTTCCCACTCGCCATATCCTTAACCTTAAACTTCCCCTTCGCAACTTCATCCTTCCCAACAAAAATAACTTTCTCAACACCCTTAACATTCGCGTAATCCAACGCCTTCCCAACCGCCTTGTCCATAATCAAATTCACAGACACACCATTCTCCCTAAGCCTATTCGCTAATTCAATCGCTTCCTTGTCCTGCCCAACCGAAATAATCTGAACCTTAACCGCATCCCCCTCAATCTTAGACACTAAACAAATCGGCTCAAACCCAAACGCAATACCGCAAGCCTGAACCTTATCCACAAGATAACTCCCCCCTCCAGCAAGGGAAACATTCAATTCCTTCGACCACACTTCAAAAACCGAACCATTATAATAAGATAACCCCCTCGCCAAAAACGGCCGGAACTCAACCTTAACTCCATAATTCTTGCAATACTTCTTCAACTCCTTAATCTCCTTATAAAAATTATACTTAACAAAATCCTTCTCCTTCCCCGTAAAAATCTTCAACAACTTCTCCGCCCCAAGCTTCTTCAAATTATCCGCAACCTCCTTAGGCGACAACTTATCCAACTTATCCAACTCCCGAATCACCTGCTCCCTATCTTTCTCCGCAATATTCTCCGAAACCAAAATCTCATTAATCAATTTCCGATTATTAATATAAATCTTCACCGAAATCCCAAGATTCTTAAAAATCCTATCAACAACCACCAAAATCTCAGCCTCGTCTTTTATCGTGCTCCCAACCGTATCAACATCACATTGGATAAACTGCCGAGACCGCCCCTCACGAATAGGCTCGTCCCTAAACACAACACCAATCTGAAACCGCTTATACGGCAACTTCTGATTCTTCGCAATCCTCTTCAACTGAAAAGTAAACTCATATCTCAAAGCCAACTTCCTCTTCCCCCGGTCCTCCAACTTAAACACATCGCGCACCGCCTCATCATTCGCATTCTCACCCTTAACGAATTCCTCAAACTCAACCGTCGGAGTCTCAGCCGGCTCAAAACCATAAAGTTCAAACTGCTCCTGAATAATCTTTTTTATCTTTTCTCTTTTCAAGGCATCCTTACCAACAAAGTCTTGGAAACCTTTTACTGTATTTGTCTTCACCATATTCATCAATACAATCCAGCCTTTATATCATTTCCGAAAAATAACATATTCAGCCTAACCTTTTTTCTTTATCTTCAAGGGATTTTCGCAGAAAAAGGTTCCGCCGTGTACTCGCGTACATAAGGAATCTTTTTCTGTTAAAATCGCCGGAGAGAAAGGAAAAGGATGGAAGGCGAGAATCGAACTCGCGTCTCACGGACCACAACCGTACATTCTACCATTGAACTACAACCATCATTATTTAATTGAGAGGAATTAGATATAAAAAGCTTATCATTAGAGTCACGACTAAAAAAATCTTCACATAAAGTGATGCCGATAACTCCATAAGCTTATCATATAACCACAAGAAAAAAACACTACTTAAAATTATCTATATACAACCCATACAACATCTTTAAAAAATCCATATACCTAACTCTAACATGCGTTTAAAATTAAAAAAGAATTGGATGAGCGGAGTTTTACTTTCTTTAATAATTATAATAGTCATAGGAGGATACTTTTATGCCGAACAGATTAAACAAGATTACAATAAACGCTTAGAAGATTTATCTTCCGACTTTCAGGGAGAACTTCAAGAACAGCAAGAAAGACTAGATCTTCTTCAGTTAGGATTGGAAAATACAAGTCAACAGATTGGAGAAACACAGGAATTATACGAATTAGAAATTGGAAAACTGAGTCAGAAGATTGGAGACATTGAAGTTGAAAGTGAAAGTTTTACCGGCGTGATTTCTGAAACTCTTGGTTCTGTCGTCAGCATATTGACGAATCTTGGACAAGGGTCTGGAGCAATTGTTTCATCAGAAGGATATATTATTACAAATTATCATGTTATCGAAGGGATAACTCAAGCAGGTGCCGTTACTTACGAAGGTTTAACCTATTCAATTCGTCTTATACAAGTGGATGAGGATCAGGACCTAGCACTTTTGAAAATGGTTACAAATGACACATTTAATCCCTTCGAATTTGGAGACTCAGATAATCTTAATGCAGGACAAAAAGTGGTTGCACTGGGGAACCCCGCTGGTCTTTCCTTTACAGCAACAGAAGGAATTATTAGTTCACCCTCAAGAGAAATCATGGGAGACACATTTGTCCAAACTGATGTTACAATTAATCCAGGAAATTCAGGAGGACCCTTAATTAATTCTGCAGGAGAAATTATAGGTATAATCAATTTCAAGATTTCTGATTACGAAGAATTAGGCTTCGCAATTCCAAGCAATCGTGTTAAAGACTTCATTGATAATATTATTTAGTTAAAACATATATGAACATAATTAAACTTTTAAACATAAGAATTTTGGCATAAACATGCGTGATTAGTTTAGTGGTAAAACGGGACGTTGCCAACGTTCAGACACGAGTTCGATTCTCGTATCGCGCATCCTACTCATACCCAGCCATATCCCCTAACTTCCCAGAATTCCCAGAACTCTTCTTCGCCGCAATAACATCATCAATCCTCAAAATCATAATAGCAACCTCACTCGCACTCGCCACAGCCTGAGTCTTAACTTTCAACGGCTCAATAATTCCCTGCGTCAAAACATCCTCAACCTTCCCATCAAATAAATTCAAACCCACATTTTTCATCCCCGCATCATGCATCGCTCGAAGCTCCGTCAAAACATCAATCGGGTCCATCCCCGCATTCTCCGCCAAAGTCGTCGGCACAAATTCCAAAGCACAAGCAAATTCCTCAACAGCCAAACGCTCCCTCCCAGCAAGACCAGACGCAAATTCTTTCAATCTCTTAGATAACTCAATCTCTACCGCGCCACCGCCAGCAACAACCAACGAGTCCTTCAGCGTAGCAGCAACATCCCCAAGCGCATCATGCATCGCTCGCTCCACCTCATCAATAACATGCTCGGTTCCGCCACGAATTAAAATAGTCAGAGCCTTAGGATTCTTACAACCCATTACATAAGTCATACCATCCTCACCATCTTTTTTCTCCTCTACATAACTAGCATAACCCAAATCACCAGGACTAATCTCACTCAACTTTGAAACAATCTTCGCACCAGTCGCTTTCGCCAAACTCTGCATATCAGACTTAGCAACTCTACGCACCGCGTAAATCCCAGCCCTCGCCAAATAATGCTGAACCATTTCATCAACACCCTTTTGAACAAAAATAACATTAGCCCCACTTTCCTTAATCCATTCAACCTTCGACTTCAAAATAGAATCTTCCTGATTCAAAAAGTTCTGCAACTGCTCAGGCGTCGAAACAGAAATCTTAGCATCCATCTCAGGACTCCTAACCTCTAAAGCCTCTTCGATCAAAGCAATCTTCGCATCATCAACCCTCGAAGGCATATCAATATTAATCCGCTCCTTATCAATCACAATTCCTTTAATCAACTCCGTATCCTCCATCGCCCGACCCTTCTGTTTCTCAATCCTAATATCCTCCAAATCAACTTGATTATTATCGGGGCCAGCAGGGTCATCCCTTGGGGACGCAACAATATCAATAGCCTCGACGACAATCTCACCAAATTTCTCCTTCAAATATTCCGCACTCTTCCCAGTCATCGCAGTTTGAGCGACTTTCATCAAATCTTCCTTAGAACCAATCTCAATCGCCAAGTCCTTCAAAATCTCTTGCGCCTTTTCTTCAGCCCATCGATAACCTCGAGTAATAATCGTAGGATGAATCTTCATATCCAACAACTTCTCCGCATTCTCAAGAAATTTCCCAGCCAACATAACAGCCGTCGTCGTCCCATCACCAACCTCAGCCTCCTGCGTCTTCGCAATCTCAACAATCATCTTCGCCGCAGGATGCTCAATCTCCATCTCATCCAAAATCGTAACTCCATCATTCGTCACAACAATATTCCCAACCCTGTCAACCAACATCTTATCCATCCCCTTCGGCCCCAAAGTCGTCTTCACAGTCTCAGCCACGACCCTCGCCGCCAAAATATTATTCCTCTGAGCATCACGCCCAAGAATCCGACTACCTTCTTCAGGCACAGTATTTTCCATAATTAAATTGAACTTATTTTCTTTATAAGAATTATTGTGATGCAATACATGTCACCCCAGGATACTCCTATAATTATATAAAGAAAAACCCCCTAAATACAACATGGATACTGGCATAAAAGTCGGCGATCTAATGACGCGAAATTTTATTCACGTCGTCCCAGAAACCGACTTAAGAATCTGCGCAAGAACTATGGTCAAAAAAAGAGTCGGGAGTCTCATCATCAAAGACGGAGACAAACTTAAAGGAATTCTAACTGAAAAAGACATTATTTGGGCTGTCGTTAAAAAATCAAAAAAAGGTTTAAAAGACATTCAAGCAAAAGATTTGATGAAACGAAAAGTTATCACGATAAAACCCGGAGCAGATATAACTGATGCAATGAAAAAATTCAAAAAGAAAAAAATCCGAAGGTTGCCTGTAGTCGAAAATGGAAAATTAATCGGAATGCTAACGACAAACGACATCCTAAGAATCGACCCAGGACTTTTTGAAATGTTTGCCGAAACAATTAAAATAAAAGAAGAAACAATAAAACTCAAAAGAAGCACACAGCAAAGACAAGGAATCTGTGAAGAATGTGGCGAATTCGAAATCCTATCTAAAGAAGGAATCCAATGGCTTTGCGAACAATGCTACAACAAAAGATAAATAATCAAAAGTTCTAACCAAGATAAATTGACCTTTTCTTAAGATTCCTAATCATGGAAATCAACTTAACATATCCCCCACCAGTTTTTCTTGCAGCTTCGGCAATCTTAAAATATTTTATAAACGCAAAACGAACATCCTCTTTTTTAGCTGGAGATATAACATTTTTCCATGGAACTACACCTATAGAAAGATTCTTTTTGATAATTAATTTATTCATTGAAGTTTCTGCACCAAATCCTGGGATATTATTCAAAAAAGAAAAATCCCCTAGTAAAGATTTTTTGATACATCTCATTCCAGACAAATAATCAATTTTATAAAATTTCCAAGGGCTATTACCATGCATACAAAAGGTAACATCTACTTTACCCTCTAAAACTGGTAAAATTATCTTTTCTAGATTCCCTACATTAAGACCAACTAAATCAGAATCCAAGAATAAGATATAGTCCTCCTTAGATTTTTTCAGTCCATACTTCATTGCAGAAGCCTTTCCACTATTTTTTCTCAGAGCGAAAACCCGTAGCTTTTTGTGTTTAATTTTAGAGGCAACTTCAAAAGTCCCATCCTTAGACCCATCATCTATTACAATTAACTCACTTACATAAGGAGATTTTAAGACCACCGAAATAACATTTTTAATTCTTTTAGCCTCGTTAAACGCAGGCATAATAACACTCACTCGCTTTTTCATATTTCTAAAAAGTCTCATAAATTTATAAAGTTTTGCCATTGAAAATAACCTTAAACAAAAAGAATATAAAACACAAAGAACTCTGTATTTAAATGAGAGATAAGACTATTTTATTTAGTATATGTTCGCTAGGACTGGGACATGCAACTCGGACATTACCAATAATCCAAAATTATTTGAAAAAGAATAAAATCCTAATTCTTTCGGACGGCAACGCACTACTCTTTCTAAAAGATAAATTAAAAAAATGTAATGTAAATTTCTTCGAGAAAAAGAAGCACTACCCCTTATTAGAATTAGCCAGCAACCGCTACGAATATTATTTTAATTTAACAAAAGATTCACTAAAGATGAAATTGGCCCTGAAAAGCGAACAGAAACAAGTGAAAAAAATATGTGAAACTGAAAAAGTTGATTTCATAATATCCGATGGAAATTACGGTTCTCACCATAAAGAAATTCCCTCTTTCCTGATAACACATCAAATAGATTTTCAAGTTAAGGGAAAACTTTACAAAACCATAGGAAATCTTTACAATTCAAGGACCTACAAAAAATTCAGTCATTTACTAATACTAGATTATCCTTCCAAAAACAAAAGTCTCTCTGGAAACCTCGCACATTGTGCCAAGATTCTAAAAAGATCTCCCCACACTTTTGTTGGAATTCTTTCACAATATAAAAAAATTAAAATCCCTGAAACTATTGATTATTTAATCATAATAAGTGGATTCTTACATAGACACCGAGAAGAGTTTTATAATAATCTATTGCATGCACTTAAAGGGAAAAAAGGGAAAAAAGTTTTTATTATGGGGGATTATAAGAAAAATTATTCAAAAAAAATAGGAAAGGACATTCAGATTTTTTCATCTTTTAAAAATTTAGACCAAAATAAACTTTTAAATCAATCAAAAGTAATCATTTCTCGGGCAGGATATTCGACGCTGATGGATATGGTGGAATTAGAAAAAAATGCCTTGTTAATTCCAACCCCTTATCAATCTGAACAAGAATATCTGGCAGAATATCATAAAAATAAAAAACTTTTTAATATAATCCTGAATCAGAAAAATATTGAAATAAAAAAGATTATAGACTACAAGAAAAATTTCAAGAAGTTAGAAAAAACTAAAGCTTCTCTAAAAAAAATAGATAAAGTAATTAAACAATATCTCCCACAAAAAGATGATAATTGAAGAAATCCCACTTTTAATTCAACAAAGCAGTTATCTATTCCTATTTTTTATTCTTTTACTTGAAGGTCCAATTATTGGTTTTATTGCTTCATATCTATCTTCACAAGGATTTCTAAATATATTCCTCGTAGCGATAGTATACTTTTTAGGAGATTTAGTGGGAGATGTGATTCATTATGTCATTGGATATTCTATCGGGACTACACATAACAAATTTTTCAAAGGTAGATTTAAATTCCTAACCCGTAAGACGACCTCTAAAAAATTAAGAAAAATTCATAGTCTTATCGAAAAGAACCTTTTCCTTTCTTTAATAATAATTAAGATAACTCCTCCGATTTCTTCAGCAGGATTAATTAGTGTTGGCGCAAAGAAAATTCCTTTTATCAAATTTCTCCTTAGTTCTGCAATTATCTGTTTAATGATTGAAATTCCTATAATCTTACTTGGATATTTCTCGGGAATAACTATTAGCTCGTTTCTAAATATTCAAAATACCTATAACAAAATAGCACTTCTTGGGATATCATTAATAATAGTACTATTTGCATTCAAATTCCTCAAAGAATATATCTCTAATAAATTACAAAATTCAAATTAATCTTTTTCTTTAGCTCTAAAATGAGAAACAAATAATAATCCAAATCCTGCTCCAAGAAAATTAAAGGCGAGATCTAATATAGTATTAACATATCCCCCAACACCTGAATCTCCCCAGAAATATCCTGGGACAAATTCTAGTACTTCATTAAATGAAGCAATCCCAAAAGCCATAAAAAGTATCGTAAGATATAATGGAGTATAATTTTTAGGCCTTTTCCCCCCGAAGAATGATACAGAAAGAATTTCAAATAATGCTATAGCTATAAAAAATGTTGAAGCAAAATGAATTATTTGGTCGTACTTTAATAAGACAAATTCCCCCCCTAAATTGATTAAACCTATTGAAAGAGTATCATAAAGTCTTTCTCCAAAAATATAAATCGAGCCGCCAAACATATGCATGAAACCCATAATAGCAAAACCCCATAAAACTAATGGACTAAGATTCATTCTCCGAATATTAAACAAAATGAAAAAGAAAACAATAATTAAAGCAATGGAATAAAATATAAATTCATCATTACCTTTAATCAAAAAATAAAATATAAATGAAAAAAAATAAGTAAATGAAAAAAGAACTGCATACAACTCATACCTTTTTAGCTTAGGAAACTTAATACCCATCTAATCCCCTAACCAAAAACATTTAAATATCCTCCTATTCTCATAAAATAAGATGGCAGAAAAGAAAGAAGTGTACAAACAAAAAGTCAAACAGACAGGATACTGGAATTATAAGGATCTTTACAATTTTTGTTATAATTGGCTAAAAGATGAAGGATATAAATTAAAAGAAAAAGAATACATAGAAAAAATTTCTCCCGCAGGAAAAGAGATTATATTAAAATGGGAAGCCTCCAAAAAAATAACTGACTATTTTAAACACGTGATTGAAGTTGATTGGCACATACTTTTTATGAAGGATGCGGAAGTCGAACAAGATGGGAAAAAGGTTAGCACAAATAAAGGAGAGGTAGGAATTACACTTAAAGCAAATTTAGTCAGAGATTATGAAGAACGATGGGAGGACAAACCCTTCTACAAATTCTTAAGAGGGGTTTATGAGAAATACATAATTCGTGCAACCAAAGAGGAATACGAAGATGATTTAGAGGACAAAGCAAAAGAATTCCTCAAAGAAATCAAAGCATTTTTAAATCTCAGCGGCCGCTAAGCCAACACAATCATTTAATCACAACAATATTTATAAGATAATTCTAACTAATTTTTATATGGATAAACTAACTTTCTTCTTAATCGGAATTTTGTGTTTAAGTTTAGTTTCAGCTCTCAATGTTTCCGAACAACATGACACCGACATTCTCATAAAAGACGTCGACAATTCAATAACATTAACACTTTCAATCACAAATGCTTCGGCAGGGATGTACAATGTTTACACCTTAGCAGAACTTTCGATGAAGCCCTCCGCAGTATTCACAATCCCAAAAAAATCCATTAAAAAAGATTTCACAATTTCAGCAAACGAAAACCTCGACGTCGAAGGATATTACACTTTTACATATACCCTAAATCACCGAGACATCGAAAAAATCAATAACAAATTTACAATCCAAATATTAAAATTAGGAGACGTTTTAGAAGTCAGCTCAAATTCAATCGACCCTGAATCAGGCAAGGTAAGCTTCTACATAGAAAACAAAGAAAATGTGCGATTAGAAAATCTCTCCGCTCAATTCTCTTCAGTTTTATTCGACATCAAAAAAACATTCGACATCAACCCTTATGAAAAAATAGAAATTCCAGTTATAGTCGATGTAGGCAAACTCCAAAGAACAAAAGCTGGAGTTTATATTATCGAAGCAATTTTCCAGACAAATAAAGGAACCGAAAAGATTGAAGGAAATTTATATCTCGGAGAAAAGAAAGGAATAACATCAACGGAAGATAGCTCTGGATTACTCATCAGAACACAAACAGTTACAAAAATAAATATTGGGAATATTGTAGAAAAGGTCGAAGTAAATTTAAAAAGAAATATTTTCTCGAGGCTGTTCACAAGTTTTAACATTGAACCAACGGTTACTGAGAGAAAAGGCTTAACCATAGAGTATACCTGGATAAAAGAAAGATTAAATCCTACAGAAGTTTTCACAGTAAAAGCAAAAACAAATTATATCTTCCCATTCTTCACAATCCTCTTTGCTGTCCTCGCACTTCTAGGTCTCAAAAGATTTGCCGAAACAAAAATCGAAGTTAAAAAATCTGTACACCATGTAAAAACAAAAAATGAGGAATTCGCGTTAAAAATTACTTTATCTTTGAAAGCAAAAAAGAATATAGAAAATGTAACTCTTATCGATAAAGTTCCAGCAATTGTAAAAATCTATAAAAAATTCGGATTGATTAAACCAGATAAAATAGATGCAGAAAGGCGAAGAATCCATTGGAACATAGGAGATCTCGAGGCGGGAGAAGAAAGGATATTCAACTATATAATTTATTCTAAAGTTGGAGTCATAGGAAAATTCTTACTACCAGAAGCTCTAGTTGTCTTCGAGAAAAACGAAAAAATCCATGAAGTTAATTCAAACAAAGTTTTCTTTATGAGCGACCAAATCAAAGGCAACTAATTTTTATACCCCAATTTCTCTATAATCCTATGAAAGAAATAGAAACAATCCCAGCAAAAATAAAAACGAAAGTAGAAGATTTTATAGTTAAAGAAATAGGCGAAAAATGGGATTGCAAAATCTCAAAAGAATTCAAACAACCAGAAATAATCATAGATGAAAATAACCCAAAAGAATTCCTATGGTGTGAAATGGAAAAACAAGACATAGACCATTTCCAAACAATCAAAGATGTAGCAAACAATTTAGGAAAAAGCAGCGACGCTATCGGCTACGCTGGAACAAAAGACAAAAGAGCATGGACATCCCAAAGAATCTCAATCTTTAATCCCGACATCGACAAAGTCAAAAATTTTCATCATCCAAAAATCATTCTAAAAAATTTCAAATGGAACAAACGAAAAATAAAAATAGGATACCTCGAAGCAAACCGTTTCAAAATAACTCTACGAGATCTCGACAAAAAAGACGCAATGAAAATAACAAAACAAATCAGAAATACGGATTGGTTCCCAAATTATTTCGGACCTCAAAGATTCGGAAGAAATAACAACAACGTAAAAATCGGCAAACTAATTCTTAAAAGAAAATTCAAAGAAGCAGTCAAAGCAATATCTGAAGACAACCCCCGCCAAAAAGAAAGATTAGAATACTATCTAAAACGAAACCCAGAAGATTACATCGGAGCAATAAGAAAATCCGAACGAAAAAGTATGCTAATGTTTGTCAACGCTGTCCAGTCAAAAATATTCAACGAAATATTAGAAACAGCACTAGAAGAAGGATTAAACTTTACAAAACAAGGACAGACATCATGCCTTCTAATGGGCTACAAAACAAGATTCTACGACGGACGCCTCGGCGAAATCGAACAACAAATCCTCGCAAACAACAACCTAACCCTCGAAGATTTCAACGTCACAGAAATCCCATACCTCAGAATCAAAGGTTCATTCCGAAAAGCAATAACAGAAATCAAAAACTTAGAAATCTCAACAGACGACGACGACGAATTCCAAAACTCAAAAAAAATCACGCTAACTTTCACCCTCCCATCAGGAGTCTACGCCACAACTTTCCTAGAAAACTTCTTCTCGTTTAATTAAACTTACACAGGAACAGGATTAAAAATAGCATTCTACGTCGGAAAATTCGTCGCAATCAATTTCATCTAATAGAAAGTTACTTAAGTATAAATTCACTATCAGAATAATGGAATGGGGTATTTGGGGGATAATTCTCGCGGTGATTTTATTTATTATAGGTCTTAAAGTCGCCAAATGGATAATGTGGAGTTTGGCAATAATCCTCGCAGTAGTCGCCGGATGGCTTTGGATATTCTAAAAAATAAGGGATCGAACCGTGTCCGAAGACACGGCCTGATAAAATAACTGATTAAAAAGAGTTTTTAAGTCTATCCTTATCCCAATTTATAATTATTACTCAACTGGGCTCAACCTTACATTCCATCCCCATAGAATTCACAACAGACATAATATCAAAACTATAAGTTATACTACCATCCCTATTAATATCCCCATAATTACAAAAGAAATTCCCCACATCATATTCTACGAGAAAATAAAATGCTTACAGGTGCCGGAGCCGACCGTATGCAAACTGGTATGAGCCGAGCTTTCGGAAAAACAATAGGCCGAGCAGCGTTAGTAAAACCAAACCAAACACTTTTCATCCTCGGAGTCAAAACTACAAAAGCTGAAATCGAAGCACGAAAACTTATCCGAGCAATAAAAGCAAGATTACCTTGTAAAGTCGGAACAGAAACTATCAAAGCTTAACTATATCTCAACAGGCGCACTAAAAAATCCCCTCATATCTATAAGTATTATCTTATAATCATAATCCTCCACAGAAACACCAGTGTCAATATAATCAACAGTCAAATAATCCAAATCGGCAATAAACCCATAACTCTCCTCACCAGTCCCTGCAGCCTTCCTATAAATCCTATAAGATAACAAATTAGGCTCCTCGATATAATCCCACGAAAGCGCGACATCACCCCCCAAATCACTCCCAGAAAATCCTGTAATAACCGTATCAATACGACTCGCATCCCCAAGCACAACATCGTCAATCAAAACCGAAACATCCCCATATAAATAAAATCTAATCGCAGCCGTATAAGACGTCCCACTGTAAAAAATTCCATCAATATCTTCCCACCCACTCTCACCAATATTATCAACAGAATACCTCGGAACCCCACTACTAATCACCTCCATGGAAACACTCCCATCCCCGCCAACCTTCTTAACCTTCGCAAAAAAATCCAACATCCTCCCATTACTAATCGCAACACCCTTCGCATCCCCAATTACTTGCTCAATATAAACATCCCCAACACCCCCCTCCTTCGAAAACGAAAGAACCTGACTACCAGCTTCGGCATCAAACACCTTAGAAACAATCCCCCCAATCTGACCAACAGCCGACAAATTAGACCAATCAGTCACCCCAGCATCAGCCATATCAAAATCCACAACAAGATTTGCCTTAATATCAGAAACCTGCGGATTAACAAACCTCGGGTTATCAGACACATCCGTCAAAACGATATCATCAATCAAAACCTTAGCCGTCCCATACTCATTATTATACAAATAAAACCTCAACCTCAAAGAACTCTCACCAACAGGATTTTCAAACAAAATATTAATCGGCTTATAAAAATCTAGATCCCCCCCATACACAGAATAAAGAGTAGAACCACTCCTAGAAACCACAACAATCCGAACATCACCCGCATAACCAATCTTCTTAACCCAAGCATTAAGATTCAAAAGCTCCCCGCCAGAAAGCCCACCAATTTCCTGCTCAATATATCTACCAGTCAACCCCTCCTCCGTCGTAAACTCCAACGCCTGTCTCCCATTATTCTGAACACCATTTACCTTCCTTATCGACTCACTCCCTCCCAAAACCGTCCAAGAACCAACACCATCAGCCTCCATATTCCCATCAACAACCAAATTCCCACTTACATCCTCAACATCAGAATTCTGAAAATCCAAAACAATATTCTGCTCTGCTCTTCTATCAACAGTATCATAAACTTTAACCTTAATATCATGATTTCCATTATAGTATTTTACAGTATCAATCAAAAACGAAAAATCCTCTCTGGGATTTGCATCAACCACTTCTCCATCAATCCACAACTCAGCCTTAACAATTTTTATCTCAACACTATCCTCATTCTCAACGATCGCCGGCGGCAAACCATTGGTATACCCAACCTGACCCTCCAATCGTACAAACCCAGAAACAGTATCCCCATCAGAATGAGAATTAACATCAACAAATAAATTATTTCTTTTACCGACGACCAAGGCTACACTTCGACCAATATTTTCAGTAAAAACCTTAACGTCAACTTTCCCAGCAGCCCCACCCTTTTCCTCTCCATGAATAGTATACTTAAAATGATAATCCTCCCCGTTTTGATTGACAAATTCCGCAACATATCCGTCAACAAGAACAGTAGGAATAACATCTATCCCAGAATTAGGTGTCACGTGAATATCCACAACATCACCCTTAATCCCAGACTTCGGTGAAACCGTCACATCAAAACCAGTATTCAATTTAACCTTCGCCATATAAACCCCATAAGGACCCCAATACGAAACTATCGGATAAACAACCTCCCCATTATTCCCAAGAAATTGAGTATGAGTATAAAATCCATAATCAAAACCAGACTTTAAGTCAGGTCTCAAATCCCTCATGCTCAAGTCCATCGTTTGTCGAGTACTCCAAGGCCCCCACATATTATCACTCTCATAAAACTTACCCCAAGTCCAAGAAGTCGTAAGCATCCACTTATTCAAAAAAGGATTCCACTCAATAGCAAACTCACCTCCAGTATGCCCATCATTACCCTCTTCAACCAAATTCTCAAAATTCAACAACGAATCCCTCTCCAACCCTTCCTCAGACCAAACAGGATTCCCAACCTCATCCAGCCTCGTCATAATATGCCAATTAGAAATATCCATCTCATTCAACTCATCCAACCTAGCCCGAATAACAAGATGCCCGACAGAAGAAGGAGTCGTAATATAAACATAATCCCCAATAACATTAGTATAATGATCCTTCCTATATAACGGAACAGTACTCGAAGCAGCATGATAAAATATCAACCTATCATCCCGAACAGCCTGAGTCTTAAAATCGTCGTCGCTATATACCAAAGAAAATCGGTCATAACCTCCATAATCCATCACCGTCAAATAAGTTCTAAACCCATCTCCATAAGGAACCCTAACACCCTTATGAGGTATAACATTCCATTTACTCCCCCCATCAACCGTCCCCACAGGGTCCGGCAACCCATTTCTATCTACATCCAAATTCTCATCATTTAACCAAGTCCTATAAGTCGTCAAATCAAGACCATTATCCGGAGCAAAATCCTCAGTAATTGCCATCGCACCATTATAAATTTGGATATGCGGCCAACCCCACGAATCACCAAAAATCAAATGCAGCTTATCATCATAAACCATCATACTCCCAAGATCATTCCCCTGCTGTTTCCCAGAAGCAAGCCCCGAATAACCACCCTGCGCAATCTTCCCAATTATAGCATTAACATAAGCCTGATCACTAAAACTCAAAACAGTTTCTATAGGAATCAAACTCAAAGATATACGCAACGGCAAAGAATCCTCTTCATCCCCATCAACACGAACAACATTCAAAAGAGATTCCTCATTCGCCTTAGCCCAATCAATCAAAGAAAGTTCCTGAACCAAAATATCCCCTGAAGAAGAAATCCTCCCAACATCACCGTCGGCAAAAACAGGTGCAACAGTCACAGAATTAGGCGTTCCAAAAATCCCACTCAGAGTAAAATTAAAATTAAAAGTCCGCTTATTGTTAGGCAACGGAACCTCCGAAGTCCGAAAAATTGTAGTAGAACCCTCAATCAAAAAACCAATATCCAAAGCAACAACATCCTCCTCGTCAGAACCCCGCTCAACCTGCACAAAAGCAAAATTCTTAACAGGGTCGTAAACAGTATAACCCTCAAAAATAATATCCAACCGAACATCAACAACATCCAAAAAATCAGCATCCTTAATCATCGGAATAACCCCAACCCAAACAATTGACACACCAGCGACGGTAATCAAAACAATCAAAACCGTAGCAACAATCGCACTTATCCCCCTCTTCTCCATAAAAACTCCAACCAAAATGATTATTTAAATTGCTCGTTCAATAAACTTATAAATCTCTACAACATAAACTAATATGAAAGAGTCAATAAAAACAGGTGTATCATTCGGACTAACATCAGGAATCATAACAACATTAGGATTAATGATTGGACTAAACACAGGAACAGGATTAAAAATAGCCGTAATCGGAGGAATCCTAACAATCGCAATCGCCGACGCATTCTCCGACGCACTAGGAATCCACATCTCCGAAGAAACAAACAAAAAAAACACCCACAAAGCAATTTGGGAAGCAACAGCCGCAACATTCTTCACAAAACTAATCATCGCATCAAGCTTCATAATCCCCCTCCTATTCCTAGAACTATCAAAAGCAGTAATCGTAAACATCATCTGGGGTTTCTTCCTCCTAATAACTTTCAACTACTTCCTCGCGAAATCGAAAAAAGAAAACCCTTGGAAAGTCATCGGAGAACACGTCGCAATCGCAATAATCGTAATCATAATAGCATTCTACGTCGGAAAATTCGTCGCAATCAATTTCATCTAATAGAAAGTTACTTAAATATAAATTCACTATCAAAATAATGGAATGGGGTATTTGGGGAATAATCCTCGCAGTGATTTTATTTATTATAGGACTTAAGGTCGCCAAATGGATAATGTGGAGTTTGGCAATAATCCTCGCAGTAGTCGCCGGATGGCTTTGGGTGTTCTAAAATTTAGAAGAATAAGATAATATAGGTGACAACGCACTCGGTGGATTATGATTAATATAATAAACATTTCCCGATCCAGGTTTCAATAAGACTTTTCTATGATATAATCCTACTAAAACCTCTCTTGCAATTTTGGGACTCGTAATGCTCATCTTTTTTTGGATAATATGTGGAGTAATAGCAAGTCTTTTATTAAAATTTTTAACAGCAGATACAGCAAATTCTACAAGTTCATCTTTATCACTTTGTCTCATAAATAAGGGATCGAACCGTGTCCGAAGACACGGCCTGATAAAATAACTCATCAAAAAGAGTTTTTAAGTCTATCCTTATATTAATTCAATATTTGCCATCACACCTCAACCAACCAAAACTCTTTTAAAATTTACAAAATCTTATATAGGTTACTGTCTGTTTATTCTGGATGGTGATGCATAGGATTAAGGTGTCTGATTTTTCTGTTTGTAAGGTTGATGGGAAATCTTGCAAAAAATGTTCTGTTAAATTTTCTGAAGCTCTTGAGGTTGCGCGGCTTTTTAAGAAATGTGGGAATTTAGATTTGATTATTGATGAGAACGATTCAAAATTTTTGAAGGGAGGGTTTTCCGACGGAGAAGTTGTTGGAGAGAGGATTAAAGTTTTGCCTGATGGACGGACTCTAAATAAAATGTATTCCTTGTTTGCGCCCGGACTTAAGATTCACGACGAGCGGTCGAATATTCATTGGGATGTGATTTATCAGAATCCGAATAGATCTTATGCTTATATTTATACTGTAGAAAAGGAGAAGATTGCGCGGAAGGCGAAGTATGAAAAGGTTCGGAATTTTATAGAGTGTTTACCTAAGCTCAGGAGGAATCTGAATAAAGCTTTAAATGAAGATATTCTAGCCTTGCCAATGCTGATTCTTTTGAAGACAAAGATGAGAGTTGGGAATGAGATTTATTACAATAAGAATCATCACAAGGGTTTGACGACCTTGAAGAAAAAGAATATAAATATTTATGGGAATAAAGTGACGTTTGATTTTATTGGAAAAGATGGAGTGCCGCAGAAAATTATTGAAGATTTTCCAAAAGCTGTCGTAGATAAGTTGAAAGATGTTTTAAAGAAAAAGAAATTGGACGATTTTGTTTTTGTGGATTTGAATGGACATCCATTAAAAGATACGGTGTTTGAACGAGGGTTTGAAAAATATTGTGGTATAAAATTTTATCCACATATTGTTCGGCCTTATTATGCGACTAGGGAGGCTGAGAAGTTTTTGGAGAAGGGGAACTTTAGTAAGGATGATGTGAAAAAATTTTATATGAGTATTGCAGATAAATTAGGACACAAGAAATTTTCGAAGAAGACGGGGGATTGGGAAGATTCATATCAAGTGACATTGCACCATTATATTAATCCTGAATTGGTTAAAAAGATTGCCAAGATTATTGATCAATAAGAAAATCCCCCCACCCAGAATCGAACTGGGCCACAGCGGGCTACAACCGCCTGCTCTACCAATGAGCTATGGGAGGACAAACTAACTTAACAAAATTCTTTTATAAAGTTTTAGTTGCACAAACTAATAATTTACATTAAGAATCAAATCAATATAAACCTCAAGTCTAAAATACCGACGGTAAAATATCTTACAACCCCATTTTCAATTTATTCCTAAAAAGAATAACATTTATAAACTAAAACTTCCTCAATAAATTAAAGAAGTGATATGGAAAACAAAACATTAATTCTGCTATCTCATTCTGGACTAAAGGAACTCAGACAGTTACAGCAGAACAATTTCAAAATTCCTTCACAAAAGAACTTCAAGCAAAACAAAGATTAAAAGTAAAAGTAGAAACTCTTAATCATTATGTTGGAGTTACCGGACTAACGGCTACGACAGCAACGATAAATGTTTCTTCAGACCCTCAACAAGCAACATTAATAGTTGGCGATGAAAGAATGTTTGAAGTTTCAGGAGACGATTATTACGATATCCTAGTAAAGTTAAACTCTATTGAAAGTAGTAAAGCAAACATCACAGTTCAATCTATCCACGAATTAATCACAGAAGATACCACTGAAGCTGAAGAAGGATTGGAAGACGCTGGAGATACAGCTGCAGGGGAAGAGGAAGCAGCAGCTAAAATAGAAAATCTATGGTGGTATATCGGTGGAATAATTGCTCTAATTCTAGTAATCGTTGGAATCATCTACGCAAAGAAAAAGTAGTCTTTAAGAAATTTACTTTAAATTAATTCTTCCCTTTTGCCAATCATCAATAACTTTAATCGCAATCCGATTCTCATCAACCTCACCACCCTTAACTAAATACCCCATCTTCCGACCAATATCCTCAAACACCTCATACACACTCTCCCCCTCAGCCCTATAATATTTCTTCAACAAACCCTTATCCTTTTTCATCAAAAACTCAATTATCCTAATCGCAACCTTTTCAGGATTCCTAATCTTATGTGGATCCTTTGCGGCAGTCATTCCAATCTGAACTTTTCTATCTCCAAAAGGAATAACCCCCGGCGAATCCATAATCCTCAACTTACCAGTTCTAACCCACTGCGTCTTCTTCGTCGTCCCTGAAACACTAGAAACCTTAGCTTTAGCCGAAGGAGCAAGCAAATTAATCAAAGTCGACTTCCCAATATTAGGATAACCAACAAGTCCAATTCTCAAACTCGGCTTGTTCCAATTCTCCGCCATATTTTCCAAAGTAGATTTCAATTTGCCGACGCCAATCTTCTTAGTAGACGAAACAAAAAACGCATTCAAATATTCTTTCTTCAACTTCTCAATTTCCTTCCGCGAAATCAAATCCGACTTATTAAAAACAATCAAAAGTCTCTTACCCTTCATCGCTTCAACCTTATCAACAATCTCCGAGTTCCGCGTAATCTCAGGCATCCTCGCATCCACTAACAACAAAACAACATCACTATTCCGAAGAACATTCATAACGACCGGCCAAAATCCCATAACAATCAATATAAAATCAGAATTATAAACTTACCTACCAACCCATTGCAAAACAAGTTTCTCCTCGAATCGCATCACAAATAAAAGCATCAGGCAAATAAAATTCCTTAGCCCCTCTCTTATATTTATCAAGAAGAGGTTTATCAGCAGACAATATCCCATGACCATTCCCAGCAACAAGAGCAGTATAAACCAACTCCCTATCCGCCATAGATAACTCATTACCATCATAAACAAACTGCCTAATATCCTTTGGAGAAACAACATCCTTAGGAGAATACATTTCCATACCCTTTCTCAACATTTTATAAATATCCTTATAAACTTCACAAAATTTCTTAGATTCATTATAAGATTCTCTCCAACCCTCATTAACCATTTGTACCTCCTTCAATCTATCACCCTTAAAACTCTTCTTAGTTTTATTAGTCCTCTTAACCGCTTTCCTTCTATAATCTTTTTTCTTCCTATGATGATAAAAACCATCCTCAATCTCTTTTAAAATAAGAGGTGTTGTAGAAACCTTCCCTCTCTTACGAAACACATCCCTAAAACCACGAAGTCTTTGAAGAGCCATCTTTTCATCCTCCTCAATCTCTTCATTTGGACAAACCCACCTCATTGAAGTATCCACATAAATATGCCCTCCCCTAGGCAAAAAATCAGTCCTTATCATATACTCATTATCATTCAACATACAAAAACCAACAAAACCCGACCTTTCCCAAAACGACAATCACCACTCAAAAATTAACTACAACTACTCTAAAGTCAAACGCTATATAAATCAAATTATAGTTCTAAATATACATCCAATTCTACATTTCTATATAAACAAAAACAACATCAAAACAACAAGGAGGTGAAAATGATAGTTAAATTAGAAGTTTTATACGACGATTTGAATAATCATGGTGGACGAGAACGAGACGCCGTAATCCGAGCAGTCGACAAAGTAATGAACGGCGCAAGTTGGGAATCGTACGGCAACGGATGGATAGCCCGAAGATAACCCGACAACCCAATCATTCAGATTTATCTATTACATATTCATAATCACCGCCCAGTCGCTCCACAAGAGCGAAACAAAGTCCCCTTCCCCATCACCCACTCACCCCCATGTAACTCTCCACTCAATCGCTTCGCTCGCGTAACAGAATTATTCTTTCTTAACCCATTTAACCAAGCCAGCCACAATAAGAACTAAAAGAGCTAATCCTGCAATTCCCAGACCAAATACGATTCCTGCAACTGGTCCTGCATAACACCTCAAACTTCTAAAACATAGTAATACATCAACAAAATAACCAATAATTCCAAGAACAATAATTGAACCACAAATCCAACTTAATGTTTTAAACCATCCCATCTTAATTTACCTAAGGTTTCTCCCTTTATAAAAATTCCCCCCGACCGTCCGACCCCCTCACCAACCCAAACTTATATTCTTTCCACAAGTATCGCTCCGCTCATGTAGTTTAGAAATTAATTATATATTAAGGGGAATTCGAGTGTTCATAACTTTATCTTTTAATGCAATAAATAAAATAATTCCGACTACACCCACAATTCCATAAGGAGCCAATCGTAGAATAATATTGGTTTCTGAAGGGGTTACTATCTCTACGGTTTTATCTGCTACAATATTCACATGTTCTGCATCAAGGGGGTCTTCGGAAAAATCAATAAGAAATCCCATAACCCAAAACAGAACAAACAACGCCCCAATTAAACCAAAAATTTCACCAACAGTTATTGACTTCTTACTCATGCGAAACGTCCTCTACAGCTTCCCCTTCTGGTTCCTCAGCAATAGATTCATCTTCATCTGCAAATTCATAATTTACCCTCAATAACAACTCAATAAATTCAAAAGCATTTTGGGCATCATCCTGAGTTATACTCTCTATTTCATGATTAGCAGAATTACCCAATGTCCTAACAGAATCTGCCTTACTTTTACTCTTTTTAGGGACGATTCCATCAGTACACAAAAAATCAATATAAGATACAAATGTTTCTCCTGCAGAACCTCCCTCCTCAACAGCAATATGCATAATTAGTTTTCTCATCAACATCACAGCCCCATTAAAACACCCAGACTGCATGCACTTTCTAATTTCAGAATAAACAACCCCAACATCTTCTGGAATTTTTTCTATATTATCTCCAGGGAAAGGTAATAATATTGGTTTTCTTTCATCATCAAAAACAACTGGCGCTTTACAATGTGGACAAATATAAACATAACTTCTATAAATATTGGGGTGATAACTTCTATATGCCTTTTCGGATGCTACGCTTTTATTACAATTCCAACAAACAAAAGACTTTGAATCAACTTCAATTACCCCCTCCCATTCACCCTGTCGAAATTTATACATATAAATTCATAATAATTATCCTTTATAAAAATTATTACACTCTACTTTATCCCACCCTCTTACCACTCCCTCAACACAATCCTAACACTTCTATTCAATTTTTCTTAATATTACCCAAGCGGAAAATAATCCAAAAATAAATAATAATAAAAACCACGATAAAAGATGAAGCCAAGGAAGATTTATTGGCTTTTCTCCTAAAATAACCAAGAGAAAGATTCCTGCAAATAAACTTCCATAAAATCCCGGGACAAAACTTTTAGCAATCTCTCTAAATTTCACTTTATCCCCCCCTCTTGCCAATCCCTCAACACAATCCTCGCAGTCCTATCAACATCAACAACACCACCCTTCCCCAAAAATCCCTTCTTCTTACCCAACGCCTCAATAAATTCCTCAACACCCAAACCCGAAAAACCATAAAACCCTGAAATAGCCTTCGCATTCTTCTCCGCCTCATCAATCATCTTCTGCTCAGTCTTCGTAACATTATCCACATCCTTAGGCTCAGGCGCAGTCATCAAATAACAAACAACATCCTCAGGATTCTTAACATCTGAATAAGTCCTCCCCCCAACCTTAACATCCTGCGCAAAACTCTTAGCCTCAGTCGAATACTTATCAGCAGGAATAACCCCAGGCGTATCCAAAATAAGAATATCCTCCGACATCCGAATCTTCTGCATCCCCCTCGTAAACCCCGCCTGCTTAGCTGTCTTAGCCGCCCCCTTACGAGTAATAAAATTAATCACAGATGACTTCCCCGCATTCGGATAACCAATAACCCCAACGTGAATCCTCTTCTTCCCACCCAAATCACTAACAACCTCCCCCTTCGTCTCCTTAGCCTTCTTCTTCCTC
>Ga0208904_1000275_pt1 | contig 45022 bp, 60 predicted proteins | sample AntAceMetag02UKB_FD_184774 | JGI IMG/M metagenome (GOLD analysis project Ga0208904, IMG submission 184774) | Saline lake microbial communities from Ace Lake, Antarctica - Antarctic Ace Lake Metagenome 02UKB (SPAdes) (version 2) | ecosystem: Environmental > Aquatic > Non-marine Saline and...
AACCAGAACCAACCGTTAAAGAACCAGTCCCCATTTTTAATAATCTTTCAAAATTAGTGGCAACAGTAGAACCAATTTGCAATTTGCTAACTGGCGCAGTCGTCCCGATGCCGACGTTGCCTGATGTTGTTATACCTCCTGTTACTTCTAAACCATCATCATCAATAGTTAAAACTGGACCCGCTCCATCTGGAAGAAACCTAAATTCGCCCTTGTCAGCAGTCGCACTTGCAGCTGCTGATACAAATTGAACATAGTTTAATGTTTGTGCACCAGAATCGAATACAGCTTGCATTGTGACCTTTTCAGTAGCTGTTGCACCTACACTTAATTCAGGATTTCCACTATTCACAGCACGATATTGGCTAAAGAGTGATCCTGCCATATTAATGTTGCCATTAACATCCAATTTATAAGATGGCGCCGTCGTCCCGATGCCGATGTTGCCGTCTTTATCAATTCTCATTGCATTAACATCTTTTGGATTAAAATCTATATATCCCCCTTCCCCAGTATATGAACCAAGAGTTTCTATTTCTAGTCCTGCACTTGAACCTTCACGAGTTAATCTAATCGAATTTTCTCTTAACTCCATATAATCTACTGTTGTTCCACTGTTATCTATTCTTAAAGTACCTTTTAAATCCAACTTCGCCCCTGGCGCAGTCGTCCCGATGCCGACGTTGCCTGTGCCTGTTATTGTGACTCTATCTGTTTCATCTGTTTGAAAAGTAAGATTTCTCGAACCTGAATTATGCCCAAAATACATTGCTGTACCATCTAACGCAATATATCCAGAATATCCCAATCCTCCTATTCCTAATTGCCCAACCGCACTGCCTGACGGCGAAATATCTGTATCGTCAAATATACTAAGCTTATTTCCCGGCTCTGTCGTCCCAATGCCGATGTTGCCGTTTCTCTCTAAAGTCATAATATCTCCGCCATCTGCTGTTCCTGAGTTAGCGTCATTTCTTGCTTGAAATATAATAGCTTCTCCATTACTTAAAATCCTCATTAACTTTTTATTTAATGCTCTGTCATTTTCATATAATAAGATTTGTGGAGCAGCTGAAGTTATTTGAAAATCTCCTAAAGGACTATCCGTCCCAATCCCGACGTTGCCGCCCACTGTCAATCCATAATTAACCGCAACAGATGCCGCTGAACCCGTGTTTAAACTTATACTACTTGCTGAATTTTGAGTAGCTGCCAATACCAACTTATTTATATTTTGTCTGTATAGTATTGTTGCTGCCAAGTTTGTCCCTGTTGGACTCCCAAACGCAATTCTTGATGAATAACCATCAGGAGATAAAATTGTTAAACCATTTCCAACCGTAGCTCCACCCTCAATTACTAAATCATTTGCTCCATCGTTTGCTGTCACTGCCCCTGCATCTGCTGAAAAAACATGTAAATGCGAGGTCGGCGCCGTCGTCCCGATGCCGACGTTGCCGGTATCCCCCTCGACCACCAATTTATCCGTATCGACGGTGAAGTCGTCGCCTGCTGCTGAACCAATTGAGACGTTGAATACTCCTCCTGTGTCCACTGTGAGAGCGCGTGAAGCTAGGAGGGTTGTTGTACCGAGGTCTATTGAGGTGCCTATGATTTTAGTAATACTCAAAGTATCTGTTCCGTCATAGGAGAAATTAGCGTTATCCTCTGTCAGTCCACTTGCTCCCTCAAACACCACACTTCCAGTTGTGAATCCTGCGTCTATTGTTCCGACTGTGATCGTTCCTGATACATCGAGATTTCCTGTGATGTCTACATCTCCGATGAATGTTGAGGTCATTATTGTGTCCCACGCTCCTCCGCTTGACTTGACTTCCATTGAGCCTGCGTTGTCTCTGAATCCGTAGCTTGTGCTTCCACAGGTTGTTTTGCTTCCTATTCCAAAACAAATATAGGCGTTTGTTTTTCCTAGTCCAATACTTGAGCCGCTTGAAGGGTAAACAAAAGAATAGCCTTTCCCCCACATTGAATTAGTTTCAGCGAATACGCTGGTTGTGAGGAGAAAAAAAGCGAGAAAGAGTGCTATTTTTTTCATTTAATCTTGTTAGCTATTGCTTCTCATTTGATTGGTTTATTGTCTGTACGATTATTTCTTAGTCGAAGAATTGAAAAAAGCTTCCTGTGTTTCCTGCTGCTGCTGCTGCGACTGTTCCCACTATTCCTGTTCCGTAAGAGGAATTACCGCCGTCGTTGTAGGCGATGACTATTTTTTTATTAGTAGAATCGTAAGTAGTTGAAATGTAGTTTGTGACAGCAGACTCAAAAATATCAGGAGCTGTAAAGGATATTCCAGTCCCAGAGATAGTTCCTGCTACCGCCTCTCCGTAATCATCACCACCATCATCTTTGTACGATACGGCGACTCTACCAGCATTAGCATCAAATGTGGCTGAAATATATGCAGTAGTCCCAGCGTTAAACTCTACTGGTGTTCCAAAAGAAATTCCAGTGCCTGAGACAGTACCAACTGCAGCTTTACCCTTGCTCAAGTCGCCAGTATCCTTATAGGCAACAACTATCTTTTTGTTTACGGAATCGTAAACCGTAGCTGTATCTTCTATAGCTGATGTTTCAAACACTTCCGGTGTTCCGAAAGAAATGCCTGTCCCCGACACGGTGCCGACTGCCGAAGTCCCATAAGAATTGTTACCATAATCGCGGTATGAAACTACTACCTTTTGAGCATTTGAATCATATGCGATAGATGTACTCAGAGTATACGCAGACTCAAAAACATTTTCTGCCCCAAAAGAAATAGCTGTTAACGCTACTGTCCCGACTATCGCAGTACCGAAATTATTATTTCCAGCGTCTTGATAAGCAATGACAACTTTTTGAGTATTAGCATCATAAGCAGAAGAAATATATGCAGTAGTCCCAGCGTTAAACTCTACTGGTGTTCCAAAAGAAATTCCAGTGCCTGAGACAGTACCAACTGCAGCATATCCATAATTTGAATCTCCTCCAGATGTATATGCTACTACCACCTTTTGTGCATTTTCATCATAAGCGATAGAAATATGCGCCGAGCTGCCCTCATTAAACGCAGCCGGAGTCCCCCACGAAATACCAGTTCCCGAGACAGTACCAACTGCTGCCATTCCATAAGATGAGTTACTGCTGTCAGAATATGCCACAACTACTTTCCCTGAGCCTGAATCAAAAGTAACTGAAATATAGGCTGTAATAGTCTCATCGAAAACAGCCGCGCTACCAAATGTAATCGTCGCATCTGTCTTTACTGGGAATGTAGCTTGCTGAAGCCACGCGACAGGGATTTTTTTCGTCAGAGTTTTTCCTGTAATTTCTCCGAAAGCACCACTCTCAATTTCTCCATCGCTTGAATCCCACGCTCGAACAGGATTGACAAAACTATTGTCTCCAAATGGAACGCGGTCTGTTATTCGTCCTTCGGGTAAGTCAAAGTCGCCCGAAAGTTTAAAAGAAAATTCGAGGAACTCCGCACCTTCGGGGATTTCTCCCAGCGAAGCGAGCGATTCAATTTCGATTATTTTCTGAAACTTGTTATTGCCTTGCACGATTTTAATGTCCACGCCTGCACCGAGAGCGTCTTCGTAATCGACCTCATTCTTTCGGATTTTGCCTTTCACTTTCGCGGCTTTCGTCTTTACTTTCGCACCGTCCCACGCCATCCCTTTTGATTTGAAGCCGAGAGTCTTTCCATTCTCCTCGTATTCCCAGCCGTCGACGGCATTTTCCTTGAGTGTGGATTTGAAATTCTCTCCGGTCAGCTCCCAATTTTTACCCTTGAGCTTCACTTTCGCGGGTTTCATCTCGTCGAAAATCATCTGCTTTACCGCTTCCGCATTTCCGCCGAAAATCTCCTGCGCGTGTAATTCGACCGCAGCGATTTCGGCGTTGGACATTGTGTCCGGCACAAGACCGACAACGCCAGCGAGGGCGACCACGCCAACACTAGCCGAAATGAGGGTTTTTTTAAGTTTCATAGTTAGGTTTCGTTACCAACTGCCACGCATCCCCATTTCGCGGTGACCGTGTTATAAATAAATCCGACCGTCAGCAGTTTGCTCGCGACTGTCGTTATTGGCAAAGCCACTCCGGCGTCTTCAAAGTCTGAACCCCAAGTTATTGCTCTCGCTGTGTCATCATCTTTTATCCTGAAGATAATTTTCTGAAAATTGGTTTCAGTTCCAGTCATATTAACATCAGTAATCGCTGCTGCTAAAGCCGTGATTGTGACTGCATCGTAATTATCTGAATTTACATCTGGAGTTGCATCCGAGGCGAAAGTAGCCACCCTCGCAGTAGTACGTTTATTCGTGAAAGTTGAAGTCGAGGAGATGCTAGGAATTACTACACCCTCGACTGCCAAAACACCAGCAGCAGAACGAGAGAGCGTTGTGTCTGTCGCGTGTCCGAGTTCTAGCGTACCTACTCCGAGAGCCGTCGTCGTGTCGTCCACAAGCCCCGTGAGAGGCAGCCCTGTCGCATTTGTGAGCGTGCCTGCGCTCGGAGTTCCAATATCCGCAGTTGTGAGTGTAATTCCAGCGAGTGTGAGAGCCGCCGAAGCACGATTAATTGCTACCTGCGTTGTGCCGATATAAAAGTTTTGGTCATTCGCAGCCAGCGTATTTGTTCCGAGTGGGAGTGTTGAGTTCGTTGCTCCTGTGGTCGTGATCGTGACTGCGTCTGCTCCCGAGAGTGTGAGCGAACCGGAAGCCGGAGTGAATCCTGTGACTGTTGCTGCGCTTCCTCCAATGCTGAAGCTCGCCGCCGTGCCGGTGATATTCGTCCCGATGAGCGTCGACGGTGTGCCGAGGTTCGGAGTTGTCAGCGTGATTCCTGCGAGCGTGAGCGCTGCTGTCGCTCGGTTGATTGCTACTGCTGTCGTTCCGATGTACATCGTTTGATTTGGGGCTGCGTAGTCTGTTCCTGCTACCGCTGCTGCGATGTTGGTCGCTCCGTCTGCTTTGACGATTCCTGTGATTGCTCCGACGATTGGGTCTGTCTCTGATGCCGCACATCCTGTGCAAGTTCCTGAAACAGTCAAATCACCTGGGATCGCTACATTGTTATTGATCGTGGCGTTTGTTCCATCGAAAAACCATCCTCCGCTGTCGTCGTTAGTTTCAGCAAAAGTTATTCCCGCTGCTGCGAGTAGCCCTAGAAAGACTGGCAGTATATATTTTTTCATAAGATTTAGTTATTTTTTAATATCTCTAATTCGGGTGTTTCTAGTCCGCTTTTGGTTCTCCATTCCCTCACCTCTTCATAGAGTGCTTTGACTTCATCGAGAGCCATTGTTGCTTTGACCTTTTTGGCTTCTAATAGGCTTAACTCTTTTAGGGTTTTAGTTTTCTGCTCTTCGGCTTGTTCTGTCGCACTGATAGCCTTTTTCTCGTCTTCTTTTAGGTTAGTAATCTTCTCGTTTGTCTCTTTGATCTTTTCGTTGATCTCTTTAAGTTCTGTGTTGGCTTTGTCGTTTCTGGCTTTAAGCTCTTTTACGGTTTGGAGGTCTTTGCTCAAATCGGCTACTTTTATTTCCAGTTTGCTTTTCTTGTCGCTCCACTCTTTCTTTTCGTCTTCGATATTCTTCTTTTCAGCCTCCGATTCATCTTTCTCTTCTTTGGCTTCTTTTAATAGCGCGTTTGATTTGTTTTGAGAGTCTTCTAGTAAAGATGCAGCCTCCTCTCTGCCTTTTTTAATAATTTCGCTGCTTTTTTCTTTGGACTCATTGATTATCTTTTCGGCTTTTTTCTCGGCTTCGGTTAGTTCTGCTTCTGCTTCCTTTTTTTCTTTATTTACTTTCGCCAAGTTAGTATTTGTTGTGTTGTATGTTCTTTCTATTTTAGAAAGAGCGTCCTTCCTCTCCTTGTTGTCTTTTTTAAGCTTGGTGTTTTCTTCTAAAAAGGCTGCGTTTTCGCTTTTGAGGCTTTTATTCATTTTCTCCTCTCCTTCTCTTAATTTCTTAAAAGACTCATAACTGCGCTGCTCTCCAGCTGCTGCGGCTAGGTGGGTGTTTCGCTCTCTATCTATATCTACTATTTTTTTAATCATCATAAACACTTAAAAATGCTGAAATACTGGCAGAGTCATCTGCATCAGTTTTAGCTGTGATAATAGCGTTGATCCATTTGAAGCCTTGACCTTCTACATTGAGGGTGTAAGTTCCATTGTCGTAAGTTCCACCGCTTGAGAGTGTTAAACCAGTTGATCCTACGATTGTGGTGTTGGAGTCTTTGATCGTGCAACGAGCGTAAGTCCAAAGATTCGTAGTGCTTGATGCAGCAGTAAAGTCTGGGCAGTCGTCCTGATTGCTTCCGACGATTTTGACAGTGTAGGAATCACCAGCGGCTAAACCAGCGGCTACGATGTCGATGTATTTTATTGGGTAGCCTGCGACTGCTGCGCCTGGGGAGTCAATCCCTGTTGCTTGTTTCGCGCTGAGTAGGACGATACCTGTGATTGGTAGTTGAGACATAATTATTTGGTTAAATTTACTTTAAGTTTTTCTAACTTTTTTTGTTCGTGAAGAATCTTTGCTTCCGAGACGAGTATTTTCCCGATCTCCAAAGGAATGTGGACATTTGCGATTACGATGTGTGGCTCTCCTCCCGGATAGACAGGACAAAGATCACTTTCGGATATTTTTTCGACATTAACGCTAGCGATGATCCCTTTGAATTTATCTAGTTCAGATTCTTCTACCTCGGGGACTTCGATCGGATCGCCGACTTTAATTTCTGCTTTAACCCAGTCAGGATTATCATCAAGCATCTTTTGCGTGGCTTTTACAGTTTTTTTAGGCATATATTTTGAATTAACGGCTTGCGAGCTGGGGCGAGTAAATGTACTAATCACAGCCCCGAACGAGGCTGTGTTAAAACACTATTCAGCTTCCTCGATTGTCGCGACGAGTTTCTCTTTTTTAGGCTTTTTATCCTTCTCCTCTTTGGGTTCGGCGTATTCATCTACGCCCATTTCGACCAAGTCGGAGTTTCGAGATTTGATTTCTTCAGACATAATAGTTTAAGTTAAAAATTAAGTAGCTTGAATACCAATAGTCGCAGTAGCAGCACGAGCAGGTGTTACATTAAATACACCAATATCAGTTGCAATCTTTGTGCAATTAGTAGCCGCTGTGTCTCCTGTTAAACGTATATAGCCTCTTGCTTGTGTGCCTGAATCAATAGCTACGGCTGGAGTTGAACCAAGTGGTGCAGCAACAAATTGACAATCATGTAGTTCAAAATCTCTTTCTACATCATTAGAAGCACCTTTAATCATTGCCGTAGCTGTTCCACCTGCAAGTTTCCAAAATCTGCAATTATGCATGTAAGTATCTCTAGCTACTGCTCCAGCAGCTACAGTTCCTTTTGTTAAAAGCATAGCTGGGCGAATTTTATTACCAGTGACAGCAGTGGCTAATGAGCCAAATGTACAGTTACTGAATTGTGGAGAATCAATATTATGAACAAATTCTGCATGAGTATCAGAAGCCTGTTTGCCGGATGCGTAAAATTCACAATTCGTGAACTTGGTATATTCTCCACCGCCTCCAAAGGTAGCTACGTGCTCAGTTTTAGTATTGCTACTCATAAACTTAATATTGGCAAAAGAAGTTCTAACGCCAGTATCTTTGAATCCAAAAACATCAGTTGCTGCAGTAGTTACGCCCATTGAAATTTTTGCGTTTTGACCATACAAACGGTTTGTGCAATCAAGTCCAACAAGGTGGACACGATTTTTAGAACCATCTATCATTGAGGTTATCGTGTGAGTGGAATTACCAATCAGCACGAGAGTGTCGTCTTTGTTCGTGCGAGCCATAGAATAAGCTTGCGCGATAGTTTTTACAGGTTCTTTCATTGTTTCACCCGTATTGCCGTCACTTCCAGCACCGTAATCAACGAAGATATACTTACCGGGAGTAGTCGGAAGTCCACCACCTGCACCGAGCGTTGGAATCCCTGCGACATTTAATGAGCTTAAATCAGTCATTTTATTGTGGTTAAATTGATGGGGAGGAATTTCGCCTCCCCAGATATTTAGAGAGCGTAAGCAGCAGAATCACCACCAGAAACCCAGAATCCACGGAAGTCTTTATTGCCGACTTTGTATCGAGCAGAAATATCAACAGTGATGTTTTTGTTCGAGTCAGTGACATACGGAGTTCCGAGAGTAAGAGCGCGGCGTGTCCAAAAGGCAGCAGGAGTGTTCATCGGGTCAATCAAGCCCCAGCGAGTATCCGAACCACCATTGGCAGCAGCCAAGAGCTGTGAAGAGACAGTCGTGAACAAGCCATCGTAGATGCTGACATCGTTGTTGGCAGTTCCAGAACGTTTTTCACCTCTTGTTGCGATGATCATTTTTTTCTCGATAGCAGGAGCACCCCAAAGGATGAGTTTGCTACGACCATAGTTGAGAGTTTCACCAGCTTTATCTCCTCGTTGAGCCATCAAGGCAAGACGAGCCGTTTCAAGGTTGTCTTCGGTAAACGGAATACCTGTTGCGGAGGCGTTGCTTTGAGTCCCACCTGTTCCTTTGATTGGATGAATGATTGAACCGAAAGGCACACCATCACCGTAAAAGGTCAAATGGTCAGGCAAAGACGCTTGAGCTGTTTGCGAGTAGTTGAACAGATCGAAAGAGTGTTGATTGAGAGTCGTCATCCCAGCGACAAGGAGAGCTTTCGCTCGATCCAATTTCTCGCTAACAATTTGATCGTCTCGGTCTTCCTCTGTGATCGTAATACCACTCGTATATTTCTCCCACTCGAACTGCGTGACATAAGTCGAGATTCGAGAATCAGATTTATAGTCAGCACCTTCTGCGGTTTTTTGCAATTTACCAATTGCGCTCACACCCGAGATAGTCTCACGAGCTTTATCGGATGTTTTGTTCTTAAATAGACTCGATGCCTCGTTTTTATCAACACCTAAGACAGTATCTTTGGCGAGTGCATATTGAGAATCTACTTGAGAAGTTATGTCAGCGAGTTCGGCTGTAATTCCTTTAAGGAAGGGGGAGCCGAGAGTCGCCGATGTTTCAATTACAGACATAGTAGTTTTTAGTTAAAAGATTAAAATTTTATTCGAGAACAGAAGCTTCTTCCGACATTGCGATACTGACAATAAGACGAGTTGAGTCTTGAGGGTCAACACCGTGTGAGTAGAAGTTTGCAGGTGTTCCAATAGTACGAGTAGCAGTTGTTTCCAAGAGTTGATTGTAATTAGTATTTGACGAATCAACATCAATTTTGCAAAAACCAGAATCCGAGCTAACAGTTGTACCGATTGTTCCACTAACAGTAGCGGAGTAAAGCGAAGATTCGCTTGTGTCGATAATGACATATTGAGTTCCATCACCAGTGACGCTGGCATTGTCAGCCGAGTGGGCTGTTCCAGCAGTATGTGTCGAGTTTGTGATCGGCAGTCCATCAGCATCTACGATGGCGTGGACAATACCTTTGATCGGCTGGGCAGCAGCACCATAACCCGCAGTTCCCGCAGAATAAGTTTCTACGACAGAGCCGACAGCCACAACATCACTGGTAGTGATGACGATTGGTTCTGTCAGATTGCGTTGTGCGCCGTTGCGTGAGCCTACATAATTGAAAGACATTGTAGTTTTGAGTTAAAAGATTAATTATTTACTTTGAGGAATGCCTCTTTTGACACTGCGCTAAGCCCCATTTTCTTTTGTTGAGCGTTGAATTTCTCGTGTTCTACTGGGTCATATGCTCCGCTTACGCGGTTAGGAGATACCGAGCCTCCTTTGACAGCTCTCATAGAATTGAGATCATCACTTCTCCGTTTGTCTTCTGCTGTTGGAACTTGGTAGATTCGTTTAGCTTTATCGAGAGCTTCGGTGGCAGTGTAGCCTTTTGTCTTTAGCTCTTCGTATTCTGAAACGAATGGTTCTCCGTGTTCTTCTGGCAGGAGGCTTTTTGCTTGGTCAAGGAGGATTTGCGTTTTAGTTTCCTCGACTGCTCTTTGCACGAGTTTGTCTTCATCTGTCTGTTGAGATACTTTTGGAGATAATTTATCTTTCAAGTGTTTCTCCACAGCTTCCCGAAGCTTCCCTAGTGGCAGGTTGTCGATTGAGTAATCGTCCCTTAAAGCGATTTTGGTCACTTCGGACTCGATCATCCCAGTCCACACCCTTTTTTTGTGTGCCTCTTCCTCATCGGTTTCCTCTTTCTTTTTCGATTCTGCGTTTTCAGCAGTTTCGATTACCGTTTTGGCTTCAGCTTTCTCATCCTCCGTAGAGTCTGGGTCTGCTATCACCGACTCGGCAGCTTCGACGGCTTTTAGCTCGTCGATGTTGTCGTTGGTTTCACTAGACATTTTTATGGGGGGTTAAATATAAAAACCCTGATTTTGTATCAGGGAGGGAGGTTCGTAATCTGTCAAACCCACCTTGCTAGTAGTTTTGACAGAGACGAACCGCCGTCTCTGATACTAGCAAGGTGTGATTTTCAAGGAGCAAATTTTCTTAATCATTTAAATGATAATGTATTTTTTATTAAAGTCAAACTTTTTATTCAGTCTTGCTTGACTTTCTAGCTTCTTCTTTTTTAGCGGCTATACATCCTTCCCAAAGTATTGGTAGTTCGCTTAATCCTTTTCTGAACCAATACTCTTCTTGCGGTGTCATTACTATATTTTTTTTGTCTTCAACATGTTCAATGAGTATTCCTGTTATCTGATTCAAGACATCGTTTTGAAAGTCTTTTTTATCCCACATTTCAGCGAACTGGATTACTTTTGACCCTGCGATTCTACTGCAATAGTCCTTGTCCAGGGTTCGCCGCTTTAAGTAGTCCTGCATTCTGTCCTGCGGGATTGGCAGCATTCCCTCCGTTTTGTTCATCTGGAATTGGTTTAAGTTCTTGAGCAAGTGTGTCTTCACCGAGAGCCATTAATCCCTTCTGTCTCCATTTTGTTTCAGCTTGTGTTCCAGCTGCGAACTGTGCGCCCATTCCCACTTTAGACATCACGAATGCGTCTGTTTCCCACGCTCCACTGCGGCTGTCTTCTTGCACGATGATCTTTTTCTTTTCTTTCAGCAAGACGGAAATATCACCGAGAGTGATTCCCTCGACTCTCACTTCTTCACCGATTCTTTCAGTTGGCAATCCTCTTCGCATTGCGTCTGTTTCGGTTACTTTCGCTTTAACATTGGTCACCACTGGGGTGTCGTTGGTTGGCTTGATGAAACGACGCATAAAGTCGATGATGATTCTATACGCGAACTGATACTCGGTAGCATTTGTTTCTTGCATCGATACTGCTGGACGAATCCTTGCACTTTCTTCAGCAAGAGTTTGAGTTGCTGTTTGAGTGGCTGGACGATCTATATCCTGTAAAGCAATGCCATTTCTTTTGACCTGTTCGGTTGTGTCATTATTCGCTCGTTCGAACTCTCCAGTGAGTGGGTCACTTTTGAATGTTTCAATGGTTGTCGAAGTCCCCGGATCAAGTCGAACGATTGGATCTTCACCATCTCGGCGAAGTTGTGCCGCTTCGTACATTTGGCTCAAAAAGACTCCATATTTACTCTCCTCCATTTGAATGCCACGAGTTGGATAAATATTGTTCTCGATGTGTCTGAATGCCATATTCCTACGCCTCTGATCTTCTCTCGCAAGTTTAGCGTGTTGCTGTCCGAATCCCATTGCGTACATCTCACCTAAAAGCGATTTGCCTTTAAAGTGAAGCAGCGGGATGTAAGATTTACCATCAAGAATATACTTCCAGTCTTTTTTTGTCTCCTTATCGGCTTCATAGCCTGTCCTCCCGATGAATACCTTTTTGATTTTCTTAATAGCGTTGTAGTAAATACCGACTTGGGTGATCTGTTCTCGGTCACGATCTACATTATCATTTGCATTTTGATACGCGTCTTGACCCTGCACCTCTGGCAAGTCTCCCCATAGATATTTCCCTTTTGCTTCTGGGTATCTCTCATCAATCTCGTCTGATGGATATTCGAAGATAACGAAAGCCTCGTTCGCGTCATTGTCACCATTCTTGCTTCGAAGCTGGGTTGCTGATGTTGGAAAAAACACCTGAGACATAGACAAACACCGAAAGTATATTGGTGTCAAGTCGGAATCTTCTGCTCCGAAGTGCATTATTGTGTTGCCTGTTTGTGCCTGTGAGAGGAAGCCCCTCGGGTCATCCCGAAGACAAGAAATAAACCCAGATTCATCGAGTATCTGCGAGTGTGCATCTCTTAAAAGTTGCTTCTCTTCTTCGGTTGAACTTGGTATTCTGAAGATGTAATCTAGTGGTTTTAGCTGTTCGACAATACGATCAATAACCTGCGCTAATAGCATCGGATTAGTCATATCGTTAATATCATCGCTCACTCGAAAACAGTCTGCGTACATATCTGTCACTACTTTCGCACTCCTAACAAACGCGTCTACTTTGGGGCTGCCGTAGCGCATAATATCCATAGCCCTCACGAAATCTTTGTCTTGATTCGTTTCGAACTTTTGCTGTTTTGTCATAGTGAGTGAGACAGCAAGGTGAACAAATTATATTCTATTTTTGGAAGAATGCAAGTTATTTTCGTGAATTAAGTGAGTGCATTTTAGCGCGGTATTCTCTAATTGCACTGACATCATCTTGCGCCACCTTAAACGGCTCGTTGTCTACCCAGTACTCAAGAGCTGTCCGAAAGTGAGAGGTTGCATTGTGGATCGGGAGCTTTTGTTCTCTTGTTCGTTGGCTGCCTTCTTTTACTTCGGGATAGCGGGCTTGCGTGATTGCTTGAATGAAGTCAAGTTGATTCTCGTCGACGAAGTATCTCGGGAGGGCTAGGATTGTCTTTCCTATTCGATCTGCGACTAGTGTCCCACTTTTGGTTTGAATGCTGATTCCGTATTTAGATAACTGCTTGACGATTGTGTTCTCGCTGATTACATTTCTATTGTGTGCGTTGTACGGATCGCCAAAGTGATTGAGGTAATAACTCTTCCATTTTTGATGCTTCTCGATTAAGTTCATTTCCTTTTCGGTGTATTCAAATCCGGGAGTTGGTATTCCGTTGACGAAGGCAGCGAAGAAATCAATATCTTTATCTGTCTTTTGGAATGAGTCGATTATTTTACAGGTGTTGGTTTTGAAGTCTTTTTGAATCCAAATGATCGCTGTCATATCTCTCCCGAAGTCCCACGAGGTGTAAAGTTGTAGCTCAGGATCAAACTCGTATTTACCGAAGTTGGCTTTTCTTTGAAAGTCTTTGTACACAGCGCCAGTCACCGAGTCGTCATAACTAATGTCTAGCTCTTTTGCGGTCTCAAGCGGTGTTCGATTCTTTTTCTCGTTCTCGTACCAAACTTGTGTTTTGTTTGGGTGATCGCTCCAATGAAGCCTAAACTTCTTCATCGACAAGTGAGCATAGTCCTCGTGGCTTGTCATTATCTTGCCGTAGACATTGAATCTTCCTTCGGGTGTTCCGCCGATGATCCTGCACTGCGAAACATCTCTAGTTTTTCTGAATGCTTTCTCGGCGTTTTGCCAAAGAGCGAACTCGTCGAGGACGACGAACTTTCTTCGTCCGCCTGTTCCGAAGTTCTCGCCAGTGTCTCCACTGATTGAGCAATCATCTGTCGAAACTTGTTTGAACTTCTCTAAAATCTCTGGCTTCATCCATTTTGGGAGTCGTCCGAGGACATATCTGATTCGTTCAAAGTGTGAATCCATATCTCCCTGCTTGTCTACATAATCTTCTTTATACGATCCATAAAGGCTTGACCACTTTTGGAATATGAATGCCCAGACTTGAATCACTACCACCATCCACGAATAGCCCATGTCTCGGCTTTTCTCGGTTGTATTGTCTTGTTTGTCTCGGATGCATTGAATTACGCCAGTAATGAATTTGTCTTGAAAGTCGTAAGTGATGAATGGGATGTGTGCTGATTGTCCGTTTTCTTCTTTTCTTGGATCGTATGTCCAGCCGAATACATTGAAGAAAAACAGAATATCATCTTTACATTCTGCGAGCAAGAGCGATTGAATCTCTTTATCTTTTTGCGCTTTCTGTAAAATATTGATTCTGAATAGCTCGTTCTTGTCGATCTGTTTGGGATATTCCATTTATTGGGTATTTCACTCTCTGTTTTTATAGCGTTTAAGCGATTTCTCTTATTTTCTACATTGGCTTGTGCAAGGGCTATCATCAGACTCGCTCACCGCAAAGTACAGAATATTTTTATTTACAGTCCTAGCAGATTATTCAGTGCGTCTTTTCTTTTTTCAGGATCTAGTTTTGATACATCTACATTGCCCATCTTCTCCCCATCACTTGTTAAATCTAACTTCTCTCCAAATCGTTTAGGAAGCTTTTTAGATAGATTCCATTTCTTTGTATCAATTATCAATTTAGCCCTTTGAATATCTTTTTCAGTTCTTGCTATTTCATCCATTTCTTCCGACTCAACTTCTGCTCCAATCCCTTTACTTTTCGCGTATTGCTTGTAAAAGCCCTTTTCATCTTCTAATACCCATCTGTGGATAGTTGACGCATCAGGCATATCATTATCTCTTGCTATTTTCCGTACGCTTTCACCTTCTGATATTCTTTTGCAAATACATAATGCTAATTCTGCGGTGTAGATTCTCGGTCTTCCGTTCGGTCTTCCAGTTAGTTTTGTCATGTCATATTGTTTAATTGCCTTTTGCTATTTCTTGTCGTCCTCTTTCCATTATTCTTTTTACTACTTTGCCTTGTTCTCTTTTTCTGTATCCGTGAGCGGCGCATCCTTTTCCGGGGATGAATGTGAAGGCGTTTCTGTTTTCTTCTTTTGGTTTACATTTGATGCATAACCATCTGCTATTTATTAACGAGGCTGCTCCTGTTTCGTTTCCACATTCTTCGCATTTCATTTAAATATTTGAGTTATTGCCATTATACCTGTTCCGTGGTCTTTTTCAAGTATTGCATCAAAGCTTCCAAAACCCTTTAATTTTTCTTGATTCTTTCGTTAAAGGGAAAGTTATGCTGTACTTTTTCCAGCCGAATATGTTTTTCTTTAAAGGGACGGAGATGTCCTTTAATCCTTTTGTTAGTTCGGTAAATCTTGATTCGGTGTTCATTTAATGGTGATTGTTTTGCAGTCTTTGCATTGATAGAGCTTTTGATATCTTCCTCCGATTACAGCTTCACCGTTATCACTGAATTTAATGATGCTTTTTCCTGTTCCTCCGACTTCCACCATCTCGCCTTTGCATTCTTTACAGCGGTCTGTTTGTTCCTTATTCATTGCTCTTATTCTCTCATTTTGAGTTAAATAAGTCAAGCTTTTCTTTATGTGTAGTCTTTAACCGCCTTGACTTTTGATTCTTTTGGGTGTAAAATTAAGTAAACTAACACCCAAACAAATGAAAAACCCACAACCTTTACCGCTTGGCTTTCAATTAATCGGGCTGGTGTTTTGTCTATGTTCTATGTTTACAGTGCTTTGCTTCTTTTAGTTTAGATTATAATACTTTCTTTATACTCTGTATATCTTATTAGTATTGACAATGGATTTAATCGGAGTAAACTTGAATTACATTAACCCCCAAAAGATGTTTAAACAGAATGATAAAATTCTCGGAACAAGCGAAAAGCCTTTAAAAATTAAAAAAGGATGGTGCGTAAAATTTAATTGTGTTCGTAAATACTGCGACAAAACAATTTCAGAAATTGCACTATTTTACACTAAAAAAGACGCTCAATATTTTATAAAAAACCATCAAGCAGAAAAATACTCGCAAATGAGTTAACCCTTCACGCTTGCTCTCGGTCCGAGGGCTTGCGTGAGTGATTAACCACTCTAATTTAACCCCCAAAAGATGAATAACATTGAACAGCATCTCGAAACGCTCGGAGAATCAAACACTCTCACTGGTAAAGCGATTGAAGCGATGATTGCACTGGCTTCACTCGACGCGAGCAACTCGGATTCGTGGGGAATAATTAAAGAAGAGTTCGGCGAGTGTTCTATCTCGACAATTAGAGAGATTCGCAATTATTTTTTCGGCAATTGGTCGGGAGAATTATTAAAAAGAGAAGCTAAAAAATACATTCAAGCAGCGGCAGAGTGGAGCGAATGCAACCGAAAACACAACACCGAATCAATCACCGCTTAACCCTTCACGCTTGCCCTTACTTCGAGGGCTTGCGTGAGTGATTAACACTCAAAATTAACCCCCTTTAAAATGTCTAAACTTCAACCAAAAGACCTACTAAAAACATTCGAGAACCTTACAGATTGCAGGGAGGAGGAGAAATGCATAGTTTGCGGTCGGAAACGTGCAAAAGGATTTAACGGATTCGCGACAACTTACAGTTGCATGAATGAAGATTGCATTAAATATGACACAAAAGATAACAGACCGCCTAAAATAATTCAAAAGAAATATCCCGACTATCCAAAAAACTAGCTTAACCTTTCACGCTTGCCTCGACTCCGGGGCTTGCGTGAGTGATTAACACTCAATTTAACCCCCAAAAGATGAAAACACTAAACATATCGCCAGTCGAAGCAGAAACTAAAATAATAGAGCTTCTCGCCGCTAATATAAAACGATGGAAAAAGAATAAGTTCTCTAACGAAACCATTGTTAATAATATCAAAAATCTAAACTTGCCAACTCATATTACAAAACAAGCATTGATTTATTCTATCTGAAGCTTAACCTTTCACGCTTGCTCTCACTCCGAGAGCTTGCGTGAGTGATTAACCACTCTAATTAACCCCCTTTAAAATGCAACTGAACATTGAAACTACGAAAGAAGATGTTATTGACTATTTCGAGCAGCTAGACAGTGAAACAAAAAACGAGATATTAAACTCGTTTACTGCAGATCAAGTTATTGGATCTGTAACTATGCACCTAAAGGGCGACGGACATATCAGCATCTGGGATACAAGCGGTTGGAGATGGGGAAGTGAATTGAGAAATGCTATTGCTGAAATAAAAGGAACAGATAAAGAATTGCTAAAAGATCATAATTCTAAAATCAAAAGTCTAAAACACGATATAGAACATTATAAAAAATTCTATGATTATTATTTTAAATTATACCATATCGAACCGAATGAGCTATACATAAAGGTAAAAGAAGAAATAGGTGAACCTACATAAACATTTGATTTCTCGATTGACTCAACACGAGAGTATTACTGAAGGTTATGATGATTTAAACGCTGAAGCAAAATCTAAATCATTGTAGCTAAATACATTCTCGGAGTCAAGCTTGAATCGCGTCGGAGGGCGCGACTAATGGGACTCGGCGATTCGGGAATCGGTCGCAAGGTTCTGCCCTCCCTTTAATTAAATTTAACCCCCTAAAAATGAGTAAACAATCCTACCTAACCCTAAAATGGGGAACGCTAAAACGCTGGGACTTCGACAGCTCGGAAAATGGAGTAAAGCTGCTTAAAGAATATTCAAAAATTGGCAGCTCAATAAGTGCAATTATGCAAAAAGACACGCCAAGGCAAAAAGAAATAATTTGCGAGCTTATTGATTTGTGCGATGGAGATACTATTTATTTAGATTGGGATGGTAAAGATGTCTCAAAAAAAGAAGCAAAAGAATATGTAATCAGCTACGGAATCTAACTTTTATTTTATGAAAAAACACCCCTACCTACCGCCTCCAGTTGCTATTTTAGAGCGTTCAGTGCGTTCTAATGACTGCCGGAGCAAGAAAAGAGAGCTTCGTGTTATGTCTGCTCGCTTTGTCAAGGCGGAATAAAAGTAAGGCTTGACTTCCGTGGCTACGCTCCTATAAGATGGAGCTACTTAACCCACTACAAAATGAAAATTATTACCCCAAAGCAACGGATTCTAAATCTCGAACCAACAATTTCAGAAGAGCTTTTGACAAAAGTTTATCAAAAATTACTCTATGTTCAAGACGAGGTTAAAGTTGACGATGAAATGTTAAAAACATTTATTTTAAACCCAGCATTTTAAAATATGAATAACAAAGAAATTATCGCTTTTGCTAAATTACTGCAAGAATTAACAGAAGATTTTAGCAGCGGTGGAAAGAAAGAAGCAAAAAAAGACTTATTTAAAGCATTCAGCTGCAAATTCAATATAACCGAAGAGGACGCCATTGAACACAACATCGAATTTGTTTTAGATTATGCAAAAACAGAGATCAGCAACGAATGGAAGGCAAGACTATCACATGGTTAAAATACTTAATTAATCAAATATTTTATGATAATAATAGATTTTGTTTCCGAAAAAGAAAAAGAATGTGGAATGAAAAAAGAACTAGTCGAAAAAGATTTTGGTTATATTCCATTCTTTGATTTTATAACGATAGCATTAGTTAAAAGTGGTGAAGATAAAACTTTCAATAACAGCATTTCTATATTCTCGCTTCAAGCGCGAAGCAAAAAAGACTTAGACGAGGCTTGGGATGTGGTTTACAAGAAATATAGAAAATACTTTGATTAATCAGAATGAAAAAATTACTTTGCTTTCTCGGTCTTCACTCGTGGACAATGACTAAAAAATTTATGTGGTGGAAATGCGACTGGTGCGGAAAAAAGAAATACGATCATTATCTTTAATCAATTATATTATGTATATCAAAGAAAAAGGTCTAATCATCACGCTAGCATACCTTGAAAATCTTGAAAAAGATTTTGTAATTTCGCAAACCCGTGATTCAGATGTTGAAATAAAAATAGACTTAGAAACAATAAGAAATGTTATTAAATTATTTAAAAAAAAACATGAGAGAAGTTAAAAAGATTCAACGATTCAGGTGCGAGCCTTCAATTTGGGAGAAAAGTAAAGTGCGGGCTGAAGCTAAAGGAACTACACGCTCTGAAATATGTAGAAAAGCGTTAATTCAATCACTTAATTCTTAATATTATGAAACAGCACATCAAAATAAGCCTTTACGACCTTAATCAAGAAAAAATTGATGAAATAGAAAAAGATTATCCTGAAATTTATAAAGAATTTTCTCCAGTAAATAGGTTTTGCGATCCTTTTGCTTTCGGGATAACTGACGAAAAAGAAACAATTACAGCTTTATCAAAGCGGGCGCAAAATGCAATGGTCGCAACTCAAATTCCACTTGAGAATATTTCAAAAGAATTTTTAGGGTATGACAACAAGCACGAATGCAATTTATTCGAAGATATTTCAGATTTTATTTCTGAATTAGAAGAAAAAGAAAACTATAAAAAACTTTTAGAAATAATTAAATTATGTCAATCTTAATGACTGAACTAGAAGAAATTACCGCTTTGGCTTGGATTGAGCTTCGAAGGTGTTTGATTCGCTACACTCTTCCACTTTCTTTATTTACTTATATTATTTATAAATTATGAAAACAATTATCTTTTTCGCCACCTTGACGATTGTCGCTACGATTCTCCTTGCCAGCGGGTATTCAAGCGGCTGGATGTCTACTTTCCTGCCTGTTTTTTGCTTGATTATGCTAACTCTTAACACAATATTTTTAGATGAATGACCTTTCCCTCTCCACTGCGCGTTCTCTCGTTATCTTGGTTTTAATTATTCCGGTGATGGTGCTTTGGTCTTCGCTTGTTGGATGATTTTTCTTTGAAGTTCGCACGCTCCTTTGATTACTTTCTTCATTATTTTTTTCTGTTCAGATGGTTTGAGTTCGGCGAAGTCGGAAAGTTCGTTTATCTTTTTCATCTGTTGTTGGTTACTACTCTCCTCGTGGGCGTATTGCCTATTTGTTTTGCTCCTGTTGCGTTCTACTGTGAGAATGAATACAATTAGCTACTGGCTCATTCTTGATCGTTAGAGCGGATTTGTGCGGCGTTTATAATACTCAAAATTTGAAGATCTATTTTTTCTATCCGTCTGTTTGATTGAGTTGCTTCGTATGTGTTTAAACAAGCCACAAACGGAGTTAGCATTTCCTTTTCCTTGTTCAGCCCGATTATCGCCTCTTTTGCTAGTTCGTTGTTCATTTTGAAGTGGTTACTTTGTTTTGTGATTTAAATTGAAGTGTTTCTCCGCATTGACAAATAAACTTTTGGAATCCGGGTTTTGATTCGGTCTTCTGCATCGAACTGCCGCATTCTCCGCATTTTATGTCGATCATTGTGGGGTTTTATTCTTCATTAAAAATCTTTTAATAGTTTCTCGTTCTTCTTGAGCTTGAAGTGCATTATATTTAAATTTTCTCCGTCTATTCGCTGGTCGTACCATTCGAAAAACTCGTCTGATGTTAATTTGTATCTGAAAAAGTCTGCCATTATTGTTGTGTCAACGAACCAGTCCCCCCAGTTCATTATTTCTCCGATTTTGGCTCCGACCCAGTACCATTCTCGGGGGTTTTCGTCGGGGTACAGCTCTTTTAGAAAGGCAACGGCTAGTCCATCTGCTGCTTTTTCGTAATTTGTTAGGACTTTGTTCATAGCTTAAGTCTACTCTTTTGCTTTCTTTTTGTCCAGTGATTCTAGAAATTCGATGAATTGATTTCTGTCTTTTGCGTCGTATTGTATGCCGTTTTTTCCACTTACTGGTGCTCTTCCTTTGATTGTGGGGACTTCGTAGATGTAGAAATTGAGCCATTCTTGGAGAATGTCGTCGAAGTTGTCGAGATACGCAGCGACTAGTCTTAAATTATTACCATAATAAAAGTTGCCATCTGGTCGAACTGCGCTGATGCGTTCATCGTCCTTTTGTTTCCAGTGTTCGAGCTTTGTTAGGATTGTTTGGTAGTTCATAGTAGTTGCATTACTTGTTGTTGGAGGCGTGATTCTGCGATCTCGCAGTATTTTTCTTCTAGCTCGACACCGATGAAGCGACGATTGAGGTCTTTACAAGCTCGTGCTGTTGTTCCGCTGCCGAGAAATGGGTCGAGGATTAAATCATTTTCTTCAGTGAATTTTTCAATTATCCACCTCATAAGTTCTACTGGTTTTTCAGTCGGGTGAATGCTTGTTTTTGTGTTCACAAAGTTTGTCCATCGCTGTGTATATTTGAAAACTTTTTTATATCCAGAAATACTTGCTATCTCGCATTGGCTACTGTCCGGCAAAGGCTGAAGCTTATCCCAAACTATTGAACCACCTTCACTAAAGCAGTTAAAATAATTTGCGCCCCAAATTATCTGTCTCTTGCTGACGAGGCGCATAAAGAAAAAAACATCGTCATTTGGTTTATTTTTGTCCCAAAAAACTTTATCTACACTTCGCTTGTCTTCTCTACTAGCAGTACAGTTCCTGTTTTGAACATTTATTCCGTACGGCGGATCGGTCAGAACTAAATCAATCGAGTTGTCGGGTAGCAGCTTCATAAAATCCAAACAGTCTGCGTTTACCACCTGATTTATAGACTGTTCCCAGTTCGTGATTTCGTTTAGCTTTAGCATTTAGATTCTAGGTACGAGTTGAGTCTTGCTAGTTGTATTGCTCGTGTCGCATTCTTGTTTACACGACGAGCAGATTGCGTTTCCGTCGTCGTCGTATTCGATTTTCGCTAAACAGCAGTGGCTTTGCATATTAGAACATTATTTGACCATTTTCTTTATTAAACTCTAAATCTGTTTCAGCAGTTTTTCCGTGCCTATTCTTTCTTATTCTACAGGTAAACGGAACAATTTCTAAACCCTGTTCGTTTTTTCCGCGGACTAACTCGATTCCAACATCACAAGCCGCTGCTATTGCTCCACTGCCTTTGAACCCCATTGTTTTCTTATCGTTGTTGGCTGATTCGTTTGAAACTTGCGAAAGTCCAACGATGCATATATTATTTTTTAATGCGAGCGATTGAAGATTGATTGAGATGTTTGTTAGTCTTTCATATTCGCTTTTTTCATCTGATTTTATATTTTGGATGAAATCAATGAAAACTACTTTTGGTTTTTCCTGTGTCGAAATTAAATGAGACTCAATTTGCTCAATCCTATTTTTATCGTTGAATATTTTTAGTTTTAATTTTCTCAAATCATCTACTCCTTTTTCTCTAAATCGTATTTCAAACATTCTTAAAAATCTTTCGATAATATCTTTCTTTGACATTTCCAGCGAATAGAAAAAAACTAAATCATTTTTCGCGACATTCTTTATCATTTCAAGTGCAAATTGAGTTTTACCAACATTCGTATATCCTCCCACGATCCAAAAATGACAGCCTTTCAGCCCGATTGTGTTTCTGTCGAGAAAATCTATTCCTGTTTGGACTCCGTTTGTTTTGCCTTCACTTCGCTCGATCAATATTTCGTTTAGGCAGTCATCAATCGTTTTTGAGTCAAAATCCTGCATATGATAAACCTCTGCCAAAATTTTCTCTAAATCTTCCTTTGTGTTGAGCGGATTGCTTTTTATTTTAAATTCAATATATTCCTTTTTCAGCTGATTTATTATTTTGTCAGTGATTGGCGGACACCAAAATTCTTTGAATTCCTGAATATGTTTCCAGTCTTCTCCGAATTTGACATATTCTCCATTATGAAATTTGACCGATTTCTCAAAAAAATCTCGGTGATTTGTAAAAAGTTTTGAGTCGAGGCACATCAATTCTGATCGAACATCTTTGCGTTCCCAGATTCCGGCGATGATGTCTAATTCTGTGTTCATAAATAGCGGGTAGTTTTATCTGCTTTTTTAATTTTGGGTTCTTTGCCGCTACACCAGCCTCCTACTGCGGCGCGCCAGCTTTTCATTTTGTTTTTGCCGACCATCCAGCCTTTCGATTCGTAGAAGTTCCAAAATTTTTGCGCCTCGGCTTCGTTGAATCCCTTTTCATCGAATACGACAATACACTCTTCGATTTTAGGAATCACAAACCGAGGCGAAGCCGAGGGTGGTTTCTTTTCATTCTTTTCATTCTTATCATTCTTGTTTATGTATCGTCTGCTGTCTTTCTGCTGTCTTTCTGCTGTATCGTCTGCTGTATCGTTTTGGAACTTCTCATAGTTTAGAATGGTGATTATTGTTGTTAGGTATCGGTCTTTCTGCTGTTCTATCTGCTGTTCAGTTTCAAGTAGTTTTAGGAAGCGTCTTACCTTGTTCTTGCTCCACTTCCATCTCTTGCTCATTGTCAATTCACTCCATCCGATCTGTCCCCTCTCAATATTTATTATGTTTCCGCGGATGCTGATAAATCCCTTTGCGTGGTTGGCATTAAGAAATAAATCAATCCATGCTTGCGCTTTCGTGAATGGTTCGAGGAAGTATAAGCTGTTATCTTCAATGCTCCTGTAAAGCCTAACCCATCCTCTTTTTTTCCAGTCGTTCATAAATACTTTGTAAATTTTTAGGATTATTAAAAATAGATTCTAATATTTCAGAAACCTCTTCTTGGTTAATATCAAAATTTCCAACTCCATACATTCTGAAGTTTGCAGCGTGCAAATTTTTCGCGAGTTTTTTATAGTTCTGATTCTTCATGTCGCAGGGGGTTTAAATTATCTCAAAGGCTCACACCACTAAAAACCCCTTGCGAGAGAAAGGTGATGTGAGCTTCCGAAATAATTTTGCAAGAGGTCATTTACTCGATTGTACACCTTTTTTGCTCAAGAAGCAATATCCGTCTTTACGGTCAGTGAGTCTATCTGTTTAAGCATCTTATCGACTGTCTTCTGCTCTTCTCCGTCCACGAAGTACCAGAGGGACATTAGGGCTGCTTTTATGTCTCTTGTGTATTTCGCCCTGTGGAGTTCCTTGTTCATTTTGAGTGGGGAGAAGGGCAGGAGTCGAACCTGCTACACACACTTATTGACGCGTTGAGTGTGATCTCCGTGGGGTGCGTTCGCCGTGACGCTTCACCTCTCCATATATTAAATTTATTTATTATTTTATATGTACTAATTCTATCAAACCACTCTCTTTATGTCAATACGCAAAAAATCCACCGATGAAAGTGGATTGCATGCAACACCCGGAAAATGTAGGTTCAGTATATCAGTTGTGGGGAGAAAGTCAATCTCTACATTCCCACAAACACCGAGATTTTGTGGGGGGCTGAACAGAGTCCAGGGGAATATAGAGAGTCAACTATTTCTTTTTCAGTTCTGCCATTATCTTTCGTTTCAGATATGTAAGATAATACGCAAAGGTTTCAGTATTGTCTAGGCTGATTGGCACTCCTCGATTGTTGAAGCCGTGCATCACTACATGGACTAGCTCGTGGTCTAGCACAAAGTCGTTGAGAGCCTCCTTCTTGTTTTTGATGAACAGGGCGATCGTAGCCCAAGTTGTTTTGCTAGTTACGAATGTAAAAGCTCTTCCATTAGCATCGCCACGAGACTCTTCAAACGGATTATTACTAAATCTAGTATTCACAAAGTCAGTTGCTTCCTTTGGAGAGCAGTCCCAAATGAGCCAAAAGCCCTCTTCGAGAAACTCATCTACTATCCACTTTTTTTTCATACCTTAATACTACACTCCTTTTAGAGACTTTTCAACCATCCTTGTCAGTCCCGGGAATTTCAGTCTGTATTCGTGGCGGACAGTTCCCTTTTTCTTCTTTGCTAAATAGAATGGCTTTTTGCCTTTCGCTTCAATCGTTCTGATAATTCTGTTGAGATACAAGGACGACAGATTATCACGAGAGAGGAGAGAGGTCAAGATTATAAATCAACCCATCTTTTGTATACTCGTTTTATATTTAAAAGATTGACAGGGTGGATTCCGTTTGCTAGACTATTCACATAACCAAACCAAATGACTCAACCAAAACGAAAGCCACTCTCGATCGACCTTGCCACTAGGAAGCTCCTAGAGGAGGCTACAGCCCTCACACAGGCAGGGCAGGATAGAAAGGTCTACATGTCAGATACGATCTTCTACGCCCTTAAAAAGCAAATTAAAGACCCTTCAATTGCCTAAAAGCTATGTCACACACGAAGACCTCCAAAAAGCTTTCGAAGAGTTTAGAAAGGAGATCGAGGTGAACAAGAAGCTAGTTAAAGAGAGAAAGAAATTATTTAATTCTAAAAAATGACTAACTTTGAAAAATCACTAGAAGACCTGATGGTCGCGGCAGCAAAGTTCTCACAAGACAGTGAGGCTGTTGAAAACGAGCTAAAAGAGCTGGAGACTTTAATCTTTGCCAAATGAATGAACCAACGGACTGGTCTATCCGAGCACAAAATGGAGGATACGACCCAGCAGATTACGAAACAGAACAATAACACCACTTAAAATGATTCAAACAATAGTAGGGATTTCTTTTAATCCTGTAAATGACGACTCAATCAAGACTGGCTCTGATGTCAATATTATCCACGACCGAGATAATAAGTTTTCTTCAAGGGCTATTGCTGTTATGTTCGGTGATACAAGACTCGGGCATATTGGAGAGAAAGCCAACGAAAAACACGAAGAGATATTTAACAGCCTTCCGTTAAAAGCGAAGGTTCACACGATTGCAAAACTTTCCGATGGCGAAGAGTTCGCCAAATTTAAAGTCGGTGAGATTACTCATTTAGAAGTTGAGTTTCCTATGTCGTCAGACGCTAAATCAGGCACTAAATCATTCAACGAAGAAATAGTGCTCAAGTTCGATCCGAAGAGCCACAGATACACCTACAACGGCGCAGAGCTAATATCTGCGACGAACTACATCAAGAGATGGGTGAAAGAGTTCGACAAAGAAACAATTTCTTTTCACTACGCCAAAAAGCTAGGATGCAAACAGTCAGAGGTTTTAGATTTTTGGAATGGCGCAGGGAAAGTCTCGGCTGACTTTGGAACTTCGGTTCACAATGCTCTCGAACACTACGAGAAATTTAAAAAACTAGGAAAGATTATTCAGGACAAAAAAGAATTAGAATTTAACAAAGCTCTCCCAACTCATCCTGCTTTGAGGAAAATCGTTTCAGAGTTTATTGATAAGTTCGGAGATCACGAGGTTGAAACCGAGATTGTGGTCACGAATGTCGAGAGAGGATTATGCGGGATGATAGACCGATTGAAGGTTATCGATTCAGAGAAAAAGATTTGCCGAGTCGAGGACTACAAAATCAATGTCGGAGCAGAAAAGAAAGGCGATAAGTTTTTAGGACAGATGGCAGAGCTACCAGCCAACAAGCTTTCTAAATACAGATTACAAATGAGCTTTTATGCCCGCTTGTTAGAATTGAGCGGATGGAGAGTAGAAGGATTAACTGCCTACATCTACGAAGACCAGTGGAAAAAAGTAGATATGGAAATAATTAAACTTGATTTTTAGCTATATTTAAAGTAGAATTAGCCCATATTGTTAGCTCGGATGAGCTTCTCACAAATTATTTAACCAAATTATAATGCCTGGCACACCAATAACATCAGGGAAACCATTCCTCTCAATCGTGGGCGGAAACTTCTCTCAAAAAGTAAAGGAAGGAACTCCCGGAGCGACTTGTCGCAAGTGGGAAATCCCCAATGGAGCAAGCGGAGAAAAATGGGAGTTTATCTTTAAAGAATGGGAGGGTCGTATTGTCTCGATCAAGTTTAAAGATTCTGACTTCGGAAAATCCTGCGATGTAGAGCTTGAAGACGCTGTTGTCTCTCTCAACACAGAGGCTCGTTTCTTCCCCGACTTCGCTAAAAAAATCTTCTCGGCTGACCTCTCAAAATCAATCTCATTCGCCCCTTACGACTTCGAGGGTGATGATAGTAAAAAGATCGTCGGAATCACAATGCGACAGGGTAACGACAAGCTCGCCAACCACTTTTACGACGGAGAGAAAAAAGAAGCCATCAACGGAATGCCAACGACCGAGTCAGGAGTTAAGTACGACAAGGACGACTGGAAAACCTTTTTCATCAAAGTTAAAAAGTTCTTAATCTCCGAAGTAGAAAAGCTTGAGATTCCGTATTTTGAGCCAAAGGTCGAGGAAGATAAAACTCTCACCGTCAACGACCTCAAAAACGCAGGAACACCAGAGGCAAAAGCTAAAGTGGCTGCGGCAGTATCACCGACAGACGAGAAAGTAGTTATTGACGATCTCCCATTTTGATGTTATTTTAACAATGAAAGCAGACTACTCTGATCTCGTTTCAACCACCGAGCAGCATTCAAGACTGTCAGTAGAACTTGATGGACTTCTGAAAGACGAGAGGGACGCTAAGTTTCTCCTCTTACAAAAGGAGTCCGATGTGAGAAAAGTTCACTTTCAAGCAATGGCTTCAAAGGAGATTAGCCAAGCCTACTTCAGAGAGCTACTAAAGGATCAAACATTCGACGAGATGGTGGATTATGAACGAGCCAAGACCGAGCGAACAATTAAGGCGAATCAGCTTTCGGCAGTTAGAGAACAGCTTTACACGCAAAAAAAGATTATGAGCATTTAACCCAATAACCATGAAAAAAGAAATCATCATCTCGGCAACGATAATCTGCGTTGTCATCGGAGGCTCGGTTCTAACTTCTCAAAAGATGAAGCAGAACTCAATCGAGAGGCAGTTGGAAATGAAAATAAGCCAAGAGAATCTCATTCTTGAAAACGAACGAGAAAGAGTTCTGATTGAGGAAGCCAACGCTAGGGGCGAAGAAATCACCAAAAAGAGAGAACTTGAAAAGTGCATCGACCTTGCTGATTATGATTACTGGTCTTATGTCGAGTTAAACGGAAAAGGTAAAAGATACGACGAGGGGGGGGTTACAGCTCAGACTAATATTTGGAATACGGCTGAGAAAAATAAAGAAAAAGACATTGATAATTGCTACAAAAAATTTAATATTTAAATGAAACGCACTCCATTCAGAGCGAAACCACCCAAAGCAAAGTTTACCGAGAAGACTCAAGCTTTGTTTTTTGATTATCACCCAGTCACAACCTGTTGGGTGTGCGATTGGTTTCACGCAGATTGTTTACATCACATCTTTCGGAGGGTAAGTAATTCGCCATTCAATGCCGCTCCAATGAGCAACTTCACTTGCCACATCAACAGAGATGAGAAAGACGGACAGCACTTAACTCACCTCACAACCGAAAATCAACAAGCGTACTTAAAACATACTATTCACTACCTTTCCGAGATGGGATATGAGCCGACAGAGGCAGATAAGGCTTTTATTGAGAAGTACGCTGACGAGGAGAATAGAGCTTTATTTCTTGAAGCATTTAGATTTTGAAAGAGAAAGACATTCAGACCGCACTTTCCAAGAAGCACACAATGCACGGATGTTTCGAGTTGAAATTGTGCAAGACCAAAGCCATTCGCCTAGATAGCGTGAAAGATCATCAAGTCGAGGCTTTACTGGCTGCTAGTTCAGAGAGCGGGCTGTATCACAAGATAACAGACTCATTGCCAGTTTTTGGCGGAAACAAACACATGAGATTTACAAGCAAGAAGCCTTTCGACTTCGTGTTTCTCAAGAACACTCCGGCTTATGTGGTGATCTGCTTCTATGTTCCACGGAAAAAGAAAAGATGTCTTTACATTCCAATTAAAAGATGGGTTGAGTTTTGTGCTATTCACCCGAGGAAGAGCGTTAGAGAAGCGGAGTTGGAGGAATATGCAGAGTGTGAGATTAATCTGTAAATAAACTTGACTTTATGTAGTCGATGAACTAAGATGATTATGATGACCAGTTCAATAAATATCGGCTCAAAGCTTAAAGCTCTCCGAGAGGCTAAAGGGTGGACTAAAAACGAACTAAGCAACATGACAGCTCCTGATGGTCGTGTAGCTCATTCTCACATCAAAAGAATAGAGAACGGAGACATTCAGAATCCGGGAGTTGGGACGGTCGAGAAGTTAGCAAAAGCACTTGGTAAAACATTGGCAAATTTATACATTTAAAACAAACAACGCACCACACGAAAGTGAGTGCGATACAAAATACAAATAATTTAATCCCATGAAAAATGAACAACCAAACTTTAAATCTCGAAAAACCGGTAAACCCTCGTACTCTCGTAATTGGTTCGACCGTTTTGGTCTTGGTGTTTCTCTTTGTAGCTTTGTTATCATCCTCGGATGCTTCCGATTCACCCCAGGCAGTATCGCCCTTACAAGAGCAGTCGAATCGCCAAGTAGAGTTGCTGGAGCAGATCTCCTCCTCGTCCGTGATTATCGCACAGCAGGAGTTTCAGTTGACGGCAGCGAGAGCGGAGTTAGCGATAGTGGTCAAGGCGATGCAGGATTTAGCCCATCAGCCGGAGCAGGAGTTCCTGAAGAGCGTAACAGTCCCCTCGACCTCAACAGACTTGCCTACGCCGTCTCAATAGCCGAATCTAGTGGCTGTACTAGCCACGCTGCACTCACACTAAACAATTGCCACGGGATAATGACTTGGGCGAGCAGAGAGAGACAATTAAAAAGATTCAACTCAACAGCAGAATCATTCGCAGCATTCAAATACATTTGGAATAAAAGCTACGGAAGATTCCCCGACAAAGAATTAGCGTGGAAATGGGTCTGTGGAGGAAATGCAGAAACTTGTGATGACTCGGTTGACTGGTTGAAAAATGTAAAATTAAATTACTAATTATGACTACCCCCAAAATAAAGGTCGGAGAGCATTGACCCAGCATAAGAAATTAGACTTCTAAATAGTAAAAAACAATTAACCCCCAATTATCATGAAAATCACAAAAGAAGAAGCTCTCAAAAAAATTGATGAGCTACAAAGTTTTGTTTCCGAGTGCGACCAGAAACAAGAGGTAAAAAAGAGTTGGAAAATAGAAATAAAAAACAGACTTACCGGATCAATTCTTTTTCAGTCTGATAGAGAAACAATAAAAGAGGCAATAGTTGAAGCAGTTGAAAACAATGCCAACCTCAGCGATGCCAACCTCCGCGATGCCAACCTCCGCGGTGCCGACCTCTGCGGTGCCGACCTCTGCGGTGCCGACCTCTGCGATGCCAACCTCCGCGGTGCCAACCTCCGCGGTGCCAACCTCCGCGGTGCCAACCTCTGCGGTGCCGACCTCTGCGGTGCCGACCTCATGAATTGCAAATTTTATGGAAAAACATCCAGCCCGAAAATTCTCACAAAAACACAAGTGCCAGTATTCCTAGAAGCACTTGGATTTAAAATAGAGCATTGAGCCAGCATAAGAAATTAGACTTCTAAATTATGAATATCATAAAACTCAGATCGGGAGAGGAGATGGAATCAGATGAGTCCCAAAGGACGCTCCAAACGATGCGGAAGAATCTTTGTCCCGAAGATCCCGAAGATTGTCCACTTTACCCAGATTGTATTTTGAGCCGGATGAAGATTGCTCATAATGTCTACGGTGTTTGTAGATTGATTAAATTAAGTGAAATTAACCCCCAAAACGATGAATGAAGTCTGCATCTGCGCGGCAGTCAAGTCTGAAGACGGAAGAATCTTCAGAGGACATCGTCATTCGGACTGCTTCAACGCGATGCGATTACGAGAAGTCAAGCCGAGCTCAAAGCCATGCGCCCAAGGATTCATCACCTCAAAAAATCGCTATGTCGATCGACCAGAAGGATATGCTTTACAAATCAGCGCAGGAATAAAATCTGTTTGCACTGAGGGGAACTTAGCTCCAAATGGCTACTGGGCGAACGGCGAACTTTACAGCGAAGACTTATATTAATTCTACACAATGACCACTAAAATCACCACCGAAGAAAAGCTCGCATTCTTGACTGAAAAATATGGAAGAGAAGGCGACAGCTCCTTTACTCCGAAATCTAAATTTAATTTAACTCTTTCCGATGTGCTGGCGGCGATGGAAAAAGTTTTCGATCAGGGCAACAAGAGGGCTTTTATGGAAGCAGCAGAGTTTGATATTTTAGAACTTGTCGATGCTTGGAAGTTATCTCACAACCTCCTCCGAGATCAGAAACCAAAAGTCGTGGACGCCGTATTTGAAATTTTAAATTTATCAAAATGAAGCAAATCACTCCCGAAATCGCGCAGGAAGTTATCGACTATTTTGCGGACAAAACTTTGAGTTTTGGGTGCAAAGTTCGACTGCCTATTCTTGAAAATTGCAGAAAAACAAAACATTCATTTACCTCGAAAGTTTTGCGAAAAGATGGCGACGGAATAATTATTTTTGGCGACGGAGACAAAACCGCGGGGTGGGTTGGTGATTTTACGATTCAAAAAATCCTCGGACACCCGATTTTACTCGACAGAATAATTGAACTTCGACCTAATGTAAACACACAAAAACTTGTTAATTTATGGAAAAAATACGGGATAAGAAAAAGCCTTCAAGAATTGTCAAGCGAGAAAACCGATGAGCTGTTCGGCTTCCTTCACAATAAATGAAGTGTCCTGTGACTGATTGCGAAGGTGAGATGAAAGAGGCGTTTGTCACCCAAGACTACAAAAGATTCCTTCGATGCCCTCTCTGTGGGGCTACTACTGAAAAAGCAATTGATAGACCATTAACAATTGAATAAACTCCTAAAATTTTCCGCACTCATCCTGCTCCATCTACTTATATTTTATGTCTTGATTAAGATAGCGTGGGAGATAGCCTACGACTACGGTATGTGTAATATCACTCAAATAATCCTCAACCAATGACACTCGAACAAATAAACTCACGAATTAAAGAACTACGGCTTCATATGAGAGAGTGTCCCGAAGTTTCCCTTGAGGCTACTTATCGTAATCTACATCGTCAGCAGTGTGTTGAGATGAATAAAGGTAGTGATAAGATTTATGTCAAAGCTCACCCAAACCTCAAGCTATATCCTGATTATCGTTTAGGTGATAATATAATATTTGTATGACCAAGATAGGACACGAAAATGTCGCAAGAAAGGAAACCAAAGGAAAACAGCCCGGTTCATTCAAGCACGACTTTGATTGGGCTAAAGACAAACACAAGATGAGTCTCAAAAATGCCACGACTAGTCTGAATACTAATTCAAAACCTTCGAAGTTCTTCTTCCCACCAAAGCATCCTTTTGTTATGGGTGATTAGTTTCGTTCGTTATTCGCAATTTGGTGAGCTGATTCCTGTATCTCTTCCATTTCTTCTTGGAATGCTCCGACCTGTTTTTTGAGTGTGTCTGCTGCTACCCAGATTCGTTTAGCTAGGGTGATGTTGTCATTCAAAAGCGTGGAAATTAGAGAATATAAGTTGCGCCCGGGGCAGAGCGAAGCCGCAGCGTCGCGGTGTCCGATTACTTCGGTTATGTTTCTCGCTGCCAGCATTCGTTTCAAAACGTTGATTTGAGCCTCTGTGGGGTGTTCTGTCTCAAAGTTGCCCGCTAAACAGATATGGATGTGTGAGGCGTTCACAGCGGCGTTCTGTGTGCCTGACGACGATTCTGTGAGTGGTCGCCCTTCTCTGATCTTTCCATCAGCCTCGACGAAGAAGTGGTACGCCGTGTTGTCTCCGAATCCTCTTTTTTTGTGGCTGTGGAGGATTATGTCCCACTGGTTGGGAGTGGAGAGAGGGAGTACGCTGTGGTGGATACAGACTTTGGTTTTCATTTAGCTTATTCTATTCTCTTTGGGAGGTTTGTCAATTGACTTTGCATTACGCTCTGCAAAGAGAATTAAAACTGTATGTATGCAGTAGTCTTATTAGTTTCTCATTGTTTTGTTTGACTTGGTGGGAGTATTTTGATAAGCTTGTTTTATGAAAGTTATCTCATCAGAAAAAATACCGATCAAGATGTGGCTTGAAGATATTGAGGATGGAGCAGTTGAACAGGCTAAAAACTTGGCTAATTTGCCATTTGTTTTCAAGCACATTGCTTTGATGCCAGACGCGCATCTCGGCTATGGAATGCCCATCGGAGGAGTTATGGCGACCAAAGGAGTTGTTATCCCAAACGCAGTTGGTGTCGATATTGGGTGTGGGATGTGCGCAGTTAGAACTTCTTTAACAGACATTGATATTGAGACTCTTAAAAAAATAATGGGTGAAATTCGTAAGGTTGTTCCTGTTGGATTTTCAAAACATCAAGAAGCGCAAGACAAGACTTTGCTGCCGAACTATGAGTTATGGGAAGATGAAATTACATATAAAGAAAAAAACAATGCCCTTAAATCTATCGGGACGCTAGGAGGAGGCAATCATTTTATCGAAATTCAAAAAGGTTCAGATGGTCATATTTGGATTATGATTCATTCGGGATCGCGGAATCTTGGCTTTAAAGTCGCCGAACATTACAATAAATTAGCTATTGAATTAAATGAAAAGTGGCACTCGTCTGTTCCAAAAGAACACGAGTTAGCTTTTCTGCCACTCGACAGCGAAGAGGGACAAGCATATTTGAGAGAGATGAATTATTGTGTTGAGTTTGCTTTGGCAAACAGAAAACAGATGATGGCTCAATGTTTAAACTCATTCGGTAATACTATTGGAGTATTCGATTATGATGATGTGATAAACATAGCTCACAACTACGCATCTTTGGAGAGTCATTTCGGTTCAAATGTGATGGTTCACCGAAAGGGGGCGACACTGGCGCGAGAGGGGACGGTTGGTATTATCCCGGGGAGCCAAGGCACGAAATCCTACATCGTAAAAGGAAAAGGCTGCAAAGAATCTTTTGAGTCTTGCTCGCACGGAGCTGGTCGCTGTATGGGTCGAAAACAAGCTCAAAGAGAGCTTAATCTGGAGGAAGAAATAAAAATACTCAACGATCAAGGAATTATCCACGGAATCCGAACTGAAAAAGATTTAGACGAAGCGAGTGGTTCGTACAAAGATATTGATGTTGTTATGGAAAATCAAAAAGAGCTAGTTGATATTTTAGTGGAACTAACTCCATTGGCGGTCATAAAAGGCTAGTAGCTCATTGGTTAGAGCAATCCTCTCATAAGGGACTGGCAGATGGTTCGATTCCATCCTAGCCTACCAGTCTCTCTTGACATCTCTTACAGTAAAGAGTAGAGTGTGGGAGTATGTTTATACCGTTCTGGGTAATCGTCATACTAGCTGTGCTTCTTTTAAGTAAGGATGGTCTAAGTCTCCTTGCTTTTATTGGTTTTTGTTGTTTTGGGTGGTTGGTGGTAAAAATGTTATTCTTTGGTATTTTGTTGGTAGTAGCTTTGATTTTTTAGAAAAAAGGGACATCTGAACCAGATGCAAACTCTACTACTTTTCCAATTCCATATGCTTCGGCAAGTTTTATTGCTATTGCTTTCATATTTTTTTCAGTAATTACTCTACTTTTTACAATATCCTTAACTAAAGCTTCTGGTAAAACAGATCTCAATAAATCACCTTCTGCTGTAAAGTCGTTGCTTATTCCGTCTTCAAGTAACATTTTTCTTACTGATGGCTCTTTTACTGTCCCTCCATCCATTATCTTTCTTTTTAGTTTTAGCACAGTGTCTCTACTAGTTTTTTCAGCCTTGAATGCAGATTCAGTTTTTAAGTCATCAAGATATTGTTGAACCCGTGGGTCATTAGGATTTTCTTTTAATATTCTGTCTAAATCTTTTTTTGTTATTTCTGTTATTGGTGAACGCACAAGTGGAACTTTTTGTTCTAATAAAACACTCTCTAGCCCATCTCTAAATACTTGTCCATCAACAGTATTGCCACTCAAATTCTTAATTTCTGCGTCCATAGCTTTGCCTATCTTGTCTATCTGTGCCTTAGCAGCATTCTTTGCTTCTGGTGTTGCAGATTCAAAAAGTGCCTTTTTAGCTGTTGAATAAGAATCACTTAATTGAGCAAACTTCTTGCTTGTATTTTCTACTACATATTTTCTTAAATCAGCAACTGCTCGATAGCTCGTTCCTCCTGATGGAGACATATCAGAAATCTTTATAGCATAATCTGCTAAATCACCTTTATCTAATATTGCTTTTGGATTATCCCAAAACTCTGCTACAACTCGTTTGTGCGCACCTTCTTTTGCAAATTTAGTTGACTCACCAGTGAATTTTGGAACTACTTTTTCACCAGTTGTTTTTTCAGCTACTTTATAGTCTGACATTAAACCTTCTTTTGTAGCCTTCCTTCTAGCAGTTGCTTCTATATTTTTTTCTACCGCTGCTTCTGCACCTTTGAACGTTGGTCTAGTTTCTTCAATAACTTGCGCGCTTCTTGCTTTACTAGCAGTTCCTGTCGCCTCGCTAATAAGACCTTTGCCTTTCTTGATTGGTGCTGTCGCTAATTCTTTTAATTCTGGTAGTGTTTTTTTAGTAATATTGGCTGTCTCTTTTACTGTTTTTCCACCGATTCCAAAAGTGAGAAAGGCATTAACATATCCAGCTGAACCCTCTGCTGTTGCAGCAATGTTGGGATTGTTTTCTTTGAACGACTGCCAGCCTTCTGCTAATCCAGCGGCTTTTTCTCCAAAATAGTTTTGGATATTTTCGATAGCCTCATCTGGATCTCTTCCAGCCTCAATGTTGACTTCTCTAATTTTATTGCCATAATAATTCTTTACTGTATTTACCATCAACTCTGCTGCTGGCTCTAATGGTGCTTGGACTGCATTAGCTGTAGCTCCTATGGCATCACCACCAATCTTAAACGCAGCTACTCCTGGATTTAATCCTTGTCCAGCGGGCATTTGTTTAGCTATGTTGGCGATGGTTTGCTCTCTTTGGTCTTCTGGTATATCTTCGACAGTGAGACCTTTCTCAGCAAGTCTTTTATTAACATAGTCCATTTGCTGTTTTTCGTTTCCGTGCATAAAACCTCTTACAGTCTCTTGAACATTTTGAGAGCCTTTTTCTATCGCCTCTGCTCCGCGCCTGATTGTCCCTCCTACTATTGGAAGATCACCAAGAGCCTCTGTGACTGTCGGTATTCCCTTTGGTGGAGCTGGTTGCGTAAATTTAGTGCTTGTCAAAAACTTGCTCTTTTTCCTGCGTTGTATTGGAGCAATTACTGCATCAAGTGCCGCTTTTGATTCTTCTGATAACATTATAAAAATTGGTTAGGGTCTATTTTGAGTTCAATTAAATATTGTTCAATATCCTCGTCGTTTTCTCCTGCGTCTATAAGCCCTTGAATCGTATTTTTCGTTTCAGTATAGCTCGCCTGTTCGCCTTCATCTTCTAGGTCGAATGTTATTAAGTCTACTTCTCCTCCTTGTGGTTTTTGAACACCAAATATATCCCAAACTCGATCTTGCTGTGCCGAGATACTGGATTCCAATATCACTCCCATTTTACTAATAGAAGCCTCTAACGCGTTCTCAAATCCTTCGATGCCACCCTCCGCAAATCCGTCGAAGATAATTTGCTCTGCTCTATCATGATCTGAATCATTGATTTTTCTGATATTACCATTATCGTCAATTTGACCAGAAAGAGCAGCATTATATAGCGCGAACTCCTCCCTCAACTGGCTAAGATGGAAACTGTACTTAGACAAATTAGGGTCATTGAATTGTTCTCCGGCGAACATCTTCACAACATTTTTTAACTTAATATCTCCGAAAGAAGCCTCGTCAGCAGCCTCCTTGAGATTACCTAGCGTCGCTCCTACCTCACTTTCTGCTACTTGAGATTGATTGTTTCTTAAAACATTAGCAGTCACAGTCTTTTGATAAGCATCATATTGCGCTCCAATCAAAGAAGTATCTACATCATTTGTTTTAGCCCATGTTTCAAATTCCTTATTGGCTCTATTACGAGTAGCGGCATCTCTTGGAAGCTTTGATAACTGACCTGTAGCCGCCATGAAAGCGTTTTGACTTAACCCAGTGGCAGCAAGAATATTTTGGCTAGTTGGGTCTTGCACTACTGAGTCTGCTAATCTTTCAGCTACTTGTTCACCTAAATTAGCTTTTTCAGCCTCGGCGAGAATTGCATCTTTAGCGGATGGAGTTGAGGCTAATTCATATCTGCTTACGAATCTATCAGCTTCGGTTGCAGTTCCTGCTGCACCTGCATTCTCCTTCGAGGTCAAAGACAGGTTCTCATAACCGATCACGCCCTCGCCTGTTGGAGAGGCTAAATCATTAAACGAGATATTTCTGCGGCTTCCTTGACCTCCTCCGTGTCGGTTTACATCATAAATGGTAGCTGTTTGATTTTCATAATCTACCGATTCGACAAATCCACAATGACCAATTCCAGCCGCTCCGATATTGGATACGAACACACTGCCTGGAGTTGGAGTGTCGCTATTGATGTTGCGAGTTTTATCAGTAAGATTTGATCCGTATTTACTCGCAGATCCTAATGTATCATTCACGAATGCAGCGCATTGTCCGTAGAACTCTTGTCCTCCTGTCCGTGAGATCCCCGCAGCGGCGTATAGTTCGTCTGTGTGCATCGAATCTCCTAGATTGCTCAATGTGCCAACAACATCAGCATTTGTTTCAGAATACGCTTTGTAGTCTGTTAATCCGTCGAGGGTCTTTCGTGCATTCGCTCGTTGGACAGCTGTTTGAGCGTTCTTGTATGCGAGATCGGCTTCTTTTATTTGTTGCTCTATTGAGCTTAATGGTGCCTCCGCCCCAAACCCCTTCATCTTGGCAAACTGTTCAGCCATTGCTGGATCACTTGCTTGGAGTTGTTGATAAAAACCGAAGTCTTGTTGTGAGGTAGTGGGGTCTGTTTTCCCGATTTGAGCTACTTCCGCTTGTGTTTTGGTGAGATTGGCTCTTGCTTGATCTAGTTTGACTTGCTCTTCGGGTGTGAGGGTCTTTTTGCTTGCATATTCGTTTACTTGACCTTGTAAATACGCCATTTCTCGTATTTGGGCTGTTGTGTAGGATGTTCCTTCAAAAGAAGCCAGTAGAGAATCTGCTATTTCTGGGTTTAGAGCGATTGCTCCGAGGGTGTCTGGTGTTAAAAAACTGGTGATTCTTTCGTCGGCTGTTTTTTGATTCTCTTCGACGAGGGCGATAATATCGTTTGCTACGGTGATTTCCTGTTCCAAATTAGCCACTTCTTGGGCTTGTTTTATGGTTTGGATGTTCTGCCGAGCAGAGGCGAGTTTAGCCGACGAGTTCAAGAGTTTATTTTTTGCATCAATAACTCGCGGGTCGCTTGAAATTGCTCGATCTCTAGCTGAGGCAATATTAGACTGGACTGTTTTATTTTTGAGAAGACCACTTTGGACTCCTTCGGGGCTTTCTTGAAGGAAAGAGGTGATTGGTGCGACTACATTAGCTTGTGCTGTTTCTCCCGCTGCTTCTCTTTGTTTAGCGATATTGGCGTATCCAGCCGCGATTTGACTTGTGGCATCTCGTGATAAGGCGCCTTGAGTAGATAAAATAGGGTCGAGTGAGCGAGCGGTCGCAGAGCTTGTTTCAGGAACACGCACACCTTTCTCGTTGATATATCCACCTCCAATTAAAACTTTCGCACCGCCCTGTTTTGTTTCCCACACATTCCCTAAAGCGTCTGTGTTTTGAGTTGGGGTAAAAGTAGCAGAGTCGATTGAAGCGTCTATCTTTTGTTGGATGGGGGATGTTGTTGGTCCTCCTTGAAAGATAGTCGGTGTTATTACCCCTCTAGCTGTCCCTGTGGACGCTGGGGGAGTTATTGTGGGCTTCGCAGGGTTGACTGTTTGAGCGGCGACTGCTCTAGTTTGAGCTTCGAGCTTTCTTTGCTTTTCGGCTGGGGTGAGATAAGTGAGCCGCTGTTCTCTCACCGAAGTGAGGGATGATTCTCCTATTCGTGATTGGTATAGATTAAGCATTTAGTTGTTTAATGTTTAGAGAATCTTGGAATCATCAGCGTTAACGATGACCGCCTTGAAAAACATATCTTTTGCGTATGCAGTATTAGCGCTTGCTTTTAGCTCAAAAGTAATATTTGAACCAATCGCTGGATAGATAGTTCCAGTTTTTGTATTGTATGTCGCTGATGTATCTGATGTTAGTTCGAGCGACGCTGCAGTTCCTGCAGCATCAGTATAGGAAGTTTTTAAACTAGCATTTTGACCATTATTAGAGTTTTTAAGGGCTACACTAAATGTCATATTTCCGTTGAAGTTCATTACTTTTGTAGCCCCTTTTGAAACATAGGATGTGCTGGCAGTGTCGTATTCGGTAGCATCTGTCCACAGCGTAGTTGTTGTTCCGGCTTTTACGGCGACTGGTGCTGAAACATTAGAGTGAGTATGCAGAGCGTCAGCATCACTGGCTGCACCGCCAGTTAGAGTCGTTCCGTCTGTTGGTGATATTCCAGAGAGTTCGCTATCTCTTGCGATTGTGCTTGGGATAAAACCATCTGCTATATCTCCGTCTGCATTTAAGACTGGCACTTTATTTTCATCTGCTGCTCCGCTACTTGTTTTTACGAATACATCGGTGTCAGTTGTGTCTACATTTATTGTAGCACCTGCACCAGTGATTGAGATTCCATCACCTCCTGTGAGGACTCCTACACCTGCGTTGTCGAAGTTTACCCAAGTTGTTCCGTCATTTGAGAATTGAGCTTTTCCGGTTGAGATATTATTTCTTAACCATCCGACTGTTGATCCACTTTGAGCGTGATTGATCGTGACTGTCGAATCTGTATTTGTTCCGATGGTGAATAAAAGACTTCCGTTTGAGATAGTCCCGAGGATGGCTTGTGCTAGATATTTCAAATGATAATTCGAGACGACTGGATAAATCTTCGTTCCGGCTGGGAGGTCAAAATCATTGGCTGTGTCGGCTGTGTTGATGTCATCCGAGTCTTGTTTGAGTGGACGAGTTGTTATTACGATGTGGGTTGAGTCTGTCCATCCTCCAGCAACGATGTAGAGTTGCATATATTTTCCTGTTGGAGTCTTTGCTCCGAGGATTGCGGCTTTGGTGATGCTTCCTGTCCACGCAGAGGCGAGTACGAGGGCAGTGGAGCCTTCTAGCGAGGTTTCAGCCAGTATTGGGGCTGTTGTCTCATTTATCTCGGTGAAGTCGAAGGCGAAGTCGGGAAGGCTTGTCGGGGCGGTCATTGTGTTAGGTTAAAATATTTTGTCGTTGATTTCTCTTTTCTGCGATTGTCCCAGTGGCGTATCTGATGATGTTTTTTGCTTTGTCAGAGCCTGAGATTTTTAATAAATAAGAGTTGTATCCGTAGGCTTTTTTATGTCCAGTGGCGGGAGTCCAGATCGGTTTACCTGCCGAAGGGGTTGCGACGAAGGCATCGACTGCTAGTTCAGCTGTTCCGAGTTCGCTTTCGGTTGACAGACCTCCGGCTGATGTCCAAGTATAAGATATACCAGTTTCGACTATTTCACCACCTTCTTCCTTTATTCCTAGCACTTCCACGCTTACTGGGGCACCGTTTGAAATATCTCCACCAAGGTCAAGCTGTTTCCAGTCTTTGATTGTTTCGAGACTCCCTTCGTTCATCGGTTGGATGTATTCGTAGTCGATTGCTGCCCCCTCGTCGTCTGTTTGATCTTCGGAGAACATTTCGAGGACTCTGGGAGAAGCAGAGGCAGTTCCAAACAGTTTTTTATCTTTGGTGAAGAATGAAGAGACTCCGAAAGGTATTTCGCCCCAAATGATTTCTTTGAAAGATTGAGTATCGAACCACAAGATCAGGTTATTGATTTCGGCATTCTCTCGGAGGGTGACATAAAGTCTGTTGTCGATCGAAGACCAGGCGATGTCTGCACCAGTGAAGTCGAAGTCGGCTTTCCTGCTTCGGGCGATATTTCGTGTCAGTTCAACTCTCTCTCCGTTTAAGTTGTTGATGAGGACAAAAATTCCATTCTCATTACAAAAAGCGATTCCTTTTGGAAATGAGAGTGAATTTCTTTCACCACCATCATTAAGTTTCTCAAACATGACAGGGAAGATTTGAGTTTGAACAGCCCCGATGTCTTGTGAGCTTCTTTCAAACCCTGCATAACCACTTTCAAAGAATCCGACTAAAACATTTCCGTAGCTTTGATTTCCACCTTGATTGGACTGGAAGTTAGAAGACCCTTTTGCTTTTCCTGCGAAGGCGTAGATGATTGAATAAGCAGCTCCGAGGGTGACGACGCTCGTGTCCCAGTCTGTGAAGTCGTTTTGAGCCGTCAAAAGCAATTCGCTCTCGTTGTTGTTCGTTTTGATGGCTACAAGGCTTTTATCGAAAATAGATAATGCTTCACACTTCGGGACTGTTCCTCCACTTGCTGTGATTACGGCTGTATTTGTAAACACCAAAGCGCCGTTGGCTTTTGCGCTTCCAGTTGATGAGTCGGTGATTGTTTCGGTGGTGACGAAGATTCCGGTGATGTTGTCGAGTGTGAGCGTTCCTGTTGCTCCTGCGTCTGTGTCTGTGATGATTGTGGCAGTTGCCCCGCTTGTTCCTCCGGTGATTACTAGCCCTGCTGTGAAATTGGCAGTTTGGGTGTTGTAGAGTAGGGTCGGGAGTGTAGTCTTGTAGATCACATCTCCATAAATACCATTGCAAGAATAAATATCTGTTCCGTAGCGGACGGCATCGGTTAGGTCGGCTGTGAAGTCAGTCTTAACTGTGTTGATTGTGTCGTCATTGTGATTAAAAACAGATAGCGTTGTGCCATAAGCCAAGGCAGCAGTTGTATTTGTCCACTCTCTGAAGATTACAGGTCGTTCGATGCTTGCAACTCTTTGTCTTTGGCGGATTCCTCCTCTTTTATAGAGTTCAGTTTCTTGTCTGATAAAGTAATTCATCACCTTTTTTGCCTGTTTCGGTGAGAGGAATTGCGTTAAATACAGCTCATTTGCCCCTTTCGTGGGCATAGTTGAGCGCACCTTTTTAGAGCTTCTTCGAGATGGCTTTAAAACTGGGAACATTAACGATAAATATTAGTTCGATTCGGGAGACTAAAAACAGATGGTGTTTTGGCAAATGTGCCTAAAAGATGAGTGAGAGCTTGCGCCGCTCTTTGTCCGCTTTCGGCTTCACTCGCAGAGTCGTCTCGCCATTGATTCCAATAAATATCTGCTGCGTCTCTTGCGAACTCACGATAGCGAGCAGGGATGATTGTGTCGTCTGTCAATAAGGACAGGGTTGTGAGTGATGTGATGTATCTCAAAACAAAAACCTTTGACTGGTCTGGTGTTGGGGTGAAGTTCAAAGAGTCATCCAGCCAGTAGCCTGTTTTTTGACTTCCGAACCCAGTCTCGACGAGATTTACATTCGAATATTTGTAAGCAATGAGCGTTCCGTTTACTGTTGCCGAGCCTTCGGTCGAGCCTGTAATCACCTCGTTGTCTTCGAAAGTCCCCAATACGCTTGTGAGTATTAGGGTGCTAGATTTGACCACAGAGAGCGTCCCTGTTGCCCCGCTTGTTCCTCCGGTGATAGTTTGCCCGATGGTCGAAAAGGCGACTGTTTCGGCGTCGTAGTTCAAAGCTCCGAAATCAGTCCCTGTTTGTGTTTCGTAGACTCCACCGACTCTGATATTCTGGAAGTTAGTCGGGAGAGTGTAGTTAGCCGTGTCTGCGATTGTTTTAAAAACCGAATTAGTTAAATAGTCGTTCGGATTGATATTGACTAGTTTCGGATAGAGTGACTGATTGATAAACTCGCACCACTCGATAATTTGAGTGTCGTTTGCTCCGCCTACATTATCCTTATTATTTATAATGGAGGTTTTAATGTCTGAGATTTTGAGGAAGGTGGTCATTTTTGGATTATAATTTTGATTTGCTTTATGTCGTCGATTATTGTTTGGGTTCGTTCGTTTAGCACAGGGACGATTGACTTTAGGTCAATCACATCTTCTCTGTTGGATGAGACTTGAGCATTGACGAAGAATAATATTCCTCCAGCTAAACTGATCGCCCAGATAAACCAAGCTCTGTCTACTTTCTTTTCGACCTTTGCGTTTACCGCTTCAATTGTATTCATAATTAAACTAGTTTAGTCATTCCTTTTTTTAGACGCATTTTGCGTTTGAACCTTTTTACAGATGGTTCGGGTTTCCGTTTATGGATGATGATCTTTAGGCGAAATTTTTTATCTTTAGTCATAGATTATTCATAGACGGTTTGAACTTCAACGCTTGTTGCGTCGTGGAGGATTGAGAAATAGACATTCTGTGTCTGTACGGCTGCGAAGATAAATACTATTCCAGCTAGGATTCCAGCGAGTAAAGCTATCTTTATGATTTCGAGACATGTCTGTTGGGTCATTTATTTGATCTTACTTGTCGCTTTGAATCGTCCCCACGCTGCCATTGCGGCTGTGATGATGATGGCGAAAGCTCCGACGATCTCAGTCACATTGCCTTGATCTAGGTCGATATCCACTCCGAAAGCTTTGAGGAGTGTTATTAGTCCGAGTATCCCTCCGACGATGGAGCTTTTTATCGTGGTTGACGATAGTGCGCTTTTAGTTTCATTCATGTTAATTTGGTTAATTGTAAAATTTTTCATTTAATTAATAATTGAAATATCCATTCGCGGATTTCACCGATTTGTTTGTCGAGTAATGCGAGTGATTCTCGCTGCTCCGGTGCGTTCCCGAATGCGGTGGCGATTTTGTCCCGGGACATAGTTATGTTTTCAAGTGCTGTTTCGGCGGTGGAAAGATCATCGTCCATTTCTTGTGGAATATCGCAAAACCCTCCGATTGTTTCGTTCCAGTCGAGATTTCGTGTTGTGATCATTGTGTTTGGTTAAATAAATAATTTTTGACGATTGTTGAGACATCTTCCCCTTTATCGTTTACGAAGGTGATTTTTTCATCGTTGTCTGTGATTGACATTAGAGCTTGGAATTCATCCATTTTGAGGACTTCTATCTTTTCTTCGTTTTTGATCTTGAGGGCGAGTGGGCGGAGGTGGGCTTTGAGTCTTTTTGTGTCGCTGTCGTCGTAGGTGTCTTTGAATTTGAGCAGTGTCATTGTGTTTTTCACTTCCTTCGCTTGGACGACCTGTTCCTCGATTATGTTGTCCACACCGTTCGATGCGAGGATGTCTACGCTGGCTACTGTGCCACCGAGAGCAGTTACTGCGGTGAGGACAGAGGTCGTGATTTTAGTTTTGATATCCATTAGTTCTTGTATTCCGTAAACCCCTGATACAAGCTTATCGTATTGTCTGTTTCAGCACTAGCCCATTGAGCTGTAATCCTTATATCCATATTAGCTGTTGTGTCGATTGTTGCTATTCCAACCATTGAAGTAATATCTCCTCTGGCAGTAGCGTCTCCAACTTCTAAATGAATATGAATTGCTCTTGACCCTGACGCTCCGATAGTTCTTTGAGTAGCATTAGCATTCATATGCCAGTCTTGGTCTGTTAATTGTCTTGTGTTTGTTTCTAAAGTGGCTACTGGAGTCTCACTTGCTCCTACGTATATTCTTAGAGTAACTTCATCTCCAGCAGTTCCACTATCGTTAGTAACTATTCCATCACAATGAACTTTAAAGACATTTCCAGCTTCTAAACTATTCGCAGCGATTGGAGCAGTGTAAAGAGTTGTTTCAGTTGTTGTGTCTGCGACTGTTACTGTTGACACAATTACATCAGAAGTTCTGTCTATCGCTTTTTGTTCGTTTTGGTTTGTAATGTAAATCTTCCCATTGTAATATTCAATACTTCCTGCTTCTGGAGTTGTAAGAGCTACTCCTTCTGTTAGTTTCAGAGGGGGATTTGTAGCTGTCCCTGCTGCTAAGTGGAGTAATGCTGTCGGACTCGTTGTCCCGATGCCGACGTTGCCTGATGAATCAAGAATAGACAAAGTTGCCCCCAAAGTATCATCAATTATATTAAAATTTCCTAAGTTATCTCTGCCTAATTCCCAATAAGTTGTAGGTGAAGAAGATAAACGAAGCTGTCCACCTCCTTCAATTCCAGTTCCAAAAACTTCTAAAGCTCTTGAAGGACTCGTTGTCCCGATGCCGACGTTGCCGTTATTATCGATTCTCATTCTCTCGGTTTGAGTATTATCCCCTGTTAGAAAAACTAAAGAATTTTCAGCAGATGGACCACTTCTAATTCCACCTATTTGTGCACCGTAGCCATCAGCAGAAGAGGAGGGAAATTCAATATATGAACCAGAACCAACCGTTAAAGAACCAGTCCCCATTTTTAATAATCTTTCAAAATTAGTGGCAACAGTAGAACCAATTTGCAATTTGCTAACTGGCGCAGTCGTCCCGATGCCGACGTTGCCGTTTGATTGAAGAATAGACAAAGTTGCCCCCAAAGTATCATCAATTATATTAAAATTTCCTAAGTTATCTCTGCCTAATTCCCAATAAGTTGTAGGTGAAGAA
>Ga0208904_1000276_pt1 | contig 44937 bp, 42 predicted proteins | sample AntAceMetag02UKB_FD_184774 | JGI IMG/M metagenome (GOLD analysis project Ga0208904, IMG submission 184774) | Saline lake microbial communities from Ace Lake, Antarctica - Antarctic Ace Lake Metagenome 02UKB (SPAdes) (version 2) | ecosystem: Environmental > Aquatic > Non-marine Saline and...
AATAATCAAAGAAAACAATGGTCTAAAAACAAAATGACTCCCGTTGAATATCGAAATCACCTTCTAACCAAAAACAAATGGGGTGGGTAGTGGGTTTAAAAGTGTCTACTAAATGGGGTACGGATCACAATCAAAAACTAAGCTAACATTAGCTTAGTTTTTATATAGGGAGTTTACAACTTTGGAACGGTATTGACATTATATGTATTATAGTATATACTAAGTATATACTTTATATATAAAATTAATAATAAAAAATATGAATACAGTAGTTATAAATATTAAAACTGATCCAAAAGTTAAAAAAGAAGCTAAAAAAATTGCTTCTGATTTAGGATTAACTTTAAGCGGAACTATTAACGGTTTTTTAAAACAATTTATTAGAAATAAATCTGTTTTCTTTACTTTAGATGAAAGTAACCCAAGTGATTATTTACTTTCTTCTATTAAAGAATCTAAAAAGCAAAAAAAAGAAAAAGAATATTATTCCTTTAAAAATAATGAAGAATCTCTCAATTTTCTTGATAAACAATAAATTATGCAAATTGAGTATTCTAAAAAATTTATTAAGGAATTTAAAAAATGTCCACCTAAAATTAAAATTGCTTTCAAGGATAAATTAAAAACTTTTATAAAAGATCAATTTAATCCTATTTTAAATAATCACCCTCTTACTGGAAAGTTAAAGAAATATAAAAGCATCAATATTAATGGAGATTGGAGAGCTATTTTTCAAGAAATTAAAGAAAAAGATATAATATACTTTGTTGCTATTGGTACACATAGCCAGCTATATTCTTAATATATAAGTTCCAACATCGTCCCACCCTGCCCGCATTTAAAAACTAAGCTAATATTAGCTTAGTTTTTGCATAAAGGTTTATAACCTTGGAAGAATGTGGTAAAATTTCTTTATAAAAAATTTATAATTAAAACTATGAAAGATCGTTTCAAATTAATTGCTTCAGTTTATCTTCTTTTTGTTAAAGATAATCAAATTTTACTTTTACGTCGTGCTAATACAGGTTATGAAGATGGAAATTATGGTCTTGTTGCAGGCCATCTTGATGAACATGAATCTTTAACTCATGGTGCTATTCGTGAAGCAAAAGAAGAATCGGGAGTTGATATAAATCCAAATGATTTAGAAATCAAAACAACAATGCACAGAAAACAAGACGACGAACGAGTTGATTTTTTCTTTGAAGTTAAAAAATGGTCTGATGAAATATCAAATACAGAACCAGATAAATGCGATGACTTAAGTTGGTTCTCTTTAGATAATCTTCCTCCAAATATTATCCCTTATATTAAGCAGGCAATTGACTGTTATAAAAACAAAATAATTTATTCTGAATTTGGATGGTAACTTTTTAGCTTATCTAAAATTAGTCACCCACGTTTCCACATCGTCCCACCCTGCCCGCATTTAAAAACTAAGCTAATATTAGCTTAGTTTTTATATGAAGAGTTTATCACTTTGAAACAAGTTGTGATATACTAAAATAAAATTAAACAAAATATTTATGAAAAATTTACTATTAACATCTAGTGGCAGCTTTATCACAAGATTTGATATAAAAGAATTTGATAAACCGCTTAAAGAAATGAGAATGGCATATATTACTACAGCTTCAAAAAAAGTTAACGATATTAGTTATTTAAAAAAACACATAACTGAAATGGATAAACAAGGGTATGATTATGAAGAAATTGATATTTGTGGAAAAAATGAAAATGAATTAAAAAAAATATTTAAAAATAAAGAAGTTATATATGTCGAAGGGGGAAATACTTTTTATTTACTTAAATGCGTCAAGGAAAGTGGATTTGAAAAAGTAATAAAAGAATTAATAAACAAAGGAGTTATTTATATTGGCTCTAGCGCTGGTACATATATTGCTTGCCCCACTATTGAAATAGCAGATAAAGCACATGAAGAAGATAGACATGACAAAAGTGGAATAAAAGACTATACAGCAATGAATTTAGTTCCATTTTTAATAAAAGCTCATTATAGCCCAAAAGAAAAAAATCAATTAACAAAAAAATTAAAAAATACCAAATATCCCGTAAAATTACTAACCAACGATCAGGCTATTTTAATACAAAATGATAATATTAAATTTTTAGGTAATGGTAAAATAGATAGCTTACAATAAAAAAATATCTTTAAATAAGGGGATCCTTCGGTTCCTCAGGATGACAGAGGTTATCCTCTTCTTATTATCGTTTTCCCCACAGCTACTGCAACTTTTTTAATCATTCCAAGAGCCATAAGCCCGCGAGCACGAGCTAGAAACCCTAAAATAAGAGCTGTGAGACCTCCTCCGGTTGCAGTTAGATATTTCTCGGCGGTTTCTTTTGAATTGTTATAAGTTAAAGATTGAGATCCTGAAACAAGTTCAGGATGACGAATGTTTTCAACAACAATGTCATCTTGTGAGCGTGGCCAGACTTGAAAACCACTTGATGTATTTTCCAAAACTCCAACCACTTCTAACACCTCACCGACTACAAAATTACTAGTTGTTATTTTACTCCCAGGTTTAAAATATACTTTTATTTCTGCAGTACCATCATCTAAAAATAAATAACTTGATTTTATCTCTGTAATTTCTCCCTCTACATTTACCAAAGAACCAAGATAAACATCGTTCAACTCATCTATTTTATCAACTATCTGGCTTTGTTCTTCTTCACCAGACACAGCAATAACAATAATTTTATTGGCCCCAGAAACTTTTATTCTTTTAATCCCGCTTGCAATAGAAACTTCTCCATTAACTTCCACAACATCTCCAACTTTCAACTCGGGAAAATCTTTAAAATGTTGATAAATTTGAATTCCATTTTTTCCATCGGTTATATAAAAATACTGCGACCCAAAGACTCCAGGCAAAACAATAACTCTACCTTTTGTTTTAACCAAATCACCAGACTCAGATTCTAGTTTTATCTCTTCCAAACTCAAACCTTCTATTCTTTTAATCTGTAAACTTTTTTTACTTTGTTTAGCAATCTCCAACCCAACTATTTTTTGCAAATAATCTTCTGTTAATTCTGTCGCCACTTCACCTTGACCAGACTTTGCAAATTCATAACTATCTACTAAATTATTTTTATCATTCCAAAATTCCACCAACCCACCCGAATTACTTAAACTAAATTTAGTCACTGCTTTATAAAAAATCAAATTATCATTTGGCTTAATAAAAGTAATATCAGGAATTTGATAAGTCTTTCTAAAATATTTAATTTTCCAATTAGAAATATCAATTGTACTTGTGCTGTTATTTTTAATTTTAATATATTCACGCACATCAGCTCCTTCAGGATTTGCAAAAACCTCTGAGATAAAAACTTTTGACTCACTTATAAGTCTTTCACCAACAAAAACTTCTACTTCTTTTTGATTTACGCTCCCCATAGAACTTGTTGCAAATATTTTAATTTTAAAAGTTCCAGTTGCACTCCATTCAAATTCTTGTTTTTCACCAAATAAAGTTGAACTTGCAAACTTCCACTCAAATTCTAGGTTTCCCCCTCGAGAATCAGCAGAATATGAAGCATCAAACAAGACTTTCTCTCCTACAAAAATTGTTTGAGGATAATTTATACTCCAAACAATGCCAGTATCACTTTCACTATTAACAACGTCTTCAACGTTTTCACCACCCCACGCCCATTTTCTTTCTCCATCTTTATATTGTAAAACAAATTCTTCCTCTGCCTCATTATAATTTAATTCATCAATCATATTTTCACACACATCTATTAATTCTAACTTTTCAAAAGTAGTATTATTAAGCGCAATACTGGTAATCGCTCTACTCAATTCAAGAACTTCTTCTGATTTAATCTCTCCACTTAAATAAAAACTTTTTGAAAGATCTTTTAAAACCCAACCATTTAAATTAATTGTATTTAAGCTCAAATTTTTTATTTTTATAAATTCATTTAAAGAATCATCTCCTTTAGGATTTGGTAAAATTTCATAAATTACTACTGAAGAACTTGCAAAACACTCGGGACTACCACCTTTCTCATTACTATTATCATTATCAACTGTATCTGTTGGTGGGGAAAAACTATTACTTCCGCCTCCCCCAGCTGAAGGATTACTAACGGGTTCATTAATAATATTAAAACTGCCTAAAGTTACATTAGTAGTAATTGCCCAGTCAGAAAAACCATCGGTATCAGCACCGTCAATCAAACGAGAAATTGATTGCCCCTTGCTTGGGACACTCAAACTACCTCCATAACTTATTTCATCAACCTTATTTCCTTCATCATCTTTTAAAATTACAAAATCCCCATTATTATTTAAATAACGGTCCGTTCCTAAATCGATAACTAAAAAATTATCGCTGGAGTTAACGCCAGCGATAATACCAAAGATTTCTTTACACGAACTTTCTGTAGAATCACAAATAACCCCGCCAACTAAATCAAAAGTAGAGGTTGAATTATTAAATAACTCCACTTTTTCATTTCCTTCTTGTGGATCTGAGACTACTTCATTAATTTTGATATTATTCCAACCAACAGTACTAGTAGTGGAAGTATTTATTTCTGCAAATTCTAAAATTGTATTAAAAACATAAACTGAAGTACTTGTATTTGAACTACCCCCATCGTCATCTTCAACAGTTAAAACAATATCAAATGTTCCAGTTGAAGAATACGAATAAGTAGTGCTAACCAAAGTTGAATTTTCACCATCACCAAAATCCCAAAACCAACTTACTAAATTCCCGTCATTATCTGTTGAACTCAGACCTGAAAATAAAATATCTTCATTGATTTCTACAGTGGTTGTACTTATTTCTAATACGACATCTGGTTTTTGGTTAATTGTCGTTGTTGTTAAAAATGAATTATAAACAACATTCTGATTTCCTACAGTATTACTATTGTAATGCTCTTGCCAATTATTAGACGTATAATCTACTAAAAATGGATTAATTCTTTCTAAAGAAAAATTTGTAGACGTAATATATGAAAATTGTTCAATAAAATCATTATTTTCATCCATTAAACCAATTTCTTCACCAGTTTCTTTCAAACTTCCCCATGAAGAATCAAATACTGATCCACTAAAGCTTGGGTTATTAGCTAAAAAACTAATTTCATCCTGACAAATAACTCCACATTCACCAGGGTCTAGGCTAAAATCAGTAGAACTAACTGATAAATTATGTTTTGTATTATTTTCCCAAAATTTCCAATCTGTTAAATCTATAGAACTAGCTCCACTATTCAACAACTCCACCCATTCGTTACCAACACTTTCATAAGCACCAATTTCATTAATAACAATATCTGTATTCTTAGCCAAAACATAATTAAAAACAAAAAAACTGCCTAATAAAACAGTTACTAAAAATAGTTTCCTCCTCATAATTTTCCCTCTTTAAAAAATTAACATATCTATTATACCAGTAAAGACGGATAAAATAAAAAGCACTAAATTATATATTTTAAATAAAATTTAAATTTGTATAGGCTATCCTATACAAAATGTGTATAACCCTGTGGATAACTTTAACTAAAAGAGGATAACTTTAAACATTTTTTACTCAAAATCAACAAACCTTCCCTAAGGTTAGTTTAAAACTGTTTGTATAGGCTTGTCTATACAAAAAAATAAGGTATTTTAGCCCTTTTCTGCCACTTTTAGGCTAATCTCAGCAAATAACTCGCCCCCTTGACAAAACCTTAAAAGTATGCTATAATAATTGGGTGATACAGTGATGGCCAAGAGAGTTCATTTCAAAAAAATTTCGATACTTCTGCAAAGTTTTGCTAGAAGACAGAGATGCTGTTTCCTACTTAGTCATTAATCCCTTTCTATAGAGAAAGGTAAATAACTTATTTTAAACCTTAGGGAAAACAACACATCTGCTCTTCTTGGTTGGCAACTCTTAATATATTAACCGTGCTAACGCCGTGTTAATCTAGAGCCCTGCCTCCAAGTGGACGGAATTTTAAGATGATCGTACTATCCGAAAACTCAATTTAACAAAGTTGAGTCCTCGGATGGTACAGATCTCTTTAGACTCAAAGGGTGTAACCATAAAATATTTAATGTAGGGTTATGCCCTTTTATAATTGCCAAATTTTATTTCAATATAATAACAAAAAATGGTATAATCTAAACACTTATTATAAATTTGCCAATATGGTCAAAAAAATACATATATTAACAACCCTATCCATCGGGCTTTTTTTTATTTTAGACCAATTTTTAAAGTGGCAATCTTTGCACAACTGGTCAGAAGCACATCTTTTACACAAATTCCTAGGTTGGCAACCCTTTTTAAACTCTGGTGTAGCCTTTGGATTACCCCTACCAAATATCTTTCAAATTATCTTTAGCATCATAATTATCACTATAATTAGCTATATCTTCTTTAATCTACCAAAACAAAAAACATTGTTTATCACTCATTTCTCCCTACTTTTAATCATTATCGGGGCAATATCTAACCTAATCGACCGTATTATTTATCAAAACACAATGGACTATCTTCTTATTCTAACCGGAATAATCAATCTTGCTGATATTATGATTGTAATCGGATTTATCCTATTCTTTTATAATAATTTTACTTATTCAAAGGGCTCTTCAATTACTCAGGATAATAAATAACAACTTAAATAAATTAAATAGGAGGAAAATATGTTTTTAAAACTTAAGTGTGCAGCTGTTGTTGGGATTGACTGCTTACCTGTTGAAGTAGAAATAGATATAAACAAAGGTCAAACTAATTTTAATGTGGTTGGATTGCCAGATACCGCCATTAAAGAATCAACAGATAGAATCTATTCAGCAATAAAAAATTCTGGTTTTAATTATCCTTTTAATTTTAGAATCCTAGTCAACCTTGCCCCCGCTAACACACCAAAACAAGGCTCGTCATATGATCTCGCTATGGCAATTGGAATAATCATAATCAATAATAAATTTAAAGTTGACCTGAAAAATTCCATATTTGCTGGTGAATTGGCCCTAGACGGAACTCTTCGCCATATAAATGGAGTATTACCTCTCGCCATTTTTGCTAAAAAAACTGGAATTAAAAACCTTTTTATCCCAACTTGTAACACAGAGGAAGCCTCTTTGGTTAGCGGAATAAACATTTACCCGTGTGAAAATTTAAAACAAGTAATTGAACATTTAATAGAAATAAAAAAGATTCCTGTCTTTAAAAAAAAAGAAGAGATAATTATAGAAAAATCAAATCACGGACTTGATATGTCAATGGTAAAAGGACAAGATTTTGCTAAACGTGCGCTTGAAATAGCCGCCTCGGGTAATCATAATATTTTAATGTCAGGCCCACCAGGATCTGGAAAAACACTTTTAGCCCGCACTTTTGCCACTATTTTACCTCCACTTAGCCAAGAAGAGTCTTTGGAAATTACTAAGATTTATTCAGTTTCTGGACTTTTAAAAGAAGGTCTGATAACTAAAAGACCTTTCCGATCTCCTCATCACACAATTTCAAATGTTGCACTCGTTGGTGGAGGAAGAATGCCTAAACCTGGCGAAATAACACTTTCTCACAGAGGGGTTTTATTTTTAGATGAATTCCCAGAATTTCCTAGATCTGTTCTCGAAGCTCTTCGCCAACCACTTGAAGATGGGGTAATTACTATCTCACGAGCACAAGGAACTCTTACTTTTCCAGCCAGTATCACACTTATTGCTAGCCAAAACCCTTGTCCTTGCGGATTTTTATCTGACCCCAAACAAGAATGCACCTGTAGTGCTAGTCAAATAGCTAACTACCAAAAAAAGATCAGTGGTCCACTTCTCGACAGAATAGATCTTCATATCGAAGTCCCTCGAGTTAAGTTTGAAAAATTAACTTCAGATGAAGTAGGTGAAACATCTACTGAAATTTGTAAAAGAGTTACTTTAGCCCGAGAAATACAAAACAAAAGATTTGAAAAATTAAATATTTTTACAAACAGTGAAATGGGAAATCGTAAAATTAAAGAATATTGTAAATTAGAATCTGATTCTATTGAAATGTTACGCATGGCAGTTAATAAATTAAACCTGTCTGCACGTGGATACAACCGCATTATCAAGCTCTCCCGCACCATTGCAGATTTAGAAAATTGTGGTAATATAGAACTCAAGCATGTGGCGGAAGCCCTGCAATACAGAAGTAATAAATAACAAAATATGACAATCCATTCTCTTAAAAACAGAAAAAGTCGTAGCTACGGAAATATTAACAAACAAAACTCTTCACAAGACGAAGAAGAATTTTTAAATGAAGAAGAAACTCCAAAAAAATTTATACCCGAAACAAATTCAGAAGAACAAAATACAGAACTAGAAGAACCAGAATTTAAAACGAAAGAACCAGAAGAAAAAATAAATACTGAAGAATCTCAACCAAACAATATAATAAATTATAAAAATAACAAGATGTCTACAAAATTAAAAAAAAACTGGCTTAAAATAATTGGAATTGTAATTCTGTCTGGAATTGCACTAAGTGTAATTGGAGGAACTGGAATTATTTTTTATTTTTCAAAAGACCTTCCTGATCCAAATAAATTAAGTGACCGCCAAGTTGCAGAAAGTACAAAAATATATGATCGTACTGAAGAGCATTTGCTTTACGAAATTTATAACGAACAAAAAAGAACTCAGGTTGAATTAGAAGAAATTGTTCCATGGGCAATTCAAGCAACAGTCGCAATGGAAGACAAACATTTTTATGAACACAGTGGCATAAGACTTTTAAGTATTGCTCGTGCTGGAGTAAATAACTTACTTGGTAGAAAATCTGGCGGTGGGGGAGCATCAACTCTAACTCAACAATTAATCAAAAAAACAATTGTTGGCGATGAACATTCAATTTTTAGAAAAATAAAAGAAGCCATACTTGCAGTTCAGCTTGAAAAAAAATACACCAAAGATCAAATTATAAAACTATACTTAAACGAGATTCCTTATGGTTCAACTAATTATGGAATTGAAGCAGCAGCAGAAAGTTATTTCCACACATCCGCAAAAGAATTAAAACTTCACGAAGCTGCCACTCTTGCCGCTTTGATTCAAGCACCAAGCAGATATTTAAATGATCTAAATACTCTTCGAGGAAGGAGGGACACAGTTTTATTTCTGATGAAAGAACAAGGTTACATCAACGATGAAGAAAAAAACGAAGCACAAAATAAAGCAATTCGAATTTATAGAGGGTCAAATATTCTAGCTTCTCCACATTTCGTGCTTTATGTAAAACAACAACTAGCAGAACAGTTTGGAGAAAAAGTTATGGAGACAGGTGGTCTTAAAGTTATCACCACTCTTGATTTTGATAAACAAAAATTAGCAGAAGAAATTGTAAAAGAAATTGGAGACAAAAACTTAGAAGAAAAAGATGCAAATAATGCTGCCCTTATCGCCATTCAACCAAAGACAGGACAAATTCTTTCCATGGTTGGTTCTCGTGATTTTTATGATGATGAAATCGATGGACAATATAATGTTGCAGTACTTGGAAAACGTCAACCTGGATCATCTCTTAAACCATTAATTTATACCGCTGCTTGGGAAAAAGGCTATACACCAGACACAGTCTTATATGATGTCCTAACGGATTTTGAAAGACGCGAAGGAGAAAAAGGATATATCCCTCAAAATTATAGCAAAACAGAACACGGACTCGTTACAATGCGAAAAGCACTTCAAGGATCACTTAATATTTCGGCTGTTAAAACTTTATATTTAGTTGGAATAAGCGAAGCAATAGAATTTACAAATCGTTTTGGTTATACGACTCTTTCAGCCGACGCGGGACTTAGTTTAGTTCTTGGTGGTTCGGAAGTAAACCTTCTTGAACACACAGCAAGTTATGCAACTTTTGCAAATAACGGAACATACCAAAAACCTATAAGCATTTTAGAAGTTCAAAACAATGATGGTGATAGAATTTTTGAATGGAAACAAAGTCGTGGAGAAAAAGCAATTAAAAAAGAATTAGCAGATTTAACTTCAAGTGTTTTATCAGATAACAAAGCTCGTGAATATGCTTTTGGTCCAGTAAATAATTTAATTTTAGAAGGCAGACCTGTCGCTGCTAAAACTGGAACAACTAATGATGCAAAAGATGCGTGGACTTTAGGTTACACTCCAAGTCTTGCTGTTGGAGTTTGGGTTGGTAATACAATTCCATCCACAATGCAGGGTGGGGGTCACACCTTAGCAGGTCCTATTTGGCAAAAATTTATGGCTGAGAGCTTAAAAAATACTCCGGTCGAACAATTTGACGAACCAGAAAAAAATGAAGCTAAAAAACCAATTTTACGCGGAGCAGACGGTGGAATAAAATTAAAAATAAATAAGTTTACAGAAAAACTTGCGGCCTCTACTACCCCTGATACTTTGCTTATTGAAAAAACATATCTTCAACCTCATACAATTTTACATTACGTAATCAAAGACAATCCAGATGGACCTCTCCCAGAAAACCCAGGTGAAGATGCTCAATATACTGCATGGGAGGAAGCGTTACAAGACTGGGTAAAACGTGAAAAAGAAAAAGGAAATACAATTTCTTTTGAAGAACCACCAACCGAATATGACAATCCAGATTTGATGGGACTTCTACCAACTCTTAAATTAATATTCCCAACAGACAGACAAATTGTTGACACTCAAAATATTAATTTTGAAATAAAAGCCAGTGCTCCTCGTGGAATAACTCGTTCAGTTTACAAACTAGATGGAATGTTTATTGGCACACCAAAACAATATCCATTCAACTTAAATCACACAGAAAAAACTCTTTCAAAAGGTGCTCATGATTTAATTGTTTTTGTAGAAGATGATTTGGGAAATAGAATAATAAAAGAAATCAGATTTTATGTAATAGAAAAACCTGCAAACGAACCAGAGCCAAAAATAATTGAGGAAACTCCAAAAATAATTGAGGAAAAAGTTGCAGTCGAAGAAACGGGAATGAGTTGGGTTGATGGAAAAACAATAAATTTAAAAGCAAGTGATTTTCCAAGAGTAATGTCTATTAAACCAAATCTTTACAATGAAAAAGTAAAAGAAATTCGAATCTATTTAACTAGAACCGACTCTTCAAAACCACATATTTACACTTTTGTACCAGGTGAAGATAAAATGAAAAATGAATTACTAAGTTTTACTTGGCGTAATTCTCCAGGAAGCGGAACTTCTCAACTGACAGCAGTTTTAGAGGATAAAGACGGAAATAAAAAAGAAGCTTACTTAAAAATAATAGTAGAATAAAAAAATAATTACATAAAAAAATATTCCGAATAAACCGGAATATTTTTTTATTGTTTTTTAATTATTGTCTAATCGGCATGATAATATATAAATAACTATCATCTCCCTTTGGGCGAAGAGCACAAGGACTATCAGCATTTATCACTTCTAAAGTTGCCGTTTCTGTTAAAAGATTATGTAAACCATCTAAAACATAGCGGTGATTTAAAAGAATTGAATTTTCTTCTCCTGTTATTTCTGAATTAATTTCAGAAATATACTCACCCGTTTGTGTTGAGGTAGAAGATACACCTGTTGTTCCTTGTTCAACATTTAAATCAATTGAAATCGCGTTTACTCCGGTCGTAGTAAAAAGACTAGCTGCTTTTATTTCTTTTACAAGTTGAGATGTATTAAATTCGGAAATAGTTTTAAAGCTTTCTGGAATAATCTGAGTATAATCTGGATATTTTCCATCAACTAGACGAGAAATTAATTGAACACCACTATAATTTATATTAATTTGATTATCACTTACTAAAATTCTAACATCTTTTTCTTCACTGTTTTCAATTGTTAAAGATAAAATTCTACTAATTTCTTGAGCTGTTCTTCCTGGTATTATTATTTCTTTCATCTTATCTCCTTGGTTTAAAACAATTTTCTTTTCGGCTAGTCGATAACTATCAGTTGCGGCCATTATTAATTTTCCTGGAGTTTTGTTAAAACCAAAATACATTCCAGATAATTCTGGCCTGATATCATTACGAGCGACAGCAGGTGTAACTTGATTTAAACCTTTTCTTAAATTCTCAGCATTAAAAGAAAAACCATCACCTGTTTCCATTTCTGGAATAACAGGATAATCTTCTGAAGGCATTCCTTTTATTTTTGTAGAAGATTTACCACATGTGATCGAAAGTTCATTATCTTCTAATTCTATTTCCACTTTTTCATCTTGTAAAAGATTAACAAAATCAGTTAATGTTCTCGCTGGGACTGTAAATGATCCGGTTTTTTCTATTTTTGAACGTAAGTTTGCAATTACAGCTAACTCTAAATTAGTAGAAATTATACTTGTTTTTTGTTCTTCTACTTTTATTAGTATGTTTGAAAGAATTGGTAAGTTTACATTTTTACCTGCAACTCCGATTACAAGTGAAAGGGATTTACTTAGATTTTCTCTTAGACATGAAAATTTCATATATTTAATTTAAAGATTCTGTCTTTTTCTCACTTATTATATATATAACTATAATAATAATAATAAGGGAGTGGATAGTGGGGATAAAAAACGGAATCCTTTTTGTTTAAGTTAATAATTAAAGATTTTGGTTGTTGACTGTTGGTGTGGATAAAGTTTATTATATGTGTGTAAAACTTTTTAAAGTTTTTTTGCATGTGTATAACTGTCTAAACCTGTTAATTTTTTGCTTATAAATTGTGGATAAATAAGGTGTGTTTTGGACAGGTAATCAACAGTTTATTAACAATTAAATATTATTTATATAAAGTCTTTGTTTGATTAATTCTAGTTCTTGTTTTACTTTTAGATCTTTTTCAAGCAAGTTTTGTATTTTTGTATGAGCATGCATAGCTGTTGTGTGGTCGCGTCCACCAAGCTCATCTCCAATTGCAGGGTATGACATTTTTAATTCTTTTCTCATTAAATACATTATTATTTGTCTTGGGACAGATAGTCTTTTTTCACGGGATTTTCCAATAACATCTTCTTGTTGTAAATTATAAAAATCAGTAACAGTATCAAGTACTTGGGTAGACGTGATTGATCTGGTCATTCCATTTGTTTCTAAATTTGAAAGAAGTGCTTTAACAGATTCTTGAGTTGGAGTAGTATTTTTAAGTTCGTGATATGCAATAATTTTGTTTAATGCGCCTTCTAATTCTCTAATATTTCTTTGTACAGAAGTTGCGATTGTTTGTAATATGTTATCGTCTAGATTAAATTTTTTTTCAGAACATTTTTTACCTAATATAGCTACTCTTGTTTCAAAATCTGGAGGAGCTACGTCAGCAATCATTCCCCATTCAAAACGAGACTTTAATCTATCCTCTAAAGCAGGGATTGCTTTTGGAGGTCTGTCAGATGTTAAAACTACTTGTTTATTCATTTGATGTAATTCGTTAAAGGTATGAAAAAATGATTCTTGAGTTCGGTCTTTTCCTGCTATGAATTGGATGTCGTCAATTAAAAGTAAATCAATATGTCTGTATTGGTTTTGGAATTCTTTGGCACGACCATTTTTTACAGAATCAATAAAATCATTGGAAAATTTTTCTGCACTTGCGTACATAATGTTAATATTTGGATTTTTCTTTAAAAGTTCATTACCAATTGCTTGTAAAAGATGAGTTTTACCAAGCCCTACCCCTCCGTATATAAAAAGAGGGTTATATGATTCTCCTGGTTTGTTAACTACAGCTTGAGAAGCAGCGTAAGCGAGTTCAGTTTCAGAACCAACCACAAAACTATTAAAAGTATATTTTGAATTTAAACTAAAACTTCCATTTGTTGGGTGTAAAGTTGCGGATGAATCAGTATTATTAAATGGGCTTGGCTCTGGTTTTGTTAGTATTGTATTTTCCGCAACAATTTCTTTTTCAGATTCTTTTTTGATAATATTTTTAATATTATCAATTTTATATTCCATTTTTTTAATTGGTTTACTAGTGATTCTTTCAAGCGATTTAATAAGAAAAGAATGATATTTTTTTTCTATCCAAGCTTTGGTAAACATGTTTGGTACACAAATAACTATTTCTCCATCTTTAATTGAAGTAATTCCAGTATCTTTAAACCAAGTGTTAAAATTAGCTTTCGAAATTCCTAATTCAAGTTCAGAAAGTACGGCTTGCCATGTTTCTTCATTAGACATAGTTTGTATTTTTTATTAGATAGTAATAAAGTCCTTAGGAATTTCCTTGAGGTAATTAATATTTTAGCACAAGTTAGAGTTTGTTAATAATTAAAGGAAGTTAAAAAGTTAATAAGGTGTGGAAAAGGTGTGGATAAATAATCTTGATTGGCAGTGTACATAGTTTAAGTATGGGGGTGTCTATTGACAAAAACCAATAAATATTGTTAATATTATTAATGCTTTTAGCTAACATTTTGGTTGGTAAAAAAATATAGCGTTGTTGTTGCTAGTCTTGTCGGCGTTGTTGTTGTGTATAAAATAGCATCGTTTATGTTCTATATATCTTGTGTAGTGATCTTTTTTTGCTAGAGTAGATGTTGTTATCTTGGTCCCGTGTTGTTTGCGGAGTTTTTTATTTTAAATTTTAATTATAGGTTAGGGGGTTGACTTTTTTAAGTGATTGTGTTAAAATGTTGAGGTATTAAAATAATAAAAATATGGCAACTAAAAGAACGTTTCAACCTAAAAAAAGAAAAAGAGCTAAAACTCATGGTTTTCGTGATAAAATGGAAACTAAACATGGTAGAAATACTTTAAAAAGAAGACGTGCTAAAGGAAGATTGAAATTAACTGTGTCTGATGAGAAAAAAGGTAAACGTCTAAGAAAAACTAGATAAATATCAAAAAATAGAAAAAACAGCTTATTGAGCTGTTTTTTTGTATATAAATATTGTTTTATAGTAAATTAATTTTATTTTTATTGCAAAATTTGTGATGTGTAATATGGTAGAATGTTTTAAGTAAGCTAATAAATATTTTTTTAAGTATTTTTGAGGTTTGTAACTTGTATTTTTAATTAGTTTGTGCTATATATAATAATGTTAAGGTTATAGTAAAAAGACATAATAATGATGTTGTGTCTTAAAGTTCTTTAAAAATGGAGATGAAGATAAAAATCATGAAAAAGACAGTAATAATGTTGTGGGTATTGATTGCTGTGTTTGCGCTATTTTCTTCCGTGACTTTTGCAGCAGAGTGCTATGAAAAAGATAGTAAAGGGGTCGTTTATCGATGCACGGAAGATAGGCATCCTCTTTCTACAGAAGAGCAGGCGGCAGTCCAAAAACCAGGGGAAGAAATAAAAATTTTCTCGAAGGAGCGCTTTGTTAGAGAAGGTTTTTGGTATTTTAAAAAGGTAAAACAATTTGGAAATCTCGTTGTTTTTGATGGTGAAAAGTTAATACCAATAAATAAAGAAGGGATTGTAACGGGGGAAAAAGATATATACCCTATATTATTTATGGTGATCTTGTTGAGTTTGTTGTTACTTCTTAATATATTTTTTTATTTAAGTAAAAAAAATAAAAAGGTGTATGCCATTCTTGTGTCTTCTCTCTTTGACCTTGGGAGTACTGTGTGTATTGTGTTTAGTATTTTTATAGTCGCTTGCATTACTCGTTTTTGGATTGGTGACGAGATTGTTGCCGCTTTGACCATTATTTTTTTTGTTGTTTTATTGGTGTTTGATCTTATAAGGGGGCTGGATAGCCTCCCTAATCTTCCAATAAATAAAGTTGCATCGGTGGTTTTGGCAGCCATTATTCTTTGGGTTATTATATTTGGTTAATATTTCTCCCTTTCGGTTTTTTGCCGGAAGGGAGTTTTTTTATTTTAATAGCTTAAGGTAAATCAGTTCCACCTTTATTCCATGGATTGCAACGTATAATACGCCAAATTGTTTTGGGTAATCCAATAATTAAACCTCTTTTTTTTATAACTTGATAGGAATATTCGCTACAACTTGGGTAAAAACGACAATATCCTGGTTTAAACCATTCTTTAAAAAGACCATGATCGGGAGAAATAGTTTTTTGATATATTCGGATGAGCCATAAAAATGGGGTTCGGGCATAATAAAATGGGTTTTTCATAGTACGTAAGTTTGTTTGTTTTTAGTGTTTTATGTTTTTAAAATTTTTGCTTTTTTAAATAATAATTCTAATTCTTGATTAATTTTAGTATAATTTTCACTCAAACATTCTTTTTTAGGTTGAATCAAAATGTAATAACCACTTTGAAATTTATCGTTTTTGATAAGAAGGCGAATAACTTCTCGAATTTGTCTTTTAACTCTGTTTCGTTTAACAGCACTTTTGTGAAATTTTAATCCGACAGCAACCGCTATCTTTAGCTGATTTTGAAAACTGCTTAAATCTTTTTCTGTGCCAGTTTTTATTTTCTTTGGAAGGTTCTCTTTCTTCACAGCAGTTAATTTTAATACTTTTATAGACAATAAAGCACCGCTAGTCCAACGGCCGTATTTATTTACCAATTCAAAGTCTTTTATTTTTTTTAATCTATTTTCTGGTTTTAACATATTTAATTTTTTATCTCTATAATTTTATTTTTACTTGTTTTCCCCTTTAAAATTTTAATAGAACTTTTTGAAACCTTAAAATGTTTTGCAAGTATTTTAATTAAATCTTCATTTGCTTTTCCATCTATGGGTGGAGTAGTTAGTTTTACCTTTAAAGTGCCGTTGGCCATTTCGCCTACGACTTTTGATTCTGATGACCTTGGGATTACTCGTATGTTTAATTTCATAACTTAATTATAGTTTATATATAGGAAATAATAAAGCCCTGCAAAGTAGCAGAGCTTTATTATCAAACAAATCGAGAGTCGCACAAATATCGAAGTATTCGTATGACCGAGATGAATGTAGAAAATACAGGGCATAATACCCTTTATTAAATATTGTTTACTTTCTATTTTTCGCAATCATAACCTTCGCAACCTCCATCGCATTCATCTTTACATTTGTCATCGTCACAATCACATTCGTGTTTATGTTTGTGGTCTTCCATTTTTTCTTCTTCAATACCTAGTATTTCTTTTTTAAGGTAGGTCATTACTTTTTTATTTTGAAGAGAGACTGCAATTGTTTCTAAAACTTCTGGACGTTTAAGGTTTTCTTGAGCTTGTTTGTTGTCTTTGTAGGCTTTTTTAATCATTTCAATTTCCTCTGTTAATTCTCCTTGAGGTACTTCAATTTTATTGTTTGAAGCTACTTGACGAGAAACAAGGGCTGCTTTAGCACGTTTTTCTGCACCTTCTTGGAAGTCATTAAAAATTTGTTCTTCCGTCTTTTTTAAACTTTCTAGATATTTCTCTAATTCAACACCTTTTTGTTCAAGGTCTGCTTTTAATTCATAGAACATTTTTTGTTTTTCTGCAGTTACGATAACTTCAGGAATAGCATCAAATTTTGAAGCTTCAACGATTTTTGTTAGCATTTCTGCTTCAACTCTTTGATCTTCTTGACGTTCTTCTTCTTTTGTTAAATTTTCTTGCATTGTTGATTTTAATTTATCCATTGTTTCAAGTCCAAGAGCTTTTGCAAATTCATCATCAAGTTCTGGATATTGTAATTCAAATACATCATGTACTTTAATGCTAAAATCAACGTTTTTACCAGCTAGGTGTTTTTGATAATGACTATCTGGAAATTTTAAAGTAAATTCTTTTTTATCATCTTTTTTAGTTCCAATTAATTCTTTTTCTAGTCCAGGAATATAATATTGTTCAGATAAGTAAACACCGTGATTTTTAGCTTGACCGCCTTCAACTGGTACCTTATCGATTGTCATATCCATATCGATTATAACTTTGTCTTTATCTGTTGCAACTTCATTTTTTAAAATTTCTTTTGGTTGCATTTTTTGTAAATGGCTAAGGGCTTCGTCAACTTTTTTAGCATCAACTTTTACTTTTCTTTTTTCTATTTTAATTTTTGATAAATCTGGTAATTCTACTGTTGGCATTAAGGCAACCGTAGCCTTAAATACAACTTCGTTTCCTGGTGCCATCTTTTCTACACCAATTTGTGGCATTCCAATTGTATCAATTTTTTCTGTTTGTACAGCTTTAAAAAAGTTTTTTTGTACGATTGTTTGTAATGCTTCTTCTAATATTTTAAGTTCGCCAAAATCTTGAGCGATTTTGTCATAAGGTGCTTTGCCTGCACGGAAACCTTTGATGTTTGTTTTTTCAGAAATGCGAGCTGCCGCAGCTTTCATATCTGCTTCGTATTCAGCTGGTTCAACAGTAATTGTGAACTCAACTTGTGATTTTTCTAGTTTCTTTAGGTCGTGTTTCATAGTATTTTAAATAATTATTATTAATAAAGTTGTTTTATAGTAGTATATTCTGTAGTTTTTGTCAATAAAAGACACTGGGTGAGTGTCTTGTGAGAATGGAGTGATATTTATGTGTGAAGTTTTTATAAAATATTTTTAGGAAATGGGAAGGCGGTTTTAAACGCCTTCCCATAGGTTTATTTATCTTCTGTTTTGGCTACTGAAAATTGTTTGGGATTTTTGAAAATCACTGAACAATTATTACAGTAGTAAAATATAACTGTTGATGTGGAGCCAAACCCGTAAACACCATCATGCTGATACTTTGTTGAGTATTCGGTATGACCACATAATCTGCATTGAAATTTTTTCTCCATTAGATTCTCCTTGCTTAGTAGTTTTCTAAAAATACTTTATTAAAGGGCGTTATTTTTTTGATAATAATAGTTATATTTAAAGTTTACAGTATGGCTTAGTATTTGTAAATCTGGGTGAGTATTTGGGTGGTGTTAGTTTTAAAATTAACATTATTTAACATCGTTTTTAATCATTTTAATAATTTCAGGAAATTCAGATATATTAAAATGTCCATTTTTACTTTTAAAAATTTTGAAATTTGCGTTTTTTAATTTTTTTTTGTATTTTTCTGCGTGTGCAATAGGGACAACATCATCGTCTTTTGAAAATAGTAAGTGTAAATTTTTGGTATTTTTTTCAAGCAAAGATAAATCGGATTTTAATTTAAATCCACCTACTAAATCTTCGTTGGTTAAAGTGTTGTCATAGGGAGGGCAAACTAAAAATGTTGATAAAATTTTTTTAGGAAAATTATTTTCAGATAAATATTTTGCAAGGAAAATTCCTCCTAAAGATGTGCCAATCAAAATAATGTTATTTTTTAATTGAGGAAAATATTTTTCAAAATGAATTCTCCACTCTTCATACTTTGCGTCATCCTGTAAGGGCATGCGAGGTTTGATAATCTGAAAATTTTTACCTAATTTATTTTTTAAAAATTCATTACTCCATTTGATCCTTTCTTCAATTGAAACTTTTCTGGTTTTTAAAAAATGTAAATAATCTTTTTTGTTTTTAAAAGTTGTTCCTTCGTGTATAGCAAATACTTGTGTTGTTTTGGGCGTTCGTTCCATATATATAATAAAGAATATTAAGTTGTGTATAGTATACTCATAATTTAACAAAGTCGTCAATTAAAAAACACCCTAGATTTTAAAAAATTTAACCACCCCTTCTTCCCCTCCTTCGTAAGGCGGGGACAATGAACGGGAATATTAAAAAAACCTTGGAAATCCCAAGGCTTTTTTTGATTTTGAGATTCCTGCTTTCGCAGGAATGACATTTGTGTTTAAGAAGTTTATTTTATTAACATTCCGACAATTAGAAGTGCTACGATGTTAGCAACTTTAATCATTGGGTTAATAGCTGGACCAGCTGTGTCTTTGTAAGGGTCACCAACTGTGTCACCCGTAATAGCAGCATTGTGAGCAAAGCTTCCTTTTCCACCATAATTTCCTTCTTCAATATATTTCTTTGCATTGTCCCAAGCACCACCACCTGTTGTCATTGAGATAGCAACGAATAATCCAGTAATGATTGTTCCAATTAACATTCCACCCAAAGCTTCAACACCTAGAATAACACCTACTAAAATTGGAGCAAGGATTGGAATTAAACTTGGTAAAATCATTTTAGAGATTGCACCTTTTGTAACAATATCAACTGCTTTAGTATAGTCTGGTTTTCCGGTTCCTTCCATGATTCCTGGAATTTCTTTAAATTGTCTACGAACTTCTTTTACTACACTGCCAGCAACACTACCAACAGATTCCATTAGATTGGCACCAAACATATATGGAAGCAAACCACCGATAAATAATCCAGCTAGAACTTTTGGATCATTGATTAAGAATACTACTGAATCTGGAAGTTTGTGAGTAAAATCAGCGAAGAGTACTAAAGAAGCTAAAGCAGCAGATGCGATTGCATATCCTTTTGTCACTGCTTTTGTTGTATTTCCAACCGCATCAAGTGCATCAGTGATAGTTCTAACTTCTTCTGGTAGATTACTCATTTCAGCAATTCCACCAGCGTTGTCTGTAATTGGACCATAGGCATCAATTGTAACAATAATACCTGCCATAGATAACATGCTCACAGCAGCGATAGCAATTCCGTAAAGTCCTGCTAATTGATATGCACCGAGCATAGAAGCAACAATAAATAATACTGGCCAAGTTGTTGATCTCATTGATAGAGCAAGACCTGAAATGATGTTTGTTGCGTGTCCAGTTTCAGAAGCTTTAGCAACTTTTTGAATTGGTTGATATTTTGTTGAAGTATAATATTCTGTAATTAAAACCATTACACCTGTTAAAACAATTCCAATTACTGCACAACCAAAAATTTCTAAAATTGTAAATTCTTCAATTCCAGTCATCATTGATTTTGATACAAAGTAAAAACCGACTAGAGAAAGTAAACCAGCCGCAGCTAAACCTTTGTAAAGGGCATTCATTATATTTTCTGATTTTCCAAGCCTGATTGCAAATGTTCCGATAATTGAAGCGATGATAGAAACACCACCTAAAATTAATGGATAAATTATCATGTTTTGATTTCCTGGGAAAAGCAAATTTCCAAGTATCATAGTAGCGATAGTTGTTACAGCATAAGTTTCAAAAAGGTCAGCGGCCATTCCGGCACAATCCCCAACGTTATCCCCGACGTTATCAGCAATTACAGCTGGGTTACGAGGATCATCTTCTGGAATTCCTTTTTCTACTTTTCCAACAAGGTCAGCTCCAACATCGGCAGCTTTAGTAAATATACCTCCACCGATACGAGCGAATATAGAAAGTAAACTTCCACCAAAACCAAATCCTATTAAGGCGATAAGGTCATTTGTCAATAGATAAAATCCAGATACACCAAGTAAAGCTAGCCCAACTACTAAAAATCCAGTAATTGTTCCACCTTTTACTGCTACATTCATAGCTTGTTTTAATCCTTTTTGAGCAGCTTCTGTTGTGCGAATATTTGCACGAACAGCAACATGCATTCCAATAAATCCAGCTAAGCCAGAAAAGAAAGCGCCAGCTAAAAAGCCGAAAGCAGTAAACCAGTCAATTAAGGCGACTAGAATTACAAAAATTACTAGAGCAACCCAAGCAACAGTTTTGTTTTGTCTGCTTAAGTAAGCTTTTGCACCATCTTGAATAGCGCGGGCGATTGATTGCATGCGTTCATTGCCAACTGGTTGTTTGTTTATCCAAACAACTAAAGTAAGTCCGTATGCGATGGCAATAATTGCCGGTAAAATAGCAAATAGTGCTATATTCATAGAAAATTCTGTTAAGAATAAAAAATTAATTAATTTTGTAGTATATATATGTATGTTAATTTGACAATTTATTAAAGTGACATAAATATATTGCTCTTTATTTCTCTAGTATAATATGTTAAAATGAATTTTAAGTCAACTTGTGTATTATATGAAATATAAGATTTTATTTAAATTTCTTTACTCGCTTGTTTATGTCAAGCGTATTTTGTGGTGGTTTGGAAAAGGGATAATTCGATCAGTATATATAATGTCGAGCGGAGTTTGGAAGGTGATAGGAAAAGGAATGTATAAAACAGAATATTTTTTTCGTAAAAATGAAATTAAAAAAATACATATTTGGGCTTTAAAAAGAAATAGTCTTCAGTTTTTTTTATTTTTGATTATTGTTTTTGTTTCTTTACCGCAGACAAAACTTCATGCAGAAAGCAATACTCAAATTCCCGGACAAGATGCAATTGCATATTCTTTTTCTTCACAAGAACAAGATTTTAGCATTGATGAGATAATAGCCGAAGAAGTTTATATTCCAATAGAATCATCTGTTTGGAGTGAAGGATCTATTGTAAGTGACATACGTTCAGGGCTTGATACTAATCCAGCTTCTATCCATCAAAAAGATTTAGCAGCTATTGTGGCTGGAGGATCGGCTATTTCAAAACCAACGATTATGCCAGGTGTGGAGATTGTTATAGAAGAAATTGTAAATAAAAGTTCTAGAACAGAAATTATAGATTATAAAATAGATGCAGGTGAAAGTCTTGGCCTTATTGCTCAAAAGTTTGATATAAGTTTGGTAACTCTTTTGTGGGAAAATGGTTTAACAGCTCGTTCGGTTATTCAACCAGGACAAACGCTTCGGATTCCTCCTGTGTCTGGTGTGGTGCACAAAGTAAAAAGTGGTGATACTGTTCTTCGAATTGCTAGAACTTACAGTGCTAAATCAGATGAAATTATTGAATTTAATAATTTAGATAGTGGTGGTGGAAATTTACAAATTGGGCAACAATTAATTATACCTGATGGGGTTAAGACATATTATACAACTTCACAATCATCATCTGCGGGGAAAACTACACAAAGCGCTGTTTCTGTTAGTTCTATCCCAGCAGCTTCAGGTCAAAGTACATCCGGTGGGTATGTATGGCCATCAGCTGCAAAAATAATTACGCAATATTATAATTGGAATCATCACGGACTTGATATAGCTGGTCCTTGGCAATCTGCAAATTATGCAATCAAGGCTGGAACAGTTGAAGTCTCACAATGTGGTTGGAATAGCGGGTATGGTTGTTATATAATTATTAATCATGGAGGAGGAGTTAAATCTTTATATGGACATCATTCTAAGCTGTTGGTTTCTGTTGGTGATTATGTGAAAACTGGACAGACAATAGGTTTGATGGGAAATACGGGTAAAGTGTATGGAAGAACAGGAATACATCTTCATTTAGAAATTAGGATTAATGGCGTTAGAGTGAATCCGTTGGGGTATGTACGTTAATGTTATTTTGAGGAATTAAATTTTTTTAAATAAAAAAATACTAAGTTAACTCAGTATTTTTTTATTTGAGGTACCGGCGGGATTTGAACCCACGAATGGCGGTTTTGCAAACCGCTGCCTTACCACTTGGCCACGGTACCAGATATTTTAATCTCTATCTTTTTAAGGGGGTTTGCCTGTCGGTAGGCAGGGGCTAGGGGGAGTCTGTTATTATCGCAATCTTCAAAAATAGAATATCATTTTTCAAAGAAAAAATCAAGCTTTTCTTTTTGTTTAAAGTAAGGTAATATATCTTTACTATGAGTATAAAAAAAGAAAAATTAGTAATTATTGACGGTAATGCGATTGTACACAGAGCTTACCATGCAATTCCTCCTTTAAATAATAAAAAAGGAGAAATGGTAAATGCTGTATATGGTTTTGCGTCTATGATGCTTAAAGTATGGAAAGAACTTGACCCTAAATATTTGGTGGTGTCTTTTGATATGGCGGGGAAAACTTTTCGTCATGAAAAATTTGTAGAATATAAAGCAACTCGAAAAAAAGCCGACCCAGAACTTTATGATCAAATTCCAATGTGTCATGATTTAGTTGAAGCATTTAATATTCCCATTTTTGAAGTATCTGGGTATGAGGCTGATGATGTTATTGGAACAATTTCAAAAAAGATTGATGATATAAAAGATGTTGATTCTTATATTGTAACTGGAGATAAAGATACATTACAGTTGGTGGATAAAAATACTTTTGTTTATACTCTTGGGCGTAGTATGGGAGATATTATTATTTATGATGAAAAGAAAGTTCAGGAGAAATTTGGTTTTAGTCCAATTCAAATGATAGATTTTAAAGCGTTTGCTGGTGATCCAAGTGATAATATTCCAGGGATAAAAGGAATAGGTGCAAAGACTGCTACAAAACTTATTCAAGAGTATGGCGGAATTACAGAAATTTATAAAGGTTTAGATTTGTTAGAAGAAAAAGGATTTAAAAAAGGACAGATTCAAAAAATAATTGAAGGAAAAGAATCGGCCGAAATGAGTTATGACCTTGCTACGATTGATTGTAAAGTACCAAAGCTTAATTTTAAATTAAAAGATACAGTTTTAAAAGAATTTGATAAACAAAAAGTTTTAGTTTTGTTTCAAGAATATGAATTTATTTCTCTTTTAAAAAGAGTTCCAGGAATGGGGAAAGAGAGTGGAGAGTTTAGATATAAAAATAAAAAAGAAGAGAAAAAAAATGATTTTAAATTTAGTGAATTAAAAACAAAGAGTGATGTTGAAGAGTTTGTTAAAAAAATTGAAAAGGAAAAAGAATTTGTTTGCAAATCTCTTATTATCGGAGCAGACATTTTTGGAAGTAAGTTAATTGGATTACTTTTTATAGTTGGGAATGAAAGTTTCTACATAGAAAACTATGTAGTTAACTATGTAGATAAGATTTTTCAAAATAAGAAAATGAAATTAATTGGACATGATTTAAAAAAGTTGATTAAAGTTTTGAAAGTAAATGGAATTGAGGTTAAAAATCAACTATTTGATACGATGCTTGCTTCGTATTTATTAAACCCAGGGAGTCGGGCTCATAAGCTTGATGCAGTAGTGTTTAAAGTGCTTGGAGTAGAATTACCAAAAGACAATGGTCAAAACAGTCTGTTTGGAGCTGATCCTAAAAAAGAAGCTAAGGAATTGGTATATGTTTATCAAATTAAAAAAATATTAGAGAGTGAGTTGGAAGAAAATGAAGATTTGGGACTTTTAGAAAAAGTAGAAGGGCCGTTGGTTAAAGTTTTGGCCAGAATGGAATTAAATGGTGTAGCGATTGATTCAAAAATGTTGAATGACATGTCGCTTGAAGTTCAAGCTCAAATTCAAAAATTATCAAAAAAGATTTATGATTTGGCGGGAGAAGAATTTAATATTGCATCACCCCTTCAATTGAGAGAGATTTTATTCGAAAAATTAGAGATTTCAACTAAAGGAATTAAAAAAGGTAAAACAGGAATTTCAACAGGTGCATCTGAACTTGAAAAACTTTGGGGGTTGCATCCTATTATTGAAAAGATTTCTGAATTTCGTGAGTTGTCGAAATTACAAAATACATATATAAGTGTTTTGCCTAAATTAGTGAACAAAAAGACTGGTAGAATTCATACAACATATAATCAAGCTGTAACGGCAACTGGGCGTTTATCGTCTTCGGATCCAAATTTACAAAATATTCCAGTTAAGACGAAGCTTGGAAGAGAAATTAAAAAAGCATTTGTAGCAGAGAAGGGTAACGAACTGGTGGTAGCGGATTATTCTCAGATTGAACTTCGAATTGTAGCGTCTTTGTCTAAAGACAAAAATATGATTGAGATTTTTAATAAAGGTGAAGATATTCACAAAGCGACTGCCTCTATTGTAAATGGAGTAAAGTTAGATGACGTAACAGAATCGATGCGTCGGGCTGCTAAAGCAGTTAATTTTGGAGTGCTTTACGGAATGGGTGTTTATGGATTAAGCCAAGGTGCAAAAATTTCCGTTGTCGAAGCAAAAGATTTTATTACAAAATATTTCGCCAAGTTTTCTGGAGTTAGAAAGTATTTGGATCAAACTTTGGAGAATGCAAAAGAAGTGGGGTATGTTGAAACGTTATTTGGAAGACGTCGATATTTACCAGAGCTTCATGCTTCAAATTTTCAAGTGCGTAATGCTGCTGAGAGGATGGCGATTAATCAACCAGTACAAGGAACCGCGGCGGATTTAATGAAAATGGCAATGATTGAGGTGCAAGATAAAATAGATTCTGAGTTTGAGTCTGGTGAAGTTCGAATGTTGCTTCAAGTCCATGATGAAATTGTTTTAGAAGTTAAAAAAGACCTAGCAGATAAAGTTGCTAAACTTGTAAAAGATACAATGGAAGGTGTAATAAAAATGAATGTTCCGGTTGTCGTGGATGTAAATGTTGGAAAACGTTGGGGTGATATTCATTAGGTTTAAAATTTTAAAAAACTATCTAGATTTATTTAGATAGTTTTTTGTTTATAATTTTTATTTAATTTTTCTTATCATTTTTTTAATTTCTTCTAAGTCTTCTTGCATGTTTCGGATTTCTCTTTCAGTTTTTCTATCAATTTGGTAATCATATTTTGCCATTGCTCGGTCTTTTTCACCTTGTCTATTTTGACTCATTAAAATTATTGGAGCTTGGAGAGCTGCTAGGCATGATAAGGTCAAATTAAGTAAAATAAATGGGTATGGATCCCAACCTTGTTGCCAACCTAATAGATTAATTCCCATCCAAAGTAAAATATATAGGATAAAGATAATAATAAAAGTCCAACTTCCCATGAAGCCTGTTAGTCCGTCTGAAGCTCTGTCATTAAAAGACATTTTTCTTTTAGATGCTAGAACTGGTGGGGTATTTTTTCCATTTCCATTTTTTTGTATTGGCATAAATTTATTTTAGTGTTTTAATTATATCACAAAAAATAAAAAAAATCTCGAGGTTGGTTGTGGGTTTTGGCGATTGTGTGGCTATAAATATTTGGGGTGGTGAATCAGTCGTTGTTTTTGTGCTAAAAGGCAATGAAGTTGTCAAACAATATTATTAATAAGTTTATGTATAAGATTAAAATTAAAAGTTGTTTTTAAATTTAGTAATTAAATTTGCAAGAGTATGTAGTTGGTGTTATTATTAGTGTAATTAGTGAAATAAAATTGGTGTTTTTATGATAATTTACATTTACGGTGAAGATTCATTTCGAAGCCGAAAACAATTAAAGAAAATGGTAGGAGAGTTTAAACAAAAGCGTGACCCACAGGGTTTAAACGTGGTTTCTTTGAATTGCACAAAAGAAGATGGTTCAAAAATATTAAGTGAAATGATGTCTGCTCCGTTTTTGGCAGAAAAAAGAATGGTTGTGCTTAAAAATTTGTTAACAAATAACGATAAAGATTTGATGGGACAAATTTTAGAAAAAGTTACAGAGAAAAAGTGTCCAGAAGATAATGTATGGGTTTTTTATCAATCAGATAAATTATCTCGCATTAAAGAAACAAAAGAATTAGATGGTGTTTTGAAAAAAGAAAAGTTTATTCAAGTCTTTGATTTTCTCAAAGGTTTTCAGTTAGCTGATTGGATTAAAAAAGAAATTACCGAACTTGGTGGTAGTATCTCATCTGACGCATTAAGTTATCTATCTCAAAACATTGGAACTGACATGTGGTATTTGAAGGGGCTTTTAAATCAATTGACTGCTTATAATAGTAAAGAAGAGATAGATTTAAAAGATGTACAAGAATTTTTAGATGAAGATGTGGATGATAATATTTTTAATATGGTGGATGCTATTGTAACTGGCAATAAAAAACTCGGGTTTAAATTACTAGAAAAACAAAGAGAAATAGGGGAAGATGATATGAAATTATTTTTGATGATTTTACGTCAGTTTAGAATTTTAATTCAGATGAGAAGTTTTTATGAAGAAAATTCTAACTCAAGTGATATGGCAAAAGTTTTAGGTATTCATCCTTTTGTAGTACGAAAGAGTTTAGGAATTATGAAAAAATACGATTTAAATAAACTAAAAAAACTTTATAAACAACTTCTTCAAATTGATATTAAAACAAAAACTGGAGTGGCACCCCAGTCTTTGCTTTTAGATTTATTTGTTCAAAAGGTTTAAGTTTCTATTTTTTAATTTTTCTCTTTTTTTAATTTATTATTTTTTTCTTCTAATTCATCAAGTAAGGTTTTTACTTTTTCTTTTAATTCTTGCCCTTCAATTTCTGGAAAAGCTTCACCTAGTTTTCTTTTGGAATTTCTTATAAATTGTAGTTTTTTAATTTCCGATTCTGAAAATTCTTCTGTCATTTTGTCTATATTTTGTGAATTGACAATTCTATCTATTGTTTCTATATTTTCATTTTTTGTTTCTTTTAAAATACGTACTATTTTTGAAAATTCTGAACCTTTGTCAGCTGCTGTATGGTGATCTGAAAAATATTGTTTTTCTTGTAAGTTCTGCTCTACGATAGAATATCCAGCACTTATTTCTTGTTTGCCTCTATATAGTAATTCGCCATCACTATCTTTTAATTGGTTTCCATTTTTGTTTGTGTAAGGTAATGGTTCATTATTTTTGTTTACTAATACATTTGCAAAGTCTTTTTCTGATAAATTCTTTTCTGTTAATTTTTGTGGTCTTTCTGTTAATTCTTGAATTTTTTTAAATTTTCTTTTTAAAATTTCTTGAATTTTTTTGTCTAGTTCTTCACTCGTTGTATCTTTTTTAATATCCATACTAATCAACATACCGAATTCATCACCACTGTAGTGTGCCATAGTATCTCCTTGGCTTCTTTTTGTTTTTTCCATTGCTTTTGCAAAAGATTTTAGAACATCATCTCCAGTATTGTGGTTATATTCATCATTAATAATTTTAAAGTCATCCAAATCGATATTTACAAGTATAACTATATGTTTTTCTTCTTTTTTAATATCATATTTTTTTTCAACTTCTCTATCAAAAGCACTACGCAAACCTTTTTTGTTTGGTAATTCTGTTAATTCATTTTTTTCTTTTGATCTTTGTATCTCAATTACTTTCTTTGCTTTGGAGATATCCTCTTGTCTGTTGTTTTCGAAATAAATTTTTAAGTATCTTTGGATTCTTTCTTTTTTAGAGCTGTCTCCGTTTATTATTTCTAAATTTCCATCAATATCTGTGTTTATTTCAATACCCTCTGATTTTTCTAAACTAAATAATAATCTTTGTAATATGTCTTTTAAAACATATTTTTCGTAAGCATCTTTTACTTCTTTTTTATTAAATTTACCATTTTCGTCATCTATGTCACTTTCATTAATTTTTAAAAGTTTACGAATATTAAATTTAGATTCTAATTCTGGTACATAATCCATTGTTCCATGTATATTGAATTCATCTATTGGTGTCATATATTATTTTTTTAATTTAAAACTCACCTTTTTAGGTGAGTTTATTATATCTTTATTTTGTTTTCTTTTCAACTTTTTTTTCAGTTTTCATTTTATTGATTGATTTTACCAATCTTGAAAGTCTTCTAGACGCTGTACCTTTTTTGATAACACCATTTTTTGCGGCTTTATCAAGTGCTTTTTGAGTTTTTATTGTTAGTTTTAAAGCATCTTCAGATTTTTCAGCTTTTTTTGTTTCTTTAATTGCATTTTTGAAAGCATTTTTTCTCATTCTGTTTAGAGCTGCATGCTTTTTTGCTTGTCTTAATGCTTTTTCAGCATTAGGTTTATTTGGCATAATTTATATTATTATATTATATTGTAAGCGCGAGAGTGTGAATATAGTACCAGAAATACTATAAAAAGTCAAGTACTAGGGGTTTTGAGTGGTTTAATGTAAGTAAAAGTTTATTGTGTGGACTAGATTTTCGTTTTGTTCTGTAACTGGCTTTGAAGTTTCACTTCTAACTAACCATTCTAAATAGCCTTTGTCAGCCTCTGCAACTTCTTCAAAAGTTTTGTCTTTGTATTTGCCAAAAGCAAAAGCTTTAATCAATATCGGAGTGTTTGTTAATTCTTCTATTTGGTTTAAAATCTGTTCTTGTGAATCTAGACCAAATTTTTCTTTTATAACATTTTCTAAGTGGTAATAAAGTGATTCGAGGACGAGAATGTCTCCCAGGGCATCATGTGGTGTAATTTCTCCTTCTGTTTTTAAATTTAGTGAATATCGTAAATATTGAAGTTTGTGTTGTTCAGAATCTATTAAGTGTTGGGAAACTCTAAGAGTATCTATAAAGTGACTTGTTAGCACTCCTTCATTTTTTAAAATACTAATATCAAACGGAGCGTTGTGTGCTATGAGGTAATTATCTTTTAAAATTTCTATTAGTTTTGTTTTGCACTCACTTCCATCAAAGGACTGTTTATCTTTTACCATTTTTGTTGTGATGTGGTGAATTGCCATTGATCCAAAAGAAATTTCTGTTGGTGGTTTAAAAATTTCATCAACTACTTTTCCGGTTTTTGAATCTTTATAAGCAAGTTGCACAAGGCGGGCATCTTCGCCCAATTTAGTTGTTTCTGTGTCTAGAAAAATTGGATGCATATTTATTTGTTAAATTTATTTAAGATTGCTTCACTAACCATCATACCATCTACAGAGGAAGAAACAATTCCACCAGCGTACCCTGCTCCTTCTCCCGCAGGATAGATTCCTTTGATATTTGATTCTTTAGTTTCTTTATCACGAGTGATGCGAAGAGGAGAAGATGACCTAGTTTCAACTCCCGTTAAAAGAGCTCCAGGATTACTAAAACCTTCTATTTTATTGTTTAATTTTGGTAATGCTTCTCGTAGACTACTCGCAACAAAATTTGGTAAGCATTTATCAAGAGAGGTAAGTGTAATTCCTGGTTTGTAAGTTGGTTTGATACTTTTGAGTTTTGTGGATTTTCGGTTTTTTAAAAAGTCTCCAACTAGCTGAGCTGGGGCATTAAAATTTCGTCCTCCAAGATCAAATGCTTTTTTCTCCCATTTTTCTTGAAATTCTATTCCAGCGAGTGGGTGGTCGGATTCAAAATCGTTAGTATTTATATTGACCAGAAGTGCAGAATTTGAATTTTCTCCTTCTTGCGCATATTCGCTCATTCCATTTGTAACAATACATCCTACATCCGAAGTTGCTGGCATAACAAAGCCTCCAGGGCACATACAAAAAGAATATACACTGCGGTTTTTATCACTATGACTTACTAATTTATATTTGGCAGTACCTAATTTTTCTTCGTTATAAAATCTGGCATATTGGGCTTGATTTATCATTACGGCCTTATGTTCTATACGTACACCGATGGAAAATGGTTTTTGTTGTAGCTCTAGTTTGTTTTCATAAAGCATTTTGTAAGTGTCTCGAGCAGAATATCCAATTGCAAGAATTAGAATGTCTGTTTCTATTTCTTCCTTATTATTTATAACTATCCCAGTTAATTTGTTTTTAGTAATTTTTAAATTTGTTAATGTAGTATTAAAACGAACTTCACCGCCAAGTTTAATAATTTGTTCTTTGATATTCTTTGTGACGTTTCTAATTTTGTCAGTTCCGATGTGTGGTTTTGCATCCCAGAGTATCTGCTCAGGCGCACCAGTTTTGACAAATTCATTAAAAATATATTTAATGCGTGGGTTTGTGATTAGTGTATTTAGTTTTCCATCCGAAAAAGTACCAGCACCACCTTCTCCAAATTGGATATTGGACTCTGTATTTAGTTTTCCTGTATCCATAAAAGTTTCTACGTCTTTTATGCGAGTTTCAACGTCTGCACCGCGTTCTATTACAAGAGGTTTAAGTCCTGCTTTTGCAAGGAGTAGCGCTGAAAACATTCCGGCTGGTCCAGATCCAACTACTATAGGACGTTTTTTTATTTTTGAAACATTAGTCTTAGGGATTTCGTAATTATATGGTTCTTTTATTTCAATCCGGTGTTTTTTAATATTTTCATTCCATTTTTTATCATTATCCTGAATTTGTTTTAGATTTTTTTCATTTAGTTCAATATTTATAGAATAAACAAAATAAATCATAACTCTTTTACTACGTGAGTCTATTGCTCGTTTTGTAATTGTAAAATTTTTTACTTCATCAAAATTTAATTCTAAAATTTCCGCAATTTTTGTTTGTAGCTCTTCTTTTTCATGAGTGAATGGTAATTTTATTTCTTGAATTGATATCATGTTATTTTTTTATTATTTTTATTCCTTTTATTCCAAAGAATAATAAGATTAGCATTATGAGTTTTAAAATATAGTGGTCGTGTATGTTTAAAATATCTCTAGTCATTGGAGTTATGCTTCCAAAAGTTAGATGAAATAAAAATCCAATTGGTAAAGTTAGGAAAATCCAGTTTCTTTTAGGTATCTTAATTCTTATTTTTAAGAAGAGTTTTGAAAGCAAAGGGGAAAGTAGGTAAATTCCTAAAAATGATACTACAAAATCAAAAATAGCATAATTACCTAATCTAAATTGTCTAAGAAATTCTAAAGTATCCATGTGTTTATTTACTCTAATTCTATATCAAAAACGTTTAAAAGGGAAATTACTTCAGGGTTTGAAAACTTTGTTTTTTTAAAAGTATTTTGATATGGATTTATTTCGTAGTTTGTTGCATTTTTAAAAGAGGCATAGCTTAGGTTTGCATTTTGGAAAGTGCTACCTTTTAGATTTGAATTTTCAAATTGAGCTTTGGTTAAGTCTGTATCAAAAAAACTACAGTCAAATATTTCAGAGTTACTAAAATTAGTATTTTTTAAATTTAGTCCAGAAAAAATACATAGATTAATTAAAGAATTTTCAAAATCAATATTAATTATAAGTTTGTAACATTCTGCAAAGTTTAATCCTAGAATTTTACAGTTTTTGAAAAGAACAGTTTGGAGTCTTGTATTTTCTAATTTTACATTTGATAGATTACAATTTTCAAAAGTACAATTAGTAAAAACTGAATTTTTAAAAGACTGATCTGTAAAATCTATTTTTTTAAAAGTTTTTGATTCAAATTCTTGATTTTCCATGTTAATTATGTTTTTTTGTTGTTTGATTGGATGTATTAAGAGTGGTTGACATATTTGATGTTTTGTAGTATAATTTTAAATTAAATGGAATGTTCCTTTACAAATGTTAATTAGATAAATGTGGGAAGGGAAATTATGAAAAACGTAACTGAGGTAAAGACCGGGGGTTTAGTTCTTGATATAGAAGGGGGAGTGGTTCGTAAAGATATGAAAGGTGGTTTTATAAAAGATCCAGAGGTGTATGCCTCTGTGGTAGACAATATGATAATTGTCTGCACAGATGTGGTTTTTATAGACCGTAAAAACAAACTTTTCTACCTCGCCAAAAGATGTATCAAACCCATGGAAGGAATATGGGTTATAGGTGGTAAGCGTAACAAAGGCGAAACACCAGTTGAAGGAATGATGCGTAATCTAAATCGCGAAACGGGTTTAGCTATTGATGATAAAAGACTTGAATTTATCACAGTGACAGAATACGTTTGGCAGGATCGTGAACAACAGCCTCAAGGAAAAGGTTCCCAAAATTTATGCCATCAATTTTCTTTGGAATTGACAGAAGAAGAATTGAAGTTCGCAGCTGAACATCTTTCGCCAAAAGAATATGATGTGGCGTTTGGCCTTCAGCCATACGATTTCAAACGTATGATTAAAGAAGAAATTCATCCGGTACTCCCTCGAGTATATGACATTGTTTTTCCAAAAGTAGCCTAGGTGCTTAGTTATTTGACTATTTGTCCGCATAAAATCGAAATTTGATTTTTGTGCGGATATTTTTTTATTTCAATTCTATATCAAAAACGTTTAAAAGAGATAATACTTCTGGGTTTGAAAACTTTGTTTTTTTAAAAGTATTTAATTAAAATTCTTTGTTTTCGTATTTCACAATTTTTTTTATTTAAAATCAAATATAGAAAATCCTAATTTTTCAAATGCTTTACTTAATTGATATAAAGGTAATCCAACTACATTTGGGTAACTTCCATTTATGTTTCCAGCGATAACCACTCCTTTTTCTTGAATACCAAATGCTCCTGCTTTGTCGAGTGGTTCTCCACTGGCAATATATGCGTTTATTATTGTTTCCGTTAATTCTCTGATTTGAACTTTTGTAATTTCATATCCAGAAATTTCTTGGTTTGTTTCAGTATCTGTTACCGAGTAACCTGTTATAACTTCGACAACTTTTCCACTTATTTTTTTAAGCATTTCTTTTGCTTTTTCCGCTGTTATTGGTTTTCCAAGTACTTTTTTGTCATATGCAACAAGAGTGTCAGCAGAAATTACTATTCCTTTCTTTAAATTTTTTGCTACGTCACGTCCTTTGTTAATTGCATGGTGAAGGACTAATTTTTCTGGTGGCATATCTAGGGTGTTATTTTCTTCGTATTCACTTTTAATAATCTCAAAGTTATTTCCAATTAATTGTGTTAATAATTCTTTTCTTCTGGGGGAGCTTGATGCTAGGTATATTTGTTTCATAATAAAATATTCAAAAATTTGGCTAAATAATGCTAGATTATCTTTTATAGGATATCATTTTGGTATTAAAAAAGCAAAATAGAGAATTTTGGATATTGTGTGTTATGTGAAATCTATTTTTTAATTTTTTTAATTAGTTCGTCAATATATTCATTTATATTGTTTATGTCATCTGTCTCAAATATCTCATCAGCCATATATTTTAACATAAGTGGTATTTCATGATTTTTTTTTAAAGCAATGATTCTTTTTTTAATACCAAATGCAAATCCAACTTCTCCGCCCCAATTTACACTTTCATTTGAGGCGACACATAAAATTTGCTCTGAATTTTTGATTCCATTGATGTTTTGTTGAAACACCTCTTTTCGTGAACCATTTTGTTCAGTGTCTCTTTGAGGTAGGTGACATTGAATTCCTTTTGATTCTAATATAGTGCAAAGTTTTGGATTAAATATTACATTCCAGTCGGAATGTAGGGTTGAAGTTATAAATAGACTTTTCATAGTGTAAAAATTAAAAAATAAATTTTGTATAATAAATTAAATCTTAACTTGTTGATTTTTTGGCTAAAATATGATAAATTATATTAAGTATATTATCATTTTGAGACTTGGAAATCAAATGATAAGGAGGATATCCTGAAATAAATTTAGGATGACTAAAAAATAGAAATTAAGTATGAAAAATAAAAAAGAGATCCTGAAACAAGTTCAGGATGACAAGTGCCGTGTTCAGGATGACGGGGTGGTAGATAAGTTTGTTTTAGTTTTGCCAAGTATTCGTTCTGGTCACAACGTTGGGGCGATGTTTAGAACGGGTGACGCAGTTGGAGTAGATAAAATATATTTAACTGGTTATACATCTGAGCCATCTCATCCACATGTTGCTAAAGTTTCTTTGGGTGCGGAAAACTCTATTCCTTGGGAAAAGTGTGTTCAAACTGGGAGGCTACTTAAAAAATTGAAGAAAAAAGGGTATAATATAGTTGCGCTTGAACAAACAAAAAAATCTATTGATATTTTTAAATGGAAACCAAAATTTCCGCTCGCACTTGTGGTTGGAAATGAGGTTAGAGGGGTTGAAAAAAGAATTTTAGATTTGTGTGATACTCATATTGAAATTCCGATGGAAGGAATTAAAGAAAGTTTAAATGTAAGCATTGCAGGTGGAGTGGCGATGTATCATGTTTATAATAATTTATAATATGCAATATACTTTTTCATTATTTAGACAATTTTATAATAGTCTTTCGCCACTTGTTCCAAAAGAAATTAAAGAATCAATGTTTAGTATTATAAAAGATTGGGAAAAACATCCAGATATTGGAATTGAAGAAATTGAAAGTGTAATGATTAAATTTGGGTATGAAGTTTGGCCATATACTCAGGCTTACAAAGAGTTTTTATTAATGTCTGAAGAAAAAATGGGTGAGAAATTTTTGTTAGGATTTTTAAATCCGATATTACAAAATAAATTTTTAGATTTTAAAATATACGGTGGGACTTTTCAAGATTTACGTGTTGGAAATGCTTCTAATTTTTTTGAAGTAGAAGATAGAGTAGAACTTTGTGAAGCTTTGGTTGGAACTGATCAAGCTATAAAAGATTTTACTAAGCAAGAAGTTATATGTCTAAAGAAAAATTTATATTTAGAGAAGATAAATGAATTTAAAAAGGTTTTAAAAAATGTTCAAAAAGAAATTAAACACCTGTACAAACTTGCGAGTGAGGAAGAAGATCATCCAAGTTTGGCCAGAGAAATAAAAGAAACAGCAAAAGGTTTTGAGCACTCTCTTTGTCTTTTAGGTGTTGAGTTGAATCATTTTGCAGTTTGTAATTCCGTTGAGTTTTTTGGTGAAAGAAAAAAACATTTAAATAACTTGCATGGCATTCACGAGGTTGTAGAGGTAGATTTTTATTCATAAATTTTAATTTATATTTTATGAAATACACAGCATCTTTTATTTTAGTAATAATTTTTTGGTTAATTTTTTATTTTTTACCACAAAATAGCATACCGGAATTTAAGTCTTTTTTAACTTTGGCAACTTTTTTATTTGCTATTTTCATAGGGTTTTTTATTTCTAGACAGAGTAATAGATATAATGAAACTTTAAGGTTATTAGCTAAATTTGATGGAACAATAAGTGCTTTATATAGATTGTTTAATCATTCAGATAAAAAGAAAGTTGAAAAATTTGTTAAAATAGTTAAAGCAGAATATTCTTTAACTTTAGATAGTAAGAGTTGGACGCATACTTTTTTAGAAAAAACTAGCTTTATTACTGATACACATTCTTTATTAAGTATATTACCAGAAAAAACTAGGAGAGAGGATTATATATTTAGAGTGGGTTTGGGTTATTTAGGGAGTTTACAATTAATTAGAAAAGAAATAATTGTTATTACAAAAGAACGGATACCATTGTTTCAATGGATAGTAATTTTTATTTTAGGTTTTTCTTTGATTTTTGCTATCACAACTTTGCCTTCTACAAGAATTTTATTTTCTTCTTTATTGAAAGCAGCTTTTTGTTCTGCTATTTTTATTATTATTTATCTTTTATATAAATTTAATAATTTGAGTTTTTTTGAAAAAGTAACAGGTGGTAGTACTGGAAGAGATGTTTTAGATATAATTGATGGGAAAAAATAATTTGTTATAATATGAAAAAAATTTTATTAATCATTGCTTTTGAGGGTTTTCAACCTGTGGAGTATTCTGAACCAAAAAGAGTTTTGGAAAGTGGAGGAGTAGAAGTTGTGACTGCAAGTAATAAAAAAGGTAAAGCTATTTCGGCTTATACAAATTTGGAAGTAAATATTGATTTGAGTTTAGATGAAATAGTGGTAGAGGATTATGACGGATTATTTTTAATTGGAGGTCCGTTTGCAATGGGTAATTTAGATAGTGAAGAAGTTTATAAAATAATGAGTGATGTAAAAGAAAATGGGTTGCTTTGGGGTGCTATTTGTATTTCTCCTCGAATCTTAGCAAATGCAAATTTACTTAAAGATAAAAAAGTAACAGGTTGGAATGGAGATGAAGATTTACAAGAAATTTTAGAAGGTGTTGGGGCAAAGTATATAGAAAAGGGTGTGGTAGTAGATGGAAAATTGATTACGGCTGATGGTCCAAGTTCGGCTGAAGAATTTGGAGAAAAGATTTTAGAAAATTTATAAAAATAAATTTTAAAAAATACCTAGTTAAACTAGATATTTTTTTGTTTAAACTTAAAATTGCTTTTGTATTTATATAACTTTTTCAAATTCAATTTCGTTATCATTAATATCTGGTTGTTGTATTGTGTTACTAATTAAAAAATTATATTTAATTAAATAATTAAGCATTTCACGTCGATTATTTCTTGTTTTTATTTTTATTTTTTTGTAACCTTTGTTGTCTGCCCAATCAATTCCGTAATCCATTAATTTTTTTAACAGGCCAATCTTTCTGTAATTAGGATTAACACCAGTCATCCAACAGTAAAAAGAATTGTCACCATCTCTATCATACCAAATCATGTATCCAACTGGTTTGTCATCTTCATATGCTACTATAATAAGATTTTCTTTTTCTTTGTACCTTTCTTCAAAATATTCTTTTTTATAAGATTCTTCAAATTCAACTATAGTGTTATTGACTGTAATAACTTCTTCAATATTAGTTTCTCTAACCTCTGTATTTTTTATATTATATTAAAGTTGGTTTAATGTTTTTATTTTCTTTTATTTTCTTTTTTATACCTGCTTTGTTTAAAATTCCATTTTGGGCACCTGTTTTTGTAATCACGCTACAACTGTTTGCTATTCCCCAGGAAAGTGCTGTTGGATTATCTTTTTGGTAAATTTTAGCTGCTAAAAGTCCTGTAGAGAATGCATCACCTGCTCCAGTTTTGGAAACTGCTTTAGCGGGAAAGCTTTTAGAATGGTATGTTTTTTTTCCGTCTCCAATCCAAGCTCCTTTTACTCCGTCTGTAATAGCTACTTCTTTAGCACCTATTAAAATTAATTTTGAAATTAAATTTTTAACTGATTTTGTTTTTTTAATGCCAATAATTTTTTCTGCTTCTTCTTTATTTACAATTAATAAATCTGTTTTTGAAACTGCTTCTCTTAACTCTTTGATAGCAAATTTCATCATGTATGAACCTGGGTTTAGAGCTAGTTTTATTTGTGGGTTTTTCTTTAGGTGTTTTAAAAGTTCTGTATGAATTTTTTCAAATCCAGAACTAAGTGAAGTGTAGTAAATCCAATCAGTTTTTGGCATTTCCTTTGGCCAAATATAGTTTTTCTTTTGGCTATATGACAAAATTGTTCTTTCTCCTTTGTAATTTAAAATGACAGAATATCTGGTTTTATTTTTTTTATCTATTGAGAGGTGTTTTATATCTACTTTAAATTCGTTTAGTTGTTGCATTGCAATTTTACCATTTGAATCATTGCCCACAGAACATATTATAGAAGAAGGTAATCCTAGTTTTTTAATTCCAATAGCAACGTTAGGTGCATTGCCTCCAAGTGTTTGAAAACTATCTGTAATAGGAATTTTACTTCCATAGTCAAAACAAAGTTTACATTTTTTGTGTATCAAATCACATTCAAGAGCTGCTTCGTCTACATGAATATGAGTATCTATTAAAATATCTCCAATCGTTATTACTTTATACATGTGGGTTTTGTTTATTTTCTAATTGTTTTTTTTCTTCACCGAGATCTTTGTGTAGTCCAAATAAAATTTCAAGCCATTCTATTAGACTGGCAAAAAAAAGACCACCCATTGCTATTAGAAAAATTAAGTTACTGATGTATAAAGAGTAAACTATCAAGCAGCCAGATCCGATAAGTAAAAGTACATCTTGGCGTTTTTCTGCTTTGAGAAATACTGCATAAGCTATTAAAATAGCACCAAGTCCAGCTACAATATAAATAATGATTTCTGTTATTTCAAGAGGTGTGTTTGGTATTAAATTATTAAATGGGGGCATATGATTTATTTTTTAAATTTTAAAGTATAAATTTCGTAGAGTGATGCTATAACAAAAATAATTTGTAAAGGGATAAATACTGGATCTTTTATATAAGTACTATAACTTAATAAAAATAATCCACCAACTAAGAAAGATATATTTTTTCTTAATTTTTTTTATCCAACACTCCCCAAGTAATTAAAATTAGCCCAATTGCACTAAAAATTTTTAATATTATTTCTATCATGTTTATTTCCATTTATTTATGTAACCAATTGCAGAGAGCGCGGATGTTATTCCTTGTCCCGCTGCGATACCGATTTGTTTGTAAGGTATATTTGTTACATCTCCTGCAGCGAAAATTCCTGGAATGTTTGTTCTACATTTTTGATCAATGACAAATTGTTTACCTGGGTCTTTTTTTACATTTTCAACAAAATCTGAATTTGGGTTTGATCCAATATGAACCATTACACCTTGAGTTGTTATTTCTTTTTTATTACCAGTTTTTATATTTTCATATTTTAAACTAGATACCATTCCGTTGCCTAGTATTTCGGTAGTTTTTGCATTGTAAATTATTTCAACATTATCCATTGCCTTTATTTTGTCTATTAAAATATTTTCTCCACGAGGGAAACCGCCATTATTTTCTTTAATATTATCGTATTTTGTAATTACAAAAACTTTTTTTGCAATTCTTGACATCATCAAGGCGCTTTCGAGAGCACTATTTCCCGCACCGATAGTTGTGGTTATTTTATTCCTAAAAAGGGGACCATCGCAAACCGTACAATATGTAATTCCTTTTCTATCCAATTCTTTTTCTCCTGGAATTTCTAAATGACGAGGGTGAATTCCTGTTGCTATAATTACAGATTTTGTTTCGTATTTTTTAACTTCCTTAGTTGCATTTTTTGCGGTTACAATATGGTAATTATCTTTTTGAATAATTTTTTCTACTTTGAAACCTTCATCGATTTCTGTTCCGTAAGATTTTACATGTTTTTGAAAATTCTGAGATAATTCAAATCCTTGGATACTTTCGATTCCAAGCCAATTACCAACTTCGCCTGAAAGAGCAACTTCGCCTCCTAGGTCTGTAGTAACTATTTTAAAGTTTAAATTACGGCGAGATGCGTAAATTGCAGCCGCAGAGCCTGCAGCAGATCCTCCAATAATTACTAAATCTAGCATAATTTGATTATTTTAACGTATTAGATAACGATATTATATCATTTTTTTTATTTCTTTGTAAGCTAATTCTGGATTTTGTTTTTTTATTATTGCACTTCCTATACCAATAATATCGAGCTCCCAAGTTTTTATTTCTTTAATAGTTTTTTCATTAATTCCGCCATCAATTGCAATTAAAGGTGGGTTGTTTATAAAATGTAAATTTTTTATTTTTTTTAGGATTTTTATTTTTTCTCCAATTTCTGGAATAAATTTTCCACCTTGTTTTCCAGGGACAACGGTCATAAATAAAACTTGATCAATTTTATTTAAATATGGCTCTAGTTTTTCTATAGGAGTTTCTGGGTTAATAGCAATTCCTACTTCAAATCCATATGATTTTATTTTTTGTATTACCTTGTTTATATTGTCTTTTGATTCAATATGAAAAATTATACGGGAAACATTTTTTATATCTTGCCATTTTTTAATATATTCTAAAGGGTGATTAACCATTAAATGGAGTTCTAATTTTGTGTTAGTATTTAAATACTGATTTAAATACTGATTTAAATCATGATTTCCTATTTTTAAATCAAAAGAAATATTATCAACAAATTCACCATCCATAATATCAATTTGAATAGTGTCAGCAAATTCTTCTAAGATTTTTAGTTTTTCTTTAAAATCTTTTAAGTTGGTTGTAAGGATTGATGGGATTATTTTGGTCATATGATTATAGCCGTTAGGCTTGTCATCCTCGACCCCGATCGGGGATTCAGAGGAAATAAATAATTACTTATTTTTTATTATAAAATATATTATAAATTACCTTTTAGATTCCCGCCCCATCTCTCTGGTGGATAAATTTTGCGGGAATGACAGAGGCTATGCCTCTAAACGTTTAATTTTATTATTACGTCTAATAAGTCTTTCGTCTCCATTAAATTTTGTTTCTAGAAATTTTTTAATAATAGCTGATGCGTGATCTTCTGTTAAAAATTTTGTAGGTAAGCATATTACATTGGCGTCATTATGAAGGCGTCCCATTTCTGCACTTTCTACATTTTGTCCTAAAATTGCATAAGCACCTTTTATTTTGTTGGCAGTAATACACATGGCGTGTCCTGTCCAACAAAGTAAAATTCCTTTGTTGTTTTTATTTTCGGCTACTTTTTTAGCAACAGCAATGGCAAAATCAGGAGCATCGTCTTCTGGGTTAGATTCAAAAGCACCTAGGTCTTTAGCTTTAATTCCGAGTTGTTTGTCTAAATATCTAATAAGATATTTTTTAAGTTGATAACCGCGATGGTCTGTTCCGATGTATATCATATTTTTAAGAAGCCACTAAGGCTTGTCATCCTCAACTTGATTGGGGATCTAGGGTTAGAATTTATACTTTAATTATACTTTTTAATTGTTTTCTTAGCAACTTTATTGACAAAATTCTATTTTTTAGATATATTTAAAGTATTAAAGACGTTAAAACCTGCAATCAACAGGGAGTTGGAGGAAGAAAGTCTCTTAAGTAGACAAGTAGAACCTCTCGGGTAAGTCCGTTATAGCTGTAATTGAGTTAAAAATTGAGGTGGTACCGCCTTATAGACAATAGTCTATGGCCCTCAAGCGCATATTTTTGCGTTTTTTTAATTTTAAAATAATCGTATGCCATATTTATCAAATGAAAATGAACAAGAAATATTAAAATTTTGGAGAGAAAATAAAATTTTTGAAAAATCAGTTAATGAACGTCCGGAAGACAAGTCTTATGTTTTTTATGATGGGCCTCCTTTTGCTACTGGTTTGCCACATTATGGACATATGGTTCCATCTTTAATAAAAGATGTAATACCTCGTTATTTTACAATGAAAGGGCATAGGGTTGAACGAAAATGGGGTTGGGATTGTCATGGTCTTCCAATTGAAAATATTATTGAGAAAAAATTAAATTTGGAAAGTAAAAAAGATATTGAAGAATATGGAATAGATAAATTTAATGAAGCGTGTAGTGCAACAGTTATGAAATATGCAGAGGAATGGAAAGTAATAATTAAAAGAATGGGTCGCTGGGTTGATATGGAAAATGATTATAAAACAATGGATCTATCATATATGGAAAGTGTGTGGTGGGTGTTTAATGAATTGTGGAAAAAGGATTTAATTTACAAAGGGTATAAATCAATGCATATTTGTCCTCGTTGTGTTACTCCCTTATCAAATTTTGAAGTAACCCAAGGGTATGAAACTATAAAAGATATTTCTGCTACTCCAAAATTTAAATTAACTAATGCAAAAGAAAAATTGGGGATAGATGGAGATGTATTTGCACTTGCGTGGACTACTACTCCTTGGACTTTACCCGGAAATGTTTTGATTGCAGTGGGGGAGGATATTGATTATGTGGTAGTAAAAAATGAAAATGAAATTTATATATTAGCAAAAGAGAGAATGGAAGAGATCCTGAAACAAGTTCAGGATGACGATAAGAACTTTGAAGTTTTAAAAGAAGTAAAAGGTAAAGATTTGGTTGGGTTAGAATATGAACCTCTTTTTCCATATTTTAAAGACACAAAGAATGCTTTTAAAGTTGTGTCAGCTGACTTTGTGAACACAGAAGAAGGAACAGGTATTGTGCATATTGCTCCTGCTTTTGGTGATGATGATTATAAATTAGGGCAAAAATATGAGGTTGGTTTTGTGCAACATGTTTTTATGGATGGAAGATTTATTCCAGAAGTAACTGATTTTGCAGGACAAGAAGTAAAGCCTCGAGGGGATCATCAAAAAACAGATATTGAAATAATAAAATGGTTGGCACATAGTGATAAATTATTTTCTAAATTAAAATTTGAACATAGTTATCCTCATTGTTGGCGTTGCGATAGTCCTTTGTTAAATTATGCTACTTCAAGTTGGTTTGTTAATACTACTAAATTAAAAGATTTATTAATTAAAAATAATAAAGATATTAATTGGGTGCCTGACCATATTAAAGAAGGCCGTTTTGGTAAGTGGCTTGAAGGTGTGCGTGATTGGGCAGTGTCACGTAACAGATTTTGGGGTACACCACTTCCAGTTTGGGAGTCAGAAGATGGGGATGTTTTGTGTGTTGGTAGTGTTAAGGAGCTTGAAGAATTATCAGGTGAAAAAGTAACAGATTTACACAAACATTTAGTTGATAAAATTGAAATTAAAAAAGATGGTAAAGTTTATAAAAGAGTAGAAGAAGTTTTAGATTGTTGGTTTGAATCTGGTTCAATGCCTTATGGACAAATGCATTATCCATTTGAAAATAAAGAAAAATTTGAAAGAAGTTTTCCAGCTGAATTTATTGCTGAAGCACAAGATCAAACTCGTGGTTGGTTTTATACTCTTCATGTTCTTGCGACTGCACTTACATCAGGGGACAATCCTTCAATTCCAAAAGAAAAGTCAACTCCTGCTTTTAAAAATGTAACTGTAAATGGAATTGTTTTAGCAGAAGATGGAAAGAAAATGAGTAAAAAATTACAAAATTATCCAGATCCAATTATTTTGATAGAAAAGTATGGAGCTGACGCCATGAGATATTATCTCGCGACATCTCCCGTGATGGAAGCAGAGAGTATTAATTTTTCTGAAAATGGAGTTAAAGAAATGTATAATAATGTTATAAATAGATTGTGGAATGTCGTAGAGTTTTATAAGATGTATGCCTCAGAAGAGAGTGATAAAGATAGTGGTATAAATTTTACATTTGATTATTTTATTAATCATAATAATAATGTTTTGGATAAATGGATAATTTCAAAATTACATATTTTACTTAAAGAAGTGAGTGAAAATATGGAAGGTTATAAACTTGTTAAAGCCAGTCGTCCAATTCGTGATTTTATTGATGAACTTTCTACTTGGTATGTACGTCGCTCAAGAGATAGGTTTAAAACCGGAGATGATAGAGATAAATTAAACGCTATTTTAACATTACGATATGTTTTATTTGAACTTTCAAAAGTAATGGCACCATTTACTCCATTTATTGCTGAGAAAATTTACAAAGAAGTTAATGGTGATTTGGAGTCAGTCCATTTAGAGATGTGGAGTGAATTTGACGAAGGTTTGATTGATGAAAAGGTAATGCGTGATATGGAAAAAGTTAGAAAGATTGTGGAGATGGGAATGTCTATTCGTAAAGAAGTAGGCATAAAAGTTCGTCAACCACTTCAAAAATTATTAGTTTTAGGTTGTGAATTATCGGATGAGTTGTTGAGTATAATAGCTGATGAAATTAATGTTAAAGAAGTCGTTATAGTTGATAATTTAAAATTTAAAAGTAAAGAAAATCAGAGACAAGAAGGAGATTTTATAATTGAATTAGATTTAGAATTAACTCCAGAACTCAAAAAAGAAGGTTTACTTCGAGAAGTAATTCGCGCAATAAATATGAAGCGTAAAGAGCAAAAACTTTTTGTTGGGGATAAGGCTATGGTAGAATATAGTACAGAGGATGAAATGTTGAAATCTGTATTTGTAGATTTTGCAGATGAGCTTAAGGTTTCTACAGTTACAAAAGAATTGAAAGTTGGAGATGGCGAAGAACTAGAGATAGATGGTA